>Ga0207678_10005752_pt1 | contig 11060 bp, 14 predicted proteins | sample KBSC63metaG_FD_184319 | JGI IMG/M metagenome (GOLD analysis project Ga0207678, IMG submission 184319) | Corn rhizosphere microbial communities from Kellogg Biological Station, Michigan, USA - KBS C6-3 metaG (SPAdes) (version 2) | ecosystem: Host-associated > Plants > Roots > Rhizosphere > Soil ...
GGCCTTGAAGGTGGGGATGACCGAACCGACGGTGGCGCCGATGCCGACGTGCACGTCCGGCATGGCAGCCACGTGGCGGAAGACGATGGGCAGGCGCGCGGCGTTGGCCAACTGCTTGCGGGCTTCCGGCTCCACCGGCACGCCGCGGGTCCACATCTTGATGGGCACGCCGCCTTCGACGGTTTCGAGTTCATAGGTGTCGGTCATGATCGGCTCCCTTCAGCACGTGAACATTCCTGTATCTGCTCAGTGCGCGCGAAGGGCCGAAGCGTTACGGGCGCTTCCGTCGTAGAACGCGTAAGCGTAGACTTACCGGTTGTGGTTACCGACGCAGGCACCGATGCGTGGGCTGCTCTGGCCGACGGCACCCGGAGGACGATCTTCAAGCGCCTCGTCGGCGGCCCGATGGCGGTTGGTGAGCTGGCGCACGGCCTGCCTGTCAGCAGGCCTGCGGTGTCTCAGCACCTCAGAGTGCTCAAGTGCGCCGGACTCGTCTCAGACCGCGCCGTTGGCAGGCGGCGGGTCTATCGGGTGAACAGGGAAGGCGTCGAGGCATTGCGCTCCGAGCTGGACATGTTCTGGGGCCAGGCGCTGGACGCATACGCGTTGATTGCGGATGAAGGAGGGCACGAATCGTGACGTCGTCGACAGTGGACCCGATTCGGAAGAGCGTCGTCGTCAACGCCGGGATCGAGAGGGCGTTCGCGTTGTTCGTCGAGAAATTCGACGCGATCAAACCGCGCGAACACAATCTGTTGTCGGTCGCCATCGCCGAGACCGTCTTCGAACCGCGCGTTGGAGGCCACATCTACGACGTCGGTGTTGACGGCAGTCGATGCGAATGGGCGCGGGTGCTTGTGTTCGAACCTCCCTCGCGGCTCGTTTTCTCGTGGGACATCGGGCCGACCTGGCAACTGGAATCCGACCCGACCCGCACCAGCGAGGTCGAAGTACTGTTCATCGCGGAGTCGGCCGATCGCACCCGCGTCGAACTGGAGCACCGACACCTCGAACGCCATGGCTCAGGCTGGCAATCGGTGGCCGATGGCGTCGGCGGCGATGCCGGATGGCCGCTGTACCTGCACCGCTATGTCGATATTGTGACAGCAGGGGTGTCGCAGTGACCAATGACGAAAAGTCGCTCATGGACATGGCTTTCGAAGAACGGACCGACCTGGCCGCATACCTGAAGACGTTGGGGACAGACGATTGGAAGGCAGCCAGCCTCTGCGATCGATGGACGGTCAAAGACGTCGTCGCCCATGTCGTCAGCTACGAAGAACTGAATGTCGTCGGCCTGGTGAAGCGATTCGCCAAGGGCTGGATTGTGCGGGCTAATGAGGTGGGCGTCAAAGAACTCGGTGTGCTCTCCCCCGACGAATTGACGGAACACCTTGACCGACATCTCCGTCCACGTGGACTGACGGCAGGCTTCGGCGGAATGATCGGGCTCGTCGACGGCACCGTTCACCATCAGGACATTCGACGCGCGCTCGGTCATCCGCGCACCGTGCCCGCTGATCGCCTGGAGCGGATTCTGCCGTCGGTGCCCGGCAACCCCCGCCTTGGTGCGGGGCGTCGGATCAGAGGACTGCACCTGCGGGCCACCGACGTCGGATGGGAGCACGGCAGCGGACCCGAAGTCACCGGCAGCGGAGAAGCGCTGTTGATGGCGATGACGGGCCGCGGAGTGGCGATCGACGACCTCGCGGGCCCAGGCAAAGCGACGCTGGCCGCGCGCATGTGAGCGCGCCCGCCTCCCGAAACAACCGGCTGGCTTGCTTACAAAAATGGCAGATCAGTTGCCTGATCTGCCATTTGGGGGTGGAGCTAAGGGGATTCGAACCCCTGACCTCCTCGATGCGAACGAGGCGCGCTACCAACTGCGCCATAGCCCCTGGTCGGTAGCACAGGCTACCAGTCAATCCGCCCGCCGCAGAAACCGGCCGACGTGACGCCGACCTACTGGCCGGCCGCTCTGGGCAGGTGGTACTCGCGGGCCGCGGGCGCATACTCCAGGTGCTCGAAAATCGGGTCCTCGTCGTCGATCTCCAATACCACGGACCCGGGCCTGCGCAGCCGCGACGGGAGCAGGTCGAGGTCGCGATCCTCGGTGTTCTCCACACCGAGCCGCGAACGCGCAGCGCGCTGAGCGCGGCGACGGCGTACCCGCTCTTCGATGCGGGTCTGACGACGCAGGTAGCCCAGGTACAGCAGCGTCACCGCGGCGGTTCCTCCGCAGACATACCAGGCCCAAGGCGCAGTCGAGGCCGCCGCGAAGTACGCCGCCGCGGCCGACCCGAGCATCATCAGCGTCATCAACGCCAGCATCCGCTTGCGGAACTTGTACTTGCGGGCGCTGATCACCGCGGCTTTCGCCGGGTCGTAGCGGCGGCGCCTTGCGGCCACCATCGAGTCCGCGACCCGCAGATCGCTCTCCTCGGGAGCCTCGATGCCCGACGAGTCATCGACGTACTCGTACTCGTCGTCGGCGCCGTCGGCATCGTCGTCTTCGTATTCGTCGGTCGCGATCTCGTAGATCGCGGTGTCGACGTTCTCCTCCTGGGCTTGCGGCTCTTCGAAGTTCAGCGTCAGCTCGTTGGCTTCGGCGACCTCTTCGTCCTCCGTGGCCGATTCGCCGACCGCAATCGCGCCCGTCGGCTCGTCGGCGGCCTCGACATCGAGGTACTCGGGTTCGGTGTCTGCCGTGACCGGTGCCGCCAGCACCACCGTCTTCTGCGGCTCCTCTTCCTCTTCCTCGTGCTCGTACTCGTCGTCGTCGTATTCGTCCTCGTCGAAGTTCTCGTCGAGTTCGTCCTCGGACGCCCGCCAGTCCGGATCGCTTCGATGCCCGGACGCCGGTCCCGCACGCTTGAGCAGTCGGCCGCTGCTCGTCCCGTTGAGGACCCGCGTCGCCAACGCCACATCGCTCGTGCGCCGCACGGCGTCGCGCTTGCTGATCAACATCGGAACCAGCACGAAGAGCCAGAGCACTACGAGAGAGATCCAGAGGAGTGATTGGGGGATGCTTGGCATGAAGCCGGCTCCTTTCCCCATCAGGCTAGGTCCGTGACCAGCGCATCCGTCGATGGCGCGCCGAGACAATTACACACCTGTAATTCCCTGGTGACAAGCACCATCAGTCACTTAGGTCACATTTGCCACAGCACTCTTATTCGTCGACTGTGCGGCGTCGTACGCGAAACGCCGATCCTGTGGACAAATCGGCACAGTCGGGCGGTAGGTGTCGGTCGCGATGGCGAGGCTCCGACCCATGGAAGACGAATTGGCTTGGCCGCTCCGCGGGTGGGAAGCCGTCGAGGCCGGCCTGCTGTCGGTACGCGTGCTTCGGCGCTTCTATTCTCCGGTCTATCCCGGCGTGCACATCGCGCGTGAGGCCGAGCTTTCGGCTGCTCAGCGCGCACGAGCCGCCCGGTTATGGTCCCGCCGCAGCGGTGTACTCGCCGGCTTGTCGGCCGCCGCGATCTTGGGCACGAAGTGGATCGAGCCGGCCTGCCCGCCGAGTTGATCCACGCCAACCGTCGAGCACCGCCGATGCTGACCGTGCATACCGACGACGTCCTGAACGGCGAGACCCGATGCGTCGACGGCATGCTCGTGACGTCAGCGGCGCGCACCGCTTTCGACGTCGGCAGGCGCCTCGAACTCGTCGCGGGTGTCCAGCGTGTCGACACGCTGATGAACGCAGTCGACGTGAAGGTCAGCGATATCGAGTCGGTTGCAGTGGCGCATCCTGGCGTCCGCGGCCTGAAGCCCAGCCAAGCAAAAACCAGTTACACCCAGCTGGCGTGGCCTTCGCGGACCAGCAGCGAGCTCACCGACCCGTGGATCTCCTCGACCGTGATGCCCACCAGCAGGTGGTCCCGCCACGCGCCGTCGACCTCGAGGTAGCGCTTCAGCAGGCCCTCTTCGCGGAACCCCGCCTTGGCGAGGACTGCGCGGCTCGCGGCGTTCTCCGGCCGCACCGTCGCCTCGAGTCGATGCAGCCGCACCGGCCCGAACGCGTGGTCCATACCGAGTGCCAGCGCCGCGGTCGCCACCCCGCCGCCGGTGTGCGTGCTGGCCACCCAATACCCGATCCACGCCGACTTGAGCGCCCCGTGGGTGACGTTCCCGATGGTCAGCTGCCCGCCGAACTCTCCGTCGACCTCGATCACATACGGCAGCATGCGGCCTTTGCGGGCCTCTGAGCGCAGCCCGGAACACACTGATGGCCACTGCGAAACACCATGCCGCACATCCCAATTCACCTCGGTGCTGGGCTCCCACGGCTCGAGATGCGCGCGGTCGGCCAGCCTGATGCGGCTCCATTGCGCGCCGTCGCGCAGCCGCACCGGCCGCAGCTCGACCACACCGGCAGGCACCCGGAGCGGCCCCGCGGTCATCGGCCAGCCCGGGTGGGCGGAGGAATTGCGCCACAGGTTCATGACGGGTCCCGGGTTCAACGCTCAGCCGCGCTGGGCCAGGAACGCGACGTCGACGATCTCGCCAGTGCGGATCTCGTCGGCCTCGCTGGGGATCATCACCAGACAGTTCGCCTCGGCCAGCGTCGCGAGCAGATGCGACGACGCGCCCGGCGCGCCACCGAGCGCCTGCACGAGGTACTCGCCGGTGTCCTGGTCGCGCATCAGCTGGCCGCGCAGATACCCTTTGCGGCCGGCTACCGATGTGATCGGAGACAGCGCGCGGGCCTGCACGACCCGACGCATCGGTTGGCGCTTGCCGAGCGAAAGCCGGATCAGCGGCCGCACCATCACCTCGAACACCACCAACGCGCTCACCGGGTTGGCGGGCAGCAGAAACACCGGCACACCCTCGGGACCGAGTTGGCCGAATCCCTGCACCGACCCGGGATGCATCGCGATTCGGGTCACCTCCATGTCGCCGATCTCGGCGAGCACCGCGCGAACGCTCTCGGCGGCCGCCCCGCCGACGGCTCCGGCGATCACCAACACCTCGGCGCGATTCACCTGACCCTCGACGACGTCGCGCAGCTCCTTCGCATCGGTGTCGACGATGCCGACGCGGTTGACCTCGGCGCCCGCATCCCGGCCCGCCGCGGCAAGCGCATACGAGTTGACGTCGTAGACCTGGCCGTTGCCGGGGGTGCGCGATATGTCGACCAGCTCGCCGCCCACACACATGACCGACAGCCGCGGCCGCGGATGAACCAGCACGCGTTCGCGGCCGACGGCGGCCAGCAGACCGACCTGCGCAGGACCGATGATCGTGCCTGCCCGCACCGCGACATCGCCGGGCTGGACATCGTCACCGGTGCGACGGACGTAGGCGCCGGAACGCACCGGCCGCAGCACCCGTACCCGCGACTGCCCGCCGTCGGTCCACCGCAGCGGCAGCACCGCATCGGCCAGCGTCGGCATCGGCGCGCCGGTCTGCACACGGGCGGCCTGCCTGGGTTGCAACCGGCTCGGCGTCCGTGCGCCCGCCTCGATGGTGCCCATCACGGGCAGGCTGACCTGCTGATCGCCCGTGCCGTCGGTCGCGTCGTCTCCGTCGGCGCCGTCGGTTATCGGCGTCACGCCGAGGACGTCGACGCTGCGCACGGCGTAGCCGTCGATGGCGGCCTGGTCGAAGCCGGGCAGCGGGCGCTCGGTGACCACTTCCTCGGCGCACATCAGGCCCTGTGCTTCCGCGATCGCGACCCGCACCGGCCGGGGGGCTACCGCAGCGGCCGTGACCCGGGCCTGTTGCTCCTCAACCGAACGCACAAGACGCCTTTCGTCGTTACGGGGCCGTCGTATGCGTCAGCAGTCGATCAGCCCGAGCCGTTCCACCAACCACCGCCGCAGTTCAGGGCCGTAGTCGTCGCGCTTCAACGCAAAGTCAACCGCAGCCTTGAGGTACCCGCCGGGATTTCCCAGGTCGTGTCGATCGCCGCGATGCACGACGACGTGCACAGGGTGGCCCTCGTCGATCAGCAGCGCGATGGCGTCGGTCAGCTGGATCTCGCCGCCCGCTCCGCGGGGCACCCTGCGCAGCGCGTCGAAGATCTTCCGGTCCAGCACGTACCGGCCCGCGGCGGCATACAGCGACGGCGCGTCCTCGGCCTTGGGCTTCTCGAGCATGCCCTTGACCCGTAAGACATTGGGATTGTTGCTGTCTGGAACGGTCTCGACATCGAAGACGCCGTAGGCGCTGATCTCTTCCTTCGGCACCTCGATGGCACACAGCACCGAACCGCCGCGCTTGGCGCGCACCTTCGACATCGTCTCCAGCACGCCGGTGGGTAGCACCAGGTCGTCGGGCAGCAGCACGGCGATCGCGTCCTCATCGGGTCCCAAGCTGGCTTCGACGCAGCCGACCGCGTGACCGAGGCCGAGCGGTTCGGCCTGCACCACCGATTCCACCTTGATCAGCGCGGGTGCGCGGCGGACCTTCTCCAGCATCGACTTCTTGCCGCGGGCTTCCAACGTGCCCTCCAGCACGAGGTCTTCCACGAAGTGGGCAACCACGCTGTCCTTGCCCTCGGAGGTGACGATGATCAGCCGCTGGGCACCGGCCTCGGCCGCTTCGGCCGCCACCAGTTCGATGCCGGGCGTATCCACGACGGGCAGCAACTCCTTGGGCACCGTCTTGGTCGCGGGCAGAAAACGGGTGCCCAATCCGGCGGCCGGGACGACAGCCGTATGAGGAATGGAGACCAGAGAACGCGTCATCGTTCACACAGTATCGCCAACGAGTTATGCGCCGCCTGTGACGGCGCCGTGTCATCGTGGACGCGTGGGGTCGCCGAGCAAAGCCGAGGTACGGACGGCGATCCTGGCGTCTCGTCGCGCAGTGACCATGGAGGTTCACGACGCGGAGGCCGACGCGCTGTGCGGCCACCTTCCCGGCGTGATCGAGGGCGCGCAGACCGTCTGCGCGTACGTGCCGATCAGGTTCGAGCCGGGATCAGTCGCATTCCTGGACACGCTTTTACAGCTGGGTGTCCGGGTGCTGCTTCCGGTCGCCCGCGATGACGCCGACGGCATGCCGCAGCCGATGCGGTGGGGGCCTTATCTACCTGGGGGCCTGGTAGCGGCGCGGATGGGACTGCAGGAGCCGCGGGAGCCCTGGCTACCCGCGGCCGCAGTGGCCGACGCGGCGGTCGTGTTCGTGCCCGCGCTGGCCGTCGACCGGGCCGGGGTGCGGCTGGGCCGTGGTGCGGGGTTCTATGACCGGACCCTGCGGTCGGCCGGTCCGTCGGCGCGGCTGGTCGCGGTGGTCCGTGACGACGAACTCGTCGACGAGATTCCCGCCGAGCCGCACGACGTCCCGATGACCCACGCGCTCACACCGGGGCGGGGACTCGTCGAGCTGGGCTGACTGAGTCAGCAGTGCGCCAGCACGTCCTGCATCGACCGCTTCTCGTTGCGGGACAGCCACAACCCGTATGCGGCCTTCACGTCGATCTGCTTCGCGACAAACTCGCAGCGGAAGCCCTCATTGGGCGGCAGCCACCCGGTGGCATCGCGAAAAGCTTTGTCGAAGTTGGCTTGTCCGCTGACGGCCAACAGGTTGCGCGGGTCATTGGCGAAGTCGCGGCGACGCTGATCGTCCCATTCGCGCGCACCCTTGTACCAAGCGTCCGACAGCGACACCAGATGGTCGATCTGCACTGCCTCAGATGTCGCGGGCCCGCGGGTGAACGCAATGGTCTGCCCGGTGTAGGGGTCGTGCAGCACGCCTGTCTGCGCGTAGCAGGTGCCCCGACGCACGATGACGTCGGCGAGGTCGCGTCGGAGGATGTCGTCGCGGGTGTTGCATCCGTTGTGCCCGAATTCGACGTTGACGTCGTCGCTCCACGCCTGGCCGAACCGGTAGCGGGAGAAGTCGGCGTTGCGGTCCCAGCCCTTGACCGACAGCCGCGCCAAAGTCGCCCGTGCGGTGTCGTAGGTCGGGTTGACCGCGCTGGCCTGCGGCTGCGACGCGGACGGCGGGGGTGCGGCGGGTGGCGGCTCCGGTCGGTTCTGGAAGTGCAGCCACACCGCGACGCCGATACCGAGCGCGAACAGTCCCACCAGCACGGGAATGACAGCGGGTGGCCGGGCGGGAATGGTCGAGCCCACATGGCGGTTCTAGCACTTAAGCCGGTAGAGTGCTAACTAGTTTTGGACCATCACGGAGGGTTTTTTCGTGCCTACCTATTCCTATGCGTGCACCGAATGCGACAACAAGTTCGACGTGGTGCAGGCCTTCAGCGACGACGCGCTGACCGAGTGCCCCAAGTGCGACGGGCGCCTGCGCAAGCTGTTCGGCAAGGTGGGAGTGGTCTTCAAGGGCAGCGGCTTCTACCGCAACGACAGCCGCGAGGCCGCCAAGAGCGCCGCAAACGGCTCCGCGAAGAGCACCGAGTCCGCGGCCTCGAGCTCGTCGGACTCCTCGAGCTCGTCCGGCTCGACGGACAAGAAGCCGGATTCGACCAAGTCGGACAGCTCGAGCTCGTCATCCAGCAGCACGAGCTCGGCGACGTCCGCCGCCGCAGCCTCCAGCTGACGTAGCGAAGTTATCCACAGCCGCGCGTGACGGCACGCACGCGCGGGCTTCGCGCTGCCTAGCGTGGCGACATGGGGGAATCACTCAATGCGTCGGCGCGCAGCCGGCTGGTCCACCAATGGCGGCCGGACTGGACGCGCACCGTAGCCGCCCGCAGGGTGGCCGCGGGCGCGCTCGTCGTCCTGGCGGCGGTCGCCGCGCTGCGCACCGATCCGCACGGCGACCAGGCCGATATCGTCGTGGCGGCGCGTGACCTGTCCCCCGGCATCGAGTTGACCGCCGACGACCTACGGCTCGAAAAGCGTTTGACCGCAACGATTCCCGACGGCTCTCAATCCACCGTCGGCAAGGTCGTCGGGTCGACGCTCGCCGGCCCGGCCCGCCGCGGCGAGGTGCTCACCGACGTGCGACTGCTCGGCCCGCGGCTGGCGCAGTCAGCGGCGGGCCCGGATGCCCGCATCGTGCCCCTGCATCTCGCCGACACGGCGCTGTTGGACCTCGTCCGCACCGGCGATGTGGTCGACGTGCTGGCGGCCGCTGACGACGAAATCGATCCGAGGGTGGTGGCGACAGACGCCGTCGTGGTCCTGGTATCGGAGAAGCAGAAGGGTCCCGGCGCCGGAGGCGAGCGCGTGCTTCTCGTCGCCCTGCCCGCCCACGCCGCCAATGACGTCGCCGGCGCGACGCTGATGCAGACGGTCACGCTCACATTTCATTGACCCCAAACCTCCTGCGGATGACTAACGTTGCACACCTCTGGTCAGACTGAGGGAAGGGTTCACACGCATGTTGAAGGGCTTCAAGGATTTTATTTCGCGAGGCAATGTCATCGACCTTGCGGTCGCGGTGGTCATCGGCGCCGCATTCACCGGACTGGTCACCGCTTTCACCCAGAAGGTGATTCAGCCACTGATCGACCGGGTCGGTGCAGGCGGTAACAGGGAGTACGGAATTCTCAAGGTCTCGTTGGGCGGTGACCCCGAGCAGTTCCTGGACTTCAACGCGGTGCTGGCCGCCTTCATCAACTTCCTGATCGTTGCGGCGGTCATCTACTTCATCATCGTGCTGCCCTATAAGAAGCTGAAGGAACGCGACGCCAAGGTCGAGGAAGAGGAGACCGAGCTGACATTGCTCACTCAGATCCGCGACCTGTTGTCCGAGAATGGCGACGCCTCGGGCAGGCATGGCTCTTCACCTGCGGCGCTCGAGGCCGCCGAGGCGAACAAGTCGGACACCCCATAGACCGGAACAAAAACAAAACAGCCCCCGGCTTTCGGCCGGGGGCTGTTTTGTATGCCTAGCAGGGAGTTACGCCATGTCCCATGGCTCGCCGTAGGTGGTGACGCTGTCACCGGCCGACGAGATCAGACGGGCGAACGGACGCAGCAGCACGCCACCGGCCGCACCGGTCACGGTGCCGTGCGCGTTGGAGACCGCCACACCGCCTGCCGGGCCTGCCACGTCAACCGAGAAGGTCGCAACCTCTTGGATGCCGGGGCCGTTACCCAGGTCAGCGCTGATCGACACGCCGGGGAACAGGTTGGGCGTGATGACCGAGCCCAACGGGTTGAACACCGGGAACAGCGATGCGTCGTCGAGCAGGATGTTGGGGGTGGTGTAGCTGAAGTTGATGCCAACACCCAGCGACCACGGGAAGCCGATCTGGTAGCCCAGCTCCAGCGTCCCCTCGAATTCGTCGGCACCGGCGCCGGCGACGTTGTACTTGGCGCGACCCGAGTGGAACCACTCACGGGTCAGCCGGTTGCGGTCCAACGGAAACACGCCGTTGAGGAAGGTATCCCACTGCTGGATCGTCAATGTCCGATCCTGACCGTCAACCAGGCTCAGCTCGTTGTCCAGCCCCGCGTGTGAGGTACCGGTGCTCACGAAAAGAGCCGCGATGGCGGCGACCATCGCGATCAGCACCCGACTGATTGCCTTCATGTTCTCCCTAGCTCTTTCGGCGGTGACCGTCGTGGCTCACCGATTGGTTTTCTGTGCAGGTGAGTACACGCCTACACCACACACGACGCAAGAGTCACACGTGTGACAAATGAGAGAGTCCACATGCTCTTCTTACGTTTTGCTCATCGTTGACAGGAGGAACATAACGGGACGGCATCCGACCGGCAACGCGAAGGGGTCGGTATCGGAATGCCTGTCGACAACCGGCACAAGTTTGCTGAGGCTCCCCTGTCCTACCGTTCTAGGGGCCGCGGACGTAGCATGCGGACAAGTCGATCGCGCAGCTGGGCGTTACCCAAGCACACCGGTGGTCGGCCCCAACTTGGCGCCCTCACCAGTCATTTCTCACGCTCAGCGCAAACTCAGAGGTCAATCATGGTGAGGCGGAATATTGTCCCGCAACCAGTTGTCGTGCTCAGCGTCTGCAGCGGGCGAATCGGTTTCGCGCTCGTCCGTAGATGCCTGGGGTAGCTCGTCGCCGAAGATCTTGTTAACTGCGTCGCGCGACGGCTCCGATGAAGCGGTCACGATGGGCCCCTGGTGTGACGAACATCACATCTTGAAGAGGGCAGTTGTTC
>Ga0207678_10005759_pt1 | contig 11050 bp, 11 predicted proteins | sample KBSC63metaG_FD_184319 | JGI IMG/M metagenome (GOLD analysis project Ga0207678, IMG submission 184319) | Corn rhizosphere microbial communities from Kellogg Biological Station, Michigan, USA - KBS C6-3 metaG (SPAdes) (version 2) | ecosystem: Host-associated > Plants > Roots > Rhizosphere > Soil ...
TGACTGCCGTCGGGAGACTGTGCGCCGCTGTCGGCACCCGTTTCCAGCCGCAGCGTGCCGACGTGCCGCTGCCGGAAGTGTCGCGTTGGAGGACGACTGTTCGGCTATCTGGTGATCAGGTCGGAAGGTGATCCTCGTAGCCGTGCGGAGGCCTGGTGAGCTGCATCAGGCGGCCGTGCATGGTCTTCATGGCCGGGCCCTCGCGGCACTCATGAAAACCTCGCTTCCCGCTGGCCGCCGCTTGCTGGACGAGCTATACCAAGTCGGCTTGCTCCAGGAGATCCGTCCAGGTCGTTACGACTGGCACGTTCTGGTCCGCGGCTACGCCGCCGGGCTACCGACGCCGGATAGACGTCGACCGCACGCCAACCTGTGCCGACCCAGCACCGCGAACGCCGTGACGGGCGTGCACTCCAAGATCGCGGCGGGCGGTGGCGCGCCAAGGGGTTGCAGCCGACGTTGATTGCCTTCGGTACGAAGTCATAGACCTCGCCCGGCAGATCGTCTGTCTCACCGCGAAAGGCCATACATGCGGTCGCTGAAGCGGCACCTCCTCATCGGTGACTAGCCAGCCGCCGCAATGCAGCTAGCGACTCGGCGGTATCGCGGCGCATCCTGGGCGCGAACAGCAGCAGCAGCGGACCGGCCCCGCCCAGTACCTCGGCGCTCTTGACCACCCGGACAAGCCCGCCGGGCACCGGCTCGAGGGTGTGATCGAAGACGACCTTGCCCAGCGGCACCGGGCACTCACTCACCCAGTGCCGTCCGGCGTCGACCTCGGTGATGGTGAAGGCGCCGCCGAGATTGCCGCGTTGTCTGGCCCAGCCACGCGTCCCTGCCTCAAACGGGCCATCGAGCTGGGCGATCTCCTTACTGACATCCCACTCGGGCCAGCGGGCCACGTCGGTCCACACCTTCCAGACCGCGTCCGGATCGGCCTCGAACGTCGCCTCGCATTCGAACAGGTGCATAACTATCCCTCGAGCCTGGCCGGGACGGGAACTAGCTGGCCATGTGCCAGCAAGCCCGGCGCCCGGCATGCTGCATGCGGCATGCTCCGCCCAGCCGTGTAATGGTCCCGCGGACCGATGCCGCACGGCAACCTGATGCCGCACCCAATTCGCGACCGCGCCGTCCCACCCGTAACTCAAGGTATCCGTGAGATCTGCCGAGCAGGGTTAGGGTGGGCACTACCAGCGGTTCCAGCGTTGCCGCTCCGAATGGCAGGGGCTAGGGGTGCTCGCAGTCGAGATCTCGCGTCATGGCGGGCCCGAAGAGCTCGTGCTGGTCGAGCGTCCGGACCCGGTCGCGGCGGCGGGCCAGGTGGTCGTGCGCAACAGGTGGATCGGGGTTAACTACGTCGATCTGCAGCATCGGGCCGGGCAGCCCTATCCGGTCCCGCTGCCACTGATTCCCGGCACCGAGGCAGCCGGGACCGTGGTGGCGGCCGGCACTGGTACGGACCCCGGACTGGTCGGCGCCCCGGTGGTTCACTTCGGTCATCTGTGCGGCGTTTACGCCGAGATGACCGCGGTGCCGACCGAGTTCGTCGTTCCGATCGCCTCCGGCGTGGCACTTGACGCTGCCGCCGCCATCGCCATGAACGGCACCACTGCCTATGTGCTGACGAGCATGGCCTGCCGGATCGGGCCAGGCGATGTGGTAGTCGTGCAGGCGGCTGCGGGCGCGACCGGAGGTGCTGTGGTCCAGCTAGCGGCGGCGGCCGGAGCCGAGGTGATCGCGATTACCTCCTCGGCCGGCAAGACCCAGGGGGCGATCGCCCTGGGAGCCCGCCATGGCTTTGCGCTGCAGCAGGTGCCCGACCCGGTGGCGGCCGTGCTGTCCGTCACCGACGGGCGCGGCGCTGACGTGGTCTATGACGCCGGTGGCCGGGATACCTTCGAGATGAGCCTGGACATGCTCGCCACCCGGGGCACGCTCGTGCTCTACGGTCAGTCCGGCGGCCCGGTCGCCCCGTTCGACCCCGGCAGGCTGTCGGGTCTCACCGGCGCGGGCCGCGGCGCAGGCTCCCTGAGCCTGCGCTGGGTGGCCGCTAGTCACTACCTGGCCAGCCAGCATGACCGGGCCGAGGCCGTCGGCGTAATCGTCAGCCAGCTCACGGCCGGACGATTCAGCCCGCGCATCGCCGAGCGCTTCCCCCTGCACCGCGCGTCCGACGCGCACGTCCGCCTGGCCAGCCGGACTGTCCAGGGGAAGCTCCTGCTCGAGGCGTGACCGGCGGCGTCGCAGGTCATTGCGCCGCAGGGTTGCTACCGGCCGGCGGGCCAGCGGGCTGTCCCCCTGCCTGGGGCGCTGTACCGGACAGCGGAGTCGTGTCCAGGTACCTCACCTCGTAGACCCGTTCGGTAAATTTCCAGCCGTCGCCGGTGCGCTGATAGCGGTCGTGGTAGATGGCGAAGTTCTGGTGTGAGCCGCCGTCGCGCAGGCCAATGAGCTCGTGGAGGTAGGCGCGGCCGGACGCGGTGTCGCCGTCGAGCTGGATCGTACCCGGGTGGGCGGTCTGCACGAAGTACTCCACCATGGCCTCCCGGCGCTCGCGCCAGGCGCGGATCTGGTCCCGGCCGACGAGCTCGACGGGGACGTCGGGCATCCGCAGCGCGCCGTCCGGGGTGAACAGCGACGCCACGCGGTCGTAGTCGCACATCATCGCCGCGTCGGTGAACTCGCCGCGCAGCGCCTCGATCTCGACGCGGTCAGCGATGGCCTGAAAGTCACTCATCGGTTCCTCCTTGGCACACCGAACCCGGTGTGCGGTGTCGTCGTCTCAGTAGTCCGACGACACAACCCGCCTGGATGTCAGGCCGCGGCCCCGCAGGCGAGCAGGGCCTGGGCGCTGGTGTAGGTCGCCATGACGAGGCCCTCGTGGGCGGGCAGGTGCAGGCCGCCGAACTTCTCCAGCGCCAGCAAGGTGTCCGAGGCCAGGAAGAGCGCTCCGCCGGCGGCCGTCCGGGGCGAGCCAGAATCCAGCGCCGCCAGGGACATCGCGAGCAGCGCGGCGCTGTACACGATGACAGGGATGCGGTCCTTGCCGGTGCGCTTCCACAGGTACGCGTTCACCGCGCCGAACGCGGCCAGATGCGGCGCGGCCAGGACGGGCTGGGCGCGCAGGCGGCCCCGGCCGGGGCGCTGCCGCAGCGCGACGATCCAGGCCACGTGACCGGCCAGGAAGCATCCCAGCCCCGCCATGAACGCGGTCTCGCCGCTGCCGAGCAAGGCCACGTCGCCGGCGCCGCTCAGGGCGAGCGCGCGTTGCGCCGGGCGGTCACGGCCCGCCAGCAGCACCGGCATCAGCAGTGGCTTGGTCAGCCAGCGCTGCCGGTCACGCCCGGTCGCCGCGAGCAGCGTGTCAGCTACCGCAAGGGCCGCGTACACGAGGGTTGCACGACGGGCCACACCGCACCTCCTGTCTGCGCCGCAAGCCTAACGTTGCGGGTCTGACCGGGAACGCTCGTGGTACTGATGTGAGATGACCAGGGCCCGGCGCTGCGAAGGCCTGGGTCGCCGGAGGACAATGGACAACAGCCCGCGGAAGCGCCGGTGAGTGAGGGAGTGTGGTGCCGTCATGCCGTGGTTTCCGGATTTCGCCAGCGCCGTGGAGCTGGCGCGCAAGCAGACCCGCGCCGCGGGCCAGGCTGATCCGGTCGGGCAGTTCTTCGCGGCGCTGAACAGTGGCGACAGCCACGTCCTCGAGACCGCGTGGCCGGGCGAGGTGGTGGTGTACGACCCCCGCGCCGGGGAGGTCCGCGGCCACAGGCAGCTGCGGCACTTCGTCAGCCAGAATCAGGCCTGGATGGCCGATCACCACGCCCGGGTCGAGACCGTCGCGTCCACGTCGGCCGACGGACGGGCGGTGGTGGAGCTGCTGGCGCATCTGGACGGCGACGGGCAGCACCTGGCCTGGCCGGTGGCGGTCGTCGCCGAGTCTCCCGACGAGCTGTCGGTGGTGTTCCGCACCTACTGCAGCCAGTGGCCGGTGGACGGGCGGCGCCACCTGCGGCCTCCCATCCTCGAGCCGGGGCCCGCCCACCCCGGCGATGTCGTCGGCCGCTACCAGGCCGCGCTGCAGGCCGGTGACGCCGACGCGGTGGTCAGCACCTTCGAACCGGACGGGTACTACCGCGAGCCCATCGGCGCGCACCCCTCCCACAGCGGCACCGCCGAGCTCCGCACGTTTTTCGCCGGGCGCTTCAGCGCGGGCGGCGGCATCGAGCTAGAACACTGCATGGTGACCGACGACGGGGTGCGCTGCGCCGTGGAGTACAACTGCGTCCGCTGGGGCAGCCATCAACTCCCGCCGCAGGCGGGGCTCGGCGTCTACGAACGCGGGCCAGACGGGCTGCTCACCGCGGCCCGGGTCTACGACGACATCGAACCACCCGCCGGCCATCCCTGACGACCCATAACAACAAGCGGGAAGGAACTGATGGGACCGAACGGGCCGCGGACGCTGCTCACCGGCCGGGGACTGCTGGAGTCGCCACGGTGGCATGGTGACCGGCTGTATTTCTCTGACTGGTCTGCGGGCGAAGTGCTCGCCGTGGACCTGGCCGGCCGCAGCGAGGTGATCGCGCGGGTGCGGTCGCTGCCGCTGTGCACGGCGTGGCTGCCCGACGGCCACCTGGTGATCGTCTCCTCGCCGGACGGGCGGCTGCTGCGACGGGAGCCCGATGGCTCCCTGGTCACGTACGCGGACCTGGGCCGGCCGGGCTGGAATGACATCGTGGTGGACGGCCGCGGCCACGCCTACGTCAACGGGGCCGGGTTCAACCCGATGGCCGGGGAGGAGTTCCGGCCGGGTTCGGTTCACCTGGTCACGGCGGACGGCGCCGTGCGGCAGGTGGCCGACGACATCGCGTTCCCCAACGGGATGGCGGTGACCGCGGACAACTCCACCTTGATCGTCGCGGACTCCTACCGGCATCAGCTGGTCGGCTTCGACATCGGCGCGGACGGCGGTCTTTCCGGGCGGCGCGTCTGGGCCGACCTCGGCGACGGTACCCCGGACGGCATCTGCACCGACGCTCAGGATGCCGTCTGGTACGCCGACGTGCCTAACCGGCGGTGCGTGCGTGTCGCTGCGGGCGGCATCGTGCTGCAGACCGTCGACCTGGATCGCGGCGGTTTCGCCTGCGCCCTCGGCGGCCCGGAAGGGACCACGCTGTTCATCGTCGCCGCCGAATGGCGGGGCATGACCGAATCCGAGATGGTCCCGCCGGGCAGCGGCCAGGTCCTGACCATCGACGTCGAGGTTCCGGGGGCTGGCTGGCCGTAACGCCGGAAGGGGCCTGAGGCCCCGGACATCAGTGTCCATAGACGCACGTGCTTATGGACAAAACTGGCGTCTGGCGCTTTCATAAGAAACAGCCGGGTGGAGGGCAGACTAGCGGTTAGCGGGGGGAGACGGCATGTCATACTGCGGCGGATCGGGCGGGCGCCGGAGGGTGTTCACGGCGTGTCGGCGGGCGCTGGCGGTGGCGGGCACGCTGGCGCTGGCCGGGGCCGCGGTACTGCCCGGCGCGGGAACCGCGGCAGCGGCGGCCCGGCCCACCGGGCCAGTGCTCGTGTTCAGCCCGTCCCCGTATGATTTCGGGCCGGTCAGCCCGGGGCAGTCAGCCTCAAAGACGTTCACCTTGAGCAACTCAGGCCAGAAGGCCACCGGCAAGCTGCGGGTGCGGCTGTCCGGCCCTGCTGCTTTCAGCATTACCCGCAACACCTGCCGCGCGGTCCGGCTGCGTCCCGGCCGGGCGTGCACTATCACCGTGCGGTTCGCACCGTCCCAGGCTGACCGCATCACCGCCACGCTGACGGCAGCCAGCAAGGGCGGCCCTCGGCACGCCGCCACCGCCAGCGACGTCCTCACCGGCGGGCAGGCCCTCGGCGCCACCCCCGGGCAGATCTATTGGGTCAGCACCGACGAGATCTGGGCGGCCAACCTCGACGGCAGCGGTCCGCACGCCATCGTCACCGGCCAGATCGGCGCGGAGGGGATAGCAGTGAACAGCAGCCACCTGTACTGGGCTGACGCTGTCGACGGGACGATATGGGAAGCCAACCTGGACGGCTCCAGCCCGCACACCATCCTCACCAGCCAGCGCGGGCAGGTGGGCCTGGCCGTCACGTCCAGCCATATCTACTGGGCCAACGACGGCGGCGGCGCGGACCGGGCCGGCACGATCTGGGTCGCCAACCTGGACGGCAGCAGCCCGCACACCATCGTCACCGGGCAGACTCTCCCGTCCGGGGTGGCGGCCGACGCCAGCCACGTCTACTGGGCCGACGAAGGGAACGAAACAGCCGGGAACGGCACGATCAGCGAGGCCGGCCCGGACGGGTCCAGCCCGCACGCCATCGTCACCGGCCAGACGACGCCATCCGGGGTGGCCGTCGACGCCAGCCACCTGTTCTGGGCCAGCATCGGCGACGGCACCGTGAACCAGGCCAGCCTGGACGGGAGTAGCCCGCACGCCATCGTCACCGGCCAGAACAGCCCGTCCGGGGTAGCGTCCGACGCCAGCCACCTGTACTGGGCCAGCAGCGACGACGGCACCGTGAACCAGGCCAGCCCGGACGGGAGCAGCCCGCACGCCATCGTCACCGGCCAGAACAGCCCGTCCTGGATGGCGGTCACCCCGCCCGCGCCTTAACTGGTTATGCGGAGTCGGGAGAGGGGAGCTGGCGTATCGTTTGTCCCTGTCGTCGACATCTCCGGTGACCCGGCGACCGTCGGCGCGGAGCTGGACGAGATCTGCCGGACGGCGGGCTTCTTCCAGGTAACGGGGCACGGAGTCCCCCGCGGGGTTGCCGAGCGGGCGTGGACGACGGCGACGAGGTTCTTCGACCTGCCACCCGCGGACAAGCTGAGCGTGGCGCGGCCGGGGCCGGACTACCCGTACGGCTACATCCCGCTGGCGGGTGAGTCGCTGAGCCGGTCGATCGCCGGGGCCGCCCCGCCAGACCTGAAGGAGGTCTTCAACGCGGGGCCGCCGGCCCGGCCGACGCGCCCGTTCGCCGATCCGGACGAGGCCTGGGCCTGGTCCCCCAGCCTGTGGCCCGCGGCGCTGCCGGAACTCCGGGAGGCCTGGACGGCCTACTACGACGCCATGCGCGACCTCGGCGACCGCCTGATGTCGCTGTTCGCCCGCGGCCTGGGCCTGCCGCCCGGGTTCTTCGCGGACAAGACCGGCCTGGCCGCGAACGCGCTGCGCGCCATCAACTACCCGGCCCGGGACACCGCCCCGCTGCCCGGGCAACGGCGGGCGGGTGCCCACACCGACTACGGCACGCTGACGATCCTGCGGCAGGACGCGGTGGGCGGCCTGGAGGTGCTCGGTCCCGGCGGCCGGTGGGCGGGGGTAGAACCAGTGCCTGGCGCGTTCGTGATCAACATCGGCGACCTGATGGCGCGCTGGACCAACGACCGGTGGCGGTCGACCTTGCACCGGGTGGTCGATCCGCCCGATCCGGCGGCGGCCGCCGCGCGCAGGCAGAGCATGCCGTATTTCCAGAACGCCAACTGGTCCGCGGAGGTCTCCTGCCTGCCGACCTGCCTCGAACCAGGCGACAAACCGCGCTACGAGCCGGTGTTCGCCGGGCCGCACCTGATGGCCAAGTTCCGCAGGTCAGTCACCCTCCCCGCGGTTGACAACGCCGACCGTCCGGGCGAAACTCACCGGGACGAGTAACAGCGAAAGTTACTTTCACGGGTCGAGAGTGAAGGGGTGCGCCGGTGGCGGACGTGGTGATCGCCGGGTACGGCCCGGCCGGGGCCGCCGCGGCCATCGCCGCCCACGACGCCGGGCATAGCGTCCTGATCCTGGAATCGGCCGAACGGGGCGGAGGAAACGCCCGCTACAGCGGCGGGTTCCTGTTCGACGTGCCAGGCGGCGCGGCCGTCCCGCACCTGGACGCGCTCTGCTTCGGCCGCACCGGCCGCCGGGTGCTCGAGGCCTACGCGGCCGGCCTGCACGAACTGGACGGCTGGCTGTGCTCGCTGGGCGGGACCACCGTCCCGTTCGAGCCGCCGCCGGCCCGGCTGCCCGCCCCGTTCCCGTCCTGGCCGCACCTGCCAGCCGGCCGTCAGATCCGGTACCGGACGGTGGCCGGCGGCACCGGCCGTCGCGGCGAGGCGCTGTGGGACCTGCTGGACGCCGCCGTACGGGCCCGCGGCATCGAGGTGCGCTACCGGTGCGCCGCGGAACGCCTGGTACTCGACCGGGGCGGATCGGCGACCGGGGTGGTGGCCCGGGGTGCCGGGGTGCCGGCCGCCGGCGGGGTGATCCTGGCCTGCGGCGGGTTCGAGGCCGATCCGGTGCTGGCCGACGCCTATCTCCCGTTCGGCCCGTCCTGGCCGGTCGGCCATCCGGGAAACACCGGCGCCGGGCTGGTCATGGCGCAGCAGGCCGGCGCGGCGCTGTGGCACATGTACGGCTGTTTCGGCTGGTTCGCGTTCCGCGCCCCGGACTTCCCGGCCCCGTTCGCGGTGGACTTCTCCGGCGCCAGCCACGTGTTCACCGACGCCGACGGCCGCCGGTTCGCCGACGAGACCGGCTATGAGGTGCACGACCGGCTGCGCGCGCTGCTGACCTACCTCCCCCGCAACGCGAACCGGCCGCGGCTGCCGAGCTGGGCGGTGTTCGACGAGGCGGCCCGGCGGGCAGGCCCGCTGAACGGCCTGCTCGGCACGCCGAACGACTACGCCTGGAGCCCGGACAACTCCGCCGAGGTCGACCGCGGCTGGATTCTCGCCGCGGATGGTCCCGCGGACCTGGCCGGGAAGATGGGCGTGGATGCCGGGATCCTGACCGGAACCCTGGAGCGGTACAACGCATCCGCCCGGGCGGGCCGGGACGAGGCGTTCGGCCGGTCGGCGGACACGCTCGTGCCGCTGGACCTCGGCCGGCTGTACGCGATCGAGACCTGGCCGGGCATCGCCGGCACCACCGGCGGCCCGCGACACGACGAGCGGGCCCGGGTGCTCCGGCCGGACGGCCGGCCCGTGCCCGGGCCCTACGCCGCCGGGGCGGTCAGCCTGGTCTGGGGGCACCTGATCGAGCACGGCGGCGGACTCACCGACGCCATGGTGTTCGGCCAGATCGCGGGGACCGAGGCGGCATGCCGGACCGGGGCGTGACCGCGCCGGTCCGCCGGGTGGCGGTGGTCACCGGCGGCGCCGGGGCCATCGGCGGTAGCGTCGCGGCGGCCCTGACCGCAGCGGGCCACCAGGTCCTCATCCTGGACCGAACGGGCGACGTTCCCGTGGACCTCGCCGACGAGCAGCAGGTCCGGACGGCGGCGCAACGGGTGCTGGACGAGGTCGGCCGCTGCGACGTGCTGGTCCACGCGGCGGCCGCGTTCGACCGGTCCGACCTGGCCGGCCTGGATCTGGCCGTCTGGCGCCGGGTGCAGGCGGTCAACGTGGAGTCCGCCCTGCTGCTCGCCCAGGCCTTCGTGCCCGGCATGGCCGCCCGCGGCTTCGGCCGGATCATCTTCGTGGTCTCCGACACCGTCTGGGCCCCGCCCGCCGCAGACCTGCTGCCGTACGTGACCAGCAAGGGCGCGCTGGTCGCCCTGGCCCGGGCGCTGGCCGTGGCGCACGGCCCGGACGGGATCGCGGTCACCTGCGTGGCCCCCGGGCTGACCGATACACCGGCGGCCCGGGCCGGCCTGCCCGCCGCCGCGTTCGACGCGGTCCGGGCCCGGCCGGCGCTGCCCCGCGCGCTGCGGCCGGATGACGTGGCGGCCACGGTCGCGTTCCTCGCCTCGGACGGCGCGGCCGCGCTTACCGGCCAGGTGCTGTGCACCGACGGCGGCCTGGTCATGCGCTGAATTTCGTGCCGCTTCCCGACGCCTGCTGACGCCCTGAAGCCGGGGATTCACGGCGTCAGGACGCGCTGGATCCGGGGTTTCATGGCGTTCCACCTGGTCCGGCGATCCGTCCCGCCGGCGCGGTCGGCTGTCATCACCTTTACCTCGACACCGGCCAGGGGGCGAACTGGGCGGCCGGCGGGTGCCCAGTTTCCCGGCGTCACGGTTTCTGCATCATCGACGGCTGTCTCAACTCACGAAGTGGGCGCGGGTGACCGCCCACGGCACAGAAAGGAACCAGCGATGATGCTGAAGGACAAGGTCGCGGTGATCTACGGAGCCGGAGGCGCGATCGGCGGCGCTGTCGCGCGCGGATTCGCGGCCGAGGGGGCCCGGCTCTTTCTCACCGGGCGGCACCGGGCACCGGTCGAAGCGGTGGCCAAGGACATCGTGTCCGCCGACGGCTCCGCCGAGGTGGCCGAGGTCGACGTCCTCGACGAGCAAGCTGTGGACCGGTATCTGCGGTACGTCGTCGGCCAGGCGGGCCGCATCGACGTCTCGTTCGACGCGATCGGCATCCCGGGTTCGCAGATCCTGGGGGTGCCCTCGACCGACCTGGATGCCGAGGCGTTCTCCCTGCCCATCACGACGTACACGACGTCGTATTTCGTGACCGCGCGCCTGGCCGCACGGCACATGATCCCGAACCGGACGGGGGTGATCATGACCGTCACCGCCTTCCCGGCGCGCAAGGGGACCCCGCTGAACGGGGGCTACGGCGCGGCGATGGCCGCCAAGGAGGCCCTCACCCGGGACCTGTCCGCCGAGTTCGCCCCGCACGGCATCCGCGTGCTCGCCCTGCGGCCGAACGGCATGGCGGAGACGAGCACGATGCGGGAACTCTTCGAGATTCGCGCCAGGGCATCGGGCATGACCTGGGAGCAGTTCGAGGGGTTCCTGGCCAGCGTGACCCACCCGCGACGAGTCATGACGCTCGAGGAGATGGCCAGCGTGGCGGCCTTCATGGCATCCGACAAGGCCAGCGGGATGACGGGAACCACCGTCAACCTGACCATGGGGACCCTCGATGACTAGCGGCTACGCGGCAGCAAAGCTGCACACCGGCAAGGGAGTCATCCTCCTGCTGTCCTGCGCGGCGCAGTTCATGGTCGTGCTCGATGTCGCGATCGTGAACGTCGCCCTGCCCTCGATCCAGCGCGATCTC
>Ga0207678_10005763_pt1 | contig 11040 bp, 14 predicted proteins | sample KBSC63metaG_FD_184319 | JGI IMG/M metagenome (GOLD analysis project Ga0207678, IMG submission 184319) | Corn rhizosphere microbial communities from Kellogg Biological Station, Michigan, USA - KBS C6-3 metaG (SPAdes) (version 2) | ecosystem: Host-associated > Plants > Roots > Rhizosphere > Soil ...
CGGCTTCACGGCATCGAGGGTCAGCTGCGAGATGTTGAAGTGGATGACCTGCCACTTGTTGAGGCTGTTGTCCTCAAGCGGATTGGTGTCGTAGCCCGCCTTGGCGAGGTTGCGCGCGGTGAACTCGCCCTCATCGACGATCAGGAGCCCGCCCTCGCGCACCTCCGGAGCGTTCACCTTCAGCGCCGCCGGGTTCATCGCCACGAGCACGTCGGGCTGGTCGCCAGCGGTGTCGATCGCCGTCGAGCCGAAGTTGATCTGGAAGGCGCTGACCCCGAACGTGGTCCCCTGCGGGGCGCGGATTTCCGCCGGAAAGTCGGGGAAGGTCGAAAGGTCGTTGCCCGCAAGCGCAGTCGACAGCGTGAACTGCCCGCCAGTCAACTGCATTCCGTCGCCTGAATCGCCGGCGAAGCGGACGACGACGGCCTCCGGTTCAGGATGGGCGGCGGCTTGTTCCCTCGTGATCAAATGTTCGGCAGTAGCCATGCGAGTCCTCGACTAGGCGGTTAGATTAGGAGCGTGCGTTCGCTTTCGCCACCGTTTCGTGGCGTCGGCCCGGCACCTTTCCTTAAGTCAATCGACGCGGCACTATGCTGTTGGGGGAAATCGATGATCCTGCGCCGGTTGAGCAAGAACCTTCAGGCCCAGAACTGGACGGCGATCACGATCGACTTCCTGATCGTGGTCATCGGCGTATTCCTGGGCATCCAGGCGTCCAACTGGAACCAGGCGCGAACCGATCGCGCCGAAACCCGGCACCTCCTGCTGCGCATCGAACCGGAGATCGATCAGATCATCGACTTCGCCGCCAATACGCGCGATTATTACGCCACCAGCCGCCGCTTCGCCGACACGGCTTTTGCGGCGTGGAATGGCGACCCGAAGGTCAGCGACAATGATTTCGTGATCGCCGCCTATCAAGCGAGCCAGATCCATGGTCTAGGACAGTCGCAAAGCTGGGCCGCGGTGTTCGGAGCGGACCAGTTACGCAATGTCGATGACGACCGGCTGCGTATTCCGCTCGCGCGGCTGATGGCCTTCGACGTCGAAAACCTGAATTCGACCGCCGTCGCGTCGCGCTACCGCGAGGATGTGCGGATGGTCATTCCCGACTCCGTCCAGCAGGCGATCCGAGCCTCGTGCGGAGACCGTCTGATTCCCGGCGATACCAGCCAGCTGACGCTCCCGCACCGCTGCGCGCTGCGGCTCGACCCAGCGACCGCGAAGCGGGTCGCGGCCGATCTTCGGACACATCGCGAGCTTGCGCGAGAGCTTAGGGTTCATCTTGCCGGCGTAGCAAGCTTCCTCAACAGCCTCATGCAGTACGAGGGAGAAGCGCGGATCGTTCACAACCGCCTTTCCGCGTTGTACCGTTGACTGGTAGGCGCAGGGTCCCTGCGGTACGACGGGCCGCATGAGCGACGACGCGGACTCTCTCTACCGGCTCGGGGCCGGAATCATGCTCCTCAATTACGAGGGCAAGGTCTGGGTCGGCGCCCGGATCGATAATCCCGAGGATGCGTGGCAGATGCCGCAGGGCGGGATCGACGAGGACGAGGAGCCTTGGCCCGCCGCCTTACGCGAGCTGGAAGAGGAGACGGGCATTCGTCCGAACCTCGTCGAATATATCGCCCGGCATCCGGAGAGGCTTCGCTATGACCTCCCCGATGAGTGGCGCGAAAAGCTGTGGCGCGGCAAATGGAAGGGCCAGATGCAGCACTGGTTCCTCGCGCGGTTTCTGGGCGAGGATGGCGACGTCCGGCTCGACGCCGACGGTCACCCCGAGTTCCGCGCCTGGAAATGGGTCCCGCCCCGTGAGCTTCCGGACCTCATCGTGCCGTTCAAGCGCGACCTTTACAGGCGCCTTCTCGACGATTTCGCCGACTATCTCTGAGGGCAGCACCGACGCGATTTGAAACCGCCAATCGCCTGAGACGTTCTGGCGGTAACTCGTTTTTCTGGAAGACAAAAAGTGACGAATTCCCTGAAGCGCGCGCTTGCCGCGGCGCTGCTGGCCGGGCTTGTGCCTGTCCCGGCGGTGGCGGCCGATACGGGTCTCGATTCCATCGCCGCGATGATTCCGCAGAACGCGGGCCGCTCGGTGCTGATCGATACGGGTTCCGCGACCCTGTACATGATCGATGACGGCCGGATCGTCGATTCGATGAAGGTCATCGTCGGTAAGCCTTCCGAGCCGACGCCGGAAGTCACGACCTCTCTCACATCCGTGATCGTGGATCCCTACTGGCATGTGCCCGCCGACATCGCCCGCACGCTCACCGCTCCCAACGTTCTCCGTCAGGGCACCAAATATCTTACCGATCACGGCTATGAAGTGGTGTCGAGCTTCGATCCCGATGCGACGGTGATCGATCCGTCGACTGTCGACTGGCAGGCCGTGGCGGACGGCCGAGAGACGGTCCTAGTCCGGCAGCGGCCTGGTCCCGCCAACTCGATGGGCCGGATCAAGTTCAGCCTTGCCATCGGCGATGGAATCTTCCTTCACGACACGCCGAAGAAGGAATTGTTCGACCAGGACGACCGCGATCTAAGCGCCGGCTGCATCCGGCTGGAGGACGCGCCGCGCCTGGCCCGGTGGCTACTCGGCGATTCAGCCCCGCTGACGGCGGCTGCTCCCGAAGAGCAGATCCCGGTGCCCAGCTACGTTCCGGTGAAGATCGTCGATCTCGGTCCTGGGGCGCAGTCTCAGATCGCCTCGCTGCGCTAATCCGGCCGGTGTTCCTTTCCTCCTGCGGCGCGGCTAGGGATGCCCGCCATGGGGGAACTCTCCAAAATCGAGCAAGCGACCGTCGAGCGAGCTGCGGCCGAACCGATGCTCGAGCAGGTGCTCGAATGGAGCGCGGTCAACAGCGGCTCGCGCAACCTGCCGGGGCTTGAACGGATGGCGGCAATACTTGCCGATGCCTTCTCGGCAGCGCCGGGCGAGCTCGAGCTGGTCGACGCTGCGCCGGTCGAAGCGGTTGACGCGAGCGGCCGCACGTTCGCGATCGAGCACGGCCAAAATTTGCACGTGACGGTGCGGCCGGACGCGCCCGCGCAGCTGCTCTTCACCGGGCACATGGATACGGTCTTTCCCGTCGACCACGCTTTTCAACAAACGAAGTGGCTCGAGGACGGAGTCCTGAACGGTCCGGGGGTTGCCGACATGAAGGGCGGGCTCGCGGTGATGCTGGCGGCCCTCAAGGCGGTCGAGGCGAGCGGCGCCGCCGACGGACTGGGCTATGAGATCATCATCAACAGCGACGAGGAAGTCGGTTCGCTTGGCTCGGCGCCGCTTATCGCACGGGCCGCTGCGGCAAAGCGCGCGGCCCTGACCTACGAACCGTCCGCCCTTCCCGACGGCACGCTTGCGGGCGCTCGCCCTGGAAGCGGCAATTTCTCGCTCGTGATTCACGGCAAGTCGGCCCACGCGGGACGCAATCCGGAGGATGGCCGAAATGCGATCCTCGCAGCCGCAGAGCTTGCCCTTCGGTTTGAAAGGCTCATTCGCGACGGGCTCACCGTAAATTCGTCGCGGATCGAAGGGGGAGGCCCGAGCAATGTCGTCCCCGACCTGGCGATCCTCCGGGTGAATATGCGGCCGCGAACCCCGGAAATAGAGGCCGAGGCGAAACGGCAGATCGAGGAGATCGTCGCGGTGGTTGCGGTCGAGCGTGATGTCACGATCCATACGCACGGTGGCTTCGGGCGCCCGCCCAAGCCAATGACTCCGGAAATGGAGAAGCTCCTCGGTCTCGTGAAACAGGCCGGTGCCGACCTTGGGCAGCCGATCGGCTGGAAGGGCACCGGCGGAGTGTGCGACGGCAACAATATCGCCGCCTGCGGGGTGCCCGTCGTCGACACGATGGGCGTTCGCGGCGGCAAGATCCACAGCATGGAGGAATTTCTGATTTCCGAAAGTCTCGGTGAGCGCGCCGCTCTCTCTGCGTTGACGATCCTCAGGATCCTCGAGGCGCGCTCATGACGTTCCGCGTCCGGCCCGCCCGCGCCGAGGATTATCAGGCGATCTATAACATGGCCAAGCTGACCGGGGGCGGCTTCACCAATCTCCCGCCCGACAAGGCAACTCTGGTCGGCAAGCTCGAGCGTTCGGCCCAGTCGTTCGAGCGCGACACCGACGAGCAGCGCGGCGACCTGTATGTCTTCGTTCTCGAAGATCCGAAAAGCGGCAAAATCCGCGGGACCTGCCAGGTGTTCGGCCAGGTCGGAGTCAGCCAGCCTTTCTACAGCTACCACGTCAGCACCCTCACCCAGACCAGCCCCGAACTCGGCAAGACCTTCCGCAACCAGATGCTAACCCTGACGACCGACCTGGAAGGGTCGTCGGAAGTCGGCGGGCTTTTCCTGCATCCGGAGATGCGGGCGGGCGGCTGGGGCGCGCTTCTTGCCCGAAGCCGCTACCTGTTCATCAAGCTTCATCGAAAGCGGTTCGGAGACCGTACGCTTGCCGAGCTTCGCGGAGTCATGGATGAGGCCGGCCATGCGCCCTTCTGGGATGCGCTCGCGGGCAAGTTCTTCGGAATGAGCTTTCCGGAGGCGGACGAATTCAATGCCGTCCACGGCACCCAGTTCATCGCCGACCTGATGCCGAAGACTCCGATCTACACCGCGCTTCTTCCTGACAGCGCAAAGAGCGTCATGGGCCAGCCGCACCCGAGCGGACGCGCGGCCATGAAGATGCTGGAGAACGAAGGGTTTGTCTTCGACCGCTATATCGACATTTTCGATGGCGGCCCGACGGTCACCGCGCCGACCGACCAGATCCGGACGGTAGAAGAGTCAGAGGCCTACACGATCGCTGAGATCGGCGATGGCGGAAGCCAGCGAGCGATCGTTGCAAGCGGCCGGCTCGGCGACTTTCGATCCTGCGGAGCGTGCGTCAAGAAGCTTCCGAAAAAGACGATCCACATCGATGCCGAGGCAGCCGGGCTTCTCGAAGTGAGCGTCGGCGACGAGATTCTCGCGGTGAGCCGGAATGGCCATCACTGAAATCAACTTCGACGGCATCGTCGGGCCCAGCCACAATTATGCAGGGCTGAGTTTCGGCAATCTCGCCTCCACACGCAGCACCGGGCAGGTGTCGCAGCCGCGTGCTGCCGCGCTCCAGGGTATCGAGAAGATGCGGGCGAACGTCCGGCTCGGGCTGGCGCAGGGCATTTTCCTGCCGCATCGCCGTCCCGACCGAGCGTGGCTAGCGGCGCTGGGCACGGCCTATGAGGATGCCGAGCCAAGGCTTGCCGCAAGCGCGATGTCGGCTTCGGCGATGTGGGCGGCGAACGCGGCGACGGTGTCGCCGGCTGCCGATTGCGCCGACGGCAAGTGCCATCTGACGGTGGCCAACCTGAAGTCGATGCCGCACCGGAGTCACGAGTGGCCGGAAACGCTTGCGCAGCTGCGGCTGGCGTTCGCTAATTCTGCATTCGAAGTGCACGCGCCCGTTCCGGTGGCGTTCGGCGACGAAGGCGCCGCCAATCACATGCGGCTTGCAGGCGATCATGGTACGGCGGGCATCGAAATTTTTGTCTTTGGGGTGAGCGGCGGAGCATTCCCCGCGCGCCAAAATCTGGAAGCCTCGAAAGCGATCGCGCGGCTTCACAGGCTGGATCCGGCGCGGACGATCTTCGTCGAGCAATCGGAGGAGGCGATCGCGGCGGGCGCGTTCCACAACGATGTCGTCGCGGTCTCGAACCGGCGAGTGCTGTTCGCCCACGAGCAAGCTTTTGCCGATCGCGAGCGAGTCACTGCGCAATGCGCGCGGCTGTTTCCGGATCTGCAGCTGGTCGAGGTACCGGCCGCTGAGGTGCCGATTGCTGACGCCGTCAGTTCGTACCTGTTCAACGCGCAGCTGGTCAGCCCGCCCGGCGGCGAGACGACCCTGATCGTGCCGAGCGAGGCGCGCGAGACACGGTCAGTGTGGGCATGGCTTCAAAAGCACGTCGCCGGCAACGGCCCGATCCGCAACATCGAAGTCGTCGATGTCCGCCAATCGATGGCAAACGGCGGAGGACCGGCATGCCTTCGCCTGCGGGTCGTTGCCGATCCGGCCACCGTCGATCCGCGGTTCCTCGTCGATGAAGCGAAGCTCGACCGGATGGCATCGGTCATCTCCGTCCACTGGCCCGCCGAAATTCATTCGAGCGAGCTTCAGGATTCGGCGCTCGTCGCGGCCATCGAAACAGCCAGGGCGGCCTTGTTCGAATCCGTCGATCTGGGCGAACTGATCTGACACGCGGAATCCCGAAACGGGACGGCGCGCCGAATTCTTACCGTCACTTTAACCTTGTCCATTAGGACTTGAAGGGCTCAAAACCGCCACTCTGACGTTGAGTCGTTAACGAATGGCGATGCTGAAAAAGATCGGTCGGCTTTTTGTGATCAAGACGCGCTTCGAGGCGTGGCTGGTGATCTATGCAATCGCCGTCGGCTCGATGGAGCGCGGCCAGCACTACATGGTGCAATATCCCGGTTTTGGCGGCTACCTGCTCGCTCTCGCTTGCACCGGGGTCGTGTTCGTGGCCGGGGCGAAGCTCCTCGATTCGGTGACGCCGCCGCCGGCTCACGCGATCAGCGGTAATCGACCCACAAGTCTCCGCGTGCGCTCCGGTTTAGAGTCACGACCTTGGCATCGCACAAGTTCACGCCTGTCCACACGACTAGACGGCCATCGGGCGGTGTTGCCTCGAGATCGAACGCGCAATCCGGATTGCTGAACTGAACGGCGCCGCTGCCGCCCGACTTGGCGACAGGCACCGGTGCAACCGCGAGCGGCATCCACTGCTGGGTCCCGAACCGCCTTGCCTTCAGCTCACTGAAGTCGATGTCGGTATTGTTGACCAGGGTGAAACTGGTCGCCTGTCCCATCGCGGGGGCGGACGAAACGCCCACAAGGGCGGCGAGCGCGACTGCGAAAGCCTTGTTCATCCGCCTCTTATACATGCACCGCGGCTTTGCCGCGACTGCAAGTCGTCTAGGCTGCGTCGAGCGTCGGATAGACCGGCCACGAGCGCCGGGTGTAGGTCGCACCCTGCCCCTGGCGATGGGCTTCGGTCAGCGGCAGTGCCGTCGAGCAGAAGGCGCACTCGGCACTGAGGCGCCCGATGATCCATTGACTACGGCCGCAGCCGGGGCAGTGGTTCACTTCGCCCTCGTGGTAGCAGGCGTGATAGCCGCGCGCGTTAGGGTTGAACGGCTCCCGGCCCAGGAATGTAGTACTCGGCACGGATTGTTTCCTTTCAAAGCTTTAGCGGTTCAACGAGCGGCGATTCGATAGGTTTCCCGAAGATCCGCCGCTGCGACGGGATTGTCATTGTCCAAGAGCGGGATGTGCCGATGCGGCACGCCTGTGGATATTAACCATCTCTTAGGGGTTCCGGCGCATCGTGCCTTGCCGACCAGGGGGTGCGTATGGAGTCTGACCAGCGTTATTATCGCCGTCGTGCGTTTGAGGAGCGGGTCGCAGCGCAACGGGCAATGACCGAGGCCGCGCGGGCCTGGCACAGCAAGCTTGCAGAGGATTTCGCGGAGCGCGCCGCAAGCGCTGCGAACTGCACCGGCAGCCCGCTGGTCCAGGCGCAAGCCTAGGCCTATTCCACCAATCGTCCTGAGGCCGCCACCAAAAAGGGCGCCGCAAGCGGGACCCCGGTGTTGGCGCGCCCGGAAGGATTCGAACCTCCGGCCCCCAGATTCGTAGTCTGGTGCTCTATCCAGCTGAGCTACGGGCGCGCGCACCGCAATGGGCGGGAGCGCGCGACATAGGGACAGCATCGAGGGGAAGCAACCCTGCTGTTCGAGACAATTGCGCGGCGGCGCGGGGGTACCTAGACAGCGCCGATGCGCGCGCTCGCACTTACACTGGCGGTCCTGATTTCGGGTTGTTCGGCCGCGACCGATGCACCGTCACTGGCGCCCCGGCCCGCCGAGGCGATCGACCCGCGGATGCCGGTCCCGGAACCGGCAATTCCCATGACAGTATCGCCGGGCCTGACACAAAAGCTCCAATCGCTGGTGGCCCAGGCAAAGGCCGGTGATGACGCCTTCGTCCCGCTAATCGAACGCGCTCGCCAAATGGCGGACGTCGCTGGCGAGAAGGAGAGCGAGAGCTGGGTTCTGGCCCAACAGGCCTTGTCTGCGGCCGTCGCTGCACGCGGCCCGGTTGCAGGCGCGGTCGCCGACATCGATGCGCTCGGCGCCGTCAAAATCCAGCAGCTCGGAGGTATGTCATCGGGTGACCAGAAGGCGATCGACGCCGCTGCAGCCCAGGTCTCCGGGATCGACCGGCGTGAAGCCGCTGCGATTATGGCAATCCAGGCCAAGCTGGCGCGCTAGCGTGGGCCCACCGCCCGCTCGCGTGCCGCCGGCCAGTCCTCTGCCCCGATCTCGTAAACGATCTGCGGATTGACTTCCGGTCCGAACCGCTCGTCATTGAAATCGAGATCTTCACGGCGACGCATCCCCAACCGTTCCATCAGCCCTGAACTGTCCCGGTTTGGCGGAATGGTCATGGCGATCACCCGGTTGTAGCCGAACCGGCCGAATGCGAGGTCGAGGCTGGCGATTGCCGCCTCCTTCGCGATGCCCCTGCCCCACGCGCTCTCGCGCAGCCTCCAGCCGATTTCCGGCGTTCCCGTCAGGTCGCCGGCACCCGGCGCATTGACCCGCTTCAGTCCGCAGAAGCCGAGGATCTCGCCGCTCGCCTTGTCCTCGACAATCCAGAAAGTGTGACCGAAGTCGCGCGTGAATCCGCTGATCCGCTTGAATGCGGCGTTCCACTCGTCCGTGGTCTGCACGCCGCCCAGATGCTCCATCACCGCCGGCGTATTCATAATCTCGTAGAAGCGGGCCTCATCCTCGTCATCCCAGTCGCGCAAACGAAGCCGAGCCGTCTCGGCAATGGCTTCAGCCATTGAGGAGCCTGGCGGCATCCACCGCGTGGTATGTCAGCACGCCAGCTGCGCCCGCCCGCTTGAACGCCAGCAACGTCTCCAGGATCAGGGCGTCGCGGTTCGCTGCTCCCGCTGCCGCGGCATGCTCGATCATCGCATACTCGCCAGACACCTGGTAGACGAAGGTCGGTACGCCGAAGCGATCGCTGACGCGGCGGACGATATCCAGATACGGCAGGCCCGGCTTCACCATAACGAAATCCGCGCCTTCGGAGAGGTCGAGGGCGACTTCGCGAAGTGCCTCGTCGCTGTTGGCCGAATCCATTTGATAGCCGCGCTTGTCGCCTTTCAGCCGTCCCAGCGAACCGACCGCCTCGCGAAACGGCCCGTAGAAGGCGGACGCATATTTCGCCGAATAGGCCATGATCGCGGTGTCGATCTTTCCCGCGGCTTCGAGCGCCGACCGGATCGCTGCCACCCGCCCATCCATCATGTCGGACGGTGCAACGATGTCCGCGCCCGCGTTGGCCTGGACGAGCGCCTGATCGACGAGGATCTCCACCGTATCGTCGTTCAGCACGCGACCCGCGGCATCGACGATCCCGTCGTGGCCGTGGCTCGTATAGGGGTCCAGCGCGACGTCGGTTAGCACACCGATTTCCGGAACCGCGTCCTTGATCGCCTTGATCGCCCGGCAAATGAGGTTGTCCGGATTGAGAGCCTCGCGCGCATCGCCGGTTCGAAGCTCGTTGGGCGTGTTGGGAAACAGCGCGATGCAGGGAATGCCCAGTCGGGCAGCCTCTCGCGCCCGGTCGGCGAGGCGATCGACCGACCAGCGGCTGACGCCAGGCAGCGCATGAACCGGTTCCTCGCAACCGTCGCCGGCGCAGACGAACAAAGGCCAGATGAAGTCGGAGGGCGAGAGCCGGGTCTCGGCAAGCATTGCGCGCATCCACGGGGTGGAACGGCCGCGCCGCATCCGGATTGCGGGGAAGGAAGCTGTGGTCATTTCGGTGGCCTGTAGCGCGCAGCCGCCTTCCCGGGAAGGACGGGCACACTGGATTGTCCGCTCGATCGATTGGTGAGATTATAGGCGGCGTGCCGATGCCTTCGAGGAAGGATCGCCTCATGCCAATCCGACAGACCCTCGCAATCTTAGTGGGACTCGCGGCCGTATCGTGCGCTCCCACTCCGGCACCGCAACTCGGCGGACCCTCTCCCGTCCTCTATCTCACCGGGATGGAATCCTATTCGGCCGGGGGGAAGACCTGGGTTCGCTACAAATATGACGTTCTCAACAAGGACCAGTATGATCCGGCCCTGTTCGCTGCCGCGCCCGCCTTGCCGCCATGCGGCCTGAATGCCAACGCGGCGCGCACCTGGGTCGAATTTTACGATAAAGCGGCGAACCCGATTTACGGATTCTGCGCTCTCGAATCGCCGGCAGAACTCGGCAGCATCTGGTTCGCGGTGGCGGATGGCCTGGTTCCGCCCAGCTGGGTCTATATAGAGCTGAACGACCGCCAGACGAACACGATCTACAGGTCGAACCTTGCAGACACCGTCATGTAGAGATCAGCCAGCCGGCTTCAGCGCGCCGCCGGGCTCCCGCGTGCCGAGCGCTTCCTCGACCATTTCCGCCTCGGCGGGCGCGGGCGCCATCATCCGCGCCTTCTTCCAGCCGCCCTGCAGATAGTATGCGACCGACAGCGCGAGGTTCGCGAATGAGCTGACCGGGAAGCTCCACCAGATGGAATCGGCGCCGAGCCAATGGCCGGTTCCAAGGATGAAGCCGAAGCGGACGGGAACCAGGCCGATGCACAGGATGATGAGCGGTGCCCAGACAGCGCCATTGGCCCGTACGGTGGCGAACAGGACCATGGTGATTCCGAACAGGATGAAGTTCCATGTCGCGACCACGTGGATGTGGCGGGCGATCGGCAGCGCGGGGCTGTCGCCGCCCATGAACAGCGCCATGACCGACCGATCAGCGAGGGTCATCAGCACCACGAGCGCCGTCGTAATCGCAATCGAATAGAGGATACCCGAGCGCGTGATCGCGTTTACGCGGTCCCACAGGCCCGCGCCGATGTTCTGTGCAACCATCGCGCTGACCGCGGCTCCGAGCGCCATCGCC
>Ga0207678_10005765_pt1 | contig 11039 bp, 9 predicted proteins | sample KBSC63metaG_FD_184319 | JGI IMG/M metagenome (GOLD analysis project Ga0207678, IMG submission 184319) | Corn rhizosphere microbial communities from Kellogg Biological Station, Michigan, USA - KBS C6-3 metaG (SPAdes) (version 2) | ecosystem: Host-associated > Plants > Roots > Rhizosphere > Soil ...
CCGTGCCGCCAGTCGAAGAGCAGCGCCCGCAACCGGTCGGCGGTCAGGCGCGGGTTGCCGACCCGCAGACCGGCCGGATCGGCCGTCGGCGCCGAGGCGAGGTCGAGCGCGTCCGGCGCATCGGCGGGCACCGGTGCGCACACCTCGCAACCGCGCGGGACCGGCCGGACCCGGTGAGTGCTGACCGTCCCGTGATCGGCGCGCACGGCGACGAGGATGCCGTCGTGGCCCGCCGGATCGCCGGCGACCGCGCGCACCACCGCGTCGAGCAGCGCAGCCGCGACCGCCGGAACGCGACCGCCGAGCCGCAGGCCGTCGACATCGCCGAAAGACGCGCCGCCCGCCGCCGACGCGAGGACGCGCAGCCGTGTCGTCTCGGCGCACCCCAGGCAGCACGCGGCCGCCGGCCCCAGCGCCGGCCCGATCAACACCAGGCCCCCGTCGATCCGGACCGGCACGAGCCACTCGGCGCCGGCCCGGGCGCTTCGGCTCAGCGCGGCGGCGTCCGCCGGCGTCCAGTCGGTGAGCAGCACCACGCCGGGCAGCGACGCCAACCCGGCCGGGCGGGGGAGCGTGGCGGTCATGCCGGGCCGAACCCGTCGAAGCCGACCGCATCGAAGCCGAGCGCGTGGAAGCCGACCGCGGCCAGGCTCCGCACCAGTTCCGGGGCCGCACCGACGGGCACCGGACGCAGCGGGCCGAGCGCGACGTCGGCGAGCGTTGCCTGCAACCGGTCCTCGGCGTCGCCGACGTCGGCCGGCCAGTACCAGGCGTCGTCGGTCCACGGGGTGGTGTCACCGCCCGCCGGCCGCCACGCCGGTGCGGCGCCGGTCAGCAGCCCGGGCACCGCTGCCACGCCGGCCCGCCGCGCCTGCACCACGCCGGCGGCGCCGAGCAGTGCGAACGCCACCGCGTCGGCGGCCGTCGCCTCGATGGCCCAGGCGAGCTCGGCGTCCTCCTCGGTGACGACGGCGCACGCCGCGCCTCCGGGCAGCCGGCGCACGTCGATCCGGGCGTCGACGCCCAGCCGCAGCGTGAGCGTCTTCCACCAGCGCCGGGCGATGGGCGAGCGGTCCCACCCGGCGTCGGCCACCGGTTCGCCCGCCGGTGCCACCGCGCGGGCACGGCGACGCAGCGCCGCCCCGCGCGCGTGCCGCTCGTTCACGCCGACGCTGACGCCCGCGCCGAGCGTCCGCTCCGCCGCCGCCAGCGCCGCGGCGAGCCGGGCCGCGTCGGCGCTCACCCCGACGCCGAGCGCGGCGCCCGCGCGGGCCAGGCACGCCGGCAGTTGCGGCAGGTCGCCGAGCACCGGCGTGGGCACCGCACCGAGGTCCGGGTCCGTCAGCGCGTCCAGGCCGCGCAACGCGTCGTCGATCGTGCCGACGGGGGAAGCGGCTCGATCCGCAGCGGGAAGCCACGGGTGGTAGCTCGCCGACAGCGGGTCGAGCCGGGCCACCAGTACGGCCGGGTAGTCGTCGGGTGGCGGGCCGCCGGCGGTCAGTACGGCGTCGAGTCGTCCGGGATCTTCGAGCCCGGCCACCGCGGACACCAGGCGGTGCGCGGCCGCGGCCCCGACGAGCGCGGCCAGCGCATACGGCGCGGCGGCTGGCGACGGATCGGGCGCCAGCCCGAGCCGCGCCGCCACGGCCGCCACGGCCGCGGCGGTGCGGCAGACGTCGCCGGCGGCGCCGACCGGAACGACGAACCCGGTCTCCTCGTCGCACCGCGCGGCGACCGCCCGCTCACCGGCGACCGCGTGCAGCATGCCGGCCGGACCGTCCGCCACGAGCACCGTCACGCCGGCCGCAGCGAGCGTTCGGCACGCGGACTCCAGCAGCGTGTCCGGCCCGGCGACCCGGACGGTGGCGGCCCGCAGCCGCCCCAGCGCGGCAGCCGGATCCGGTGCCACCGACTCCAGCCACGCGGCCAGGTCGGGATCGGACTCGCCCCAGCCGGCCGGCACCTCGACGAGCATGTCGTGCGCGCGCAGCTGGGTGATGATCAGCTCGGCGGCGCGGGCCACCTCGGGCCGGCGGGCCAGCGGGACCAGCTGGTGGCCGGGCACCCCGTCGACGAGCCGGCGCTCCAGCACCCGCCACAGGTTCCACAGCCCGGCGCCGCCCTCCACGGTGAAGCTGGACGACCAGCCCCGCACATGGATGCCGGTGGGCAGCGGCGAGGCGTGCACGATCGGCCGCAGCCGCACGAGCGTGGTGGCGGTGTCTGCGGTCATGGCCCGACCTCCGATCGGTAGGTTTCGGCGACCAGTTCGAGCACCCGGCCGTGCCGGCTGCCGGGCACCGGCAGCGCCTCGCTGATGCGCACCCCGTCCGGGTGCCGGGCCAGCGTCCGGGACAGGCAGCGCAGATGCAGCGCGTTGGCCAGGTCGACGTACTGCGGTTTGGGCCGGCCCAGGTCGCGCAGGGCGTCCGCGGCGCGGGTGGGCGGCGGCTTTCCCGAGGCGACGAAGACCTCCGTGGGCAGGCCGAGCCGGGCCACCCACCGGGTCACGGCGTCGAACGGCACGTCGGTGTCGAGATCCCGGCGCCACGCCGCCACCGCCGTCGCGGGCAACGACCACGACCGGCGCGTGATCACCACGTCCCGGTACCGGATGCGCGGCCGGACCCGGCACCCGTCGCCGGTCGCGACGGCGCGGCCGGTGGCCAGGCGGCCGAGGTCGACGGAGCCGCCGCCCAGGTCGGTGGCCAGCGGAGCGAGCCGCGCCGGCAGCAGGGACGGCATCAGGAAACCCAGGTACAACACGTCGAGCGGCTCACCGGTCGGCTCGTGGCGCAGCCGGATCTGGTCGCTGACCGGGTCGTGGTGGGCCGAGACCAAGCCGGCGTCGATGTCGACCCAGGCGGCGTCCTCACCGATTTCCCGCGGGACGAGCAGCGGATGCAGGTTGGCGTTGAACCCGCACACCGGGCGCAGCTGCGTCACCCCGTCGCCGAGCGCGGCGCGCAGGTGCCGCGCGACCGCCGCGCGGGCCGGCGGCCCGAGCGCGTCGAGGAAGCGGCTGGTGAACCGGCCCCAGCCCGGATACACGTGGTTGACCACCAGCAGCCCGCCGGCCGGCTGGACGAAGAAGCTGTAGGACGCCGGGCGGCCGCGCATCCAACCGGGCATCGCCCGCTCCACCCGGCGGGGCAGGTCGTCGGGCACCTGCACCTCGTCGGCGTCGCCGGTCAACTCGGCCCGGACGGCGGCGCGCAGTGCCTCGACCTCGGCCAGGTCGGGGTCGTCCGCAGCCGCCCACGCCTCGCGCGCCTCGCGCTGGAGATCGGCGTACTCGGCCAGGTGCCGGCAGGTTCCGCCGGTCCCGAACCGCGCGACGAACCGGTTGCGGACCAGCCGGCGGGCCGCGAGTTCCGGGTCGAACAGTTCGGCCAGCGCGGTCAGCTCGGTCAACCCGGCGGCCGAGCCGCTGTCGAGCCGCACGGGGGTCCGCAGCACGACGTCCTCGGTGAGCACCGGTGCGTCCCGCCACCGGGCGCCTGCCGCCTCGAACGCGTCCCGCCACGTGTTGCGCAGCCTGGTCAGCGCGGCGACCCGCGCATCCGCCGGCAGCGCGCCGAACGCGCGTTCCTCGGCCCGCACCGCGCGCAGCGACCGGGCCAGCGCCGGGCGGTCCACGCGGTCGAGCCAGCCGGCCAGGGCGCCCAGCGCGTCCGGATCCTGCGGGTGGACGGGCTCGACGGGCACCAGGAGACCGGCCTCGATCGTCCGGTCGACGTAGTCGGCGGCGGCCTTCCCGCGGTGCTCCGGCGGCCCGGGCAGGCGCGCCGCGAGCGCGTCGACGAGCCGGGACCACGCGACGCCGCCCGGCTCGATCTCGGTCAGCAGCAGCGCGACGGGTCTGGTCAGGCGCAGCGTGGCGACCTCCTCGCGCGACCCGTGCACCCGGTCGCCGCCGGTGCGGACGTCGCGGCGGAAGCTGACCCGGTCCGCGTCGAGGTGGACGGCGGGGGCGGCCCGGTACAGCAGCGAATGCCGCACGGCCGGGTCGGCCCGCACCGCGTCGAGCAGCCGGGCCAGCAGCGTGTGGTTGGTGCGTGCGGTGGCGAGCGGTTCCGGCGGCCGCATGTCGCCACCGTTCTGCCATTCACCCCAGGCCACGTGCGTGAACCAGGACAGCGGGCTGGTCTTGGCGCAGGCGCGCAGGGCGTAGCGCAGCGCGTTGGGTTCGGCCCGGCGGGCACGCGCTGACGGCGGATCGCCGGCCGTCGCCACCCGTTCGATGCCGTGCAGCAGGTCGTCGCCGATCAGCGTGACGCCGCGGCGCACCGGAACGCTGCGGCACAGCGCCGCGAGCACCGCGCGTTCGGCGGCCAGCGCCGCCGGTGCGTCGGCCGCCAGCCTCGCCAGCACGTCGGCCTCGGCCGCCGTCAGGTCGAGCCAGGTCCGCAGCGCCGGAACCCGGTCCGGCAGGTCGCCCAGCGCGGCGAGCAGGGCCGGCCGCAGTGGCCGTCCATTGTGGACGGCCCGGCGGACCGGCAGCACGACCCGCTGGCGGAACGGCGTCGGGTGCGCGCCGGCGGTGTCGTGCAACGCGTCGGTCAGCGCAGCGGCGAGCGCGGCGAGGCCACGCCGGATGCGGATCAGTTCGGCGACGCCGGCGCGGAACGGCTCCGATCCGGACGGCGGCGTCGGGTAGGCCAGCGCCGCGAGCCGGACCAGTGCGTACGGCGCCAGCCGGGCCGGCGCGACGGTGGTCACGGTGCTTGCGGTCACGGTGTCTCCACTCTTGCCTCCGCCCAGGCGGGGCGAGCAGGCACAAACTGGCCGCGGGCGGCAGCCGTGCGCGCGGCCAGCTTGCGCCCAGGGACAGGCTCAGGAGGGATCCTCGGAGTCGTAACTGGGATGGCAGCGGTAGCTCAGGCAGCACGAGCAGGCGCTGGCCTGCAATGTGCCGTCTGCCGTCTCGGGCAGCGAGACGGCTTCCCGGATGGACGTGACGGACAGTTCGTCCAGGACGAGTTCGTCGAGCTCGATCGCGTCGACAACCATGGTTTCACCTCCCTTCGGGTGTTGAGTGGGTCGCCGGCTCAGGAGGGATCCTCGGGGTAGTAGCAGCTGCAACAGCACTGGTAGCTCAGGCAGCACGAGCAGGCGTCGGCATGCAGGGTGCCCGCCGCCGTTTCCGGCAGCGCGACGGCGTCCCGGATGGACGTGACCGACAGTTCGTCGAGGACGAGTTCGTCGAGTTCGATGGCGTCGACCACCACGGTGACCCACCTCCTTTCGAGCGTCGGATGTGCCCCGGACGCTACGAGCCGCACCTTCCGGCGGGCTTATCCGGCGACTTAGTCGGCCGCGCTCTGCAGGGCGTAGGCGCGCAGGGTCTCCGGGACGCGGTAGCGCGGCTCCCCGGCGCCGCCGTGCACGACAGTCACCAGCGACTTGTCCACCAGGTTCGCCAGCGCGGCGACGACGGACCAGCCGCCGTCGGCCGGATCGCCGCAGGCGGCCTCGACGTCGCGGATGGTGAACCCGTCGCGGAGGACCGCCAGCCGCTCGAACAGCCGGCGCGGCGCGGCGTCCAGGCGTTGGTAGCTCCACTCGACCATCGCCCGCAGGGTCCGGTGCCGGGCCGGCGCCGACCGGCTGCCGCGGGTCAACAGCCGGAACCTGTCGTTCAGCCGTGCCGCGACGGGGTCCAGGCCCCACGCCGCGACGGCGGTGGCGGCCAGTTCGAGGGCCAGCGGCAACCCGTCCAGCCGGCGGCAGATCTCGGCCAGCGCGCCGGCCGTCTCACCGGTCAGGGCGATGCCGGGCTGGACGGCGGCCACCCTGCCGACGAGGAAGCGCACGGCGTCGGCCCGGGCGACCGCGGCCAGTCCCGCGCCGGGTTCCGGTACCGCCAACCCGCCGACCGGCCGGACCGTCTCCCCGGTGACACCCAGCCGTTCCCGGCTGGTGACCAGGATCCGCAGCCCGGGGCAGCGGCGCAGCAGCGCGTCGACGGCGCACGCCACCTCGTCGACGAGGTGCTCGCAGGTGTCGAGCAGCAGCAGCGGGTCGGACGCGCCGACGTGTTCGGCGAGCACGTCGACGATCGGGCGCTCCCGATCCGGTCGCACGCCGAGGACCGCCGCGACGGCGGACAGCGGCTGGTCCCGGCCGCCCAGCGACTCCAGCTGGACCAGCCACGCCCCGCCGCGCAGATCGGGCTGGCATGCCGTCGCCACCTCGACCGCGAGGCGGCTCTTGCCCGCGCCGCCGACCCCGGTCAGCGTCACCAGGCGGTGCTCCCGCAGCAGGACGCGGACCTCCCGCACGTCGTCGGCGCGCCCGATCAACGGGGTCAGCGGCGCCGGCAGGTTGCCGCACACGTCGGCAGCGCGCAGCGCCGGCAGGTTCAGGGCGGGGTCCTGACGCAGCATCGCCGCGTGCAGGCGGCGCAGGTCGACGCCGGGATCCAGGCCGAGCTGGTCGGCCATCAGCGCGCAGGCGGTATGGAAGACCTGCAGCGCCTCGGCCTGCCGTCCGGACCGGTACAGCGCGAGCATGAGCTGGCCGCGCAGCCGTTCCCGCAACGGATTCCCGGCCACCAGCGGCTCGAGTTCCGCCACCAGTTCCCGGTGGCGGCCCAGGCCCAGGTCGGCGGTGACCCGGTTCTCGATCGCCTGCAGCCGCAGCTCGTCCAGCCGCGCCGCTTCGGCCCGGGCGAACGGCGCGTGCGCGAACTCGGTCAGGGCGGGGCCCCGCCACAGTGTCAGCGCACCGCGCAGGTCGGCGCCGGCCTGGCCGAGGTCGCCGCGGGCCAGGGCCGAGGCGCCGGCGGCGGCGAGCCGTTCGAACCGGCGGGCGTCCAGTCCGTCGGCACGCATCCCGAGCAGGTACCCGCCGTGCTGGGTCTGCAGTTCGGTGCCCGTCGCCCGCAGCGCCGCGCGCAGTTCGGACACCCGCACGTGCAGCATGGCCGGTGCGCTACGGGGCGGGCTGGCGCCCCACAACGCGTCGATCAGCCGGCCGGCGGAGAGCACCTCGCCGGCGTGTACCAGCAGGGCCGCGAGCAGCCGCCGGTGACGCGGGCCGCCGAGAACCAGCGGCGCGCCGTCGCGCACCGCCTCGACGGTGCCGAGGATGCGGAATTCGGATCGGGTCTCCACGACGGCCAGTAGAGCGAAGAGCCACCGGCGTGTCACCGATCTGCATATTCCTGCAGCTCTAGAGGAAGCAGTTGGGGCAGGCCGGCCACTTCCCGGCCGGGGGATCGAGCTGGCCGTAGTTCCCCACGCTCAGCGGCCGGGCCTCCCGCTGGCGATGTGCCGTCGTGGCGGTGCCGGCTCCAAGCGCCGCTGCGGCAACCAGGCCAGCCACGAGGATCCGGACCGCGGCCCGTGTGGTCATGCGATCTCCCGGAGGGCTAGATGAAGCAGTTCGGGCAGGCCGGTTCCGTGCTGATGGGGTGACCGATCGGTGCTTCGAGCAGCGGAGCCTCCCCGGGCGGCACCAGGACGACCGACGATTGTTGCGCCGTGGCGACACCGGCCCGGCCGGCCCCACCGGCCCAGAGCGCCGCGGCGGCCACCATGCCCGCCACGACGATCCGGACCGCAGCCCTTCTCATCATCAGATCTCCTTGCTCTCGCCGGCGGTCGGCGCGACCTCGTCGTCCCGCCGGGTGCCGCCGAGCACCAGCCCGAGTTGGAACCTGTTCTGTACGTGTAGCCGGTCCATCAGCCCGCGCACGACGTAGGCGACGGTGCGCTGGCTGAGGCCGAGTTGTTCGGCGGCGCTGGCGTCGGTGTGGCCGGCGGCCAGCAGCGCGACGATGCGCCGCTCCCGCCCGGTGAGGTGCACAGTCGTCGGCGTGGCCGGCGAGCCCGGCGCCACGGCCTGGGCCCAGCCGCTCATGAACCAGGTGGCCAGGTCGCCCACGACGTCCGGCGCGAAAAGCTCCACCGCGCCCCGGGTCGGCTCCGCCGGGTCGAGCGGGATGATCGCGGTCCGCCGGTCGAAAATGATCATCTTGGTAGGCAGTGCGGGCAGCTCGCGGTACTCGATGCCGTGCCGGGTCAGCTCCGCGGAGTGTGCCGCGGTCGCGTCTTCGACGCTGGGCGGCACGCCCAACGTCAGCACGGCGACCCGCCGGGCGATCAGCTCGTGGTCCAGCGGCGCCGCGGCCTTGACCACCGAGCCGGAGAACGCCGGTTCCGGGTGCATCGACAGGTGTTCGTACCGGATCGTGTGCACCAGTTCGGCCAGCCGTGCCCGGGTGCGGCCCACCCCGTACAGCGCCCGTGCCATCGGCTGGCGGGCCAGGTCGACCCGAAGCTCCGGGGCCGGCGCGGCCAGCGCGGACAACCTCCGGTTGACCTCCATCGACGCGCATGCCGCGTGCCGGCGGCGGATGGCGGCGACGACCGCGTCCGGTGGGGTGTTCCGCCAGCGGCGGGCGTCGGCGCCGCGCGGGTCGGGCTCCGCGCGCACCGCATCGTTGTCGGTCAATTCATCCAAAGCGACCCGGACCCGGCGGGCCGCCAGTCCCAGCGCACGGGCCAGCTCCCGGGAGTTCTGCGGGCCGTACTCGGCCAGCGTGCGGTACACCAGGTCGGCGTCCGGGGAGACGCCCCAGGGCGTGAGCAGCGGCACGTCGGCTCGCGGCAGTCGTAATTCCGTGTCCGCCAAAGCAACCTCCCGCGTTGCTGGTTCAGCGAGCACAGACTACTGACTTCTCGAACATTGTCGATGGTCGTTCGTGCCCTGGTAGGCGGCGGAGTAAGGAGTCCGGAAGGGTCCGGGCGTAGCGTCCCGCGGCATGGTGGCGTCGGGTCGGCTCAGCTTCGCGATCCTCGGCCCGCTGGAGGTGCACGACGGTGACCGGCGGGTTCGGCTCGGTCCGTTCAAACAGCGGGTGGTCCTCGGCCTGCTGTTGTGCCGGGCGAACCGGGTCGTTCCGGTCGACTCGTTGGTCGAGGCGTTGTGGGACGGCGCGCCACCGCGCTCTGCCCGAAAGAACATCCAGGTCCATGTGTCGGCGCTGCGCGGCATTCTCGGAAACGGGGAAGGCCCGCACCATTGTCCGCCCGGCTATCTGGTCCGGGTCGGGCCGGACGAGCTGGACGCGCTGCGGATGGCCGAACTGGCCCGCTCCGGTCGCCATGCGAGGGCCCGCGGCGACCTGGACGCCGCCGCCGACCTGTTCGGCCGGGCCGTGCGGTTGTGGCGCGGCCCTGTGCTGCCCGACCTGGTGATCTGTAACGCGCTCACCGCCGAGGCGGACCAGTTGGTCGGGCGGTACCTCACCGTCTACGAGGACTGGGCCGAGACGGCGCTGGCGCTGGGCCGGCACGCCGACGTGGTCGACGCCGACGACGGCATCGACAACCTGGTCCGCGAGCACCCGTTCCGGGAGCGGCTGCGCCACGCCCAGCTGCTCGCGCTGCACCGCTGCGGCCGTACCACCGAGGCGCTCGCGCGCTTCGACGAACTGCGCCAGTCGATGGCCCGCGAGTTGGGCCTGCGGCCCAGCCCGGTGCTGGACCGGCTGCACCGCTCGATGCTGACCGGAGCAGGCGAGCCGCCGGCCGCGACACCCCTGGCCGCCGTCGTTGTGAATGCCGACGCGCTTCCCGCGGACCCGGCCGACTTCACCGGGCGCGAGCCGGAAGTCGCCCAGCTGGTCGACACGCTTGCCGCCCGTCCGCGCGGCTCGGTGGTTGTTCTCACCGGCCCGGTCGGTGCCGGCAAGACGGCGCTGGCCGCGCATTGCGCGCACCGGCTCGGGGACCGCTTCCCTGGCGGCCGGTTCCTGATCGGGCTGCGGAACGCCGACGGGGCCCCACGGGATCCGGCCGGCCTCGCCGATCGGGTCGCCCACGGGCCGCGCCGCACGCTCGTCGTCCTGGACGACGCGGCCAGCGAGGCCCAGGTCCGGGCCGTATTGGCGACCATCGGCGACGCCGTGGTGCTGGTGACCAGCCGCCGTTGGCTCGGCGGCCTGGAGTCCGCGGTGCACGTGCGCATCGGTTCGATGTCCGGCGCCGACGCGCTGCGGCTGCTGGCCCTGCACGCCGGGCAGCCGCGCGTGGCCGCCGAGCCTGACGCCGCGCGCCGGCTGGTCGAGCTCTGTCGCGGCCTGCCGCTGCTGGTGCGCATCGTCGGCGCCAAGCTCGACGAGCTGCGTCACCTCAGCCTCGACCGGTACGCGGGCCGGCTCGCCGACCGCGAGCGGCTGCTGGACGAACTGGCGGCCGGCGACCTGCGGCTGCGGCCCCGGCTCGCGGTCGCTCTCGGTGACCTCGCGCCCGACGAGCGCGCGGCGCTACGTGCGCTCTGCGCGTTCGCCGCAGCCGGGATCGCCACCTTCACGGCGGCCGACGCGGCCGGACAGCTGGGCACGAGCGCGGCCACCGCCGAGCTGATGATCGAACGGCTCATCGAGGCGCACCTGGTGGAGGTGCACCTCGATGAGGTGATGGCACACGCCGACGCCGTCCGCTACGCGGTGCCGCCGGCGGTCGCGCTGTTCGCACTGGAGTGCAGCGGTTGCGACTGATCGTCGCATCGGGCCTCGACGGTCCGGCCGTCGAGCGAGCGCACAGCCGCCGGCAGGCAGAGCACCACCGTGCCCAGTGCCAAGCCGGCCAGCACCCAGATGGCCTGCCGTACGCCCATCCAGCCGCCGAGAACGCCGCCGGCGAACGCGCCGACCAGACCGGACGCCGCACCCAATACGTGAAGCATCGCCACTGTCCGGCCGGTGGTGCTCTCCGAGACGCCGGCGACGATCACCGGGCTCAACGCGACATTGGCGATGGCACCGAAGAACGTCGGCAGGCTGATTCCCAGAATCGCGAAGCAGGCCGCGACCGGCAGGGGGCCGGTGGCCATCGGCAGCAGCAGACCGCCGACGGCGCTTGCCAGCAGGGCGGCCAGCAGGAGCAGCCGCGGATCCCGCCACCGGTCCAGCAACTTGCCCGCGAGAGCCGAACCGCCCAGGCCCGCCAGCCCGGCTGCGGAGAACAGCAACCCGTACGCCTCGGTGGGCACGTGCACCACCCGCAGTAGGAACGGCGCGGTCAGTA
>Ga0207678_10005767_pt1 | contig 11038 bp, 13 predicted proteins | sample KBSC63metaG_FD_184319 | JGI IMG/M metagenome (GOLD analysis project Ga0207678, IMG submission 184319) | Corn rhizosphere microbial communities from Kellogg Biological Station, Michigan, USA - KBS C6-3 metaG (SPAdes) (version 2) | ecosystem: Host-associated > Plants > Roots > Rhizosphere > Soil ...
ACTCTAAAAGATCTGATGCCGTGCAAGTACGCGGCCATTCGACTGTGCGAACGGCACCAACAAGTAAGCGCTGCGGCTTTGTGGAAATGTGGGGCGACCTTGGCAGCAGCACCACAGGAAGAAATCGGCAAGCGGTGCGTGGCCGTCCTTAAACGGTATGGCGCAGCCCTGAATTGAGTACCTCTGATGATGTCCGCTTTGGGTCATAAGCAGATATATGCAGTGCAAAACGGTATTTCCGCTTTGCCCCCGAAAGCAGACATAAAATCCGCTATTTCGTCAGTTCAACGATCGTTACCGACGGCGTACCGGCGTCATTTGATTTCCACCATATACACGCACTGCCCGATTGAACTTGTCGCCGTGCCAGCATCATGCCGGCACTTCGCGCCGGCCGGTAACGGCCCCTACGTAAAAATCCTGAATTGAACCGGAGCCGCCCTAGTCCTTTGATTATGGAGCAACAGAAATCCATTCCATTCGTAATGGAGGGACAGATGGACTCGGAAACGCTCCAAATCGTCGTATTCGTCGTAGTGGCAATCATCGCAATCGCTGCCGGTGTGTATGTTATTAGGCCGGAGAAAAAAGCCTGAGGACGCCCGAGGCGTAAGTTTCTCATGCGGCCCGTTCTTTTTCGCTGCCCGAACACACGGCTTAACGTGCTGGCGTTCGTCGCCGACGAGATCGCGGATGCCGACGTGTTTAGGTCGGTGGAGTGTGCCGCTTGCCGGAGATTGCATCTGGTCAACCCGAAGACGGGTCGCGTGGCCGGGGACGACAAATAGCATCGGATGGTTATCGGGGATGCGTAAGCGGCAGATTTTCTATCCCTTCGTCAGTCGGCAACTGTCTTATCTGACTCATATTTATTGTTCATGTTGCCACCTTGTCGCATCCGGTCTGTTCGGAAAAATGTCGCCACGTCCGGTTTACTCCCGAAAACAGACATGCGCGGCGCAACTATGGATGTCTGCTAAGGGCCATAAGCGGACATATGCGCTGCGAAACGCCATGTCTGCCTTAACCCCGAAAGCGGACATAGCCATTCACCGCGCACGTTTATCAAATTGAACCGCTTTTAGGGCCGCGTGCGCGCTGGCCCCAAAGCAAGCCACGCCTACACTCATTGCCCCCGCCCATATAATTGAATCGGCCGAGCCAACTCCAAAATATTCGACGACGACGGTTATTGTGTTGGGCGGCTCCCGCAGCGCCAATATTGCAAGCAGGATCGCGCCAAGGCCAAACTGAGCTGTGAGTGCCATCAACACGTGCTTCGTACCAACTACTTGGAGGAGATCGGATCCGCGGCGAATACGGCGTGCGGTAACCTCGATCGATCGACTGCTGGTTAATGCAAATCCAAACGCAACTAGAAGACATCCCCACGGTAGAAGTGGTGTGGTTGACGGCAAAGAGTTCCCGGTAATCTGCGCCGTCAACAACAAAACCAATGTGAAAATCACCAATGCCGCTAGTTGGCGGCGGGCGGCAACAATTCCTGCATGCAGCAATTGCGGCATTGGGTTATAAATTTTTAGCGATTAACCGTCATCCCGCTTGCATCCTCAAGCAGCGCCAACAGTCCGCTCAAAAGTTTGACTGGAGACGGCGGACACCCGTAAATATGAAAATCGACCGGTATCACGTCTTTGACTCCGCCCGTGACCGCGTAACTGTCGGCAAATATTCCAGCATCCGCCGCGCAAGAGCCGACCGCAACGACCCATTTCGGATCGGGCGTCGCGTTGTACGTACGCATTAGCGCCTCTCGCATGTTTTTGGTCACCGGCCCCGTGACCATCAGGACATCGGCATGGCGGGGGGACGCGACAAAGCGCAAACCAAAGCGTTCAAGATCGTAGAATGCGTTGTTCAGCGCATGGATTTCCAATTCGCAACCATTGCACGAGCCGGCATCGACCTGGCGTATGGATAGTGAACGACCCAGCTTGGCGCGGGCCGCACGGTTGACGCTTTTCGCCAGTTCGGCGAGCGCCGCTTCATCGGGCGCGGGCGCCGGCTCGGTGAGCGGCCCACGGGTAAGGCTTTCAAACAGTGTCTTGCGCATCGTTAGGTGTCATGTCCGGAATAAGAGCAATTGAACGATTTGTTGCAGAGTGGAAAGTCCGCGACAATATTGCCCTCGATCGCTGCTTCCAGTAAGGGCCACTGGAACCAGGAGGCGTCGCGCAGATGGCAACGAGCCACGCGGCCCTTACCGTCTATCTTGAGCCAAACCAGAACGTCACCGCGAAAGGCCTCGGCGACTCCTAAACCCTCACAAGACTTGGTCTTGCCGATCGTTGCTTTGATCTCTCCACTAGGGGCTGCGGTAAGAATCTGGTCAATCAGTGACAGGCTCTGCTCGATTTCTCGAATGCGGATCCAGACCCGTGCGTTGACGTCGCCGGCAGCGAGTACTGGCACGTCGAATGACAGCTTGTCGTAAGGCGCGTAAGTGAGCACGCGGCGCGCGTCAAAGGCGCGGCCGGACGCTCGCCCAACATATCCGCCAGCGCCGAACTGTTGGGCCAATTCAGGTCTCACGATGCCAGTGGTTACGGTGCGGTCCTGTAGCGATGCCGTGTTATCGTAAAGTTCAATCAGGCGCGGAAAGATGCGCCGCACCTCGGCCAGTAAGGTTTTGACGTGTTCAGTACCTTCCAGTGCGATATCGCGCGCGACACCGCCCGGAACGATTGCGTCCATCATAAGCCGATGCCCGAAGCAGGCTTCAGCTGCACGTAATGTGCGCTCACGAAGGATTCCGCATTGCGCATACATGGGCGAGAACGAGGCGTCGTTGCAGATCGCACCGATGTCACCAAAATGATTGGCCAGACGTTCAAGTTCAGCCATCAGCCCGCGGAGATAGGTTGCGCGCGACGGTACTTTGACCTGCAACGCAGCTTCGGCCGCCCGGGCGAATGCGAACGCGTAAGCGACCGTGCTATCCCCGGAAGTTCGCGACGCAAGTTTCGTCGCCTCCTCAAGGGTGGCGCCATGCATGAGTGACTCGATGCCCTTGTGCACCCAGCCGAGGCGCTGCTCCAGCCGCACCACGTGTTCGCCATTGGCGGTGAAGCGAAAATGGCCTGGCTCGATAATGCCGGCGTGCACCGGTCCGACCGGGATCTGGTGCAGGCCCTCTCCTTCGGCTGGCAGGAATTCGTACGGCCCAGGCTTGCGTGCGGGACCCTTTTCGCCGAGCGGATGACGCACGCTCCAGAACCCGAGATCGAGCCAAGGCCGTGCGTCGAGCGTATCAACTGCGTCAAGACCGAACAGATCGCGGATCGCGCGTTCGAGTCGAATTGCAGGTGGATGGCGCGCTGCGACACTGGGATACTTTCCGGATTTGCACGTGTAGCTGATGACGGCGACATCGCTGGTCTCCTTGTCCAGCAGCGCCATATGAACCTCCGGGGCATCGCCCCATAGGCCGAACAGCGAGCATTGGCCTGTCGTAAGCTGATTAATTGCTTGCTGCCAGCCTTCTTCAGCTACGACCGCGCGCGGCCAGGGCCGGTGCCCCTCAACCAGTTCGTTATGTGTGATGCTGCTGAACCGGGCCATGGCGCTAACCCAATAGCCTCGCGACATTCTCGAAGCCTTTGACCAGCGCCTGTGGCATGTAGATGCCGGCCGTAAACACCAGTGCTAGATGCGCGAACATTGGCACGTAGGAGGCTTCGGCTTTCGCGGTTAGCCCGCGCGGAGGGCCAAAGGCAATCGTATTCAAGCGCAGGAACAGGCCGCCAAGCGCAACCAGGATGCCGAGCGCGAGGATAACAGCCAGCCACGGCGCGCGCGCGAAAGTCGAACTCACCACCAGAAATTCGCTCATGAAAATGCCGAGCGGCGGCAGGCCGGCAATCGCGACGACACCGAGCACCAGGCCCCAGCCGAGGACAGGGTTGGTCACGGTCAGCCCGCCCATGTCCGCGATCTTCTGGGTGCCCTTGACCTGCGCGATGTGGCCAACCGCGAAGAAAATCGCCGATTTGGTCAGCGAATGCATGGTCATATGCAACAGACCGGCGAAGTTGGCGAGCGCGCCGCCCATACCGAAGGCGAACACGATGATGCCCATGTGTTCGATTGAGGAATAAGCAAACATGCGTTTGATGTCCCGCCGCCGGTACAGCATGAAGGCGGCAAACAGGCAGGAGATCAGGCCCAAGATCACCATCAGCGGGCCGGGAGCGATTGCCGCTGGATTGAGCGCGAGCAGTATCTTGAAGCGCAATAACGCATAGAGCGCGACATTAAGGAGCAAGCCCGACAGCACTGCTGAGATCGGGGTCGGACCTTCTGCGTGCGCATCGGGCAGCCAAGCGTGCAACGGCGCCAGCCCTACTTTGGTCCCATAGCCGAGCAGCAGGAATACGAAGGAGACGTTAAGCAAAGCCGGATCGAATTTTGCAGCGTGCTGCACCAGCACGGTCCACACCATGGCTTCGAGCCCCTCGCCGATTACCGGCCGTGCCGCCATGTAAACCAGGATGGTCCCGAACAGGGCCAAGGCAATGCCGACGCTGCCGAGGATGAAATATTTCCAGGCCGCCTCCAGCGCTTCATGCGTGCGGTAAATGCCAACCATCAGCACGGTGGTCAGGGTCGCCATCTCGATCGCGACCCACATCAACCCGATGTTGTTGGCGACGAGTGCGAGATTCATGGCGAACATCAACGCCTGGTACATGGCGTGATAAAAGCGCACAGAGGTCGGAGTCAGCCGGCCGATTTCGATCTCATGGCCGATATAGCTCGCGCTAAACACGCTAGTGGTGAAGCCCACAAAAGTAGTCAGCACGATGAACACCTTGTTGAGATCGTCCACCAGCAAATAAGATCCGGACCGCGGTTCGACCACGAAAAGCGACACAGCAGTCAGAAACGTGAGTAAAGTGGCGAACACATTGAGTCGCGCGGTCAACCGATAACCCGGCAGAATCGCGAGCAGCCCGGCCGCAACGGCGGGAATAATGAGAACGCCGGTAAGCGCGTCGATCATCGCCGTTCTCCGCGGAAACGGTCGAGCGCTTGCACGTCGACGGTGTCGAATCTCTCGCGAATTCGGAACAGGAAAATGCCGATAACAATGAACGCGATCAGTACGGAAAAAGCGACACTGATTTCGACTACTAGCGGCATGCCTTTGGCACCGGTCGCCGCCAGCACCAAGCCGTTCTCCAGCGACATGAAGCCGACCACCTGGCTCACCGCGTTACGCCGCGTGACCATCATCAATAAACCAAGCAGCACCACTGACAGCGCGAAAGCGAGATCCTCGCGTGCCAGCGGGTCGGCTTCGGCAGTCACCCGCAACATCACCACCATGGAAAGCGCGACCAGTCCCATGCCAAGCAACATGGCGGGGCCGACCCCGACCACCGTTTCAATTTCGCGGTGGATCCCTAGCCGCACGATGATGCGATGTAGCGCCGTTGGTATAATAATGGCCTTGAACACCAAGGCGATTATCGCGGTGAGATAGAGGTGCGGTGCATCCTGCACGAAGGCCTGCCACGCAACCGAGGCCGCCAGCACCAGCGCATGTAGGGCATAGATGTTGAGCAGCGCGTATAGCCGGTCCTGATAAAGCTGCATGAAGCTCACCAGCACCAGCGAACCAGCCAGCAGATGAGCAACGTCGAAGGATAGGCTACCGCGAACCATCACAGGCTCCCGGAAACGAACAGCAGCAAGGTACCAAGCAGGCCAAGCATCAGCGCTGCACCGAGGAAGGCCGGTACCCGGAACACGCGCATCTTGGCGATGGAGGTTTCGAACACGGCCAAAAGAAAGCCGCCAAGGGTGAGCTTGGCGATATAAGACCCGATGCCAATGGCGATCTCAGTCGCGCTTCCATTGGGTGGTGCAATGCCCCAAGGCGTAAACAGGCAACCGATCATCGAGATGTAGAGAACCAGCTTGAGTTCCGACGACAGGTCGATCAACGCCAAATGGCGGCCCGAATATTCCAGCACCATCGCCTCATGCACCATGGTGAGCTCGAGATGGGTCGCCGGGTTGTCGATTGGAATGCGGCCATTTTCCGCGATCGCCACCATGATCAATCCAAGCAGCGCGAGACCGAGCGAAACTCTCAAACCGACTTCACCCGAGACCATATGGGCAGCGATGGCAGACAGCTGCGTGGAGCCGGCGACCAACGCTAACGTGAATACAATCATCAGCATCGCGGGTTCAGCGAGCGAGGCGATCATGACTTCCCGGCTCGACCCGATGCCACCAAAGCTGGTCCCCACATCGAGCCCGGCGAGTGCAAGGAAAAACCGCGCGCTACCAAGCAGGGCAACAAGGGCGATCAGATCAGCCGACCACGAAAACAGAAGTCCACTGGCGAAGGTTGGCACTAGAGATGCTGCAACCCAGGTGCCGGCGAACACAATGTAGGGAATGGCACGAAACAGCCAGGACGCATTTTCTGCGAGCACCACGTCCTTGCGCATCAGACGGACGAGATCGCGATAGGGTTGCAAAAGTGGTGGTCCTTGCCGCCGTAAAAGGCGCGCCTTCACCTTGCGCACCAACCCGGTCAGCAGCGGCGACAGCAGCAAAACCAGCAGCATTTGCAGACCTTGGAAAAGGTAATCGCGCATCATGGCCATATCGCAAGCACCAGCAGGAGAACCACGAGCGCCGCAAAGACCAGCGTGAGATAGCGGCGGATGGTGAGGAATTGCAGAACATTAAGCCGATCGGCAGCGCCGCCGACAAAAGCGGCGATCGGCGCGTAACCGTAATCCCAGATCAGATCATGCAACTCGACGGTAAGCCGCGCCGGCGCGGTCGCGCCGGGCGCTGGCATTTCCCCGATCTCGCGGGCCCGAAACACTGTGGTCCCGAACACACGGCGGATGGGCTGGGCGAAGCTCGAGGCGGTGTATTGCGTCACCGGGCTGGAGTCAGGATAGCCGCAGTCCCAGGCCGGACCGCGGCGCAGTTTGTCAGACGCCAGTCGATGAATCCCCAAGGCCGCAATCGAGCCGGAAACCGTTACGAATATAAAAACGAGTAATCCGTTGTAGGAACTGCGGCTTTCTGCAATCGGCACAATGGTCAGCCAATCAAGGCCTGTCTGATGCGGCATACTCGTGCCGACCAGTGCATTGGTCACAGGCGCCAACGCATCGATAAAGATGCCGGGTAGGACGCCAGCGACGAGACACAGCGCGGCGAGAAAGAACATTGCAGCGAGTGAGTTGCTGTCGGTTTCGTGCGCGGTGGCGGCCGCGGGCGTACGTGGGCGCCCCAAGAAGCTCACGCCGAACGCTTTCACAAAACATGCGGCTGCCAACGCCGCCGATAGCGCCAACAGCGCGCCCACCGCAGGCACGAGGAATTTCAAACCCCAAGATGGTAGTTGCGGGCTGAGCAAAATGGCTTGGAACGTCAGCCATTCCGATACGAAGCCGTTGAGTGGAGGCAACGCCGAGATTGCGACACAGCCGACAAGAAATACGAAAGCGGTCTGCGGCATGCGATGGATCAGGCCGCCGAGATGCTCCATGTCGCGTTCGCCGGTAGAATTGAGCACGGCGCCGGCGCCGAAGAACAAAAGGCTCTTGAAGATCGAGTGATTGAACACATGCAACAGGCCAGCGGTGAGCGCCAGTGCCGCCGCCACGGCCATACCGTTTGCTTTGAAGGCGAGTGCGAGGCCGAGCCCGATATAAATGATGCCGATATTTTCGACGGTGTGATAGGCAAGCAGTCGCTTGAGATCATGCTGCATCAACGCGTAGAGCACGCCCATCACAGCCGTGATGCCGCCAGCAGCGAGCACGAGCATGCTCCACCACCACTCGGGTGCGCCGAGCAGGTCAAACGCGATGCGAATAAAGCCGTAGACCGCGACCTTTGTCATCACGCCGCTCATCAGAGCCGAGACGTGGCTCGGCGCAGCCGGATGGGCGAGCGGCAGCCAGGCATGCAAGGGGAAGATCCCCGCCTTGGACCCCGCACCGATCAGAGCCAAAATCAGCACAAGCGCCGCCAGCGCGGCGGATGGGTGCGACACACGAATGGCATCAAATGCATAGTTGCCATTTGCGCCGGCAAGTAGGCCGAAGCCCAGCAACAGCGCCAGCGTGCCGAAGCTCGCCATCAATAAGTAGATGTACCCCGCCCGCAGGTTTTCGTGCTCCCAGTGATGAGCAACCACCAATGCCCAGGATGAGAGCGACATGAATTCCCACGACACCAGAAAGCTGAAGGCATCATCAGAGAGCACGACAAGGTTCATGCCGGCGAGATAAGCCGGGTAGAACGGCAGCACGCGTTCGGGCGCCTGCTCATGCTGGCCATAGCCGATTGCAAACAAGCTCGCGGCCGCGCCGCCAAGGTTGACGACAATCATGAAGAAGGCCGCCAGTGCATCGATGCGGAAATGTGCGCCGAGCCACGGCAGACCGAGTGGCAATGTCACGGACGAGCTTGTCCGTCCCAAGAGGCTTATGACCCCGACCACGCAAAGCACCAGCGCGACGACGAGACATGCGCTGTAGATGACATTGCTCGCGCTCGGCGATGCCGCCAGAACGACCGCGATAGGTGCAAGAGCCAGCAGCACTGCCACGCTATAAAGCGCGTAGTTCGCCATCAGCACCTCCGCTTCGCGCGGGTGTCGATCGCTATCCTGCGCGTGCTCATTTGAGCCGCACCCCGCGGCCACCCGCGCTTGAGGCGGCGCCCTCGCCAATCAATTCGATTCCATTGGCTGCAAGCGCGTCGACCAACTTCATGAGTGAGTCCACGTTGCCACGGATCACGCCGTCGCTGGCTTCCATCCGCTGAATGGTTGGCAGCGACAGGCCTGAGCGCTCAGCCAACTCGCGCTGATCAATACCGAGCAATGCCCGGGCGGCGCGCATCTGCGCGGCGGTAATCATGCGGCTTGCATCTCGTCGAGCGCAAGAAAATGCGCTTTATAATAACTGATACAGTTATTTTAATATGTCAAGCATCATATAAGATATATTAAACATCACAAGTGGCTTGAGCCGGCTCCTGGCGAAGACCAAGCACCAAGACCACAACCTGCCAACCCTTCAGCACCAACTCATTACGAAATGCGTCTTTCGTTGCGAGTTCGCTTGGTCGCTTTACCGCCGAAAGCGGACATGTGCAGTGCAACTCGGCATGTCCGCTAAGTGCCAATAGCGGACATTCGGGGAAATACGCGAAGAACGACTTTGATTTGGATCAAAGGTATTGAGGTCATTTACCCTACGCTTCTGTAAAGCTCAGTGGCTTTTGGCAGCCTTCAAAGGAGGAATGTCCCAATGGAAACAAATCCAAAGACCAAATCAAAGACAGATGCACCGGACCAGCTCCGCGAAATGGCTGAAAAAGGGGCTACGCAATCCAGGGAAGCTTTTGAGAAGATGAGTGCAGCCACCGGTCACGTGGCCGACACGATGCAACATTGCTATTTGGCGGCATTTAAAGGGATGCAGGACTACAACAACAAATTGGTCGAGTTCACTCAGGCCAATATCAAAACCGCTTTCGACTCTGCGCAAAGGATGTCTGGCGCAAAGTCGCCGTCGGAGTTCGTTGAACTTTCGACCGAGCTTGCAAAGCAGCAGCTTGCGATGATGACCGAGCAGACTAAACAACTCGCGGCGCTCGCCCAGCAGGTGACGCTCTCAACTACCGAGCCGCTGAAGACATCACTGGTGCCGCGGTCTACATGAGGTCAACCTGATAGATTGGAGAGCTAGCAAAACGGTCCAATATGGGGAACGCCGATGCTTCTCACCCGCATCGAGCCCGACAAACCGGGCTCAAGCGCTCGCATTTCTCGCCGGTCAACTTCACCATGTCGACCGGATATTCGTGAAGCTGTAGCGAACCGTTCGCCATAAGATTATCGCCGTTAATTAGGCCATCAGCGTCGGGACCTGCCCCGTCGCGCGCTCGACAAACTCGACCGCGGATGGTGCGAGCACGCGACCCTCGCGGCTCATCTCCAGAAGCTTCAGGCCCATGTGGACGGTCTCATCACGACACCAGCCCTCCGCCGAGTTGAAAACAATCACGCGGACCGGACTACGAAACTCTCCGTCTGCGATCAGGTTTAACACGGTCTGCTCGTTGGCTGCTTCCTCACTCGTCTCACGCCAGATGCGTCCGAATGTCAGCAACTCGTCGAGCACCATATACACATTGTTGTCCTCGTAGAGAGGAACCAGGCTTACGTCATGTCCCATCAGAGCCTCCCTCCAGCACGCGCGGCGGCCCGCACGTCGCGGGAACGACTTTTGATATAGGGCTAAAAAAGTGGGGCCGCCAGTTCGGGCGCATCCGCCTGGCAGCCCTTGTGTTGCCGTTGGTGAGGGACGGGGATATCTGGGGGAGAGATACTCCGCCAACGGCACCCCGCTAACGTAGGCGATTAACCGGCGTTCCGCCCGTTTTGAAATTTACTGGGTCGTCTGCGTGTAAAAAGACATATCGGTAATCGGAGCTAAACATTCCTGCAGCCATTCACGTCGCGACGGAACGATTCACAAAAATTGGGATTACACGACTAAAGGGAGATTTATCGAATGCGACCGTTATTATTTTTTCTACCACTTCTTGTAGCGCTGTCGTTGCCTGCACACGCGGCCCCTTACGATCCCTATCCATGGTGCGCAGCATACGGTGGTAGTTGGAGCGGCACTTCCAATTGCGGGTTCAAGACTCTGCAACAATGTATGGCCACAGTCAGCGGCATGGGCGGCTCCTGCGAGCCAAACCAATTTTATAATCCTGGACGTTCGGGAAAACGGAGCAAGACTAGACCGCCCACGTACTACGGCTATGGAAGCGGCTACGGCAGTTTTTCGATTCCATCTTACAACTTCAATGATTGATCAGAATATTCCATCTTTCGCGCGCGTATATGCCGACGATTTCAGATTTTTGACCTTGATCCACGTTTTCGACGGCCCCGATTTATAGACCGACGTGCTGCGCTTGGAGACAATGCCCTCAAGGCCGAGGTTGCAGACGG
>Ga0207678_10005773_pt1 | contig 11034 bp, 9 predicted proteins | sample KBSC63metaG_FD_184319 | JGI IMG/M metagenome (GOLD analysis project Ga0207678, IMG submission 184319) | Corn rhizosphere microbial communities from Kellogg Biological Station, Michigan, USA - KBS C6-3 metaG (SPAdes) (version 2) | ecosystem: Host-associated > Plants > Roots > Rhizosphere > Soil ...
TGCCCTGCACTTCGGCCAGTGCGGACTCGTTGGCCTTGAGCTGGTCGCCGATGCCGGCGACCTCGGCCATCAACGGCGCGGTGTCTTCGCCCTTGGCCTTGGCCTGGCCGATCGCCTTGGAGCGGGTGTTGCGCAGGTTCTGCAAGTCCTGCGTCCCGGTGGCGAGGCGCTTGCGCTCGGTTTCCAGCGCCTCCACGGCGGACACGTCGAGCTCGAAGCCGCGGGTTTCCTTGAGGCGCGCCGCGGTTTCGGCGAGGCGCGAACGCAGCAGGGCGGGATCCAGCATGATCGAGGTCCAGGTGGAGGTTTGAGCCGCGAATTATCGCCGCCGGGTGGCTGCAGTCGCAATGCAACGCACGCTTGACGCCCACCTCGGCCCTCCCCTGCTGCGCGTCCCGCCAGGGACTTCCTTCGCTCGCAGGAGAGGGAGCAAGGCGGCAAGCTCAACCGGCCAGCTTGCGTTCGCTGCGACCCAGCCACCAGGCCATCGCGGCACCGGCAAGCAACCAGCCGACAAGCTGCTCCACCAGCGCGGCCAGGGTGAAATCGAGCGGGAAGCGATACCAGTTCCAGTACGGCACCATGGTGCACAGCCAGGCGAATACCGCTGCCGCCGCGGCCAGCGCCACGCGCCGCCGGAAGCCCAGCCCGGCCAGCCCCAGCATGAAGGCCAGCGCCAGCGCGGCGAGCGTGTCGGACGCCCACTGCCGGCCGATCTGCGGGCCCATCTGCATCATGTCCTCGCCCTGCGGCTGGTAGACCACGAAGGCATACGGCGACGTCGCCGCCTTTTCCGAATACGCCTTGAGCACCGCCTCGTCGCCCATCTTCTTCGTATCCAGCGACGGCAGGATGTAGATGCCGGGCTGGGCACCCAGCCCATCGTGCAGGCTGCCCAGCACGGCGTTTTCGCCGACCGGCAGTTGGATGCCGACATTGCCCAGCCCCAGCGCCATGTGCGCCGCTACGCCCCACACGAACATCACGATGCCGCCGATCAGGCCTGTCACGAGTACGCGCATGTTCACCCTCCCCCGGTTGGTCCGGCGAATCTAGGTGAGGCTCCGGGGTGGCGGCAAGGGCGCGCGCAGCAGCCGGCGGCTACTTGCCGCGCGCCTTGCGGCGGGCTTCGCGCAGCGCCAGCAGCTTGTCGCGCAACTGCAACTCCAGCCCGCGTTCCACCGGCTCGTAGAACACGGTGCCATCCAGCGCGTCGGGCAGGCATTGCTGGTCCAGCGCGATGCCGCCCTCGGCGTCGTGGTCGTACTGGTAGCCCTTGCCGTAGCCCAGGCCCTTCATCAGTTTGGTAGGCGCGTTGCGCAGGTGCATCGGCACCTCCAGCGTGCCTGCTTCGCGCACCGCGGCGCGGGCCTGGTTCCAGGCCATGTAGGCGGCGTTGCTCTTGGGCGCCACCGCCAGCCAGATCGCCAGCTGGGCCAGGCCCAGCTCACCTTCCGGGCTGCCGAGGCGCTCGTAGGTGTCCCAGGCGTCCAGCGCCATGCGCCAGGCGCGCGGCTCGGCCAGGCCCACGTCCTCCACCGCCATGCGGGTCATGCGGCGCGCGAGGTAGGACGGATCGCAGCCGCCGTCGAGCATGCGCGCCAGCCAGTACACGGCGGCGTCGGGGTCGGAGGAGCGCACGGACTTGTGCAGCGCCGAGATCTGGTCGTAGAACTGTTCGCCCTGCTTGTCGAAGCGGCGGGTGCGGTCGGCCAGCACCTGTTCCAGCGTGGCCTGGTCGATGCGGTTGCCTTCGGCCAGTTCGGCGGCGATTTCCAGCAGGGTGAGCGCGCGGCGCACGTCGCCGTCGGCGGCCTGGGCGATCAGCTGCAGCGAGGCGTCGTCCACGTCCAGTCGCTGCGCGCCGAGGCCGCGTTCCGTGTCGGCCAGCGCGCGCTTGAGCGCGGCCACGATGTCGTCCGCCGACACCGCCTCCAGCACGTGCACGCGGCAGCGCGAGAGCAGCGCGGAGTTCAGCTCGAACGAGGGGTTCTCGGTGGTGGCGCCCACGAACAGGATCACGCCGCGCTCGATGTGCGGCAGGAAGGCGTCCTGCTGGGTCTTGTTGAAGCGGTGCACCTCGTCCACGAACAGCACGGTGCGCCGGCCCTGGGCGAAGTTCGCCTCGGCCTCGGCCAGCGCCTTGCGCACTTCGGGCAGGCCGGAGAGCACGGCCGAGATCGCCTTGAAGTCGGCATCGGCGTACTGCGCCACCAGCAGGGCCAGCGTGGTCTTGCCGCAGCCGGGCGGCCCCCACAGCACCATGGAGTGCAGCCGGCCGGCTTCCAGCGCACGACGCAACGCACGGTCCGGCGCCACCAGGCGGCGCTGGCCCACGATCTCGTCGAGGTTGCGCGGGCGCATGCGCTCGGCCAGCGGCTTCAGCGCCTCGGGTTCGGCGAACAGGGAGCTCGCCGGCTGGAAGGGGTTGCGGGGCATGGCCGCCATGATACGGCGTGCGGCCCTGCCCCGCCCCGGGAAAGCGCCACGCCAGTTATCATGTTGCCGGGAACAGCGCACCACGCAAGGAGCCAGCCGCGCATGTCCGGGGGGATCCACCGCCAGCTTGGCCTGCACCGCCATCGCCGAACGCGTGGCGGCGTGGCGGAGCGCTGCGCTTGAGGCGGGCTGCCGGCACGCGCGCGGCCCTGCTGGCCCTGCTGCTGATGCTGCTGCCGTGCGCGTGGCTGCACGCGGCCGACGGCACCGATCGCTGGCGCCCGCTGGAGCGGCAGTGGTTCGACAACGTGGGCATGGCCGAGGGCCTGCCCCATTCCATCACCACCGCGCTGGCGCAGGATCGCGACGGCTTGCTGTGGATCGGCACCATGGGCGGCCTGGTGCGCTACGACGGCTACCGCGTGCAGGTGTTCGAGCTGGCCGATGCCGCGGCCGCCGGCCTGCCCGACACTTACGTGCGCAGCCTGCTCGCACTGCCGGACGGCGGCCTGCTGGTGGGCACCAATGCAGGCGGACTGGCGCGCTTCGACCCGCAGACCGCCCGCTTCCGCAGCTACCCGATCGGCCCCGGCGGCACCGGCAACCGCAAGATCTACGCGCTGGCGGCGGACGGCGACAGCGGCGCGTGGATCGCCACCGACAGCGGGCTGGACCACCTGGACCTTGGCAGCGACCGCATCGCGCCGGTCGACACCGGGCCGGCCGCACCGCGCAACTTCGCCGTGTACCAGGACCGCGCCGGCAATTTGTGGCTGGGCAACGACAAGGGCTTGTTCGTGCGCTACGCGGGCCGCAAGGATTTCGTGCGGCCGGAGCATCCCGTGGGCGTGGTCGACCAGGTGCTGCACGACGAGATCTGGGCGGTGCGCGAAGACGCCGAGGGGCGGCTGTGGGTGGGCAGCGTGCAGATGGGCGCGATCTACCGCGACACCGACGGCCGCTGGCGCATGGTCCCCGGTTTCAGCGGTTACGACGGCACGGCACGGCAGGCCACCGTGCGCGACTTCCTGGAGGTGCGGCCGGGCCGGATGTGGATCGCCACCGACGGCGACGGCATCGTCACCTACACCGCCGGTGATGCCGACACGCGCGTGCTCGATCACGACACCTCGCTGCCCTCCTCGCTACCCGGCAATTCCGTGCGCGCGCTGCTGCTGGGACGCGCCGGCAACGCCTGGGCCGCCACCGACCTCGGCGCGGCGCGCAGCAACGCCGGGGCGAACATCGCGTTCTCCATGCTGCCCTCGTCCGACCTCGCACACTCGCTGGCCAACCCGAACGTGCGCAGCATCCTGGTCGATGCGCGCGGCCGCGTCTGGCTGGGCATGGCGGCGGGCGAGATCGACATCATCGACCCGCTCACCGGCACCGTGCGCCACCTGAAGCTGACCGGCAAGCAGCTGCGCCGCGACGTGCAGAGCCTGGCCGAGGCGCCGGACGGCTCGGTCTGGGTCGGCACCCAGGGCCTGGCGCAGATCAATCCCGACACGCTGGCCGTGCGCGACGCGATCCTGCCCGCGCTGGGCGACAGTCCGGTGCTGAGCCTGCTGCGCATGGGGCCGTACATGCTGATCGGCACCTACAACGGGGTGTTCCGCTACGACTCGCGCAACGGCCAGCTGGTCCACTACCGCCACATCGCCGGCCAGCCCGGCAGCCTGGTCAGCGACACCGTGCGGCAGATCGTGCGCGTGGGCACGGCGGTCTGGTACGCCACCAACAACGGCATCAGCGTGGCGCGCGATCCGATGCAGACCACCGGCTTCGTGAACCTGGTGCAGCACGAAGGCGATGCCGCCAGCCTGCCGCAGAACCTGGTGGACTCGATCGCCGTCGACACCCGCGGCCGCGTGTGGGCGGGCACGCTGGGCGGCCTCGCCATGCTGCCGCACGGCAACGACCCGCCTTACCGCTTCCAGCACCTCGGCACCGCCGCCGGGCTGGCCAGCGACAAGATCACCGCCCTGCTGCCCGACAACGACGGCAACCTGTGGGTGAGCAGCGCCAACGGCATCTCGGTGGTCGGCGGGCAGAGCCTGCGCATCCGCAACCTCGGCGTGCGCGACGGCCAGCACATCTCCAGCTACATCTACGCCGCCGCCGCGCGCATGCCCGACGGCACCCTGCTGTTCGGCGGCCTCGGCGGCCTCACCGTGATCCGCCCGCTGTGGCGCGGTCCCGACGACCCGCAGGTGCCGCTGCGCATCACCAACGCGCTGGTGAACGGGCACCCGCTGCCGTTCGGCCGGCTGCCCGGCGACCGTGGCACGCTGGCGCTGTCCGCGCACGAACGCAGCCTGCGCCTGGACTTCGCCCTGCTCGACTACCAGGGATCGCAGGAGACCGCCTACAGCTACCGCATGGCCGGCTTCGACGACAGCTGGATCGAGGTGCCCAAGGGCGGCACGCCCAGCGCGATCTACACCAACCTGCCACACGGCCGCTACGTGCTGCACCTGCGTGCGGTGCCGCGCGGCCTGCACGCGCGCGCGGCCGAAAGCACGCTGGCGATCAGCGTGGCGCCGCTGTGGTACGAGACGCTGTGGGCGCGCCTGCTGGCCGTCGTGCTGCTGCTGGCGCTGATGGTACTGCTGGTGCAAATGCGCACGATCTACCTGCGTCGCCGCGCCTTGCAGCTGCAGAAGCAGATCGACGTGCACACCCGCGAGCTGATCGCCGCCAACCGGCGCCTCGACCTGCTGGCCGGCACCGACGAACTGACCGGCGTCTGCAACCGCCGCCGCTTCCTCGAACTGGCCGAGGGCGTGCGGCGCTACGCCGACACGGCCCCGGCCTGCATCGCCCTGCTCGACCTGGACCGCTTCAAGCGCGTCAACGACGAGTTCGGCCACCTCGCCGGCGATGCGGTGCTGCGCGCCACCGCCGGCGTGATCTGCCAGCAGTTGCGCGCCGGCGACCTGGTCGGCCGCTACGGCGGCGAAGAACTGGTGCTGTGCCTGCCGAACAACTCCGGCGCCATGGCCATGGCGATCGCCGAGCAGATCCGCGTCGCGCTGCGCGGCACGCGCACCTGGCACGAAGGTCGCGCGATCACCATCACGGTGAGCATCGGCGTCGCCGAGCTGCGGCCCGGCGAGGGCATGACCTCGTGGCTGTCGCGCGCCGATGCGGCGCTGTACGAATCCAAGCATCGCGGCCGCGACTGCTGCACGCTGGCGGGCTGAGCACGCGGCGCGCTCACCGGTCCGGCGGGCCCGCCCTGCTCAGCGTGTATTGGCGATACAGACCGTAACCCAAGCCGCAGACTCCGGTGAGCGTGGCGGGGATCAGCAGGCTGTGCTGCTGCAGCTGCCGGAACAAACCGGCGCCGACGACGCTGCCGAGCATGAAGCTGGCCGCCACCAGCACGCAGACGCGCAGCCGCAGCCGGTCCACCGGCAGGCCGCGCAGCAGGTGGCCGAGGTAGATGCCCAGGTCGGTGAAGATGCCGGTGACGTGGGTGGTGCGGATCACCGCGCCGCTGTAGGCGCTGACCATGCCGTTCTGCAGGCCCATGCCGACCGACGCCAGGTACAGGCCGGCAGAACTGGAGGCGTCGAGCAGGGGCACGGCGGCGAACAGCAGGGCCGACTCCAGCACCAGCGCCACGCCGTAGCGCCGCCCCAGCTGCAGCGTGCTCTGCTGCACGATCATGCCGCTCAGCATGGTGCCGAGCACGAAGGCCGCGATCGCCAGCGCCCAGTGCAGCGCCTCGCCGGTTTCGCCCTGACCCAGCGCGACGCCAAGCAGGCTGGTGTTGCCGGTCATGTTGCTGATCGACTCGTGCCGGAAGCCGAGATAACCCACCGCATTGACCTGGCCGGCGATGAAGGCCAGCACGGCCGTGCCGAACCAGGCCCAGCGTGGGAGTTGGCGCAGCACCGGCATGGCGTCAGTTCTTCAGCGGCTGCACTTGCAGCACCGGTGCGTCGCCGATCACGTCGGCGCCCTTGGGCGGCACGAAGGTGAACACCGCAGGCGGGATCGCCACGTTGCGCTGCCAGTGCGAGAAGCGGATGTCGGTGGTGGAGCCGAGCTGGTCCTTGAACGTCATCCGCGCGAGGCCGTTCGCGTCGAAGCCGAGGTCCGCATAGGCGAACTGCGGGTCCTTCGCGGTGGAGGTGAGCCGCAGCCAGGCCAGGCCGTCGCGCTCGCCCTGCTCGCTGACCTTGAACTCGCGATCCATCTGCTTGAGGTCGGTGAGCACGGTGAGCGGGCTGTGCGCCTCCTCGCTGGACTGGATGCGCACGGTCACCTGCTCCAGCTCGGGGTCGTACATCCACACCCGGCTGCCATCGGCCACGATGGTCTGCTTGTACGGCGCGGTGGTCTCCCAACGGAACTGCCGCGGCGCCTGCAGCGCCAGCGTGCCGGCGCTGGTCTTGCCGGCATTGCCGTTCGGGTCCACCAGGGTCTGGCTGAAATCGCCGGTGAGCGAATGCAGGCCGGTGGCGAAGGTGTCCAGCCGCGCGCGCGCGGCGCCGGTGGCGGCCTGGGCGGTGCTGCCCAGCGACAGCAGCGCGAACGCGGCCAGGACGAGCTTGAAACGTTTCATCGGATTCCCCGCGACGTGACGATGGACATTATTGTGGCCGCTGCTCACTTAACCTGCACTCTCATTCGTTCACCGGCAGGCACAGCGTCTCCTTGACCTCTTCCATCACGATGTAGCTCTTGGATTCGCGCACGTGCGGCAGGGTCAGCAAGGTGCTGCCGAGCAGCTTGCGGTAGGAGGCCATCTCGCTGATGCGCGCCTTGATCAGGTAGTCGAAGTCGCCGGAAACCAGGTGGCATTCCAGCACGTTGGGCAGGCGCAGCGCGGCGCGGCGGAACTCCTCGAAGATGTCACCGGACTTGTAGGCCAGGCTGATCTCCACGAACACCAGCAGCCCCGCCTTGACGTATTGCGGGTCCAGCCGGGCGTAGTAGCCGGTGATCACCTGCTCGCGTTCGAGCCGGCGCACGCGCTCGGTGCACGGCGTGGTGGACAGGCCGACGCGCTCGCCCAGTTCGGTGAAGGAAATCCGCCCTTCCTGCTGCAGGATCTTCAGGATTTTCCGGTCGATCTTGTCCAGCTCGCGGGTGCGTGATGGCATGGGGTTCTGGCTCCGGCGGGTCGCAACGGGAAAATCTCCCGTCATTTTCGTTCAACACGGGAGAAACCACCACTTGGTGGCGAATATACTGCGCGATTCATCCGCTGCGCAGCGCTTGGCGCAGGGAATGTGGCCAGGAGGAAACGATGCGGATACTGATGCTCGGCAGCGGCGTGATCGGGGTGACCAACGCGTGGTACCTGCGCCAGGCCGGACACGAGGTGACCGTGCTGGACCGCGAGGCCGGCCCGGCGCTGGAAACCAGCTTCGCCAATGCCGGCCAGCTGTCGTTCGGCTACACCTCGCCGTGGGCCGCCCCCGGCGTGCCGCTGAAGGCGATCAAGTGGCTGTTCGAGGCGCACGCGCCGCTGTCGATCCGCCCCACCGCGAACCCGGACCAGTACCGCTGGCTGTGGCAGATGCTGCGCAACTGCAGCGCCGCCCGCTACGCCGTCAACAAGGCGCGCATGGTGCGCCTGTCCGACTACAGCCGCGACTGCATCAACGAGCTGAGCCAGGCCACCGGCATCGACTATGAGGGGCGCCAGCTCGGCACCACGCAGTTGTTCCGCACCCGGCAGCAGCTCGACGCGGCGGCCCAAGACATCGAGGTGCTGCGCGAGTACGGCGTGCCCTACGAGGTGCTGGACCGTGCCGGCATCGTCAAGGCCGAACCCGCGCTGGCGGCTACCGTCGACAAGCTGGTCGGCGCGCTGCGCCTGCCAATGGACCAGACCGGCGACTGCCAGCTGTTCACGCGCAAGCTGGCGGCGCTGGCCGCCGAAGCCGGCGTCGAGTTCCGCTACGGCCAGGAAGTGGGCGGCCTGCAGCGCGATGGCGACCGCATCGCCGGCGTGCGCATCGGCGACCGGCTGGAAAGCGCCGACGCCTACGTGGTCGCGCTGGGCAGCTGGTCGCCGCAGCTGCTCAAGCCGCTGGGCCTGCGCCTGCCGGTGTATCCGCTCAAGGGCTATTCGCTGACCGTGCCGATCACCGATCCGGACGGCGCGCCGACCTCCACCATCCTGGACGAGAGCTACAAGATCGCGGTCACCCGTTTCAACGACCGCATCCGCGTGGGCGGCATGGCCGAGGTGGTCGGCTACGACCGCTCGCTGAACCCGCGCCGGCGCGCCACCCTGGAGAAGGTGGTCAACGACCTCTACCCGCGCGGCGGCGACCTCGCCCGCGCCACGTTCTGGACCGGCCTGCGCCCGGCCACGCCGGACGGCACGCCGGTGGTGGGCGCCACGCCGTACCGCAACCTCTACCTCAACACCGGCCACGGCACGCTGGGCTGGACCATGGCCGCCGGCTCGGGCCGCTACCTCACCGACCTGATAGCCGGCAGGACGCCGGCGATCGACCCCGAAGGCCTGGACATCTTCCGCTACCTCGGCCAAGCGGGGCGGCACTGATGCGGCCCGCGCAAGCCCTGATCGACCTGGCCGCGCTGCGCCACAACTACCGGCTGGCGAAAAAGCTGGGCGGCGGCAAGGCGCTGGCGATCGTCAAGGCCGACGCCTACGGCCACGGCGCGGTGGCCTGCGCCCGCGCGCTGGAAACCGAAGCCGACGGCTTCGGCGTGGCCTGCATCGAGGAGGCGCTGGAACTGCGCGCGGCCGGCATCGCCGCGCCTATCCTGCTGATGGAGGGCTGCTTCGACGCCGACGAACTGCCGCTGGTCGTCGAACACGACCTGTGGATCGCGGTGGCCTCGCCCGAACAGCTCGAAGCCGTGCTCGCATTCGAGACCCGCGCCACGCTGCATGTCTGGCTGATGCTGGACAGCGGCATGCATCGGCTGGGCCTGTCGCCGGAGGATTTCCGCGCCGCGCACGCGCGCCTTTCCGCCTTGCCGCATGTCGCGCCGCTGGTGCTGATGAGCCACCTCGCGCGCGCCGACGAGCTGGACAGTCCGCGCACGCTGGAACAGCTGGAGAACTTCCGCCGCGCCACCAACGGCCTCGCCGGCGAAACCAGCCTGTGCAACTCGGCGGCCGCGCTGGGCTGGCCGCAGCTGCGCAACGACTGGGCGCGCCCGGGGCTGATGCTGTACGGCGCCGATCCCTTGCATGGACAGCCCCACGAGCACGCCGACGAACTGCAGCCGGTGATGACGCTGCAATCACGCGTGTTCCTGGTGCGCGAGATCGCCGCGGGCGAACCGGTGGGCTACGGCGCGCGCTTCGTCGCCCAGCGCCCCACCCGCGTCGGCGTGGTGGCGATGGGCTATGCCGACGGCTACCCGCAATACGCCCCCAACGGCACGCCGGTGCTGATCGACGGCCAGCCCGGCCACACCATCGGGCGCGTGTCGATGGACATGCTCACCGTCGAGCTCACCGACCATCCGCAGGCCGGCGTGGGCAGCCTGGTGCAACTGTGGGGCGACACGCCGCGGGTGCCGGCGCTGGCGCCGCTGTGCAACACCAGCGCGTATCGGCTGCTGTGCGCGCTCAAGCGCGTGCCGCGCATCTACGTCAACGGCTGATACGAAGGAAGCCGCGATGCCCTTTCCCCCTCTCCCGGAGGGAGAGGGACTCACCGGCCAAGGTATGCGCGAATCCAGGCCGCTCGATTCCGATCGAGCGACCATCGACATGAACGGCACACAGCATCAATCCCGCGGCGGTGGCGGCGCCAGCACCTCGCGGTTGCCGTTGTGCTGCGGGGCGCTGACCACGCCGTCCTGCTCCATCTGTTCGATCAGGCGCGCGGCGCGGTTGTAGCCGATGCGCAGATGCCTTTGCACGCCCGATATCGAGGCGCGGCGGGTCTGGGTGACGATGGCCACGGCCTTGTCGTAGAGCTGGGTGTCGGCGTCGCCGCCTTCCTCGCCTTCCTGCGGCAGGCCGGCGTCGTTGATGAACTTGCCGTCCGACGTGGCCTGCACTTCCTCCAGCACGCCCTCGATGTACTGCGGGCCACCTTGCGCCTTCAGCCAGTTCACCACGCCGTGCACCTCGTGGTCGTCCACGAAGGCGCCGTGCACGCGTTCGGGCGTGGCGGTGCCGGGCGGCAGGTAGAGCATGTCGCCGTGGCCGAGCAGCGCTTCCGCGCCACTCTGATCAAGAATGGTGCGCGAGTCGATCTTGCTCGACACCTGGAACGCGATGCGGGTGGGGATGTTCGCCTTGATGAGGCCGGTGATCACGTCCACCGACGGGCGCTGCGTGGCCAGCACCAGGTGCACGCCGGCGGCGCGCGCCTTCTGGGCGAGGCGGGCGATCAGTTCCTCCACCTTCTTGCCCACGATCATCATCATGTCGGCGAACTCGTCGATGATGATCACGATGTAGGGGAGCGGCTCCAGCGGCTCCGCGGCGAGGTTCGGCATCTCGGGATTGGGGCGGAACAAGGGATCCAGCAGCGGCTGACCGGCGTTCTCGGCGTCCTTCACCTTCTTGTTGAAGCCGCCGAGGTTGCGCACGCCCACCGCGGCCATCAGCTTGTAGCGGCGCTCCATCTCGGCCAC
>Ga0207678_10005774_pt1 | contig 11033 bp, 8 predicted proteins | sample KBSC63metaG_FD_184319 | JGI IMG/M metagenome (GOLD analysis project Ga0207678, IMG submission 184319) | Corn rhizosphere microbial communities from Kellogg Biological Station, Michigan, USA - KBS C6-3 metaG (SPAdes) (version 2) | ecosystem: Host-associated > Plants > Roots > Rhizosphere > Soil ...
AACGACCCAGTCCTCAGCTACAAGGATGCGCTGCGGCTGGCGCGGGAGGTGGTGAACCACCCGTCGACGGAGCTGCGGCCGCTCGAGCCGGAGCCGGACTCCCGGGCAGCGGTGTGCATCGGGTTCGCGAAAGAAGTGCTGGCGGAGCTGGACACCCGCAAGCGCAGGCTCGCGATCCTCGGGTATGACGATCTGCTGATCCGGCTGGCAGATGCGCTGAAGGCCGACGACTCCCCTGCCCAGATCCGGATGCACCGGCGCTGGCCGATCGTGATGGTCGATGAGTTCCAGGACACCGACCCGGTGCAGTGGCAGGTTATCGACCGCGCATTCAGCGGCCGATCGACAGTGATCCTGATCGGCGATCCGAAGCAGGCGATCTACGCATTCCGCGGCGGCGACATCGTCACCTATCTGAAGGCCGCGGAAACGGCAGGCGACAAGCAGACCCTCGGCACGAACTGGCGCAGCGACGGCGCGCTCGTCGACCGGCTGCAGGTGGTGTTGCGAGCCGCCGAACTCGGCGACCCGCGTATCGTGGTGCACGACGTCGACGCTTATCACCGTGGCAGCCGGCTGTCGGGTGCGCCGAGCTGCGATCCGTTCCGGCTGCGGGTGGTCAAGCGGGAGACCTTCGGCCGGAGCGGGATTCAGAATCTCGCCATCGACGACTTGCGCACCCACATTGGCAAGGACCTCGCCGCGGACATCCGAGCGCTGCTGGCCGGCGATGCCACCTTCAACGGCGAGAAGCTGGTGGCCCGCGACATAGCGGTGATCGTCGAGAGCCACAAGGACGCCCGCGCCTGCCACCGCGCGCTCGGCGAAGCCGGTGTGCCGTCGGTGTACACCGGCGACTCGGACGTGTTCGGTTCGGAAGCCGCCGAGGACTGGTTGGCGCTGCTGGAGGCGTTCGACCAGCCGCACCGCTCGGGCGTGGTGCGGGCCGCGGCGTCGACGATGTTCTTCGGCGAGACGGCCGAAACACTTTCTGAGGGTGGCGATGCGCTGACCGACCGCGTCGCCGAGACGCTGCGCGAGTGGGCCGGACATGCGCGGGAGCGCGGTGTCGCCGCAATCTTCGAGGCCGCGCAGGTGAGCGGCATGGGCGACCGGGTCCTGTCGTGGCAGGGCGGCGAGCGGCACATGACTGACCTGGCCCACATGACACAGCTGTTGCAGGAGGCGGCACACCGCGAGCACTACAACCTGCCCGCGCTGCGCGACTGGCTGCGAACCCAGCGCGAAGAGCGCAGTGGCGCAACGGAACGCAACCGACGGCTGGACAGTGACGCGGCCGCCGTGCAGATCATGACGGTGTGGGTGAGCAAGGGTCTGCAGTATCCGGTGGTGTACCTGCCGTTCGCATTCAACCGCAACGTGCAGGAACGCGAAATGGTGCTGTTTCACGACGGCGATGATCGATGCCTGCACGTCGGCGGCAAGGACAGCCCCGACTACGACGCCGTCGCGGCGCAGGGCCGCAAGGAACAGGCGAGCGACGACAGTCGATTGACCTACGTCGCGATGACCCGCGCACAGTCACAAGTGGTGGCCTGGTGGTCACCGGCCTACGACGAGCCAAACGGCGGGTTGTCGCGGCTGTTGCGGGGCCGCGAGCCGGGCGAGTCGGCGGTGCCCGATCGTTGTGTGCCCGCGAAGATCTCGGACGACGACGCCATGGCGCGGCTGCAGAAGTGGGAGGCTGCGGGCGGGCCGGTGATCGAGGAGTCCGTGGTGGTGCCCTCGGCAGCGGTGACCGGCGACGCTGAGGATGTCGACTTCGAAGTTCGGCACTTCCATCGCGCGATCGACACTGCGTGGCGGCGCACGTCGTACTCGGGACTGATCCGGGTCACGGAGACGAGTGGGGTCAGCAGCGAGCCGGAAGTCGTCGAGCTGGACGACGAGGTCGCAGAGATTCCCTTGGTGGCGAGGGCGTCCGGGCCGGACGTACCGTCGCCGATGGCGGGTCTGCCGACGGGTGCCAAGTTCGGGACCCTGGTGCATGCGGTGTTGGAGACGGCGGATCCGTTCGCGACCGATCTGCCTGCCGAGTTGGAGTCGCAGATCCGAGAGCATTCGGTGTGGTGGCCAGTGGACGTCGAGCCGTCGGAGTTGGCAGCGGCGCTCGTGCCGATGCACGACACTCCGTTGGGTCCGTTGGCCGATGGTGTCACACTCCGGCAGATCGGCTTGCCGGATCGATTGCGGGAGATGGACTTCGAGTTTCCACTCGCGGGCGGGGATCTGCGCGCATCGGCACCAGACATCCGGCTGGCAGACGTGGGCGTGCTGCTGCGCGAGCATCTGCCTGCCGACGACGTATTGGCGAGCTATGCCGACCGGTTGACCGGTGACGCATTGGGCAACCAGTCGCTGCGCGGGTATCTGAGCGGCTCGGTCGACGCTGTGCTGCGGGTCGGCGGGCGCTACCTGGTGGTCGACTACAAGACGAACTGGCTGGGAGAGGCCGACCGGCCACTGACGTCGGCGGACTACGACAGGGCGCGGATGACCGAGGCGATGCTGCACTCCGACTATCCACTGCAGGCGCTGTTGTATTCCATTGTTCTGCATCGCTTTCTGCGGTGGCGGCAGCGTGACTACGAGCCGTTGCGCCATCTGGGCGGCGTGCTGTATCTGTTCGTGCGGGGCATGTGCGGGGTGGACACGCCGGTGGTCGACGGGCACCCGGCCGGGGTGTTCAGCTGGGAGCCGCCTGCGTCGTTGGTCGTGGCGGTGTCGGACCTGCTCGATGCGGGGAGGGCGGCGGCGTGACGATCGAACTTGCAGTCGACGACTCGGGTGTGTTCGAACCGGCCGATGTGCATGTGGCGCAACGTCTGACGACCCTGGGCGGAGAGGCCGACGAACGAGTAGCGCTGACTGTCGCACTGCTGGTGCGGGCGCTGCGCGGCGGATCGGTGTGCGTGGATCTGCGGTCGGTGGAGAAGGAGTTCGAGATCGCGGACCTGACTGCGGCGATCAAGGCGAGCCCCCTACTGGGCGAGCCGCCGATCCTGCGACTGAACGGGGATCTGCTGTACCTGGACCGGTATTGGCTCGAGGAGCAGCAGGTCTGCGACGACGTGTTGGCGATGATGGCGGCGACGCCGCAGCACGCGGTGCCCGACACGGCGAGACTGTTTCCCACGGGCTATGAAGAGCAGCGGGCGGCGGCGGAAGTCGCGCTGTCGCAAGGATTGACGGTGCTGACGGGTGGCCCGGGAACCGGCAAGACGACAACGGTGGCGAGGCTGTTGGCGTTGTTGGTCGAACAGGCGAAGCTGACCGCCAACACCCGGTTGCGAATCGCGCTGGCTGCGCCGACAGGTAAGGCGGCGGCACGGCTGCAGGAGGCGGTGCAGCTGGAGGTGGCCAGGCTCCAGCCTGCGGACCAAGAGGCGCTGGTCGGGTTACACGCGACAACGCTGCATCGGCTACTGGGTAGCAGGCCGGACACGTCGGCGAGATTCCGGCACCATCGAGGGAATCGGTTGCCGCAGGACGTGATCGTGGTGGATGAAGCTTCGATGGTGTCGCTGACGATGATGGCGAGGCTGCTGGAGGCGGTGCGCCCGCACACGCGCCTCGTGTTGGTCGGCGATCCGGATCAGTTGGCATCGGTGGAAGCCGGTGCGGTGCTGGCGGATCTGGTCGACGGCTTGGGTGAGGCGAGGATCGCGGCGTTGAAGACATCGCATCGGTTCGGAGAGTCGATCGGCGAGTTGGCGACCGCGATCCGGGTAGGTGACGCCGACCGGGTGGTCGAACTGCTCCGCGCCGGCGGTGAACACATCGAATGGATCGAGGCGGCCGATCCGCGGGAACGATTGCGCAATGTGCTTGTGCCCCATGCGCTTGCGCTGAGAACTGCCGCGATACTCGGCGACGGCGTCGCGGCGCTGGCGACGCTGGACGAGCACCGGCTGCTGTGTGCACATCGACGCGGCCCCTTCGGGGTGCAGCACTGGAACCGTCAGGTCGAGCGGTGGCTGACTGAAGCGACGGGCGAACCGATCTGGTCATCGTGGTATGCGGGGCGTCCAGTCTTGATGACGGCCAACGACTACGGGCTGGGCCTCTACAACGGCGACACGGGTGTGACAGTGGTCGACGGTGGGGCGCTGAGGGCGGTCGTCGGAGGTGCCGGCGAGGCGACGACGTTCGCGACGAGCAGGCTGGCCGACGTGGAGACCATGCATGCGATGACGATCCACAAGAGCCAGGGCAGCCAGGCCGACGAGGTCACGGTGCTGCTGCCGCCGGAGGACTCACGGCTGCTCACGCGGGAACTGTTCTACACGGCGGTGACCCGCGCGAAGAAGCGTGTGCGAGCGGTCGGGTCGGAGCCGGCGTTGCGGGCGGCCGTCGAACGCCGCGCGGTGCGGGCGTCCGGGCTGGGACGCCGGTTGCGCGGGGGCGCGTGACGCTGGAAATTCGTGTCCTATACTCATGGACGAGCGACGGACACGGTACGGTCTAAGCGGGTTGACATTCCAGCCTCCCGGAAACGTCACGGCGGCGATCTGATCCCCGCCCAGAGGGCCTGAACCCCGACGTCAGCCGACAATTCACGGTTGTGCTTTGGGGCTGGGGGGTTCCGTGCCTGCAGGTTCAGCGGCGATTGTCACGATCCGGACCAGCATCGGCGCGCTCCGGTGCGCGCGCCGCGTCGGATCTGTACAGTCAGTCCGTCTGACATGCACGGCATGTCGCTTCGGCCGGAGCGACGGACTATCTGGGGTGAACAAATAAGGAGTCACGCACTTCCGTACTCATCGTCGAAGCCGGACAGGGCTCGATGACGGTCGAACCCCAGCGGCTCCCGAAATTCCTGGCGCCTCCACAAATTCGCGCCGGGTTACCGACACAACAAACACGCGTCGTAATTTCGCCTAGGCCAAAGGGATTGTCGTGAGCCGATTTACCGAGACGATGTACCGCAACGCCCGGTGGAGCCTCAAGGGTATGGTCACCGGGGAGCCGCACGCGCCCGCCCGGCATACCTGGGCCGAGGTGCACGAGCGAGCGCGCCGGGTGGCCGGTGGGCTGGCCGCGGCGGGCATCGGACACGGTGACGCCGTCGCAGTGCTGGCCGGCTCCCCGGTCGAGATCGCCCCGACCGCGCAGGGCATCTGGATGCGCGGCGCCAGCCTCACCATGGTGCATCAGCCCACTCCCCGCACCGACCTGGTGCGCTGGGCCGAAGAGACCACCGGCGTCATCAACATGATCTCGGCGAAAGCCGTCGTCATCTCCGACCCGTTCATGGCCGCCGCGCCGGTGCTGTCGGGGCTCGGTATAAGGGTGCTGACCGCCGAGGCGCTGCTCGTGAACGCCCCGATAGGGCCCGTCGACACCTGCGACGACGACGTGGCGCTGATGCAGCTGACATCGGGCTCGACCGGATCACCGAAGGCCGTTCAGATCACGCATGCCAACATCGTCGCCAACGCCGAAGCCATGATGGTCGGCTGCAACTTCGACCTCGACACCGACGTGATCGTGAGCTGGCTGCCGTGCTTCCACGACATGGGCATGACGGGCTACCTGACGGTGCCGATGTACATCGGCGCCGAGCTGGTGAAGGTCACGCCGATGGACTTCCTGCGCGATACGTTGTTGTGGGCCAAGCTGATTGACAAGTACAAGGGCACCATGACGGCCGCGCCGAACTTCGCCTACAACCTGTTCGCCAAGCGGTTGCGCAGGCAGGCCACACCCGGGGAGTTCGACCTGTCGTCGCTGCGGTGGGTGCTGTCGGGCGCCGAACAGGTGGACCCGCTCGACGTCGAGGACCTCTGCGATGCCGGGGCCCCGTTCGGGCTGAAGCCCGAGGCGATCATCCCCGCCTACGGCATGGCCGAGACGACCGTTGCGGTGTCGTTCTCCGAGTGCGGCGGGGGCATGGCCGTCGACGAAGTGGACGCCGACCTGCTGGCCGTCCTGCACCGCGCCGTCCCTGCGAGCAAGGGACACACCCGGCGACTGGTCTCGCTCGGCCGGCCGCTGGACGGCCTGGAGCTGCGCGTCATCGACGAGGACGGCAGCGTGCTGCCGTCGCGCGGCGTCGGCGTCATCGAAGTCCGCGGTGAGTCGGTGACCAGGGGCTACACCACGGTGGCCGGATTCATCGCGGCGCAGGACGAGCGCGGCTGGTACGACACCGGCGACCTGGGCTATCTCACCGAGACCGGCAATGTCGTGGTGTGCGGGCGCCTCAAGGACGTCATCATCATGGCCGGCCGCAACATCTACCCGACCGACATCGAACGCGCCGCCTCCCGCGTCGCGGGGGTCCGGCCGGGCTGCTCGGTGGCTGTGCGGCTCGACGCCGGGCACTCGCGCGAGACGTTCGCGGTGGCGGTGGAATCCAAGGAGCACGACGACCCGGCCGAGGTGCGCCGCATCGAGCATCAGGTGGCCCACGAGGTGGTCGCCGAGGTCGATGTCCGGCCGCGCAATGTGGTGGTGCTCCAGCCGGGGATGATCCCCAAGACGCCATCGGGCAAGCTGCGGCGCGCGCATGCGCTGACGCTCGTGAACTGATCGGCCAGCCTGGTCGGGCGGCGTAGATTTATCTCCACCATGGCCGACTACGACGCGCAGCCCGGTCGCCCGACCCCAGCCGAACCGGATCTGTCGCGTGCACAGCTCGAGGCGGACGACGTCGATCTGTACGCCGGGCTGAGGGGCGTCGCCGGGCTGGTGGCCGGCGCTCGCGGGCTCATCGATCTGCTCGGGGACGCGGCGGACTTCGCGGCCAGAGCGATTCCTGGTGTCGACGGCGCGGGCGTGGCGTTGATTCAGCCGCACGAGGACGCGCCGCGATTTCAGACGTGGGCGGCCACGGCCGAGTTCGTTTACGACATCGACACCGTGCAGTACGAGGAGCTGCACGAGGGGCCCTGCATCACCTGCACGCAATCACGGCGGGTGACCGTGAGCGGGTCGCTGGGCAGTGACAGCCGGTGGCCGCATTTCGGCGGGCGGGTGGCACGGATGGCGGTGCATTCGGCGCTGTCGCTGCCGCTGATCGTAGGTGATCGGGTGATCGGCGCGATCAATGCTTATGCCCGCAGCCGCGACGCATTTGGCGAGCACGCCGTGCAGTTGGGTACGCAGTTCGCCGGGCCGGCAGCGGTGTCGGTGTACAACGGCCAGTTGCTCGACCATGCCCAAGAGCGGACGGCACAGTTAGAGCGCGCGCTGAGCAACCGCGCGGTGATCGATCAGGCGATCGGGATCATCCGCAGCCGGTCCGGCGCGAGCGCCGAAGAAGCATTCAACCGGCTGACGCGGCTGAGCCAGACGGAGAACATCAAGCTGCACATCGTGGCGCAGCGGCTGGTGGACGAGGCGGTGCGGCGCGCACGTGTGCGACAGCGCCTCTAATGTGTTGGCGGCGTGGCGAATTCGGATATGGCGGCGGTCAGTACCGGGCGCGCAGGCCGATCGGTAATCAGGCGCCGGGCCACGTCGGTCAGGTGCTCTCCGTTGGCGCGCGCGTAGGAACGCAGCATGGTGAAGGCGTCCGCCACCGACACGTCGAGGGTTTCGCGCAGGAAGCCCTTGGCCTGCTCGACGATGACGCGGCTGGCCAGCGCGGCGCGCAGTTGGGGCATGACGGTCGACGGGGTGGGCGCGTGCTCCTGCAGGATCGCGACGCAGGCGATGTGGGCAAGCGTCTGCGCGACGAGGCGGTCGGCATCGTTGAGTTCGCCGGGACGGGCGCCGAAGAGGCCGAGCGCGCCAAGGACGATGCCGGCCGCGCGCATCGGCACAGCGTGCACGGAGGCGAAGCCGCCGTCGAGCGCGGCGGGAACGAACCGGGGCCAGCGCTGGGTGGCGGCTTTGAGGTCGGCGACGGAGACGGGTTGGCCGGTGGAGTAGCACTCGATGCAGGGACCTTCGTCGGCCTGCAATTGGAACAGTTCCAATTCGCGGGCCTGCTCGGTGGTGGCAGCGAGCAGGCGCAGCCGGTCGAGAGGGTCGGCGAGTAGGAAGCCGGCGGCGGCGACGTCGAGCAGCTCGGCGCAGCGCTCGGTGAGTTCGGTCAGCAGGTCCACCACGTCGAAGTCATCGAGCAGGGTGTCGACGAGGGAGACCACCGCGTCCAGCACGCGGGTTTCGCGAGGGGTTTCGGTCATTTCACACTCCGTCCCTGGGCGCTTGCATCAGTCGGCCTCGAGCTTGAGTCGGCGATCGAGAATGTCGCGGGCGACGTCGGTGGCGCTGCGGCCGGTCGAGTAGGCGTGAGCGCGCAGGCGGACAAGGGCCTCGGCGGGTTCGACTTGGAGCTGTGCGACGAGCATGCCGGTGGCCTGGCTGACCTCGACGCGCGACAGGGCGTGCAGTTCGGCCCACGCGTTGCTGTCGGGGTCGCCGACGGCGGCCTGCAGGTCCGCGTCGAGGAGGTCCAGCAGCGGGATGCCGGCCAGCTCGGCGGCGACGCTGGCGCCTGAGACCTGTTCGCCGGCCAGTTGGCCGGGTTGGGTGCGGAAAAGGTCGAGGGCACCGATGTACTCTCCGGCGACGACGACGGGCATCGCGTAGACGCCGCGGACCTGGAGGTCGAGCATGGCGGGGCCGTAGACGGGCCAGCGCACTTCCTTGGGGTCCGCGAGGTCGACGACCAGGACGGGTGCGCGCCGGGTGACCGAGTCGAGGCACGGGCCTTCGCCGAGGATGAACTGGAGTTCGTCGTACATGCGTGCGGGCGCGCCGCTGGATCCGAGGGTTCCGTTGTTGGCGCCGTCGAAAACCAGGGAGATGGCCGCAGCGTCGACGTCGAAGAGCATCACGCACGCCTCACACAGACGGTCGGCAGCGTCTATCCCACGCCGGCCGTTGACAGCGGCGAGGAGCTCCTCTTGGATCGCCACATCTAACCGAACAGGAGACGGGCAGCTGCGGCGGTGCCCGGCTGTCGTAGTGGCAGGGTCATCCCTACAGCCTCCTCTAATGGTCGGGGTTTGACGAGGGCGGCGGTCGCGTCGGACGCGAGCAGGTGACCGTAACCGTGGGCGAGCATTGATCAACCCCAGAAACGGCGCTTCTTCCATCCTTTTTGGTTGCCTTCCACGTCGGTCCACGCCCCTGACGCGTACCTGTGTGGCTGTTGGGCGCCGACGCGGATGACATCGAGCGTGCCGTCGTTGTGCTTGACGTACGCGTCGCCGGAACGCATGTACGCGTCGGTTCCGCCGTCCGGGAGCGTCACGGTAACGGTCATGGTTGAAACCTCCAGATGCGCCGACGAACGCCGGCAGGGTGACGGTAAGTAAGAGGGCTCGCTTGTGACGAATGGGTAGAAACCAGACGCGCACGCGGACAGGAATGCCAACGCGGGTACGGCTCCGGGCCGTTGTTCAGCGGATCTTCTCGGGGATCGAATTCAGCGCGTGGAGGACATGCACGGCCAATTCGCTTGCAGCCTTGTCTCCAAGCTTGGAGTGAGTCTTGATGGTGTCCCTGACCAGTTCGAGACGGTGGGTATAGGGCGTGCGGAACATCGTTGGCGAAGCCATCACATTTTCCTTTTCAGTCGGGCGTGTTCGCTCGCAACCGAGCTGCCCGATATCACTGACGGTACGCCGTTTCCGCCGGCCGGGTTGAGTACGGCCGACGGATATCCGGCTGGCAGTGTTGGCACGTCCAACCAGTAGGGTCCGAACCACCTTGTCGTCTCCGAGAGGATCAGGAATTGCGCTCGCCCCCAACGGCTCTCAGCCGATCGCATCCCAGTTGGTCAACCGTTGCGAGACCGTGATGCTGTTGACTGGTCGCGTCGAACCAGATGACGGCGCGCATAGCTCCGCTGACTTCCACCGCTCTTCGGCGCCAGTCGCTTGCGTGCGGATCTTCCTGTCTCGCGCACTGATCATCAGGAGACTGTCAACAGTTGAGTCACCGCCCGGGGGCGGCACCCATCAGGATGGAGACCGCCCGTCCGGCGGTGTCAGTGTGGCCGTGAGACCGAAGAGCAGGAGATCAAGGCCACGGTCGAGTTCAGCGGCGCCGTCGAAGGTCGCCAGCGCCGATGCCAGCGCGCGCACCTGGGGGAACTGGGTCACCGGGAGCCGGTGCAGGCCCAGGCGCAGCACATCGTCGGTTTCTTCGGGTCGCTCGATCACTTCCTGCAACTCGGTGAGGAGGTGGCCATGCAGGTACCCGAAGAGCACGCGGTAGATGTGCAGGGCGTCGGCCCCGCTGAAGCCGGCGCCGGTGAGCAGCGCCAGGACGTCCTCCAGTGGCCGCAGCATCCCCGGTAGCCGCTGCCCGAGCGGGGTGGCCAACGGCCGAGTCACCAGCAGCGCCACCACGTTTGGGTGCGCGAGAGCCAACCGCCGGAACTCATGAGCCACGGTGCGCAACTGAGCTGCCCAGTCTGCATCCGCGGTATCCACCCGCAGCTGCCCGAGCACGATCTCGACGACACCGTCGAGCAGCGCCGCCTTGCTGGGTACGTGCCGATAGAGCACCGTGGGATCGCGGCGCACCTGTTCACTGAGGCGACGCATCGACAAGGCGTCGATGCCGTCACGGTCGATGATGCTCAACGCCGCGTGCAGGATCACCGACCGGCTGAGCGGACCCTCGGGTCGGCCCGCGGGCGCGGCGGACGCGTCGATTCCGGCGGCGCCGGTATCGGGCGCGGTGCGCTGTGTGGGCATCGCGGGCGGCACTTCCTTCCGCTTCTGTCGGGTTCGACACAACGTATGTTAACGCAATACGTCAACGATGTTGACAGCATCGCGAATAGAGCGTGTACTGGTGGTGTACTCGCAGATGAGAGGGCTTCGAATGCTTGTCATCGTCGGATTGATCGTCTTGCTCGTCGCCGCGATCGCCACGATCGAGGGCGTGCGCAGCAATGCGGGGGTGGCCCACCCACCGACTGAAACTACGCGTGTCCGGTCAGCACCTCTCGAGGGCGACCGGCACGGTGTTCCTCTTAGGGATCATGGTCGGTGCGGTGGCGCCGCTCTTAACTGGCTCCCGGCGCACCGCGGACACCATGCCCG
>Ga0207678_10005777_pt1 | contig 11030 bp, 7 predicted proteins | sample KBSC63metaG_FD_184319 | JGI IMG/M metagenome (GOLD analysis project Ga0207678, IMG submission 184319) | Corn rhizosphere microbial communities from Kellogg Biological Station, Michigan, USA - KBS C6-3 metaG (SPAdes) (version 2) | ecosystem: Host-associated > Plants > Roots > Rhizosphere > Soil ...
GTGGCGAACGCGTGGCGTTCGACGCGCTCGTGGTGGCCACGGGCGGACACAACCGCCGGATCGAGGCGCCTGGATCGGATCTGCCGGGGGTGCTCGACCTCCGGTACGTCGGTGACGCGGCGCGTCTCCGCGACGCGGTCGACGGCGGGGCGCGCGTGGCGTGCGTAGGGATGGGCTTCATCGGAGCGGAGGTCGCCGCATCACTGCGGACCATGGGCTGCGACGTCACCGTGATCGAGATCTTCGAGACGGCGCTCTACCGCGTGTTGGGCGGCGATGTCGGGCGCGTACTCGAAGCGATCCATCGTGATCACGGCGTCGTGATGCACTTCAACGACCTAGTCGCGCGGTTCGAGGGAGACGGCCGCCTAGAGCGCGTCGTGACGCGGAGCGGCACGGTCGTGGAGGCCGACGTCGCGGTCGTGGGTATCGGCACGGAGCCCGCCGTGCACATCATGGCGGGAACGGGGTTGGATCAGCCCGGAGGCATCCCGGTCGGCCCGACCCTGGAGACGTCGATCCCCGGCGTGTTCGCGGTCGGTGACGTCGCACGACACGAGCACCCGGTGTTCGGTCCCATGCGCGTGGAGCACTTCGACAACGCGCTGAAGATGGGGGAGGCGGTCGCGCGCAACATGCTCGGCGCCGATGCCGTGTTCGACGACCCGCACTGGTTCTGGTCGGACCAGTACGACGTCCAGATCCAGATGGCCGGGTTCGCCCCGACGTGGGACCGGATGGTCGTCCGGGGCTCGCTCGAGGATCGCTCGTTCTGCGCGTTCTTGTTGGATGCCGACGGCGTCTTGCGCTCCAGCGTGTCGATCGCATGGCCTCGAGACGTCCGCCGGTCCTTCGAGTTGATCCGCGAACAGGTGCGGCCGGATCCGGCGGCGCTGGCGGATCCGGACGTGGATCTCCGCACGTTGGCCCCCGGTAAGGGATGATGTGGGCATGAGGCCCGACCCGGTGATCGGTCATCCGACCTGCGACCTCGACCTACAGCGGCGGATCCGGCAGACGCGTAGGGACATGGTGGCGAAGGCGGTCGGCCGTGGGAAGGCGAAGCGATCGCTCCTCGACCGGCTGTTGCGGCGCACCTCAACGGATCCCCTGGTCCACATGGACGCCGACGCCCTCCGCGATCACGGCGACGACGTCTGGAAATCCCTCCGCTTCTAGATCGATCGGTCCCACTCCGCTCGTCCGTGCCGGACTAGTCCGTCGTGATCCGGGAGGCGAGCTCGTCAGGCGTCCCCTCGGCGTCGATCTGGCCGTCGCGGAACAGCACCACGCGGTTCGCGTATCGCAGCGCCTCCGGGTTGTGGGTGGCGGCTAAGACTGCGCCGCCGCGTCGGATCACGTCCCACAGCGCCTCCAGGATCAGGTCGGCGTTCTCGGTGTCGACCTCCGCGATCGGCTCGTCGGCGAGCACCACCTCGGGCTCGCTGATCAAGGCGCGGGCGACCGCGACACGCTGCTGCTGCCCGGCGGACAGCTCGAACGTCCGGTTGTGCATCCGGTCGCCGAGCCCCAGCCGCGCGAGCCACATCTCCGCGCGGGCCTTCGAGTCCTTCAACGGGACGCCGGAGACGCGCAGCGGCAGTTCGACGTTCTCGATGGCCGAGAGCGTGGGCAACAGCCCGAAGCTCTGGAACACGAAGCCCATCCCGGTCCGGCGGAGCTCGATCTGCTCCTCGAACGAGAGCTCGCGGATCGGGCGGTCCTTCCACCGGACCTCTCCGGCGTCGGGCGCGTCCAGCCCCGACAGCACCCCTAGGAACGTCGTCTTGCCCGAACCCGACGGTCCCATCAGCGCCACGAAGTCCTTCGCGGCGAGCGAGATCGAGGCGCCGCGGACCGCCTGGACGCCGTTCGCGCCCCGATAGGTCCGGACGATGTCGGTGGCCGAGAGCAACGGCTCGCGCCCGTCCGGCGCGCGCGGCGGCGCGGGCGCGGGTCCGCCCTCGGAGCCCGGCGGCCGCCAGCGATCACTCACCGAGGAGCCCCCCCTCGCCCTTGCGCCGGATCCGGACCTCGCCGTCGCGGACCTCGACCTCCAGATCGACGCCGCTCAGCGCGTCGATCGCCTCGTCCGGCAGCCGGGCGCGACCGTCGGTGCCGAGCGGCTCCATCGGCTTGCCCTCGACCAGCAGCTGGCCGTCGCGGAGCCGGAGCTGACGGTGCGCGCGCTTCGCGGCCAGCAGGTCGTGGGTGACCATCACGATCGTGACGCCGAACTCCCGGTTCACGCTCTCGAACGCATCGAGCACGAGGGCCGCGGACTCGCTGTCGAGCTCCGCGGTCGGCTCGTCGGCGAGCAGGATCTTCGGCAGGTTCGAGAGCGCGACGGCGACCGCGACCCGCTGCTGTTCGCCGCCCGAGAGCTGGCCGGGTCGGTGATTCGCGCGGTGGGGGAGCCCCACGACCTCGAGCAGCTCGCGGGGGGTCCGGCGCGCCGCGGGGATCCTGACGCCGCTCGCCGTCGAGGGGAGCCGGACGTTCTCGACGACGTTGAGGTACGGGACCAGGTTCCGCGCGGTGCCCTGCCAGACGAACCCGATCCGGTCGCGCCGGTACTCGGTGAGGTCGTCCTCGTCCAGGCGCCCGAGGTCGCGGCCCTCGACCTCGACGGTGCCGGCGGTTGCACGGTCCAGGCCTCCGATCATGTTCAGGATCGTCGACTTGCCCGAGCCGCTCGGGCCCACCACGGCCAGGAACTCGCCCTCGCCGACGTCGAAGTCCACGCCGCCGAGCGCCACGACGCCGGTGTCCGCGATCCGGTAGATCTTGAACACGTGGCGGAACCGCACGAGCGCCTCGCGGAACGAACTCGGCGGCTCGGCGCTGCTCCGCCGCACCTCGGTCTCGAACCGCCGGCCCGTGGGGGCGCCCGCCGCCTGGCTCATTCGGCCTCACCCCGCAGCACGGAGGTCACCGAGGACCGCAGGAGCGCTCGGAGCGCCGCGAGCAGGCCGATCGCCGACGCGGCGATGATCGCGCTCAGCGAGATCGCGAGCGCCGGCCAGTCGAATACGAGGATCGGCGGCGGGAATGCCGACCCGATGCTCCGGCCGACGTAGGGCATCAGCAACCGGAGGACACCGAACCCGATCCCCGCGCCGGCGAGGATCGCGAACGTGATCATCAGCCCCTGCTCGAGCAGCAGGACGCGGGTCACCTGCTTGGGTTCGGTCCCCATCGCGCGGAGCGAGGCGAACTCGAACTCCCGGCGCCGCTGCGCGAAGTACAGGCCGACTGCCACGCCGAGCACGACGAGCCCGAGCCCGCCGACGGCGGTCGCGAAGTTCATCCCGACCGCGAGCGACTGCGGCAGTTGCGCGAGCGCGCCGATGATCGGCCCGGCCGCCTGCGTCGCGCCCGGGATCATCCCGGCCTCCTTGAGCGCCGGGCGGGGGTCCTCGTCGCCCATCGCCCACACCTCGTTCAACGCGAGCCCCGGCTCGGGGATCCGCACGGCCGCATCCAGCAGCGCAGGCGTCGAGACCACCACGAAGTCGCCGAGCACCGAGGGGAACGCCTGCGCGAGCGCGGCCTGCTGGAACTCGAGCCGCTGGCCACCGATCGTGGCGACGAACGACGAGCCCTGCGAACGCGAAACCTCCGGCGAGATGAGCGCCGGCAGCGGCCCCAACGGCGGCGCGATGCCGCCGACGACATGTCCCGCACCCGTGTCGATCTCGAGCGAGATCCCCGACCCTGCCGGAGTCACCTTGCCGTCGCTCCCGCGCCACTGCAGCGGCGCCCAGGTCCCGAGCTCGATCCGGTCGCCCGCGGTGACGTCCCGTAGCTCCAGAGCGAAGGAGTCGGGGACTTCGGCGGTGCCCTCCTCCAGGAACGTGATGGACAGGATCGCGTCGGCACCGTCGAGGTTCGCCTCGTACGTCTTCGTCCCCTGCTCGATCGTGCCGGCCGTGGCCGTCCGGACGTGATCGTCGGCGGTCTCGTACGTGACCTGGAGCTGGAGACCCTCGGCTGGCGCGCCGGCCGTTACCGTCGCCGAGAACGACTCGCCCGAGACCGGGACCGCCGGGTCCGGCACCTCGATGTCCTGCAGCCAGGTCTCGAGCGGAGTCTGCGAGTAATCCGAACGCCACCACCCCCCGGTGGCGAAGCGCTCGGGGTCGACCGCGATCACCGACGGCGAGAGCGTGAACGAGCCCGGGAGCTCGAACACGGGCTGGCTGCGGATCACCGCGACGGAGTTCGGAGGCACCGAGCTCGCGGCCACCAGCGGGTCGTCGGGGACCGCGATCTGCACGTTCCAGTCGGCGCCGACCTGCTGGTGCGCCGTGTCCTCGTGGTTGCGGAGCACGATCGCGCGGTAGGAGGTCGAGACGATCAGCAGGCCCACCGCGAGCACCAGCAGGAGCGAGGTCGCGAAGCTCGTGCCGGGGGACCTGCTGAGCCGACGGGTCGCGAGGTAGGTCGGCAGGCTCCTGGTCCGCGCCACCGGCCGGTCAAGCCGGCGCAGGACCCAGAGCAGGAGCCGGAGCGCGAGGAACGAGAGCGCGAAGATCAGCAGCGTTGGCGTCAGCAGCACCAGCGGGTCGAGCTGGTCCCGGGCGCTCGTCGACTGCACCGCGGTCCCCCGCAGCTCGATGAACGTGAACAGCGCGACCGGCAGCACGAACAGTTCGACCGGCACGCGCGAGATCAGCGGGCGGTCCTCGCGCGAGAGCAGGCGACGCTCCTCCAGGATCGTCCGCCGGACGTGCGGCAGCGAGAGCAGGAGCAGCGTGATCGCGCCGACGAACGCCCCGATCGCGCCCAGCACGAGCGCGAACGTCGACAGCCCGACGGGGAAGAGCACGCCGGGGAGCGAGGGGCCGTTGGCGTTCGACGCGAGCGTGGCTAGGGCCATGCCGAGCAACAGGCCGAGCGGGTACGCGACGATCGCGGTGAACAGGGCCTGGACCCCTTGCGCGGCGAGCAGCTTGCCCGAGGAGAATCCCCGGCTGCGCAAGACGGCGAGCTCGAAGGACTGTCTCGACAGGACCAGCGAGCCGACGCCGGCCAAGATGGCGAGCGTGACGGCGCCGATCTGGAACACAACAAGGAAGATCGGGACGCGGAGATCCTCCACGCGCTGCTGCACGAGCGTGATCAGCGTGTCGAGCCCGGTACTCACCTGGAGCTGGGTGAACTCCGGCGTCGCGCGGAGCTCGTCCGAGATCCGTTCGATCTCGTGCGGGATCCGCTCCGCCTGGACGAACGGGACACCGACCAGGTCGAGGAAGACGTCCCACACGTACTCGCTCGTGACCCCGAGCGCGGGCATCACCTCCAGGTACCCGGCCTGATCCATCAGCGCAGGCGAGAGCTCGGTCGAGTCCGGGGGCGGGAAGGGCGTCTGATCGCCGAACCAGAACGGGTCGTCGCGGCTCGGCGGGTCGAAGCGCCCGACGAGCGTGAGCTCGGCCTGTTCGCCCGTCGGGCCGATCGCGGTCACGGTCTCGCCGACGTCGACGCCGAGCAGGCGAGCGATCCCGCCCGGGAGAGCGATCTCGCCGGGGCCCTGCGGAGGTTCGCCGCGGTAGGGCAGGTGGTCGGTGGCGCCGTCGCGGAACAGCACCGTGAGCGAGAGCGGGGCGTTCGGATCGGCCCCGACCAGCCGAACGGTCCCCCGCCCCTGCGGCACGATCCGACCCACCGGGAGCCGGGAGACCTCGTCCTCCAGGGTCGCGTTCGCGGTCTCGTAGTCGTACGACGGGTTCCCGTAGGTGAGGAACCGGACGTTCTTCACCGTGACCGGCGCCGTCGAGACAGCGGAGGACAGGATCGCCTCGCGGGCGGCGTCCGCGTAGATCGGTCCCGCGACCAGCACGCCGATCGTGAAGCCGAGGGTGACCACGATCGCCAGGCCCAGCAGACGCTGGGCGAAGAACCGCTTCAGCAGGAAGCGCAGGGTCGCCATAAACAGCATGAACGCCGCCGAAAGAGGCGGCGAGTCACACGATGATACGCTGACCCGGCGGGCCCGAGATGGGCCGCGGAACCACATCGAACGCCTCCAAAGAGCGCGACAGGAGCACGCCGAGATGGACCGTCCCGAGATCATCCTTGCCCCCGGCCCGACCCCGATCCCGCCCGAGGTGCTGCTCGCGCAGGGGAGCCCGCTCGTGTACCACCGGGGTCCGGGGTTCGGCGGCCTGATGCGGGACGTGACCGCCCGGTTGAAGGAGCTCTACCGCACCGAGAGCGCCGATGTCTTCCTGATGACCTCGTCCGGGACCGGCGGGCTCGAGTCCGCGGTCCAGAACGTCTTCTCGCCGGGCGACGAGGTGCTGGTGCCGCTCGCCGGGTTCTTCTCGGAGCGTTGGAGCAAGCTCGCGGAGGCGCACGGCCTGGTCGTTCGCAAGCTCGAGTACGAATGGGGTCGCAAGATCGTGCCCGAGGAGGTCGCGGCCGCGCTCGCCGAGCATCCGGTCAAGGCGGTCCTGCTCACGCACTCCGAGACCTCGACCGGCGTGATCCAGCCGATCCGCGAGCTCGCCCGCGTGGCGAACGAAGCCGGCGCGCTCGTGGTCGTGGACGTGGTCTCGAGCCTGGGGGCGGTGCCGTTCGCGTTCGACGAGTGGGGGATCGACGTCGCGGTCGGCGGCTCGCAGAAGGCGCTCTCGGCATCGCCGGGGATCGCGTTCGTCGCGATCTCGCAGCGCGCGTGGGCGATGCAACGCACGTCGACGATGCCCCGCTTCTACTTCGACTGGTCGATCTACAAGGAGTTCGCCGAGCGCAAGGATCCCGAGAACCCGTGGACGCCCGCGATCAGCGTGATGCAGGGGCTGCACGCCGCGCTCGAGCTGTACTTCCAGGACGGCGTCGACGTCGCGATGCAACGCCACCGCACGCTCTCGCGCGCGGTGAAGGACGGCGCGCAGGCGCTCGGGCTCGACCTGTTCGGCGAGGGTCTGGACGACAACTGGACCGTGACCGCGATCCGCGCACCCGACGCCGCGGACGCCGACACGATCAGCGACCGGATGCGGTCGGACTTCGGTTGCGTGATCGCGCCGGGGCAGGGACCGCTCAAGGGCACCGTGTTCAGGATCGGGCACTTCGGCTACTTCAGCGAGCTCGACATCGTCCGGGGTCTGGCGGCGCTCGAGATGACGCTCGAGCGGCTCGGGCACCCGGTCAAGCGCGGCGCGGCCGTCGGAGCGGCCGAGGGCGTCTTCCAGGACGCGTTCGGCGACTGACGAAGGAAGCGGGGCGCTGCGGTGAGGGTCCTGGTCACCGAGAAGCTGTCGGACGCGGGCCTCGATCTGCTCCGCAAGGACTTCGAGGTCGACGTGCGTCCCGAGCTCGCGGCCGAGGGTCTCCCCGAGGCGATCGCGCCGTACGACGCGCTCGTCGTCCGATCGCAGACGCAGGTCACCTCGGGCGTGATCGAGGCGGGCGACAACCTCAAGGTCGTCGCCCGCGCGGGGATCGGGCTCGACAACGTCGACGTCGACGCCGCCACGCGGCGCGGCGTGATGGTGGTGAACGCGCCCTCGTCGAACATCGTCTCGGCCGCCGAGCACACGATCGCGCTGCTGCTCGCGCAGGCCCGGAACATCCCGCAGGCACACCAGGACCTGCGGCAGGGCCACTGGGACCGCTCGAAGTGGCAGGGGGTCGAGCTCCAGGGCAAGACGCTCGGGATCGTGGGGCTCGGACGCGTCGGCGCGCTCGTCGCGCAGCGGAGCGTGGCGTTCGGGATGCGCGTGATCGCGTACGACCCGTACGTGCCTCGCGAGCGGGCGAAGGAGATGGGCATCGAGCTGATGCCGAGCCTCGAGGCGCTCCTCGTGCAGTCGGATTTCGTCACGATCCACCTGCCCCGCTCGCCCGAGACCGAGGGTCTGATCGGGGAGCGCGAGCTCGCGCTGGTCAAGGAGGGCGCGCGCCTGGTGAACACCTCGCGCGGCGGGATCGTCGACGAGCAGGCGCTCGCGAAGGCGCTCGAAGACGGACGTGTCGCGGGGGCGGCGCTCGATGTGTTCGAGCACGAGCCGCCGGAGGATTCGCCGCTGTTCGCATTCGAGCAGGTGGTGACGACCCCGCACCTGGGGGCCTCGACGGCGGAGGCGCAGGACAAGGCCGGCACATCGGTGGCCGAGATGGTGCGCCTGGCGCTGAACGGTGAGTTCGTCCCGTACGCGGTGAACGTCTCGGCCGCCGCGGAGGTCCCCGAGCTCGTCCGCCCGTTCCTCCCGCTCGCCGAACGCCTCGGGGCGCTGCTGACGGGCCTCGCCGAGGGCGCGGTCCGGACGGTCCAGGCCCAGTACCTCGGCCGGATCGGCGAGGCGGACACGCGGGTTCTCACGCTCGCGGTCGTCAAGGGCGTGCTCCGGGGCGTCGTACACGAGCCCGTGTCGTTCGTGAACGCGCCGATCATCGCGCGCGAACGCGGGATCGCGATCAGCGAGATGCGCTCCTCGGTCTCGAGCGACTACGTGAACCTGATCTCGGTGACCGCCGAGACCGACCAGGGCGAGGTCTCGGTCGCGGGGACGCTCGTCGGCAAGCGGAACGACCAGCGCGTGATGCACGTGAACGGCTACGACATCGAGATGGCGCCGGCCACCAACATGCTGTTCTTCGAGTACGAGGACCGCCCCGGGGTGATCGGCACGGTCGGCACGATCCTCGGCGAGCACCAGGTCAACATCGCGACGATGGATGTGGGCCGAGCCTCACGCGGCGGTACCGCGTTGATGGGTCTGACGCTCGACAGCCCCGCGGGCCAGGTCGTCATCGACGAGATCACCTCGTCGATCGGCGGCCGAGCCGCGCGGTTCATGGTCCTCCCCGACTGACCGCGGAATATCTGTGTTCGGCGCCCATCGCTTGTGACGTTCGTCACACCTGCTTCCTTCGCAAGGAACTCGCTGCTACAATCCGTCGGTCATGAGGCGACTCCAGGTGTCATTCGGGAACAGGACGGCGCTTATCCCGTCCTTCCTCGCGGCCGTCTAGCGGTCGCGAGCCCTGCCTCTCCGGCGGGACCCCGAACCACCGTCCCTCGATCCAACCGAGCAACAGGAGTCGTCCGATGCGTTCCTACTCACAACCTCGCAGCGCCGTCCGAAGGCTCGCGCTCGCACGCCTGATCTCGATCACGGGCGGCGCGGCCGCGTTCGCGGCGCTGAACTTCACCGTCTACGAGCGGACCGGCTCGGCGGCGTGGCTCTCCGCGTCCCTGCTGCTCACGTTTGGCGTGTCCGGGGTGTTCGCGCCGCTGGGCGGGATGCTCGGCGACCGGTTCGACCGCAAGCGTGTGATGATCGTGTCCGATCTCGCGGGCGCGGGCTGCTTCCTCGCGCTGGCGTTCGTCCACGAGCCCGCACTGCTGCTCGCCCTGGGGTTCGTCGCCGCGGTGGTCGAGGCGCCCTTCTGGTCCGCCTCGGCGGCGGCGATCCCGAACCTGGTCGGCAAGGACGACCTCGCGTGGGCGAACGGCCTGCTCCAGATCGGCGGGAACGCCGGGATCATGCTCGGACCCGCGCTCGGCGGCGTGCTGCTCGCGGCGATCGGGTCCGGGATGGTGTTCGGCCTGAACGCGTTCTCGTTCGTCGTGTCGGCAGCGATCATCGCGACCGTCCGCGGACGGTTCGCCGAGGACCGGAGCGAGCACGACGATGAGCACCGCGGGTTCCGCGCGGGCTTCGTGTTCATCGCGCGTGACCGCGTGCTGCGAACGATCGTGCTCGCGTGGGTCGCGCTCGTGTTCGGGATCGGGCTCGCGATGGTGGCGGACGTCCCGCTCGCGGAGCTGTTCGGCTCGGGTTCGACCGGCTACGGGCTGATGATCGGCGCGTTCGGCGCCGGGTCCGTGATCGGGTCGATCGCGGGCCGCAAGATGCACGAGCGCAACGAGGCGCGCGCGCTGATCATCGGCACGATCGTGATGGGCGCTACCACGGCGGGCATCGCGCTCTCGCCGTGGTTCCCGCCGATCCTCGCGCTGCTGGTGCTGTGCGGCGCCGCCGATGCGGTGATCATGATCGCGGACCGGAGCATCCAGCAGCGCCGGACGCCCGATGCGGTCCGGAGCCGCGTGGTCGGGGCGTCGGAGGCGATGATCGACATCGCGTTGTCGATCGGGTTCGTCCTTGGCGGGCCCGCGGTTGCGGCGCTCGGCCCGAGAGCGGTGTACGCGATCGGCGGCGCGTGCGGGCTGCTCGGCGCCGTGGTGCTGGTGCCCGTGCTGCGCGCCTCGAAGCGCGCGAGCGCAGCCGCGGCGGCCGCCGCGGCCGAGGTCGAGGACGTGCGGGAAGCCATCGAGGCGGACGAGCGCGTCGTGGCTCGGGTCGCAGGCTAGACGGAGGTCGGGGGGCGGTGGACACTCAGCCGGTGACCGCCCCCCGGTCCGCCGTTCGAAGGCTGGCGACCGCCCGGCTGATCTCGATCACCGGCGGGGCCGCGGCCTACGCGGCGCTGAACTTCACGATCTTCGAGAAGACCGGCTCGGCGTCGTGGGTCGCGTTGTCGCTGCTGCTCACGTTCGGCGTCCTGGGGTTCATCGGGCCGCCCGCGGGCATCCTCGGCGACCGCTTCGACCGGCGGAAGGTCATGATCGCCTCGGAGCTGGCCGGAGCGGCGTGCTTCGGGATGATGGCGCTGTCGTCCGAGCCGGCATGGCTCCTGACGTGGGCGTTCCTGTCGGCGGTCGCGGAGGCGCCGTTCTTCTCGGCCTCCGAGGCGGCGATCCCCAACGTCGCCGGCCCCGAGCTCACGACGTGGGCGAACAGCCTCGTCAGCGCGAGCCGGCTCTCCGGGATCGCGGTCGGTCCGGCGCTCGGCGGGGCGCTGCTCGCGGTGACGAACAACCCCGACATCGTGTTCGGGGTGAACGCGGTGTCGTTCGTCCTGTCCGCCCTGGTCATCTGGAGCGTCCGCGCGCGATTCTCGGGGGAGCGGGGTGATGAGGAGTTCGGCGGGCTGCGGGCCGGCTTCCGGTTCCTTCGCCACGACCGCGTCCTGCGGACGCTGCTGTTCGCGTGGGTCGTGTTCATCTCCGG
>Ga0207678_10005778_pt1 | contig 11030 bp, 10 predicted proteins | sample KBSC63metaG_FD_184319 | JGI IMG/M metagenome (GOLD analysis project Ga0207678, IMG submission 184319) | Corn rhizosphere microbial communities from Kellogg Biological Station, Michigan, USA - KBS C6-3 metaG (SPAdes) (version 2) | ecosystem: Host-associated > Plants > Roots > Rhizosphere > Soil ...
GTCAGCTGATCGCTCATTTGCTATGCTCCGTTTGCTAAATCACCCGCCACGCCTCCAGGGATGACCATGGTCGGGAGCGCGCCCACTAAGGGACGGCGGTCAGAAAAGCAAGAAGTGGGCCTTAGTCGACGCGCTTCGACGGAATGCCGCGCTCGGCGAGGCGGACGAGTACGCTGTCAGGCCCGGCAAGATGGCCCGCGCCGACCGCCACGAAGACGGTACCGGGAGTCTGCATCCGGGCCCTGATCCAGTCCGCCCAGCGGTCATTCCGCTCGGTGAACATCATGCGGTAGGTTTCGGGCGAAGCGGCCTTGAGCTGGCTGAGCATGTTCACGAACACGCGCTGGTCGCCGCGTTTCCAGGCGGTCTGCATGTCGATCATGGCCTTCGAAAGGCTCTCCATCTGTCCGGCGGGCTGGGCCTGGGGCTTCGCTACGGGGGTCCGCGCCATGGTCGCCGGCATGCGGTTGAACATGTCGAGCTGGAGCTGGAGGGTTTCGAGACCCTCGACCGGCTTGCCCTCGGCCTCGGCGAGATGGCGCAGCACCATGTCGGCACCGTTCCCCACCTGCATGCCTTGCGAGCGCCCTGCGCTGATCGCCATGCGTGTCGTCGCGAGGAAGGAGGCCGACGGCGTGACTGAAGGTCCGCGGAACCCTGGCGTCGCCTGGATCGGCTGCGGGCCCTCCGGAATGACGGTTTCAAGCACCAGCTCGCCTGACTGTTCGAAGGCTTCGCGCACTTGGGGATTCAGCCACTGCGATTGCCCATCCAGCGCGTGAAAGGTGCCGAAGACGTAGATGGTGGTGTCGGCGTCGCCGACCACGAACATTGCGGGCTGGTCTGCGGGGGGCGGAGGCGCGCTCGTCGGCATTGCGGCGGCAAGCGCGGCAGCGACAAGCAAATTCACCATCCATCACCCTCCCGAGGCGAATGGTGCTGGGATGCAAGCTGCGCGAAGGCATCGAGCTTTCGCCCGCGGCGGAACCCCAATCCGCCTGCCAACACGCGCATCAGACCCCCCAGCCCGATACAATGGAGAGGATGGTCACCAACTGATTAAGAAATGTCTAGCGAAATCACGTAAAAGGTGAACATTTATCGGTGGATAGCAGCAATGGGCGTCGGCCCGCCGACGTTACTGAAGCCGCCGGACCTTGTAGCCATCCTTCCGGAGCATCTCGAGCACCGAATCCTTGCCGGCGAGATGACCGGCGCCGACCGCCACCAGCACCGCGCCGGGCTGGTGGAGACGCTTCTCGATCCATTTGCTCCAGTTGGAGTTGCGCTGGTGGATCAGCGATTGCTGCAGCTCGGGCGTGCCTGAAAGATCGCGATCGAACGTTCGGGCGATGCCGTTGACATCGCCGCTCGACCAGGCTTTCAGCATCCCGCCGAGATCGCTGTCCATCGCTTTTGTATCGTCGATTGCGCCCTCGAGCAGTGCCAGCTGCGCGGCCTCTGGAAGCCGGTCGAAATAGCTCAGCTGCTCGACGTTGCTTTCGAGCTCACCGATCGGCTTTCCCTTTGTCGAGAAGTCGTTGCGGAGCACACCTTCGACACCGCCTGAAAGCCCCATCTCCCGGAACTTGTTGCCAAGCAGGACGATCGACGCGGTCCACGTCTTCATCTTGTCGAGCGCCTGGACCGGCATACCGCTCTTCTTCATCGCAGCGATGAGGGCAGGGCGCTTCGCCGGGGGAAGGCGCTGAATAAGCGGCGGAAGATTGTTGGCAAAGCCGATGCTCATCATCGCCTGCATCAGCTTCTGCGGGTTCTTGTCGTCGACGATCGTCTCGACAACCAGCTCCTGAGCGCTTGCCATAGCCTCGTCGAACTTCGCGCTACGCCATTGATAATTATTGGGGAGCAAGTGAATCGTGCCGAACAAGTAGATGGTCGTGTCGGGGTCCGAGACCTCCCACAGAGCGGGGCGGGCGATGTGCGGCGCGCGCGCCTCGGCCGGGACCGCGCCGACCAGCAGCGACAGGCCAAGAACGGCGCCGATCCGCCGCAACCAGGACTTCAGCATCAAATTCACACCCTCCCGACCTCGGGGTCGCATTCCGCGCTAGGCGCGGCAAGCTGAACCCTCACTTGCCCCTCAACAAAGCATCCGCCAAAGCGCCCGTTATGCATTCAGGGGCGCCCGCTTGAGCCTTAGCTTCCAGGACCTCATCCTGACGCTCCATCGTTACTGGGGCGCTAAGGGCTGCGTGATCCTGCAGCCTTACGACATGGAGATGGGGGCGGGCACTTTCCACCCCGCAACCGTGCTGCGCTCACTCGGCCCCGATCCGTGGAAGGCCGCCTACGTTCAGCCGTGCCGCCGGCCGACCGACGGGCGCTATGGCGAGAACCCGAACCGGCTTGGTCACTATTACCAGTATCAGGTGGTATTGAAGCCGAGCCCGGCTGACCTTCAGGACCTCTATCTCGGCAGCTTGCGTGAGATCGGCATCGACCTGCTGAGGCACGACATCCGCTTCGTCGAGGACGATTGGGAAAGCCCGACACTCGGCGCCTGGGGGCTGGGCTGGGAAGTCTGGTGCGACGGGATGGAGGTGACCCAGTTCACCTACTTCCAACAGGTCGGTGGTTTCGAGTGCAAGCCCGTGACTGGCGAACTGACCTACGGGCTCGAGCGGCTGGCGATGTACATCCAGGGCGTCGACAATGTGTTCGACCTCCGGTTCAACGACGCGGGCGTCAGCTACGGCGACGTGTTCCTTGAGAACGAGGGTGAGATGTCGGCGTACAACTTCGAGGTCGCGGATACCGAGGCCTTGTTCGACCTGTTCCGCAAGGCAGCCGGCGAGTGCGAGCGCTGCCTCGAAGCAAAGCTGCCGATCCCAGCCTATGAGCAGGCAATCAAGGCCAGCCACGTCTTCAACACACTACAGGCGCGCGGCGTGATCAGCGTCGCGGAGCGCCAGGCCTATATCGGCCGCGTCCGCGACCTCGCCAAAGCCGCCTGCGGGGCTTGGCTGGAGCGCGCCGTCTGATGGCCGATTTCCTGCTTGAACTGTTGTCGGAGGAAATTCCCGCGCGGATGCAGGCGAAGGCCCGCAATGATCTTGCGCGGCTGTTCGCCGAACACACCCAAGGAGCCGGACTCTCGACCGGCGCGATCGACACGTTTTCGACGCCACGCCGGCTCGTGTTGATTGCTCGCGACGTCGCCGAGGCGACCGAGGCGAGCCGCGAGGAACTGAAGGGTCCGCGTACGTCTGCGCCTGAGCAGGCGCTTGAGGGCTTCCTGCGGAAGACGGGGCTGACCACAAACCAGCTCGAAGACCGCGACGGCGTTTATTTCGCGGTTGTCGAGCGAGCAGGGCGGCCCGCGGGGCAGATCCTTGCTGATGCGGTGAAGCGCATTGTCCAGGATTTTCCCTGGCCCAAGTCAATGCGTTGGGGTGACGGCGCGCAACGCTGGGTGCGGCCGCTGCACGGCATCGTTGCGATCCTCGGCGACGAGATTGTGCCGGTCGACATCGACGGGCTGACCGCGGGCGCCACGACGGTCGGCCATCGCTTCCACCATCCGGGTCCGATCACGATCGGTGGGACTGCCGACTACATTGAGAAGCTGCGCGCCTGCCATGTCATCGTCGACCACGAAGAACGCGAGAAGCTGATCCGCGATGGCGCCGAAAGTACCGCGGCGGAGATCGGCCTGACGCTGATTCAGGACGAGGGACTGGTTGTCGAAAACGCCGGTCTCACTGAGTGGCCGGTTCCGTTGATGGGGAGCTTCGAGGCGGACTTCCTCGACGTGCCGCGCGAGGTGATCGTGCTCACCATGCGCACCAACCAGAAATATTTCGCCTGCGCCAACGATGAGTGCCTCCTCGCTCCGGTGTTCGTCTGCGTCGCCAATGTCGCGGCGGAGGACGGCGGCGAAGCGATCGCCGAGGGGAATGCGCGGGTGCTGGCGGCACGCCTTGCCGATGCGCGCTTCTTCTGGGAACAGGATGTGAAAATCCCGCTCGAGGAGCAGGCAAAGAAGCTCGATGGGATCGTGTTCCACGAAAAGCTCGGCACCGTCGCCGACAAGGTCGAGCGCGTCGCCAAGCTCGCGCGCTGGCTCGTCGAGAGCGGCGTCATCAAAGCCGATGCCGCGCAGGTCGAACGGGCGGTGCGGCTCGCGAAGGCTGACCTCGTGAGCGGCATGGTCGGCGAGTTCCCTGAGCTGCAGGGCGTGATCGGAGGGTATTTCGCTGAGGCGCAGGGCGAACCGACGGCGGTCGCCGACGCCATCCGCGACCATTATGGAACGCCGACCGAGCCAGCGTCCGTGGCGGTCGCGCTGGCGGATAAGATCGACACGATCTGCGCCTTCTTCGGCGTCGATCTCAAGCCGACGGGCTCAAAGGATCCGTTTGCCTTACGCCGAGCCGCGATATCGTCGATCGAAATCATTGTCGGTAACGGTTTACGCCTTCGGCTGACGGAGGCCCTTCGCGGAGCGCTGGCCAACCGGGCTGGACAGGCGAAGGATACAGCCGCCTCCCACCGCCTCGACAAAACGGCAGGCGAGTTGATCGCCTTCTTTGCCGACCGTCTAAAGGTTCAACAGCGCGAGGCGGGCGTCCGCCACGACCTTATCGACGCCGTGTTCGCGCTGGGCGGGGAAGACGATCTCGTCCGCCTGCTCGCGCGCGTGAACGCCTTGCAGGAATTCGTTGAGACCGAAGAAGGGGCGGACCTTCTCACCGCCTACAAACGCGCCGCGAACATCCTGAAGAAGGAGAAGTGGGAAGGGACGGGTGCGTCCGGCGGATCAGATCTTGAACCTCCGGAGAATACACTTAGCGCTGCGCTCGACACGTCCGAGCCCAAGGCTTCGGCGGCAGTCGAGAAGGAGGATTTCACCGGCGCGATGGGGGCGCTGGCGACGCTCCGCAGACCGATCGACGACTTCTTCGATCATGTCACGGTCAACGACCCCGACGCAGCGAAGCGCGAGCGCCGGCTCAACCTGTTGATGCGTTTCCGCGACGCCGTGAATCGCGTCGCCGATTTCTCGAAGATCGAGGGCTAGAAGGCCGCGTCTTCGGGCGGGCTCTTCACCGCCGCGCCGCGAAGCGAATCCCGCTCGCGCCATTCTTTCTCGCGAGCTTCGAAGTCACGTTCGCGATCGGAATGCGCTTTCTCCAGCTCTTTGCGGCGGTTGAGCTCGCTATTGTAGCGTTCGCGCCATTTGCGGCGGCCGCCGGCGGTCAGGAACACGCCGATAAGGAGGCCGAGCAGGAAGACGAGCCCGCAGATCGCCCACAGGTTCGGATCGGTTGTGATGTTCATCTCGCTTCCCCAACGAAAGTGGTTCGCGGCGACTACGCCTGAGCGCGCCGCCGCGTTCCATTCTCGTCGTGAAACGAGTGCTTACTTGCCGTGCAGGAAGCTGTCGTTGATCGAGCAGGTTGCCGGACCCAGGATGACGACGAACAGGGTCGGCAGGATGAACAGGATCAATGGAACGGTCATGATCGCCGGCAGGCGGGCCGCTTTCTCTTCCGCGCGCATCATGCGCTGGTGACGGAATTCGGCAGACAGCACGCGCAGCGCCGAGGCGAGCGGCGTACCGTATTTCTCGGTCTGGATCATGGTGGTGACCACTCCGCGCACGGCCTCGAGGTCGACGCGCTGGGCGAGGTTCTCGAACGCGTTGCGGCGCTCGTTAAGGAAACCCAGCTCGATCGCGGTCAGCCCGAACTCGTCGCCGAGCTCCGGATAAGCCTTGCCGAGCTCCCTTGCGACGCGGTTGAACGCGGCGTCGACGGTGAGACCGGCTTCGGCGCAGATGACGAGCAGGTCGAGCGCGTCCGGCAGGCCCTTGCGGATCGCATGGCTGCGCTTCGTGACCTTGTTCTTCAGCCAGATGTCGGGAGCCTTGTAGGCGCCGACGATCAAGCCCGCGACGGTGGCGTAGCGACGGAACCACGACCAATCGGGATAATATCCCAGGCCGTAGAGCATGACGACGGCGGCGATGCCAATCACCACCGGCAGCACGAAACGTGCGAAGATGATGAAGAAGGCGAGGTCCTTGGTCCGGATACCCGCCTGCATCAGGCGGATCTGGGCCTTCTGGACCTGGTCGTCCTGGAGCATCTTGAACTGCCCCAGGAGCTGGCGGATGTTGTCCGCCGCCTGGTTGCGGTTGGTGAGCTTCTTGCGCCGGTTGGTCGACGCGACGATGCCCGCCTTCAGCTGCTCGCGGCGTTCGTTCAACGCCTTCACGCGGCGCGCCATCGGGTCCTTTACCGTCGTGGCCGCATAGATTGCGAGCATCACGGCGAAAGTCGCGACGGCACTCAGGATCGTCGCGATCCAGACGACATCGAAGCCGAGGATATGTGGGCCTGAAGAGGGCACAGCCTGCATGGTCGAACTCGCCTCCTCAGATCTCGAAACTGCACATCTTGGCCATGATCAGGCCGCCGATACCCATCCAGATCATGCCGCCGACGCCGGCGACCATCAGGCGCTGGTCGATGAAGAAGCCCTGCATGTATTTGGGGTTCATCATGTACACGAGCCCGAACACGATGAAGGGCAGCGAGCCGACGATGTAGGCCGATGCCTTCGATTCCGAGCTCATTGCGCGGATCTTGAGCTTCATCTGCGCGCGCTTTCTCAGCACGTCAGCAAGGTTCGAAAGGGTCTCGGCCAAGTTGCCGCCGGTCTCGCGCTGGATCGCCAGTGTGATGACGAAGAACTGGAACTCCGGCGTCCCGAGACGGTCCGCGGTTTCCTGAAGCGCCGCTTCCATCGTGCGGCCGATCTTCATCTTGTCGGAGACCATGCGGAACTCGACCCCAACCGGACCGGTGATTTCACTGGCGACCACACCGAGCGTTTCGGTGATGGGCAGACCGGAACGAAGGCCACGGACCATCAGCTCGATCGCATCGGGAAAGTTCGAGTTGAACTTGTTGATGCGGCGCTTGATCAGGTGGCCGATCACGAAGTGCGGTCCGCCGATGCCGAAGAACAAGCCCATCATCAGCGACAGGATGAGCGGCGCACCACGCATCGTCAGCAGGATGGTCACGCCGGCGATAACGCCGATCGAGATGATGGCGTATTTGCCGAGGCTGATGTCCTTGCCAGTCTGCTCCAGCCGCTGACGCAGCAGGGCGGGCTTCGGGATCAGGGTCGACGCATAGCTTTCGAGCTTATTGGCACGCTCCGCGAACAGCTTGCGGATCTGCGCCTGGGCGCTGGCCGCGATGGTGTCGCCGTGGCGTTCCTTGACCATCTCGATGCGACGCTTGAGGTTCTTCGACGCGGAAGGACCACGGAACGCCATGAAGGCGAGTCCGAGCGCACCAATTCCGCCGATGATGAGTAGCCACAAGAGCATACCAGCCTTCGCCTCTCACTTCCTGCCGGCGCGCCGCGGCGCGCCGGAACCCACCCCCAAAGCTTACGCAGCCTTGTCTTTCGGCTTCGACAGCATCGATTTGAGGTTGTCGACGATCGACTTGCTGCTGCTGCTGCCGGAACCGGCATCGCCCGCATTGCCTTCCTCGCTGGCATGGTTGAGCACCATGCCCGACAAGGCGTTGAAGGGGCTCGCCAGCTTGCCGGTCGCGACTTCCGCCATCGGCTTGCCGAGCTTCGCAGCCTGGGCTGCAACCTTGGCATCGAACGGGAAGACAACGTCCACGCTGCGCTCGATCGACTGTTCGAAGTCCTTGCGGCTGATCTCCAGCGCGCCGCCCGAGGGGACGCCGTTGGCAACGACGATCACCTTGGTCTGCGGAGCATTCGACTTCAGCCAGGCGAGAACGCGGATCGTGTCGCGCGTGCCGGCAAGCGTCAGCTCGGCGACAACAACCGCAACATGCGCATCGTGCACCAGGTGCGGATACTGGATCAGCATGTGGCGTGGCAGGTCGAGGACGGTCGATTCAAAGGCGTTCCGCATCTCTTCCTGAAGCTGGAAGAAGGCGGTGCCGTCGGTGACCAGCGGCTGGTGGATCGGCGCTTCCGCCGACAGCACTGACAGACGCTCGTTGGCACGAACCATGGCGCGCTCGATGAACAGGCCGTCGATGCGGCTCGGGTTCTCGATCGCGTCGGTAAGGCCGCGGCCCGGCTCGAGGTCGAGCGCAAGCGCGCCGGTGCCGAAGTGGACGTCAAGGTCCAGCAGCGCCGTCGTGCGGCGGGACTTCTCGCCGAACAGCCATGCGAGCGAGGTCGCGATGGTCGAAGCGCCGACACCGCCGCGAACGCCGATGACCGCAGCCATCACGTGCGGCCGGTCGGCCTGCGTCTCACCACGCGGGCCAGACAGGATCATCTGGGCGTGGCTGAAGCTATCGCGCAGCTGGTCGACCGTGAACGGCTTCAGCAGGTAGTCGTGAATGCCGCTGGCGACGAGGTCGCGGTACAGGCGCACGTCATTGACGGCGCCGGCCGCGATCACGATCGTTCCCGGCTCGCAGACTTCCGCAAGCGCGTTGATGTCGTTCAGCGGGTCAGCGGACTCGCTGAGGTCGACGAACAGGATGTTCGGGCTGGCCGAGACGGACAGCGACTGGACGGCATTGCGAAGACCGCCCTTGTTCACCTTCTCCGGCGACCAGCCGTGCTCGACTGCCACCGGCCGCAGCATGTCGGCGGTCGCATCGTCGCAGACGAAAGCGGTGAACGGGTCACGCAAACCAGCGCGTGCCTGGAACGGAGCATTCATCACTTGCCTCCCTTCGGGCTGACGTCCTGAAGGCCTGCGTTGCCGGTCGGGACCTTCGTGCGATACATATTGATCGCCTTGGCCGCAGTGCGAGCATCGACGGCCGCATCGCCTTCGCGGCCGTGCAGCAGATCCTCAGGGTTGGCGACCATCGCGGCGAGGTTCGAATTCACCCCGCAGCCGAAGTTCGACATCGTCTTGTTGTCCCAGTCGGGTTGCGACCGGTAGGTCCAGTGCGGGCAACCAGGGACATTTGCGCGACGGCGCGCAACGACCACCCGGACAGATCCGGGCTGGACAGAGCCTTGGGTCACCGGGGCGCCGGGAGTCACGATCATGCCATATTTGTTGGCAATCGCATTGACCTGCCCACGCGCGCCGGGGGCATAGCCGCCGTCGACGTAGATGGTGTCGCCGTAACCAAGGCCGAGGCCCTGGAACCAGCCGTTGAGCCGATCGCCTTCACCGGGAGCCAGCGATCCGCCGGGCGCCGCAGCGTCGAAGACATAGTCCTGACTGGTGACGACCGGAACGTTGACCGCGGCCAGTCCCATTTGGGGCACGTCCTGCTGCGGTCCGCTCTGGCAGCCTGCCAGGGCAGAGCCGAGAGCGATGAGGATGAACTTGGAGCGCATCATCGATTCCTTCCTGGTCACATCTTGAACCCGGGCGCCGGGGCCGCACCTGTGGATGCAGCGGCCGGAGCCGGGACCGCGGTCGGGTCAACCTTGCCGTTGACGCCCTTGAACGTCTGGCCGAGCCAGTCGCGCTCGAGGTCGTTCGGGTTGCGATAACCGTCGACCGGAGTTGCCATCTGGGTCGAAACCGGGCGCACCAGGTAGGGCGTTACGATGACCACCAGCTCGGTTTCCGAGCGCTGGAACTTGGTCGACCGGAACAAAGCGCCCAAGATCGGCAGGTCGCCGAGAACGGGCGCCTTGTCGACGCTGTTCTGGCCCGTGTTCTGGAGCAGGCCGGCAATCATGAACGACTGGCCGGAACCGAGCTCGACCGTCGTTTCGGCGCGCCGAGTGACCAGCGCCGGGATCCGGAAGTTACCCGGGACGGTGATACCGTTGGCGGCATCGAGCTGGCTGACCTCGGGCCGGACGCGCATCGAGATGCGGCCGTCGCCAAGAACGATCGGCGTAAACGCCAGACCGACACCATATTGCTTGTACTCGATGGTGACGGCGTTGTTGCCCTGCGAAACCGGGATCGGGAACTCACCGCCGGCGAGGAAGCTCGCCGTTTCGCCCGAAAGAGCGGTCAGGTTTGGCTCCGCCAGGATGCTGGCGACACCGTCGTTAGCGGCGATGTCCAGCGTGCTGAGGATGTCCAGGCCCAAGAGATGGCCGGCCGCACCGAGCGTCGTTCCCGAGCTCGAGATATTGAAGGTCGCGGTATTTCCCGAGATCGTGCCTGGGTTACCGCGGCCAATCCCGAACAGGAACCCGCCCGTGGTATCACGAGACAGGAGGTTCACGCCCATCGACTTCAGGAGAGACCGGTTGATCTCGGCAATGCGCACCTTCAGCGTGACCTGAAGCGGCGTTGCCGTCTTCAGCCGGTTGACGGGCACGATGTCGAGGAGGTCGCCCTCTTTCTTGCCCGGATTCAGCAGCGTGGTCACCAGCGACTGGGCCTGTCCTGCATCTTCCGGAGAAGCGACGGTGCCATTGATGACGGCCAACTGACCCACGGTTGTGACCGTGATGTTCGAGTCCGGCATGGCGGTGCGTAGCACCTCGTTGATGTTGGCGAGGTTCTGCGCGACACGAACGTTGGTCGCGTAAACGACCTTGCCGCCCTTGGACGTCGCGTAGATCGTCGTCTCGCCCGAGTCCTTGCCGAACACATAGAGCTGCGTCGGTGAGCGAACCTGGACATCGGCAACGTTCTCGTTGGCGACGAATACGTCGCTCATCGGCTCGGACAGGCGGACAAGCGTCCCCGTGCCCTTGCTGACGTTCAGCGTCTCGACCGGCCGAGCGGCGGTCGGGGCGGCGAGGGCGGGGGCCGAGGCGCCCGCCGTGCCGATCGCAATCGCCAGGGCGGCCATTGCGGTGCCGAGGCGAGCCCGGCGGGTGATGGCTTGAGTATTCATCTTAGCGAGCTCCCACCGGAACAACGGTGACTGAATTGCCGCGAGCGACACGGACAACCGGACCTTCGGCCTGGGCGCCAACCGCCTTGCCTACGGCCTTGGCGAGAGCCTCGGCCCTATCAGAGGCCCGAGCGGGGACGGAGCGGCGCTGGAAGCGCGACACGTCACCACCGGTCGAATAGGTCGTGTTGCTGTCGATCGGCCGGTTGGCCATGGCCG
>Ga0207678_10005781_pt1 | contig 11028 bp, 6 predicted proteins | sample KBSC63metaG_FD_184319 | JGI IMG/M metagenome (GOLD analysis project Ga0207678, IMG submission 184319) | Corn rhizosphere microbial communities from Kellogg Biological Station, Michigan, USA - KBS C6-3 metaG (SPAdes) (version 2) | ecosystem: Host-associated > Plants > Roots > Rhizosphere > Soil ...
TGATTGAGCAACTGAACCAAGGCGCGAAGGCAAAGGGAGAGAAAATGCCCTTTTTCGCCTATCTTACCTTTACAGCTCCACACTGGCCGCTGCAGGCCCCGCGTGAGGACATAGCTCGGTACAAGGGGCGGTACGACGCTGGTTTTGACGAACTGCGCGCGCAGCGACTCAAGCGCCAGGCCGAACTCGGCCTCATCGATCCCGCCGTCGCGGCGCATGTGCCGATCTTGAAGCAAGGGAGTTGGGATTCGCTGACCGCCGAGCAGAGGCGGACTGCGGCGCGCGACATGGAAATCTATGCCGCCATGATTGACCGAATGGACCAGAATGTCGGGCGCGTAATCCAAGCGCTGAAACGCAACGGCGACTATGACAATACCGTCATTGTCTTCCTTTCGGACAATGGTGCCGAAGGGATGGATGTCGAAAATGGGCAGTTGCCGCAAATCCGGCAGGCGGTGCAGACCGCCGACAACAGCATCGACAATCGAGGCAATGCCAGCAGCTATGTCGGCATCGGCCCGGGCTGGGCGCAGGCAGCAACCGCGCCTTCTTGGCTCTACAAGGCCTATGCGACCGAAGGCGGCACTCATACGGTCGCGTTTACCGGCTATAGAGGTTTCACCCGAAAGGGCGTCGCCCCGGGTTTCACCCATGTCACCGATATCGTGCCGACTCTGCTCGATCTCGCTCATGTGCCCCAGCCGGGAACCCGATTCCAAGGCCGGGCGGTCGCACCGATCCGCGGCAGGAGCTGGGTACCCTATCTGACGCAGAGCGCGAGCCTCGTCCATTCCGGGGATGAATCGATCGGGACAGAATTGTTCGGATCGCGTTCGCTGCGGCAAGGCGACTGGAAGATCATGGATCTGGGCGACGGAGTCTGGCGGCTGTTCGATGTGGCCCGCGACCCGGGCGAGACGCAGGACCTGTCGCTGGCGCAAGCCGATCGGAAGGCAAAGCTGATCGCCGCGTGGGAGGTTTATGCTAAGGATGTCGGCGTCATCCTGCCCGACCAGCAGCTCTATCGGCCATGAGCTGTTGCCCGCTTCCAGCCGCCCGACGGGCTCTCGCCGCCGCACCAACAAACGGAGGATGCAGCCAAGGCATCGATCATGACTGGATATCCGTCCCGGCCGGAACCTACCGGCTGGGAGGAGAGGATGACGACGCCAATCCCCATGATGGCGAAGGCCCGGTCCGCGACGTCCGGCTGTCACGCTTCGCTATCGCCGCCACGACAGTCACCAACGCACAGTTTGAGGTTTTCACAAGAGCAACCGGATACAGGACGGAGGCCGAACGGATCGGCTGGTCGTTCGTGTTCCATGATCTCGTCGCGCCGACCGCCAGGAAACGACGAGGACGCGTCGCCGGCCTGAACAGGTGGACAGCGGTCTACGGTGCCTGTTGGCGCAGGCCAGGGGGCCGCGGCAGTCACATAGCGGATAGGAAAGATCACCCGGTCGTCCACATTTCATGGAATGACGCTACTGCCTATTGCGCCTGGTCGGGGACGCAACTTCCGACCGAAGCGCAATGGGAGGCGGCGGCGCGCGGCGGTCTCGTTGGAGCCAAGCTGCCGTGGGGCGACGAGCTTACGCCGGCAGGCCGCCATATGTGCAATGTGTGGCAAGGCCGCTTCCCCCTCGAAGATAGCGCCCAGGACGGATTCCACGGGACGTCCCCGGTCCGCAGTTTCCCACCCAACGGATATGGACTGTTCGACATGACCGGCAATGTTTGGGAATGGTGCGCGGACTGGTTCGGCACGGACCCCAGAACACGCGGTGGACATGATCCTGTCGGCCCGGCGGCTGGGTCGAGACGAGTCGTGCGCGGAGGATCCTTTTTATGCCATGCGAGCTACTGCAACCGCTATCGCGTCGCCGCCCGGACTAGCAACGAACCTAACAGCGCGAGTTCCAATATAGGCTTCAGGGTCGTCACAGTGGGCTCGACCGCGCTTTTGGCGGGATGCGATATCGCTAAGCTTGACTGACTGCTATTAAATAAATTCGGACCTTCGCGTGATAGAAGCGTATGTCGCGAACTGGTCGCATCTGTCGATTCAGGGGTCGCACTACATCTCGTCCGGAGTCGCTAACATAGCCGTCATTCCTTGCTTCGGATTAGCTCGCCAAAAGCTGCCCTACGTTCAGACACTCGCCGGCGACGGCAACTGGCCGATTCCAGAATGGCAGCTTAGAGGCAGATTAATCGGAATGCCGCCATCACCTCTTCGGCAAAGCAGTTGGCCGCAGATGACCGCAACGGTCTGCCCTAAAAAGGTGAGGGGTGGCGCGCCACCCCTCCCGTAAGACGATTGTTGCTTAAACGATGAACTCGTCACTAATTCGCACATTGATGTGCTGGACGCCGAGCAGATCCAGGTCGCCGTCCGCTATGTCGAAGGCAAAGTCGAGGTCGGCATTCAATGTGCCACTCGTCTGCTGAACAAAGCCGATATCGACAATCTTCAGAACATCATTGTCCAGCGGGTCCCAAGCCGTCAGACCGGTCGTGGTGCTGCTGCCGTTCCCGGCTCCTGTAGCCCCGGTCAGGTCGATGGCGTCACCCGACAAGCCATTGGCGCTTTGCATGATCTGGATGCCCTGGATCTGGTAAGTTTCACCAGCGGCCGCGTAGTCATTCTGTTCGATGACGAGCAGGGCATCGTTGTTATCCAGCGTGAACTCGGTGTTGTAGGGCGCGGGAATATTTGCGTTGCCCTTGATCAGGTCCGAGTTCTGGACGTTGATGGCTCTCGTTATTTCATCGCCGTTCGCGTCCTTCAGATCGAGTATGACGACCAGATCCTCGGACATGCCGATACCGTCGAACTTGATGACGACGCCACTAGCTTCCGTTGTCGGGTCAGTCCGCTCAGTGCCGCCGCCGGCAGCTTTTGGATTAACATCGCCGAGGATGTTCTGATCGAAGAACCGCAGCGTCAGCAGTTCACCCTTTTGTATCGTATCTCCCGCGACGCCATTGGTGTCTCGGGTCGCACTGACCCAGTCCTCGTTGGTGTTGGTAACCATGTCGTGGGCGGAACCGTTAAACGTGATGTCGCCTGCAACGGCCGCTCCGTCGCCGGACGAGTTGAACCCGAAGCCGATCTGCTGGGTGATCGAATTTCCGGTGAACTGAACGAAGAACGGATCGGGATCGCCGTTCGGGGTCAGTTGCTCGGCGACGATCAGCGGATGTCCCGTGTTCCCGGTGGGAGCCTTGGCGAGCAGTTCGCTGGTGTGGAGCACATCAAAGCTGAACCCGTCGATCACGTCGGTCAGAGTGAGCGTGTAGGTGTCATTGACCTTGTCGAGATAAAGAGTGCCGGCCGCCGTGGAATCCTGCACGCCAGCAGTGATCGGGTCCTTGTCGTAATGGAACGAGAAGTTGAAGGTGGCGGAGTTGATATCTTCGGAGACGAGGGTGGCGACCGCCTGGGTGATAGCCGGGGTCTGCGGATTAGAAATCGAACCCGTCAGGCTGATCTGCACGCCGGCAGTGACAGGATCGGCATCGACGAAGTCGCTGACAGGCGTCACCAGATTATAGTCAGCGGCGGCGATCTGGTCTGTCATGTTATAGCCAATCTTGCCGCTGGCTGATTGCCCTATCGCATTGCCCAAATGTTCCAGCGAATGATCGCCCGTACCGCCAGGATCGGCGTCAAATGGGACCGCCGTCGGATCGGTGTCATTGAAGGTCAGCGACAGCGGCGACGCCGTCGTGCTTTGCTGCGATACTGAGTCATTGTCTCCGTCCGTGACCGTCACTGTCGCCACGACATTGATCAGGCCATTGAGGTCGAGCGTGTTGTCCTCGCCGCCGCCCTGCGAGTTGTCGTGTTCGAGCGCAACCAGCGACGTCAGCGTCACCTGCATGCCGGACAGTGCGACCGTGAAGGCCGTCGCGTCGAGCGAGCCATTATTGTCGCTGTCATACTTGCCCGAAACTTGGAATGCCGAGTCCGCTACCAGCGTGATCGGATGATTGCCGGCCGTCGTGGTAAGACCTGTTGCAGTGCCTCCCAGGCTCAACGCGTAGCTCACATCCGTTGTGGAGCCATCGACGGCGCTCGCCGTGACGCCCGGAGCCGTGATGGGCACCGTGCTCTTGCCGCCGGCCCCGCTTGCCTCGCCGACCGCAGCAGTGCCAACCGTCGGCGGCGATGTGATCAACAGCGTCGGATCGGTATCGTCGAACGTGATCGACAACGCCAGGCTGGAGCTTTGCTGCGACAAAGGATCGTTGTCGCCGTCCGTGACCGAAACCGTCGCCACGACCTTGATAAGGCCGTTAAGGTCGAGCGTGTTGTCTTCGCTTCCACCTTGCGTGTTGTCGTGCTCGAGCGCCACCATCGACCTTAGCGTCACCGTCGTGCCGGACAGCGTCACGGTGAATGCCGTAGCGTCGAGGGAGCCATTATTGTCGCTGTCATATTTGCCAGAGATCAGGCTGGCCGAGTCGGCCACAAGCGTGATCGCCTTGTTGCCCGCCGTCGTCTGCAACCCCGTCGCGGTCGAGCCCACCAGGGCCAAGGCGTAACCTACATTCGTCGTGGCGCCGTCAACCGCGCTCGCGGTGAAGCTGGGCGGCGTGATCGTCGCCTGGCTCTGTCCGGTAATGTTGCTCGCCTCGATCACCTCGAGGGCGCCAACCACCGGCGCGGCCGTGATCGAGAGATCCGGACCGGAATCGTCGAAGTTGATGAAGGAGCCAACCTCCTCGGTACGGGCATTGGGGGTCGTCGTCGAAAAATGGAATTCGGTGATGTCGCAGCCTTCATTGGCATCGACACCCTTGACCTGCAGCCGGTCCATCCCGGTGGCGGTCGTGATATCGACCGTGGTGACGTTATCGAGCCCAGCGATAGTGACAACGTTCCCGGTCCCGCCAAGCCCGGTGATGGTGACGTCGCCGCTTCCCGTCGCATAGGTTCCATCTGCCGTGATGACGGTCGCAAATCCCGACGTTCCCGTCAGTTTAATACTGGTGATGTCTACCGGATTGGTCGCGGTTCCGTCGAAGAAGTCCGTGCCCTGCTCGTTCCCCGTGTTGTTCAAGGCGGTGATGCTGATGTCGACCCGCTTATCCGGCTGGGAAGGCGTGATCTGGTTGATCGTGAATCCGGCCCGCGTGACATCCTCGACATGGCTGCCATACTGGATCTGCGAGGCGGTGCCTGCGGTCAGGTTTGCCCCGGTCACAAAATCGACCTGGAGTGTTTCGTTCGGATTGATGCTCTGGTTGTTGATGCCGAAGCCCTGTGTGCTGACGTTGGCGGTACCGCCGTTGAGACCGATCACCAGAAGCTGCTTGGACGTGTCCGTGGGCGAGTTGATGGCGTAGAAGTCATGATTGCCGGGCGCGGCATTCGCGCCCGAAAAGCTGACCGTGGTGGTCGCAGAGAGCGAGGCGAATACCTTGTTGGTGAGGTCGATGCGCTCGTCGGTGACGGTTGGATCCGGTTGGAACAACGCCACATACTGCACCAGATATAGATCCGGCGTGGTGGTAGTGGTGTTGATAAGCGCGAACGAGAAGGCGAGCGCTCCGGTTGGTTGAGGCATGGTGGTCGGGTCGGACGTCCCGATCACGCCGATGACGACATTGGCATTGTTCGGATCCTGGAACAGCCAGACATAGTTGCCATCGACCGTTCGAATGTCGCTGTTCACGCCCACGGTGGTGGAAAATGGAGTTCCAGTGAGACTCTGGGTGAGAGACACTGAGGAGAAAGTGTCGCCTCCAGTCGCCGTTGCCGTCACGAAGTCGGCCTTGAAGGCGACCTGGGGCGAACTCAGGCCGCCCGAACTGTCGAGCGATAGAAGGTAGTTCACCGTAGCGTTGTTATGAAGGGACGGGTCAACATCATCATCCTGAAAGCCCGTTGTCTCATCGATGATGATGTTTTGGGTCACGATGTCGAGAGCCATGATGATCCTCCTCAGTTAGGATGATCAACGGTGCGCTGACCACCTCGTACCAATGCATAGCATCGCGACCAAAGAGCTCCGGCAGTTGACAGGATTATTGTAATATTAGTGCGTCAAAATATAAACAATCTGCGCAATTATCGCGCAATTTTATTTGCCCGCTCATCGCAAGTGAAAGGAGATTAATAGATCTGTGAAGTGAATATGAAATTAATTATAAACGAGATCGGTCTGAAAATCAAACTTCTTATTGATGTAATGCCGATGAGTTTGATATTTTGGGAATAAAAAGAGAGTTATGTCGCAGGGTATATATAATCTATATTGAACTATTCGATCCTCATCCAGGTGCGATGAATAGCGCTTGCGGATATGCTCGAACTCCTACTGGATTTTGCGCGATGACCGCCCCTTGGCACGGCGTACGAAGTCACTGACCGAGACGTGCGGTGAATTTCGACGAACATATGAACGTGGTCGCACGAGAGCACCCCGTGAACGATGGTCACGCCCATCTCGGCGCAGACCTGCCGGATGATCTCGCGCACCCGCAGGCGCACTTCGCCGTGAAGCACCTTGAACCGATATTTCGGCGCCCCGACCAGATGGTAGCCGTGTGACAACCGCTGCTGTAGCCCACAGCCTGTACTCATCAAATCGAGGGAGCCAGCGGGGGGGGGCAGGTCACAAGGGTAGTGCATCGTGACTGTCATCCAACGCTGCCGGATGTCGGGTCATCCAACCTTTCTTAACCATATCGGCGTACGATCCACCGGCGAGATCGAGGGCGAAATGAGCGTAGAAACCCAATTTTCCACTGATGATGCAGAGGAACTGCAACTACCCGAACAGTCCAAGCGGCCATGGTTCCACCTGCCGCGCCGAATGCTGGTCGGTGGCCTGCTGTTGGTCATGGCCTTCGCGGTGCTGTTACGCAGCTTTATCTTCACAGCCGGTTACAACACGACATTAGTGGCGGATATGGGCGTCGTCAGGGCGCCGATCTCCGGCGAGATTGATCGGCTCGACGCGAATGTCGGTGATCGCGTGGCGCGGGACCAACTGCTGGGACGCTTTGCCGCTCCGGTGGGCCTGTCGGCGGCTGTCCGTGCCGGATCGGAAGATGTGGATCAGCTCCAGGCGAAACTGGCCAGCATCGACGGCCGAATGGCCGCTCTGCGCGCTGACGCCGACCATATCCGCAGCGAATCGGGCATCTATCGTTCTGAAAAGCTGGTGCAGATGGATGCGGTCGCAGACGAAAGCTCCGCAGAACTTTCCGCTGCGCAGGCACGGCTGACCTTCGCACAAAAGCAACTGGACCGCACCCGTGCGCTAGCCGATCGAGGATTCATCAGCGCCGCCGGACTTCAGCGGGCAGAGCAGGATCAGCGCGCCGCTCTGGCGGACCAGAATGCGGCCATGGCCCGCCGGCGCACCAATCTGATCGAAGCACGCGCCGCAGGGCAAGGCCTGTTCCTCAACAACGGCTATAGCAACGTCCAATATTCAACCCAGCGCCTGAGCGATCTCAATCTGGCGTTGAGCGAACTCCAGGGCGAGAGGGAGAACCTGACCGCAGCCCTCGCCACCGCGCAAAAATTGAGCGGCGGCGGCAAGGTCAGCGCCATGCGGCGGCTGCAACTTCCGTTGCAAGCAAGCATCGATGGCCGAGTCTGGGCGAAGGTCGCCGCTCCGGGGGAATCACTGCGTGAAGGCGATCCGATCTACATGCTCGCCGACTGTTCGTCCTTCTTCGCCTATTTCACCGTCGGCCGCAGCGCCTACAGCAACCTCAACATCGGCGCGCCGGTGACATTCATCGCATTTTCGAGCGGCGATCGCTGGCCGGGTACCATCGTCAATATGGGGGTGAGCGATCCTTCCCAGCTCCGCGTCACCAGCCATGTTCCCAACCCCGCCCCAGGCGAATATCTGATCGGCGCACGGATCACGCTTGACACGCAGGGCCAGAAGCAGTGCCCGGTCGGCACGGCGGGCCGGGTGGTGCTGTAACGCAGCCATGAATGCCGCCGAAATCCCATCCTATTTCTGGGGCATGGCCACCCTTGGCCTCTGCCTGCTGTTCTTTCCCAAACTCACGCCAGCCAACCCCCTGCATCGACTGATCGTCAGCGGCGCCGCGATCGGATCGATCCTGATCTATATGATATGGCGCCTGGTAGCTACGCTCGACCTGGACACGCCTGGCGCCGCCCTGCTTTCCGTGAGCTTCTTCATACTGGAAGTCTGCTCCACGCTGGGCGGAACCCTGGTGCTGATCGTCCTGACGCGAAAGCGTGACCGCTTGAAGGATGTCCGCAACAATATAGGCTGGTTGCGCGCCAACAGGCCCAGCGCGGCGATCTTCATCTGCACCTATAATGAAGATATCGGGATTCTGGACCGCACGATCACCGGGGCGCTCAATCAGAACTATCCGGCAAAGGTCTATCTGCTGGACGACGGTCGCCGGCCGGAGGTCGAGGCGCTATGCCAACGCCGCGAAGTGGAATGGCTGACGCGCCCAAACAATGTACATGCCAAGGCCGGCAATATGAACGCGGGTATGGCGACATTGGCGGCGCGTCGCGAGACGCCGGACTTCATAGCCATATTGGACGCGGATTTCGTCGCCCTGCCCAATTTCATATCCCATTGCATGGCGCTGTTCGAGGATCCCGCCATCGGCGTGGTGCAGACGCCGCAACATTTCTTCAATCCCGATCCGTTGCAACACCGGATCAAGGGACATCTGGACCTGCCTGACGAGCAGCGCTTCTTCTTCGACACCTTGCTGCCGGCCAAGGACGGATGGGGCACGGCCTTTTCCTGCGGAACATCGTCGGTCGTCCGCACCAGCGCGCTGACCGACATCGGCGGATTTCCGACCGACAGCGTCACCGAAGACATGCTGCTGTCGATCCGCATGAAAGAGCATGGCTTTGTCACCGCCTATCTCAACGAAAAGCTCAGCCTAGGCCTCGCGCCAGAAGGAATCGGTGAATATTGCACGCAGCGCATCCGGTGGTGCGTGGGCGCGATGCAGATCATGCGCAGCGCCGATGGTCTGCTTTCGCGCAAGGGACTGAGCTGGATCGACAGGATGAGCCTGCTGGAAACCCTGCTCTACTGGGTGGGCAGCTTTCCTTTTCGCCTTGCCTGCCTGCTGGTGCCGATCCTTTATTGGATGACCGGCCTCACCATCATGGACGCGCCGATCGGACAGCTGGCGACCTTCCTGTTGCCTCGGATCCTGGTCGAAGCCTTCGCCGTCAGTTGGTATTCCAACGGGCGCATCCTGCCGCTGTTGACCGACACCTCCCAGTTGCTGATCGCGCCGGAAATCGTTGCGGCCTCCTGCCACACCCTCCTGTTCCCAGGCGAGCGTCCGTTCAAGGTGACGGCCAAGGGCGGTGACCGTTCGCGGACGGTGATCCATTGGAAGTTGCTGTCGCGCTTTGCGATTGTTCTGCTGCTTACCGTTTGCGGGCTGCTGTTCAGCTACAGTTCGCCGCTTGCGCCGACCTTCTTCTCCGACCAGAAGGATGTGGTGGCTTTCTGGAGCGTGTACAACGTCCTAGTCTGCATCATTGCCATCATCGTTTGTGTCGAAACACCGCGAAGAGCGGAGGAGCGGGCGCCGATCAGCGGAACGGCCCTCTTCAACGCCGAAGACAGGACAATCCCAGTGCGGCTGCTCGACATTTCATCGAGCGGCGTAGCCTTCGCCAACGAAGGCAATTGGCGCATTGGCGACAGAGGCATGATTTCCATTAGAGAACTGGGCGAGGTTCCGGCGATTATTGCGCGGATCACGGACCGTGTCGTGGGAGCCAAGATGCTCCTCTCGCCCCAGCAGCAGTTGGCGCTCACGCACTTCCAATTTGCGGGCGGCCGTATGCGCACGCCAAATGTGTCCACGCTCGGTAGCGTCTTGGCCCTGATCAGAGGTCTTGCATTGAACTAAGCGAATGACGGCTTCTGGGAAGGTCACTTGAGCCCAAGAACGGCCACAATTGGCGCGAAGCTGACTCGCGAATACGCTACCAGAAACGTCCGCTATCCCAATCGCGCTCCTGAAAGGAGACGTTCCGGACTGTCCGACAAAGCAGACATGATGGCCGGCTCGAGCGCGGCAATGAGATGTCCGCTGCCGGCTAGCGAAATTTGGCCGCTAAGCGGCGAGGAAGGGTCGGTTTCGCCAGGAGCGAGCGCCGGGTCGTGGGACTAAGCTGCCTTTACCTATCGCTTCGGTGAAGGGCTGACTTCTGCAGAACCGGTCATTCCTCTGGCAAAACGAATGAGTGGCCTTTGTTGCTATCAACCTTCAATGTTGCAGGTCACGTGACCATCCACAAGCCCATGGCGATCATCATCAAGTTCTCAGTGAGTGATAGAAAGCCCAAGGGGACATTGCTCTCCCCGCCGACACACGCGCATTTCAATTCACGCTTGTCAACGTACACAGCTTCTATGACGGAAACTGCGCCAATGGTGCCGATGAACAGCGCGATTGGAACCGACAGCCAATGCAGAGCGCCAGCTATCATCAGTATGCCCGCCGCACCTTCCGCGTAGGGGTAGATGTACGAGAACGGCACCCACCGCTTGGCCAGGAGGTCATAGTTAAGAAACATGCTCGAGAAGCTCTCGACGTTCTGAAGCTTGAGCATCGCCAAGACGCACATCGAATATGCAATGAACCATTCCGCTGCCCGCGTAGTGAACGGAGAGCCAAATACGGCATGGCTGGTGGCAAGCGCCATTAACGCGGTGATGCCGAATACTGCGGCCACCGGGCGATACGTCACGGCCTTCGGATCTCGCGCAGGTTTTCCGAACAAGGCGCGCAGGTCGTCGTAACCTCCTACTCGGTTCCCGTCGATGAAGGCCTGAGGGGTGGTCGCGACGCCATGCGCAGCCTTGAAATCATCCACCTCCTTGCGCGTGTGGAACTGGTGGTCTTCGACTTCATACCCCTGCCTGCGCAGGAGGTCTTTCGCCTTCAGGCCATAAGGGCACGTATGCTCCTCCATGACCATGCGATAGATCGTCGCCTTCTTATCTGTGGCAGTCG
>Ga0207678_10005788_pt1 | contig 11022 bp, 10 predicted proteins | sample KBSC63metaG_FD_184319 | JGI IMG/M metagenome (GOLD analysis project Ga0207678, IMG submission 184319) | Corn rhizosphere microbial communities from Kellogg Biological Station, Michigan, USA - KBS C6-3 metaG (SPAdes) (version 2) | ecosystem: Host-associated > Plants > Roots > Rhizosphere > Soil ...
TTCCTTGATCTCGGCGTCCGAGCCGAAGATCACGACGCCGACATTGTCGGCTTCGAGGTTGAGCGCCATGCCCTGCACGCCATTGGCGAACTCGACCATTTCGCCCGCCTGGACGTTGTCGAGGCCATGGACGCGGGCGATGCCGTCACCCACGGTCAGCACGGAACCGACTTCGCTCACCTGCGCTTCGGTGCCGAAATTGGCGATCTGGTCCTTGATGACCTTCGAAATTTCTGCGGCGTTGATATCCATGTTCAGCCTTTCATCGCCAAAGCGAGACTATTCAAACGGGTGCGGATGGAGGAATCGATCATCTGGCTGCCGATCTTGACGACCAGCCCCCCCAGGATCGCGGGATCGACCTTGGCATCGAGCGCGACGTCGCGGCCGACGCGGGCGCGAAGGCCCTGCTGCAGGGCGCTGACCTGTCCGGCGTCGAGCGGATGGGCGCTCGTCACTTCGGCGCGAACCTCGCCCTTGTGATTCGACAGCAGAGTTTCATAGGCGCGGATGATCGCGGGCAGCTGGGAAAGGCGGCGGTTCTGGGCCAGCACGCCCAGGAAATTCGTGGTCAGCGCGTCGAGACCCATGGAGGATGCGACCGCGGCGATTGTCTTGCCTGCTGCGTCACGGCTGAGGACGGGGTTGTTCACCAGGCCCTTGAAATCGGCCGATTCGGCCAGGGCCGCCTTGAGCGCAGCCAAGCTCGCCGCGACGGTGTCGAGCGTCTTGCCGTCGCGGGCCAGATCGAACAGCGCCACCGCATAGCGGCCGCTGAGGCTGGCCTGAATACCGCCGGTCGTCTCCACGCGCTTACCGTCCTCCACTTGATTCCAGGCAATTTGAATTGCCGGTCATGCAAAAAGGGGGCCCGGTCTGTCCGTCCCGATCCCCTGTTGGGGGGCCGGTTAGCAGTGGGATTGTGACTATGCAAGCCATGGAACGCGATTCGACCGTCAGTATGAAATCATCGCGATTTGACAGGGTTTCAATATGGGCCGAATCGTTGACCGGCTACGGCGGGCGTCACCCTTCGCCCGGGGTGAGCCGACCCTTTTGGCAATGGTAGACGATCCGTTCGTTGGGCTGGGCCGGAAGCAGGGCGGCAAGATCATTCTGCAGACTTGCGATTTTTCCCAGCAGGGCAGGATCGCCCGCGCACCCCTTGATCGCGCCGCCGCCTAGTGCACGGGCCTTCGCCATGGTATCGATGTCTGGCAGCCAGCGCTGGACCCGGAGCGTGCCCGTCGCAGGATCGAAGCGGCTGACGGTCACGAAATTATGATCATCGGGCACGGATGCGCGCTGCCATCCTGTGCCGGAGGAAACATATTGGGTGTTTCCGTCGACGCACCCGCCCTCGGCCCAGTGGAACCCGATGTCATTGGGCTGGGATATGGTAAGCCGGCTGCGGTTCATGTCCACCCGGCAGATATTGTCGCCCGCCCAGGCATAGGCGCCGTTGCCGTTGACGCCCGCATCCTCCGGAAGTTTGATGCGCTCCTCTATGCTGGAGAAGCTGGGCTTCAGGAAAAACAGCCCGATTGCCGCGAACAGCAGGATGCCGCCGCCGGCCAGCCACCAGGTCGCGCGCTTTTCCCGTCCCTGGCTGTAGAGCAGGCCGCCCGCGCCCAGCCCGAGCACCGCCAGCGCCAGCAGCACGGCGGCGCCCGCCATGGCGTTCTCCCGCGCGGAGATGACGTCGCGTTCGGCTGTGTCGCGCGCCTTGTTCAGCGCCGCTTCGCGGGCGTCCGCGCGGGCGCGCTCGGATTGCTCGCTCCTGGCTTGCTCCCGCTGGGTCAGGGAGGATTCGGCGGCGTCCGCCTCCGCCATCGAACGGCAGGGAACGATCGTGTGCAGCGACGATACGCCCGCCTGCCGCAGGAAGGAGGCGATTTCGCGCCACGACACGGCGAAGCCGAATTCCGCATCATTGCCGTCGGAGACCGACCCGAAGCTGTTGACCCCCAGCACCCGGCCGCAATCATCGACCAGCGGTCCGCCGCTGTTGCCGGCGGCCAGAGGCGCGGTGTGCAGCACCGTGTCGAAATTCTGGCTGGCCCGGCCGGAGGAAATATTGCCGCTGGTCTTCACCGTGCCGAGCGGTTCCACCAACTGTTTGAGGCCCAGCCCCTGCGCCCGGTCGACCGTGCCGGGATAGCCGATGGCGGTCACATGCTGCCCGTCGCTCACGGCCCCGGCATAGAAGGTGCTGACCGGCAGCTGGCCTTCCTCCAGCTGGATCAGCGCAAGGTCGTTGCCGGGCGAGAAGGCGATGATCTTGCCGCCATAGGTCTTGGTTCCCTCCGAAGGGATGACGCCGATGACGAGATCCTTTTCCTCGCGCGTCAGTTCGACGACATGGGCGTTGGTGATGATCTTGTCCGGCGCGACGGCAAAGCCGCTCCCGTGGCCCACGAAATAGGCGTCGGAACCGTTGGTCGCCACCAGCACGACGCGGACCACGCCGCGGGCGGCGGCGGCAATGTCCTGCTGTTCGGCATGCACGCCGGTCGGTCCGGCAAGAGCCAGAAGGGCGGCCAGGAAGGGGGCGAGGCGACGGAATGATGCGACCATGACTGGCGGCATTCATATGCGATGGCGGGATAGAGGCAATGCGCAAAAAGCGCGGAACCGCTTTTTGACCGCAAGCGGCAGGAAGCCTGATGCGTTCGGGCGGGCTATCTCTTATCCATGACCGAGATGAGACAGATCGAAGCCCAGATCCATGCCGTGCCTGACGCCGACGCCTGCTGGGACGCGTTTTTACGCCGCGATCGCAGCTTTGACGGGCGGTTCGTGGGAGCGGTGCTGACCACCGGCATCTATTGCAAGCCCAGTTGTGCCGCGCGGCATCCGCGGCGGGAGAACATGATCTTCCTGGCCGACCCGGAGGCAGCGCGGGCGGCGGGTTTCCGCGCTTGCCTGCGCTGCCGCCCTGATGAAGTGGGACGCGACCGGCTGGCGGTGGAGGCGGCCGTCACCTTCATCGCCGCAGCCGAAACCCCGCCTTCGCTGGAGGCGGTGGCGGCGCATGCGGGCTATTCGCCGCATCATTTCCACCGGCTGTTCAGGCGGGAAACGGGAATGACGCCGGCTGCCTACGCCCGCTCGCTGCGCACCGAGCGGCTGAAAAGCGCGCTGGAGGATGGCGGCAGCGTCACCGGCGCCATCTATGAAGCGGGCTATAACGCCCCCAGCCGCGCCTATGCCGATGCGGAGCGGCACCTGGGCATGACGCCCAGCGCCTGGAAGCATGGCGGCCGGGGCGTGGCGATTCGCCATGCGGTGGTGCAGACCAGCCTGGGGAGAGTGCTGGTCGCCGGCACGGAGCGGGGATTGTGCCGGATCAGTTTCGATGAAGATGAGGCGGACTTGCGCCGCCGCTTTCCCAAGGCGGAAATCCTGCCCGCCGACGAGGCGTTTTCGGCGCTGGCAGCCCAGCTTGTCCGGCTGATCGACGCGCCTGCCGAGTCGCTGGAATTGCCGATCGACGTGAGCGGCACGGCGTTTCAGCAGGCGGTATGGGCGGCGTTGCGGGCGATTCCGCCGGGGGAGACGCGCACCTATGGCGAAATCGCGGCGGCCATCGGCCGGCCAGGCGCAGTGCGGGCCGCCGGGACGGCCTGCGGCGACAATGTTCTTGCGGTGCTGATTCCCTGCCATCGGGTGTTGCGAAGCGACGGGAGCCTGGGCGGCTACGCTTATGGGGTGGAGCGCAAGAAGAGATTGCTGGAGAGGGAGAAGGGCTGAGTATCGGCGCGCTCCGGCGCAGGATCATCGGGCTTCAGCGGTCCTTCAACCGCTCCATGATCGCGCGGCGCTGGGCTTTGCTCATGCCCGCCCAGCGCTGGATTTCGTCCGCTGTCCGGCCGCAGCCGGTGCAGACGCGCCGGGCCTTGTCCAGCTTGCAGATGTTGACGCAGGGACTTTCCATGGGGTCTCAGGCCATCACATGAAGCTGTAGGGATCGACGTCCACCGCGACGCGTGTCCCGGATTTCCAGGTCAGATTGCCCAGCCATTCGCGAATGATGCCTTGCACGTCGACCTGCCGCGTGGCGTGGATCAGCAGGCGGTGGCGGTGGCGCCCGCGCAGCACCGACAAGGGAGCCGGGGCGGGGCCATAGACGCGCATCCCGTCGATCAGGGGCGCTGACTTGCCGATCAACCGGGCGATCTCGGCGGCTTCGTCCGCCTCCTCGCTGGAGACGATGATCGCGGCGAAGCGGCCGAAGGGCGGGGCATTGGCGTGGCGGCGATTCTTTGTCTCCACCTCGTAGAAGCGCTCCGAATCGCCGGCGATCAGGGCCTTGATCACCTCCGCCTCCGGCATCCGGGTCTGGATGAAGACGCGGCCTGGTTTCTGCCCGCGCCCGGCCCGTCCCGCCACCTGCACGATCTGCTGGAAGGTGCGCTCCGACGCGCGCAGGTCGCCACCCTCCAGCCCCAGATCGGCGTCGATCACCCCCACGAGCGTCAGGTTCGGGAAATGATAGCCCTTGGTGACGAGCTGCGTGCCGATGATGATGTCGACGGCGCCTGCCTCCACTGATTTCACGAATTCAGCCACCTTGGCGGGCGACCAGAGCGTGTCGGAGGTGACGATGGCGGTGCGGGCGTTGGGCCACAGCGCCTTCACCTCGTCCGCGATGCGCTCGACCCCCGGCCCGCAGGCGACGAGCGAATCCTCCTCCTTGCATTCCGGGCAGAAGCGCGGGGCGGGGATGACATGGCCGCAATGATGGCAGGCCAGCCGGTGGGTCAGCCGGTGCTCGACCATCCAGGCGGTGCAATTGGGGCACTGGAAGCGATAGCCGCAATGGCGACAGAGCGTCAGCGGCGCATAGCCCCGGCGGTTGAGGAAAAGCAGGCTCTGCTCGCCCTTCTCCATGGTCTCGTCAATGGCGCGGACCAGTGGCGGAGCGATCCAGCGGCCACGCTCCGGCGGATCGGTGAGCAGGTTGATGCCCTCTATCTCCGGCATGGCGGCGCCGCCGAAGCGGGATGGCAGCTTGATCTCGCGATAGCGGCCGAGTTCCACCTGATGTCGCGTTTCTATGGCGGGCGTCGCGGAAGCGAGGATGACCGGGAATTTCTCGATGAGGCCGCGCATCACCGCCACGTCGCGCGCGTGATAATGAACGCCATCCTCCTGTTTGAAGCTCGCCTCATGCGCTTCATCGACGACGATCAGGCCCAGATTGGGGTAGGGCAGGAACAGCGCCGAGCGGGCGCCGACCACGACCGACGCCTCGCCAGCCGCAATGGCTCGCCAGGCGCGGCGCCGCTCGCTCTGGCGCAGGCCGCTGTGCCAGTTGACCGGTACGGTGCCGAAGCGCTTTTCGAAGCGCTCCAGAAAGGGTTCGGTCAGCGCGATTTCGGGCAGCAGCACCAGCACCTGCCGACCCTCCCTCATCGTCGCGGCCATGGCCTCGAAATAGACCTCCGTCTTGCCTGAACCGGTCACGCCGTCGAGCAGGAAGGGAGCAAAGGCCCTGTCCCTGACTGCCGCGATGAACTGGTCGGCGGCGGCGCCCTGTTTGTCCGACAGCAGCGGCGGGGCGTGATCGGGATCGGGCACGGGGAAGGGCGTGTCGACGCTCACCTCCACCGCTTCGAAGGCACCGGCCTTTACCAATCCGCGAATCACCGCGTCGCTGACTCCGCCGATCATCGCCAGTTCGCGGATCAGCCCCTGCCGTTCGCCGATGCGTTCCATCGCCTGGGCACGCTGTTCGGTCATGCGGTCGGGAAGGTCGCCCGTGGCGCGATATTCGATGACGGTGCGCGCGCCCTCCAGCGCTGCCATCGAGGCCAGCGTCATGCGCAGGACGGCGGCGATGGGGGCGAGATAATAATCCGCCGTCCATTCGATCAGGCGGCGCACGGTTTCGGGCACGGGCGGCGCGTCGACGACCGCCATGATATTGCGCAGGCGATTGTCGCCCACCGTCTCTATCTCGGGGAAGCTGTCCTCTTCCCACACGACGCCGACGATCTGGCGCGGCCCCAGCGGCGCCACGACGATGCTGCCCGGCCTCACGGCCATCCCGTGCGGCACGCGATAGTCGAGGGGCCCCAGGGCGGCGTTCAGCAGGATGACACGGGCGCGCGAACTCATTGCCTCCTCCCTAAACTGCCGGGCAGGGGAGGCAAGGCCAAGAAGCGTCAGATCTTCCAGCTCAATGTCAGCCAGGGGATATGCGCCACCGCATCTGGGCGGCCGTCGCGAAAGCTCTGCTGCCGCATGTAGAGCAGTTGCGCGTCGAGCGCCCTGGTGATCGGATGGCGCAGGCCAATCTGGTTGCGCATGACGGCAAGGCCCAGCTTGTCATTGGGACGGGCGCGGTTCAGGTGGAACATCAACTCGGTTGCTGCGATCAGCGTCCACCGCTTCGCCGCATCCAGCGGGACCGAAGCCTGCACCCGTTGCCGCAACCGCCAGCTCGCCCTGTCCGCCGTATCGAAAAAGCGCTGCTCGATGCGGGTGCGGGACAGCCAAATGCCCCTGGTCAGCGTCAACTGCTGGAACAGCCGCATTTCCTGCTCCGGGTCGGACCGGAAGAAGGCGATGCCGCCGCCGATCTGCACCGCCTTTGCAATGCGGTGGTCGATCGTGATGCGCGCAGTCTGCTGCTCGCCACCGGAGGAGGCCTGGCGGAAACGTTGGCTGAAGTCCAGCGACACGATGTCCGCGTCGCTTGCCTGGACGACCAGCGATTCGCTCGTCCAGAACTGATTTTCCTGGCTGGCGGCAAGGGCGGGCGAGGCGGCCAGAAGGCCGGCAGAGATCAGCGCGTCCAATATGTGGCGGGGACGCAGGCGGCGGAGCATGGATCGGTCCTTTGGAAAGGTGCCGCCGTCATAATGGTGCGCGGGGCGCCCGGTAAAGGGCCAGTCATCGGCAATAATGGCTAATCTGTCAGGGAGCCGCTAAAGGAGACGCGATTCGACCCTTTCCCCTCTGCCGGAGCAGATCCATGAAGTTCTTCGTCGACACCGCCGACACCAATGAAATCCGCGAACTGGCCGCTACCGGCCTGCTCGACGGCGTCACCACCAACCCCTCGCTGATCCACAAGTCGGGCCGCAAGTTCCTGGAAGTGGTGGAGGAAATCTGCGGCATCGTCGAAGGCCCGGTGTCGGCAGAGGTCGTCGCGCTCGACCATGAGACGATGATGAAGGAAGCCGCCGTCCTGCGGAAGATCGCCGACAATGTCTGCATCAAGGTGCCGCTGACCATCGATGGCCTCAAGACCTGCAAGGCGCTGACCAGCGAGGGCGTGATGGTGAACGTCACCCTCTGCTTCTCGGCGAATCAGGCGCTGCTGGCGGCCAAGGCGGGCGCGAGCTTCATCTCGCCCTTCGTAGGGCGCCATGACGACAATGGCTTTGACGGCATGAAGCTGATCGAGGATATCCGCCTGATCTACGACAATTACGCGTTCGACACGGAAATCCTGGTGGCCAGCGTGCGCCACCCGATCCATGTGCTGGAAAGCGCGAAGATCGGCGCCGACGTGATGACCGCGCCTCCGTCCGTTATCAAGGCGCTGTTCAACCATGTGCTGACCGAGAAGGGCATTGCGGGTTTCCTGGCGGATTGGGAAAAGACCGGCCAGTCGGTTCTCTGATGTTCCTAGGATAGGGGTCAGGGAATGGCGGGTTCCTGCGAAGGCGGGAGCCCGTCCCTGCCGTCTGGACCGTGCCGGCGCGCCACTGGTCTCCTTCCAGCGGTTTGCAGGGACACGGCGCTTTGCTCTTTTTCGTCGCAACTCCCCGCCGCGCAGTTCATTCTCTCCCCTGAAGGAGAGAGGCGATGTTCGTCGCGGTCTATTGGTGGCGCGTCCACCCCGGCAAGGAGGATCAGTTCCGCAAGGCATGGCGCCGGGGAACAGACCTGATCCGCGAGAAATATGGCAGCTATGGTTCGCGCCTGCATCGCGATGCGGACGGACGGTTCGTCGGCTATGCCGAATGGCCGGACGAGGCGACCTGGCGCACGGCCTTCGATCAAAAGATGGTCTATGACGATCCCGACACCCGCGCCGCCTTCGTCGATGCCATAGCCGAAGTGCCGCCCGACGCCGATCCCATCTTCACCATGACGGTGACCGACGACTTGCTGTTGCGTTCGATGGGAGGGCGCGGCAGCAGCGACTGACCGATCGGTCAAGGACCCACCCCTTGCGCGCTCCTCCCTGCGCCTTCCAGCCAGCCTGCTAACACCTATGATCTTGGGGACTGTCCCGATGCGCCGATGCGCCGGGCGATACAGGCTCTATCACCATGAGCGCCTGCCAAATCCCTGGAAAAGAGGAGGGAAAGCATCGCTGCCAGTGCTTCCTGTCCGGTCTTGCCGGTTTCGTCCGCGACGGACGCCAGGCCATCCCTGGCCTATCGTCGCGATATCGACGGGCTGCGCGCTTTGGCGGTGCTGCCGGTGCTGTTCTATCATGTCCGACTTTGGCCCTTTACCGGGGGTTTCGTCGGGGTCGACATCTTCTTTGTCATCTCCGGCTATCTGATCGCCACGATCATCAGCCGGGAAATGACGGAAGGCCGGTTCAGCCTGACCGATTTCTATGCGCGGCGCATCCGCCGCATATTTCCCGCGCTGTTCGCGACCATCGCGGTCACCATCCTGGTCGGCAGCCAGATCCTGCTGCCGCTTGATTATCGCGCTCTTGGCCTGAGCGCCGCAGCGACGGTGCTTTTCGCCAGCAACCTGCATTTTGCCCGGCACAGCGGCTATTTCGGCAGCGCGGCGGAGGAGGCGCCGCTGCTGCACACATGGTCGCTGGCGGTGGAGGAGCAATTCTATATCCTCTTCCCGCTCCTGATGCTCTGCGCCTTTCGGGCGGGAGGGCGCAGCCGGCTGTTGCTGGCGATGATGGCGCTCCTGTCCTTCGCGACGGCGCTGCTTTTGGTCGATCGTGCGCCCGTGCTGGCCTTCTACCTTCCCTTTCCCCGCGCCTGGGAATTGCTGGCGGGGGCGTTGCTGGCGATGGGCCTGTTGCCGCCGCTGCGGAGGAGATGGGCGGCGCAGCTTTGCGCGCTGGCCGGCATGGCGTCGATCGGCTGGGCGTTGTTCGGCTTTTCCAGCGCAACGGTCTTTCCGGGGCTGAACGCGCTTTATCCCGTGCTCGGCGCATTGCTGATCCTGCATGCGGGGCAGAGCGGATCGGCGATCAGCCAGGTGCTGGGCGGCGCGGCGCCCGTGGCCATCGGCCGCATATCCTATTCGCTCTATCTGTGGCACTGGCCGATCGTCGTCTTCTGGACCTATCGCACCGACGGGGACTGGCGCTTGCGGGAGCAGTTGCTCGTCATCCTGCTTTCTTTCCTCTTTGCCTTTCTGTCCTGGCGTTTCATCGAGGAGCCGTTCCGCCGGGCGCGCCGCTTCACGAACGGCCGCGCCTTTGCGCTGGCTGGCGCGATGATGGCGGCGGGGTGCGGAGCGGGAGCGCTGCTCTATCTTTCGGGCGGCTTGCCCGCGCGGGTGGCGCCGTCCGTCGCTGCGCTCGACGCGGCGAGCGGGAGCATGGCCTACCTGCCCGAGCGCTGTTCGGGCATGGCGGCGGTCCGGCACCGGACGCTCTGTGCGGTGGGCGCGCATAACGGCACGGCGCCCAGCTTCCTGCTGTGGGGCGATTCTCACGCCCATGCGCTGAAACCTGCATTCGATCAGGCGGGCGATGCACTGGGCCTGTCCGGACGGATCGCATCCTACCCCGCCTGCCCCACCCTGCTGGGGCTGGACCGGCTGGACCAGCCCGCCAGCCATGATTGCAGCGCGTTCAATGCGCAGGTTCTGGCAATGCTGCGCGACAGCCCGACCATCCACACCATATTCCTTGTGTCCCGCTGGGGCCTGTGCGCAGATGGACGTCGCCCGGAAGGCGGGATGCCCTGCTATCTTGGTCGGGACGAGAATGACGACAGGAGCCTCAGCCGGGATGCCCAGCTGTTCCGGGCGGGGCTGGAGGAGAGCGTGCGTGTGCTGACCGGCATGGGCAAGCGGGTCATATTGGTCGCCCCGGTTCCGGAATTCCGCCGCAATGTACCGGAAAGCCTGGCGCGGGCCGAACTCTACAGCGAACCGGCGGGGCTGGACCTGCCCCTGGTGGATTATCTGCGGCGTCAGCGCAGCGTTTTCGGTGCCTTCGACGCGATGCGGCGGCGTTTCGCGGTCAGCATCGTCTATCCGCACCGTCTTCTGTGCCGCAGCGGCCATTGCGCGACCATGATGCATGGCGTGCCGCTTTATTCCGACGATGACCATCTGTCGCGGCAAGGCAGCCTGTTGCTGACAGGCATGATCCATGAAGCGATGCGGCCGATCCGGGATGGGGCCGATCGCCGCGAAAAGCGGTGAAGCAAAGGGGAATTGGCGACCCCGACAGGAACCGCAAAACCGTTCAAAAATGACTGATTTGTTAGAATTTTGTTCGTAACATTATTGGATTGGCCCCCAATGTGGCCCCCAACGCGGTTTGCTGCTTCTAACTAGCGAGATCGTCCGGGGGCCATTTGGTTCGAATCAGTTGGTTAGACCACCGCTACACCTAAGCGCGGCGACTCTGCTATGGTTGATCGCACGCTTTGACCAGGAACCAGCCATGGGCATCAACATCCACCCCTCGTTCGCAATCCATGCCGGAGAGTGGCTGAAGACCGAGATTGTCGAGGCGCATGGCGTTTCAATCAAAGATCTGGCCGCGGCTTTCCGTGTTAGCAGGCAGTCGCTCAGCGCCTTACTCAATGGCCGGGCAGCGCTGTCGGCCGATATGGCGATCCGGTTCGAGCATGCCTTTGGCGTGAAGGCCGAGACGTTGATGCGGATGCAGACCCGCTACGAGCTGTCCAAAGCTCGCGAGCATGAATCCGACCTGGCAGTGCGCAGCTTGATCGGGTCGTAATTGCGCGTTGAAACGCCCTGCCGCGGCCACCTGGAGGTGCTCTACAGTACATTCTTGGGATCTGATCTTTCGGGCTCGTAACGAGATGTTTCGGTTTT
>Ga0207678_10005789_pt1 | contig 11021 bp, 8 predicted proteins | sample KBSC63metaG_FD_184319 | JGI IMG/M metagenome (GOLD analysis project Ga0207678, IMG submission 184319) | Corn rhizosphere microbial communities from Kellogg Biological Station, Michigan, USA - KBS C6-3 metaG (SPAdes) (version 2) | ecosystem: Host-associated > Plants > Roots > Rhizosphere > Soil ...
CATTCGCCGGCCCGCGCGCTGCCGACGATCCTGTCCCGTTGCCGCAAATTGCCGTTGCGGCCGCTCTCGACCGACGACGTGACCCGCGCCGCCATGCGGGCTACAGATATCGCGGCGGATGATCTTGCGCTGACTGAGGCGGCATCGGCGTCGGAGGGAAGTGTATCGCGCGCGCTGACGCTGCTCGGCGGCGACGCGCTGAAACTGCAACAGCGCACTGCGGCGCTGCTGGCGACGTTGCCGCAGGTAGATCCGCGCGAGCTTCACGCTTTGGGCGACGCGCTCGGCACCAGCGACCGTGTCGCGCTCGCGGCCTTCATCGACGGCGTCGAGCGCTGGGTGAGCGAGAAGCTGCGCGTTGACGATGCCAATGCAAACCTCCCGCGCCTTGCACGGCTGGCGGAGGTATGGGAAAAGATCGTTCGCGCCGCGCGCGACACGCAAGACTACAATCTGGAGCGGAAGCCGCTGGTATTCTCGGTATTCGGGATGCTCGCGGAAGCGACGCGGTAGCTGTTTCACTCTTCTCAATCCCGACAATTTTACTTTAGGTCACAAAGGAATTCGTAGTGGCGACGCCCAAGAAAAAAGCTTCAAAAAAGCGCAAAGCGAAAAAGGTTCGCAAAGCGCAACGCGCTGGCGTCGCCAGGAAGTCGGCGACAAAAAAGCGCGTGGCGAAGAGCAAGCGCGGCGTGAAGAAAGCCAAAAAAGGCGTCAAAAAAGCTACAAAGAAGGTTGCCAAGAAAACCGCCAAGAAAACCGCCAAGAAAACCGCGAAGAAGGCCGTAAAGAAGACGAAGAAGGCGAAAAAAAATACCACGAAGAAAGCCGCCTCGAAGAAGGCGGCTGCGACACCCAGGAAGCCGGCCGCGGTCGACCGCGCGTCACCGGTCGAAAAGAGCCCGCGAACCGCTCCGCCGCGCGCGAAAATCGCTCCCGCCGTGAAACAGCCGGCAGCGCCCGCGAGCAATACCTACTTCATCACGACCGCGATCGCGTATCCGAACGGCATTCCGCATATCGGCCACGCCTACGAGGCGATCGCGACCGACGCGCTGGCACGCTTTCAGCGGCTCGACGGCAAGGACGTATTCTTCCTTACCGGCACCGACGAGCACGGACAGAAGATGATACAGACGGCTGCTAGCGAGGGAATGGCTGTTGCCGAACTCGCCGCCCGCAACGCCGGCCGCTTCAAGGAAATGGACCAGCGCCTGAACATTTCGTTCGATCGCTTCATCCGCACCACCGAACCTGCACATCACAAATCGGTCCAGGTGGTCTGGAACCGGATGCAGCAGAACGGCGACATTTACATCGACACCTATGCCGGATGGTACTCGGTGCGCGACGAAGCTTATTACGCCGAGGAGGAGACCGTCGTCGGCGAGGACAATGTGCGCCGCGGCCCACAGGGCTCGCCGGTCGAGTGGGTCGAGGAGAAGAGCTACTTCTTCAAACTATCAGCGTATCAGGACCGGTTGCTGGCGCTTTACGAAAATCAACCGGATTTCATCGGGCCGGATTCGCGCCGCAACGAGGTGATGAGCTTCGTCAAGGGCGGTTTGAAAGACCTGTCGATCTCGCGCACCACGTTCGACTGGGGCATCAAGGTGCCGAACGACCCCGAGCACGTAATGTATGTCTGGGTCGATGCGCTGACCAACTATATCACCGGCGTCGGCTTTCCCGACGAAAGCGATCCGAACTGGCGCTATTGGCCGGCGGACGTGCATATCATCGGCAAGGACATCATCCGTTTCCATGCGGTGTACTGGCCGGCATTCCTGATGTCGGCAGGCATTCCCGTCCAGAAGCGCGTCTTTGCCCACGGTTTCCTGTTCAACAGGGGTGAGAAAATGTCGAAGTCGGTCGGCAATGTTGTCGACCCCTTCAATCTGGCCGATCAATACGGTGTCGACCAGATGCGCTATTTCTTCCTGCGCGAGGTGCCGTTCGGACAGGACGGCAACTACAATCACGAAGCCATTGTCGCGCGCATCAATGCCGATCTGGCGAACGATCTCGGCAATCTGGCTCAGCGCTCGTTGTCGATGATCGCAAAGCAACTCGGCGGCGTACTGCCTGAACCCGGCGAATTCAGCGACAACGACAAGGCGATCATGGCGCAGGCTGACGCCATGCTGGAGCTGTCGCGGACCGCAATGGCGACGCAGCAGATCCATCAATGGCTGAATGCGGTCTGGGCTGTCGTGGCGGAAGCCAACCGCTATTTTGCCGGCGAGGCGCCGTGGGCGCTGGCCAAGACCGATCCGGCGCGGCAAAAGACGGTGCTGTATGTCACCGCGGAAGTCGTACGCCAGGTCGCGATCCTGACGCAGCCGGTGATGCCGGAGGCCTCAAGCAAGCTGCTGGACAGTCTCGGCATCCCCCAGGATGCACGGAACTTCGCGTCCCTCGGCGCGCGGATCAAATCGGCCGTGGCCTTGCCGCCGCCGGTTGGAGTATTTCCGCGCTACGTCGAACCCAAGACGGAGTGAGCGGTTCGAAAGCCATGCTCGTCGATAGCCATTGCCATCTCGACTTTCCCGATTTCGCCGATGATCTCGACGCCATTGTCGCGCGCGCCGAGAGCGCCGGGATCGGCCGCATCGTCACAATCTCGACCCGGGTGAAGCGGCTCGCCGGATTGCTTGCCATCGCCGAGCGATTTCCGAACGTCTATTGCTCGGTCGGCACCCATCCGCATCACGCCGATGAGGAAGACGGCATTACCGCCGAAGAACTGATTGATCTGACCAAACACCCGAAGGTCGTCGCCCTCGGCGAAGCCGGGCTGGATTATTTTTACGATAACGGTTCGCCACAGGCGCAGGAGCGGGGCTTTCGTGCCCATATCGCGGCCGCACGCGCTACGGGCCTGCCGCTGGTCATTCATACCCGCGATGCCGATGACGACTGCGGCCGTATCCTGGAAGATGAAGTGTCAAAGGGATCGTTCAAGGCCGTCCTGCATTGTTATACCGGCGGCCGCGAGCTGGCGATGAAGGCGATCTCCCTGGGCTTGTCGATCTCGTTCACGGGCATTCTGACCTTCAAGAAGTCGGAAACGCTGCGCGAGCTGGCAGCCGAGCTTCCGGCAGATCGCATCATGGTCGAAACCGACTCGCCGTATCTCGCGCCCGGCAAATTCCGCGGCAAGCGCAATGAACCATCCTACGTTACCGAGGTGGCCAAGGTGCTGGCGGAGACGCGCGGGGTCTCACTGGAAGAGATATCGCGGCAGACCACTGAAAACTTCTTCCGCCTGTTCTCCAAGGTGCCCGCGCCGAAAGCCGCTGCATGACGCTGACGCTGACGATCCTCGGCTGCGGTTCCTCTGCAGGCGTGCCGCGTCCCGCGCTTGGCTGGGGCGCCTGCGATCCCAATAATCCCAAGAACCGCCGCCGCCGCTGTTCGCTGCTCGTCGAACGCAGGACAGAGCAAGGCACCACGCGGATCGTGATCGACACCTCGCCGGACCTGCGCGAGCAACTGATCGATACCAAAGTCGATCACATCGATGCGGTGTTCCTGACGCATGAACACGCCGACCAGACCCATGGCATCGACGACCTGCGATCGGTCGTCCTGCATCAGCGGCGTCGTATTCCCGTCTATTTCAATCAGTCGACCGCCAAAGACATCATGGCGCGGTTTTCATATTGCTTCATCTCGCCTGCAGGCAGCGACTATCCGCCGATCCTCGACCGGCACTCGATCGAATCCGGCGAAAGCCGTACCATTGACGGGAAGGGCGGTGCGGTGACACTGTCGGCGTTCATTATGCAGCACGGCAATATCCCGGCGCTCGGCTATCGTATTGGGGATGCCGCCTATACGCCCGATGTCAGCGACATCCCGGCCGAAAGCTGGCCGCTTCTCGAAAACCTCGAACTCTGGATCATCGACGGACTGCGCTATGCCGGCCATCCCAGCCATTTCAGTGTCAACGATGCGCTTTCATGGATCGAGCGTTTCAAACCAAAGCGCGCGGTGATCACCAACATGCATTCGGACCTCGATTACGAGGTGCTGCGGCAGAGCCTGCCGGCAGGCGTGATCCCGGCATACGATGGGATGCAGCTGACGCTGGAGCGGGTGGGTTGAGACGGGCCTGCGCTCCGGGCGAGATTCGAGAGGATTTTCGAAATGAGCTGTGTCGGGCGCTCGCAATTTGAAGCTGGAAATATGATTGCGCTCTGCAAAGCTTGCGCTTGCACTGTCGTCATGGCCATGGTTTCGATAAGCCCCGTATCTGCCGACACGTCTTGGGAAACGCTGAGGCGCTTCGGCCTAACGGGTGTATGGGCGTACTTTTGTGATCGCGCCTCCAGCCGAATAAACTATTTTGAGACCTATGCCGGCGGTCCCAACGGCCTTGCCCGTCGGAAGGTGGACCGAGGAATCGATGTCCCAACCGCGATAAGCTTTGTGGAAGATGCGCGGATAATCTCTCTTACGACGTTGAAGGCGAAAATCCGCAATGCGGATTCAAATTGGGGTCGGCTTAACAACCTCTCTTATGACGTGACGCTGGTGAAGGAAGAAGATCCATCGACGCATGAGATTTTGCGCTTCAGATTTCTTCAAGCCATACGAAGCGATGGCAAGATCATGGCGAGAGATGGACTCTACTTTGGTAGCGGCAAGCCCACGGCTTGGGAGCATAGGTGCCGAACTGCGATGTCTGCGAACTTCTAAGAGCAGCCGATATCTGCCGCGACCCGGCATCTCCCGCGATCACCTTTACGCCGAAATCGCTTTCGCCGAATCCACCTGATTGCGCAACAGGAACTTCTGAATCTTTCCGGTCGATGTCTTCGGAATAACCCCGAACACCACGGCCTTCGGCGTCTTGAACCCGGGCATGTGACCGCGGCAGAACGCGATGATGTCGGCTTCGCTGGCGCGTGCGCCGTCCTTCAGCTCGACGAAGGCGCAGGGCACTTCGCCCCATTTGGAATCGGGTTTTGCGACTACGGCCGCGAACAGTACCGCCGGGTGCTTGTAGAGGATGTCCTCGACCTCGACGGAGGAAATATTCTCGCCGCCGGATATGATGATGTCCTTGGACCGATCCTTGATGATGACGTAGCCGTGCTCGTCGAGCACGCCGAGATCGCCGGTATGAAACCAGCCGCCGGCAAAGGCTTCGCTCGTGGCCTTCTCGTTCTTGAGATAGCCCTTCATGACGATGTTGCCGCGGAACATTACCTCGCCGATGGTCTCGCCATCGCGCGGCACCTCACGCATGGTCTCGGGATCGATCACGGTGACGTCTTCCTGCAGCGGGTAGGGCACGCCCTGCCGCCGCTTGAGTTGGGCGCGCTGATCGGCGGGCAATTCGTCCCAGCCCGGCTGTTCGGCGCAGACGGAGGCGGGGCCATAGACTTCGGTCAGGCCGTAAACATGCGTCAGCTTGATGCCGATATTTTCCGCGCCCTCGAGCACGGCAACAGGAGGCGCCGCGCCCGCGATCAATCCGACCACGGGCCGCGCCTTGGCGCCCTTGGGTGCATCGGGTGCGTTGATCAAGGTGTTGTAGACGATCGGCGCGCCGCACATATGGGTGACACCGTGCTTGGGGATCAGTTCGAAAATCTTCGTCGGATCAACCTTGCGCAGGCAGACATTGACGCCGGCGGCCGCGGCGACGGTCCACGGAAAACACCAGCCGTTGCAGTGGAACATCGGCAGCGTCCAGAGATAGACCGGGTGCTGGCCCAGATTGCCCGCCAGAATATTGCTGACGGCGTTGAGATACGCGCCGCGATGATGGGTCACGACGCCCTTCGGATTGCCAGTCGTGCCCGAGGTATAACTTAGCGCGATCGCGTCCCATTCATCGCCGGGCAGTCTTGCAACGAAGCCGGGATCGCCCTGCGCCACCGCGGCTTCATATTCGAGCTCACCGATGCGCTTGCCGCCCGCAAACGCCAAATCATCGACATCGATCACAAGCGGCTTTGTACCCTTCATCAGCGTCAGCGCTTCCGAGATCACACCGGCAAATTCAGGATCGACCAGAATCATCCTTGCGCCGCCGTGATCGAGCTGGAATGCGATCGAGGGCGCATCGAGGCGGATGTTCAATGCGTTCAGCACCGCGCCCGCCATCGGAACGGCAAAGTGCAGCTCGTTCATCGCCGGAATGTTCGGCAGCATCGCCGCAACGGTGTCGCCATGCCCGATGCCGCGGCCGGCAAGCCAGGACGCAAAGCGCCGGCAGCGATCATAGGTTTGCGACCACGTAAAACTGCGGCCTTCATAGACCGTGCTGATGTGGTCCGGATAAACCGCGGCACTGCGCGCCAGGAAACTGAGCGGTGTCAGCGCCACGTAATTCGCCGGCGTCTTGTCCAATCCGGTGCTGTACTGGTTCTGGGCTGCGCTCATCGGCTTTGTCCCATTCGCAAAAGTTAGACTTACAAGAACCCGATCGAAATCCATGGGAAGATCGCCACGATCACGAGGCCGATCATCAGCGCCAGCAGATATCCCCAGATCGGCCTGATGCCCTCGGCCGGGTCGACCCTTCCGATGGCGCAAGCCGCATAATAGCCGACGCCGAAGGGCGGCGCGAATAACCCGATACCCATCGCGAGGATAATGATCATCGCGTAGTGAACCTCATGCACGCCGACGGCGCGCGCGATCGGAAACAACAGCGGCCCGAACAGCACAATCGCCGGAATGCCTTCGAGCACGCTGCCCAGAATAGTGAACGCCAGGATCGACACCGCGATGAAGGTGGCGGAGCCGCCGGGCAGGCCGGTCATGGCGGCCGCCAGCGCCCGCGAGAAGCCGGATTGCGTCAGCCCCCAGGCCATGCCGGTCGCACAGCCGATGATCAGCAGGATTGCGCCTGAAAGGCACGCCGTCTCGATCAGCATCGGCACGATCCGCCGCCAGTCGAAATTGCGGTAGATCAAAAGCCCGTAGATCAGGAAGCCGACGATGAAGGCGTACACGATGCCGATCGTGGAGACCTCGGTCGCCGTCGCGATACCCTCGACCACGGCGTACCGGATTACGAACGGCAGCGCCAATGCGGGCAGGGCGATGGCGAATGCACGGGTAATCTCGCTGCCGCTGGCCCTGGTGACATGCTGCAAATCCTCGTTGCGGTAACGCCACCACACCAGCGCCGACAGCGTGATCGCCAGCACCACACCCGGCAGCAAGCCGCCGGTAAAGAGCGCCGCGATCGAGACGCCGGTGACCGAGCCGATCGTGATCAGCACGAGGCTCGGCGGAATGGTTTCGGTCTGCGCGCCGGTGGCCGCGAGCAGCGCCACGAGATCGCCTGGCTTGGCGCCGCGTTCCTTCATTTCGGGAAACAGAACCGGCGCAACCGCGGCCATGTCGGCGGCCTTGGAGCCCGAAATGCCCGATACCAGATACATCGCGCCGACCAGCACGTAGTGCAGTCCGCCGCGGACATGGCCCAGCAGGCTGGCCAGGAACGCCACCATGGCGCGCGCCATGCCGGTCATCTCGATGAGCAGGCCGAGGAACACGAACAGCGGCACCGACAGCAGGATGAGGTGGCTCATGCCCTCGTCCATGCGGCCAACCAGCACCATCAGCGGCGTGTTGGTCGTAAGCGCCAGATAGCCGTAGGTCGCAAGCCCAAATCCAAACGCGATCGGAACGCCTGCGAACACGCAAAAGCCGGCGACGCCGACGAAAAAGATGATCAGGTTGAGATTGCCGAGCGGCTTCAGGGATCCCTTCAGCAGCCAGAACACGGCGATAACTGCGGCAACCGACAGGATGGCTGCGAACACGGTGCGGACATTTGCGGTGCGCAAAAGGCGCAGGAACGCAAACAGCCCCATCAGGCAGATGCCTACCGGCAATGCCGCCGCGCGCCAGCTATTGGAGATTTGCAGCGCCGGTGTCGTGATAAAGCTTTCCTCGTAGGCGTATTCGTAGGACGGCCAGACAATCATCAACAGGAACGCCAGCGCGGCGCAGGTCGCAACAAGATCGAGATAGGCGCGCATTGCGGGCCTGGCGCTGGCGACGATGGCGGTCATCCGCATGTGCTCGGCGCGGCGGAACGCCACCGCCGCACCCAGCATGGCGAGCCACAGGAACAGGATCGAAGCCAGTTCGTCCGACCAGATCAGCGGACTGTGGAGCCCGTAACGCGCCACCACGCCAGCGAACAGGATGACGATCTCGGCGAAGACGAGCAGCGCCGCCGGAATCTCGACCAGCGCGCCAAGGAAAGATTCAATCGACGCAAAAAGCGATCGGCGGCGAGGGGGCTGGGACGCCGCCTCGCCGGTCACGATTTCAGTCATTTCGGCATGAGCCATGATGGCCCCTAGGACTCTTGTTTTGACGCGTTTTCTTTACGCGAACCGGTACCCACTTCGCTCGAAAACGCTATCGAACGTTACGACAGCTTGCCGACGGACTTTTCCAGCAACTCCCAGGCCTGGTCGCCATATTTACCCTTCCATTCCGCGTAGAAGCCGGCGGAACGAAGTTTTTCACGGAACGGCGCCACGGTCGGCTGGTTGAACGTGAGGCCTTTGCCGGCCAGTTCCTGCTGCAAGCCGGCATTCAGCTTGGCAACGTCCTCGCGCTCCTTGACGCCGGCGGCGTTGATGTTCTTGGCGACAATGGTGCGCACGTCTTCCGGCAGCTTTTCCCAGGCGCGGCGGTTGGCCAGGAACCAGAAACCGTCCCACATGTGGTTGGTGAGCGAGCAATACTTCTGCACCTCGTAAAGCTTGGCAGTCGAGATGATCGCCAGCGGGTTTTCCTGACCTTCGACGATCTTGGTCTGCAGCGCGGAATAGACTTCGCTGAAATTGATCGAGGCGGGGGCCGCATCGAATGCCTTGAACATGGAGGTCCAGAGCGGAGAAACCGGCACGCGGATCTTGAAGCCCTTGAAGTCGTCCGGACCTGCTATCGGCTTGCTCGAGGACGTCGTCTGGCGGAAACCATTGTCCCAGATCTTGTCCATGACCACGAGATTGGACTTGGTGATCTCGCCGCGGATATAGGCGCCCAGCCCGCCATCCATGGCCTTCCAGACCGTGTCGTAATCCGGGAACGCAAAGCCGATACCGCTGATCGAAGCCGCCGGCACCAGCGTCGCCAGGATCAGGCCCGACAGCGTGAAGAATTCGACGCCGCCGGAGCGAATCTGGCTCAGCATGTCGGTGTCGGAACCAAGCTGGTTGTTCGGGAAAATCTGCAGATCGAACCGGCCATTGGTCTCAGCCTTGATCGCCGCCGCCATCTCCTTGGCCCGGGCGTTCATCGGATGGCCGTCGGGAAGATTGTTGGCGTATTTGTAGGTAAATTCGGCCGTCTGGGCACGCGCCACGAACGGTGCGCCGATGCCGCCCAAGACCGCCGATGCAGCCGATGCCTTAAGTAACGTGCGGCGTGAAAAGCTCATCTGTTTCTCCCTTGAGACTTCTTGTTCTTGAGATGCAATCCTATACGGACCTGATGCCGCGGGGTCATCAGCGATCTCGCGCTCACGCGGCTTATTGCAGCCGATGCTGGCGACGGCAATATCGGGTTTGAGACGAGGCAATGCAGATCGGCGGCAGCACTTGGATCGGGATCGAGGAGCCAGCCACGTAGCGGCGACCCACAAGTTCAAGCTGAGTTCGTTTGGAAGGATCCCTAGCTAAATATCTGATCTAATTGTAGATATAAATATTCCATAATATACCTTATGCGAATTACGGGTGGAGGTCCCACAATTGGCGGCTGCGCGGGCCTCGATTTCTTGGGATCGGCCACGCGTGCAACCCAGAGCCCCATGAGCGCCGCCGTTGCCAGCGGCAATCGACAACCACGCAAGCGGACACTAGTTGTTGTCGTGTTTTCCGCGATCTACCCAAGGAGGTTCGGCGGCCTAGGTGTTTAGTCCCAGGCTTTGATGGTGCATTCTTATCGCACGATTCGAAGGATGCGCTATGGGACAAGTTTTACACTGCTGCGCCACGACGACTGAGGCAGTCCGTCGAGCAATACAAAATAGTCAAGAGAGCCTGAGAGCGCTCGCCAAGCGCTACGGGATCAACCAGAAGACTGTCGCGAAGTGGAAGCAACGCGAGACCGTCGCCGATCTCCCGACAGGCCCCAAGGAAGCCAAGTCGACGATCCTTTCCATCGAAGAAGAGGCGATCATCGTCGCCTTCCGGCGGCATACGCTGCTGCCGCTCGACGATTGCCTCTATGCGTTGCAGCCGACCGTCCCGCATCTGACGCGGTCATCCCTGCATCGCTGCCTTCAGCGCCACGGCATCAGCCGATTGCCGGAGGTCGAAGGCAGCAAGCCTTCGAAGAGAAAGTTCAAGGCTTATCCGATCGGCTATTTCCACATCGACATCGCTGAGGTCCAGACCGCTGAAGGCAAGCTCTACCTCTACGTCGCCATCGATCGCACCAGCAAGTTCGCCTTCGTGCAACTGGTCAAGAAGACGGGAAGGACCTCCGCCTCGGCCTTCCTCGAAGCTCTGATCGCGGCTGTTCCCTATAAGATCCACACGGTTCTCACCGACAATGGGATCCAGTTCACGTTCCCGCCGCGCTACGCGGACGGCCCGACAGCAAGATACGTGACGCATATGTTCGATATGCGCTGCCGGGAAAATGGCATCGAACACCGGCTGACCAAGATCAAGCATCCATGGACGAACGGCCAGGTCGAACGCATGAACCGGACGATCAAGGAAGCGACCGTCCAACGCTATCATTACGATCGATACGATCAGCTCGAAGCCCACCTTGCCGACTTCATCAACGCCTACAACTATGCTCGGCGGTTGAAGGCCCTGAAGGGCCTCACGCCTTACGAATACATCTGCAAATGCTGGACTTCCCAGCCAGAACGATTCAAACTCAATCCGCTCCAGAAAATGCCGGGACTAAACACCTAGCGTTCGGTTGCCGGCTTTGCCTACGCGTGCTCTGCGCCTCGCGCCGCCTCGATCAAATTGTTGCGAAGCGCGACGACTGCCTTTTGCATTTTAGGG
>Ga0207678_10005791_pt1 | contig 11018 bp, 8 predicted proteins | sample KBSC63metaG_FD_184319 | JGI IMG/M metagenome (GOLD analysis project Ga0207678, IMG submission 184319) | Corn rhizosphere microbial communities from Kellogg Biological Station, Michigan, USA - KBS C6-3 metaG (SPAdes) (version 2) | ecosystem: Host-associated > Plants > Roots > Rhizosphere > Soil ...
GGTCCCGCTCGACCTTCAGCTCCACGACACCTACTTCATCGTCGCGCACTTCCATTACGTGTTGATCGGCGGTGCGGTGTTCCCGCTGCTGGGAATCCTCACCTACTGGTACCCGAAGATCACCGGCCGGATGATGAGCGAAACGCTCGGCAAGATCGGCTTCTGGATGCTGTTCCTCGGCTTCCAGCTTACCTTTTTCCCGATGCATTTCGCGGGGCTGCTCGGGATGCCGCGCCGGGTCTACACATATCCCGCCGGGCTGGGCCTCGAGCTGCCAAATCTCCTGTCCACCGTCGGGGCGTTCGTGGTCGCGACTGCAGTTGTGCTGTTCGTGGTGAACGGGCTTTGGTCGGTTTATCGCGGAGTCCCTGCCCCTCCGAACCCCTGGGGTGCCGCGAGCCTCGAATGGGCAACCATCTCACCGCCTCCCCCGTATAACTTCGCACATATCCCAGTGGTCGAAACGCGCACTCCGCTGTGGGACAGTGCCGGTGAGCTTCCCGTCGTCAGCGGTCTTCGCGTCGACGAGAAAGAGATACTGCTCACAACCGTGGTCGCGGCGGCACCCGACCTGCGCGAGCCGGTTCCTGCGGCGAGCCTGTGGCCGTTCATTGCGGCCTGCGCAGTCGGCGTGCTCTTCGTCTCGTCGATCTTCTCGCCGTGGGCGGTTGTCTTCGGTGCGATCCCGTCGGCAATCGCTGCGGCGGCCTGGTTCTGGCCCAAGGATCTGAGGCGCCATCCGGAGCCGGTGATCACATGATCCCCGCCCCCCGCTTCACCGATGACGTGGCCGCGCTCCCGACGCACAAGTTCGGGCCGAGCAGCCTCACGTGGTGGGGCATCATCGGGTTCATGATCATCGAGGGCGTGTTCTTCGCTCTAGCCTTCGCCGCGTACTTCTTCCTGATGGGCCACGAGCAGGGTTGGCCGCCGGAAGGGAGACAGGCGCCCAACCTGCTCTGGGGGACATTATTCCTGGTCGTCATCCTGCTCAGCGAAATCCCCAATTCGATGATCAAGAGAGCAGCGAAGGAGCGGGACGTGCCAACGATCCGCGCGCTGATGCCGGTCATCATCGGTATCGGCGGGGTCCTGCTGATCATTCGCGGGTTCGAGTTCAAGAATTTGAACTGTCGCTGGACGGACGATGCGTACAGCTCGATCGTCTGGGCGATCCTGTTCCTGCACACGACGCACATCGTGACCGATTGGGGCGACACGATCGTGCTGTGGGCGCTGATGATGACCGACGTCGGCTGGGAGGGCCGCCGCCTCGTCGATACCGACGAAAATTGCCTCTACTGGCGCTACGTCTGGCTGCTTTGGATCCCAGTCTACTTGCTCGTTTACTGGGTGCCGCGGCTGTGAAGACGAGCGAGCGCATACGCGATGGCTTCATGCCCTGGTCCGGCCTCGCGCTCGGCACCGCCGGCTATTTCCTGACTCACCAGCTTGGATCGGACTCCACCTTTCAGGACTGCCGCTTCTCGAGCCCGTGGATTGTTCTGCTTGCCACCCTTCTAGGGCTGATTGTGATCGGCTTTGGGGCACTCGGCTCTTGGCGAATCTATGCGGCGCGGGAGGAAGCGCCTGCCCGCCGCCTTGTCGCAGTCGTGGGACTGCTAGCCTGCGCGCTCTACGCGATCGGAGTCATTCTTCCCTCGATTGCCGCCTTGGTCATCCCGCGATGCTGGGCATGAGGCTGCTCCCACTAATCCTCTTGTTCATCGCGGCCCCGGCGCTTGCCCATGGCGGCCACGGTCAAGGGCTGGGCTGGACCCTCGATCCACTGTTGACCGTCCCGCTTGCTCTCTCGCTGCTGGTCTATCTCGTCGGCTGGTCGCGCCTTGCGAAGCGCGCCACGACGCCAGTGCGGCCGGGCCTGTTCCTATCAGGTTGGGCGGTGCTGACCCTGTCGCTGACCTCGCCGCTCCACGAGGCCGGCGAGCGGAGCTTCACGATGCACATGATCGAGCATGAACTGATCATGCTCGTCGCGACTCTGTTGCTTGCCGCGTCAGGCGCCGGCGGTGTCCTCGCCTGGGGACTCCCGCGCCCCCTCCGGCAAGGCTTGGGCGGAAGCTGGAAATCGCCGCTGCAATCACTGTGGCGCCACCTCACCGAGCCGGTCACGGCGACGACCGTTCAAGGCGTTGTGATGTGGGTGTGGCACGCGCCGCCTTTGTTCGATCGCGCGCTGGACAGCTTTGCCTGGCACGTAACCCAGCATGCCTGTTTCTTCCTGAGCTCGCTGCTGTTCTGGTGGTCCATGATCCACCCCCGACGTGGCAGCGGCTATGGCGTCTCCGCGGCATGCCTGTTTGCGACCTCATTAATCGGCGGCGCGCTGGGTGCGTTGATGAGCCTGTCGTCGAGCCCCTGGTATGCCGCCTACGCCGCGATGGGCATGACTGGCATCGGCCTCGACCCGGTGAATGACCAGCGGCTGGCTGGCCTCATCATGTGGATTCCGGGCGGCGCCTTTCACGGGATTGCGGCGCTCGTGCTGTTCTACAAGTGGCTGAAGGAAGCAGATCGTGCTGCGCTCCCTGTCCACTAAGCTCTTCTTTGCGATCTTCGCGGCGCTGCTGTTCGTCATCGCGCTGATCGGCATCCTCTACAAATATGTCGAGCAGCGTGACCGCATGCGGATGCATGCCGCCGCGGAGACTGGCGGTGATCCGAGCCGCGGCGAAGCATTGTTCATCGAATATGGCTGCGGTAGCTGTCACGCGGTGAAGGGCGTCCGCACAGCGACCGGCATGGTCGGCCCTCCGCTCGACGGGATCGCCCTTCGGGTGATCGTCGCCGGGAAACTCGCCAACAAGCCCGAGAATATCGAGAAATGGATCCGTGACCCGCAGCAGGTGTCGCCCGGCACCGCAATGCCCGACCTGAATGTCGGCGACCGCGACGCCCGAGACATCACGGCATTTCTCTATTCGCGCTCCAAATAGCAGTCTTTAGGCCGCGTCTGACAACTCGCGCCAATCTGATTGGCCGCGCCGGACGAGCGTCGTTCCGCATCTCTTGCACCGACTATGCCATCGGCCCTGCACGACATGGGCCCACCGGCGAGACCGCCGGTGACCGATGACGCGGCAGATGAATCGAGCAATCACGCGCCCGGCTCCTTCAAACTGTGGGGTGGTTATGGCTCATCTGCCCTTGCGAGAGCTTTGCCATTACGTGAATTAGGTCTCAGTAGTTGAGACCGAGCGCAACATAGAGATGGTAGCCGGTGCGGCGGTCGGCCCAGGTCGGACCTCCTGACAGCAGAATATTCGCATGTTTCGATACGGCGATGATCGATCCGAGCCCGGCGCGCGTCTGAGAGGTCCCTCCAACTGCCTCAGGCCCCTGTCGCGTAATCTCGGCACCGACTGACAGGCCGTCATTGATTTCCTGTGTGACCGCCACCGCCACTTGCCAGAAATCCCGGTTTCCGGCACCCGGATTGATCAAATAACCGCCACCACCAAAGATGCTGGTACCTCCCTTAAAGTCCTTGCCAACCCAAAGGGGTAGCAAGAATCTCGCTTTCTCTCCCGGCGCGTGGCTCGCGGTGGGGAAAATCACCCGAGGGAAGATCGCGGCCGAAAGCCCATGTTCTTCGTCGTGGAAGAAGCGATACTTGACTCCCAGCTCCACGTCCCCTGCGCCGCTCCGCCAGCCCTCACCCGGCTCGTGCGAGAAGCTCAGCGGTAGTGTCGCTGTCAGCTGCACGCCCTCGACGGGACCATAATTGAGGTCGGTTCCGGTGTCGGCGTCGACGGTTGATCGCCGGCCTTCGCCAGCCCCAAACGCATAGATCTCCCAGTGCCCCGTATCGGTCGGCACTGGATCGTCTGTGAGGTATGGAGGCCCCGCCAACGCTGGCGTCCCAACTAGAAGCAACGCGCCGGCGAACGGCGCAATGCGTAACCTCACGCGTCCTCCGTGACTGAGCTAGGATGCCCGCCCGGCCGCTGGGGGAGTAGAAGGATGAGCCCAATGATCGCGACCAGCATCACGAGCGAGGCGAGCGGCCGGCTCAGCGCCAGGCCGCCCTTGTCGAGCGGCTTGTCGAGGAAATCCCCTACGGTCGCACCAAGCGGCCGCGTCAGGATGAAAGCCGCCCAGAACAGGATCACGCGGTTCACCTTCGTCGTGAAGTAGAGGATCGCAAGGACTGCCAACGCACTTCCGAATGCCAGGGCCGCGCCGCCATAACCGAGCCCCCAGCCGCCTTCGCTGAAATCGTCCGACGCCCAGTCGCCGAGCGCCGTGCCGAGCGTCTGCGAGAAGGTGATGGTCATCCAGTAAAATGCTTCGGCCTTGGCGGTCGTGATCGTGTTGACGTTCACCGTTCCGACCGCGCGGTGCCAGGCGAACAACGACAGCAGCACCGTAGCAAGCAGGAGCAGCGAACCGCCGGGATAGCCGATCCCGAGAGAGCGCGTGCAGAAGTCCGCGAGCGTCGTCCCGAAGGTGGTCGAAGCGACGATCGTCGCCCAGTAGAGCCATGGATTGAAGGCCCGCGCCCGGACCTGCAGCGCGACCAGCACGATCAAAGCAACCCCGAAAATGGCCGAGCCGACGAGGTAACCGTTCAACCCCGTGGCGCCGGCCTCGGGCGTCGTTTCGCCGAGCCAGCTCATGCTAACCGAGTCACCCCCAGTCTCGCCCAGCGTCGTTGCCAGGATCTTGATGATCCAGAACCCGAGCGTGATCGCCGGGACCTTGCTGATGATGTCGCCTCTGTCTTGTTGCACTTCTAATTTCCCCCCGTCGGACCCAAGTCTCAATCTTCCACAGATAAAACGGCCGTTCCACGCAACCTCAACCCGATCCAGATGGTGCGGGGCGTGGCTCGTTCGATCGCACCGTCGCCGCCGATGCCGGCCATTACCAATGCATTCGTCAAATTCTCAGCTCGAGCAATGAGCTTTAGCCGGCGCGTGAGCGGCCAGGATGCAAAGGCGTCGAGCGTGGTCGCGCCGTTCAGGACGCGAGTATTGAGATCGTCCTCATATTGCCGGCCAACGCGTCGCAGCACGAATTCGGCACCTTTGCCGCCCTTCTCCCAACTTGCGGAGAGCGTAGCCGCGAACTTCGGGGTCTGCGCCGGCCGCAGTCCGTTCAGGAAAGCCGCCGCGCCGCTCGCATCCATCCGCGCATGCGTTAGGCTCGCGCCTGCGCGCACAGACCAGGGACCGTGCGTCCATTCGGCCGAGGCCTCGAGCCCACGCACACTTACCGCATCGAGGTTCTTTCGCTGCCGGAAGGCGCCGCCCGCCGCCACGAAGCCGACCTGCGGAAAGCTTCCGGGACCTTGGGCAAGAGTAACATTGGCAATGGCATCGCGAAGACGGTTGGCGAAGCCCGTCAATGACAGTCGCCAGGACTCGCGATGAAATTCGACACCCACCTCCGCACCCGCCAGCCGCTCGGGGTCGAGGTCGGCATTAGCCGCGGTTGCATCGAGTCCAGCGCGGAATGGCCGGAACAGCTCATTCAGGGTCGGCATTCGCCACCCGAGATAGGCGGCGCCGCGTACAGTAAATCCACCTCCGATTGGCGCAAGCAAACCACCCCGGGCCGTCGGTAGCCAACCGTGTCGCGCTGCGTATTCATCATTGCGCGTCACCACACCCGTCGCGATGGTCTGCTCGAACAAGCGCCCGTCGCTGACCTGCCACCGATCGAGTCGCGCGCCGGTGCTGAAGGTAACTCCCCCCACGACCGTCGACCCTTCGATGAACAGGCCGCCAGTCCATGTTTGGCCGTTCGCGATACGCCGCCGCGTCGGTTGTCCGGCGACATAATTGGCCAGCTCTCGGGTTTCCCCCTTCGTGCGGCGCGTGTCCACGCCCAAGCGTAACTCGATGCCGGCGGGTAGGGGCGGGCGCACCTCGATGCCTCCACCCAATCCGTGTGACGGTACGCTGTCCTGCAGGAGCACACGAGTCGCGGTTAACCGCCCCGGACTGACGCCCGCCGTACTGCTTCGCAAGTTGCGCCATTGCCAATAGCCGAGCGCACTCCACTGCCAGCGTCCGCGCCCGACCAGCCGTAGCGACGCGTCAGCGCCATTCGTGCGGTCGTTACTGAAATCGGTCCCGCGCGTGCGCCAGTCGTGGAATGCCGAGACGTTCGCCTGCAATTCGGTTGATTCACCTATCGGCCTGACCCATCGGCCCCTGCCGCTCCATTCGCGATAAGACGCGCGTTCGTCGGCTGGGCCGCGAGTGTCTTTCGTGATCGGAATAAAGCCGTCGCCGCGTGCGGCACGACCGCTGATGCTAAACACTCCTCCGCCTGCATCCACGCCGAGCCGCCCTCGGGCCTCTATCGAGTCCCGGCTTCCGCCGTCGATTTCGCCGGCAACTCCAGAATCCGACCGGCTCGTCATCGCGATCGTGCCGGCGAGCGCGCCCGGCCCATTGGCGACGCTCCCTCCGCCGCGAACAATGCGAACTTCCGACAAATCCGCCGCATCATAAGCAGGCCAATTCACCCAACCGCCAAACGGATCGCTTTGCGGAACCCCGTCCAACACCAGCAGAGCTCGGCTCGACGCATTCCCGCCCAGCGCGCGAAGGGTCACGCCCTGGCTAGTCGGGTGCCCGCTGCGCGAATCCGAACGGCGGAACAGCTGCACGCCCGGGACTTCCTTGAGCAGCTGGTCCAGGTCGTGGCTTGGCGATTGCGCGATCCGACGCCTTTCGATCCGCTCGACCGCATAGACGCGTTCGGCTCTTGCCTCGGGTAAGGCAGTCCCGGTGACGATGATCGCCGGGGGCGAAGGCGGCAACGCGTCAGCCACGCGGCTCTCTACAGGATGTCGTAAAGCGTCGCGGCGACGGTCAGGACAGACGTCGCCGCGACTGCGAGCACCGCCCAAGGAGCCCACCACGGCCACGAAAGGCGGTTGGTTTCGTCCGACTTTGCCACGCCGTTACAAGGCCGCAACGCTCCCGCGGTTCCAACGGCCGTGACGGCAGAATTTAACTATGGTTAAAATGCAATTGATGATGATTGGGTAAATTGCTCTAAATCCACTATTCTTTGAAAACGACTCGATTTCTCGGGAAGGGGGCGCCCCGGGTGAAGCTTCGACGTGGACCAAGACTGAAAGCCGTTCGCTCCGGACCTCGGGGCGGCTTGCGGCTCATTGCATGCACGATCTTCGGCAGCTTGCCCGGCGGCCTTGCGGCCCAGACCGTGCCGACGGCAATCCCTCCGACCAGGGAGGAAATTACGCGCCCTGTCGCGCCAACCGCGCCGCCGCAGAGCCGGTTGGAAGTCGAAGGCGGCATCGAGCGGTCACCGTGCGCACTAGACGGTCCCGACTTCAAGTCGATCCACTTCGTCCTCCGTGGCGCCGAGTTCGACGGCCTACAGGGCCTAACCCGCGCCGACCTCGCAGCCGCATATGCGCCGCTTATCGGTCAGGATGTACCGATCTCGACGGTATGCGAGATCCGTGACCGCGCGGCCACCATCCTCCGCGACGCCGGCTACATCGCTGCCGTCCAGGTACCCGAGCAGCGCATCGGGGACGGGATCGTCCACTTCCAAGTCTTGATGGCGCGCCTTACTCAGGTCCGCGTCCGCGGTCAGGCGGAAGGCGCCGAGGCCGTGCTCGCGGCTTATTTGACCCAGCTGACCAAGCGCCCGCTGTTCAACCGCTATGAAGCCGAGCGTTACCTGCTGCTCGCCAGCGACCTGCCGGGCTACACAGTCCGGCTGACGCTCCGGCCCGCCGGCACCGCGCCGGGCGACGTCCTTGGCGACGTCACGGTCCAGCACCTTCCGGCCTACGCCGATTTCGTCGTCCAGAATGGCGGATCGAAGGATCTGGGCCGCTGGGGTGGCCTGCTTCGTGGACAATTGTTCGGGCTAACCGGCATGGGCGACCGCACGTCGCTGTCGGTCTACAGCACCTCCGATTTCAAGGAACAACAAACGGTCCAGCTGGCCCATGAAATGCGGCTCGGACCCCAAGGCCTCAGCCTCGCCGGCACGTTCACCTATGCCTGGGCGCGGCCATCTGTCCCCGACGCGAAAGTCCTTGCCAAGACGCTGCTTGCCACTGTCGAGGTCGGCTATCCTTTTGTCCGGAAGCAGGCCGAAACCGTTCGCGGCTCCTTGGGCGTCGACGTTGTCAACCAGGACGTCGACTTCAACAGTCTTCCCCTGACCCGTGATCGGCTGCGGGTCATGTTCCTTCGCCTCGGGCTCGATGCCATCTCGCCCAATCCGGGTTCGGGATTTTCCGCGGCTGAACCACCCTGGCATCTGACCGGTTTGCTCGAGCTTCGACAAGGTCTCCACGCCCTTGGCGCGACACGTGATTGCGGCCTCCTTGGTGTCAATTGCCTTGGGCCCGGCGATATCCCACCGACCCGGCTAGAGGGTGAGTCCGACGCGACCGTTCTGCGCTTCACTGGCTATGGCGAAGTCCGGCCGGCTCCGAAGCTGACCTTCTCACTCGGCCTGCGGGCGCAATATGCTTGGCAGCCGCTGCTGAGCTTCGAAGAATTTTCCGCAGGCAACTATACCGTTGGACGCGGCTACGATCCTGGTGCCTTGCTAGGTGACCGCGGCTGGGGAAGCCAGCTTGAACTTCGCTACGGCAGTCGGATCCCGACAAGCGCCGACAAGCCCGCGATCGAAGGCTATCTCTTCTGGGACCACGCGCGGGTCAGCAATAAAGACAGTGCGGTGGTCGTCACGACCACGCAACACCTTAATTCAATCGGCGGCGGAGCCCGCGTGAATTGGGACCGCTTCGTTCTCGATGCCGGTCTCGCCATCCCGCAGACCCATGTCGGACCGCTCGGGAAGAAGCCCGACGCACGCTTCCTCGTCACCCTGACCACCCGGCTCTGGCCATGGAGATACTGATGCCGGCTGCTGCGTATCCCGTGTATCGCCTCAGGCGAGGGAAACTGCTGATCTCGGGTGCGACGCTTGCAATCACGGTCGCGCTCACTCCACAACAGGCTTGGGCTCAGGCCTATCAGGGCATGCCGACAACAACATCCGGCACGGTCAGTTACACGCGAACGACTCCTGGGGTCGAAACGATCAATGTTGGGTCGAACACCGCCTCCATCGACTGGGCACCGAGCGACACCCAGGGCACCGGCAACGTCAACTTCCTGCCTGCGGGTAATACAGCGACTTATCAGGGTGCCGCGGGCCTCGCCGATTTCACGGTGCTCAACCGAATCGTGCCGACCAGCACAACGCGTACGGTTGAGCTCAACGGCACGATTCTCAGCAAGCTCGCCGGCGGAGCGACTGGCGGCAACGTCTGGTTCTACAGCCCTGGCGGAATCCTCATCGGCTCGGGCGCGTCGATTGACGTCGGCGGCCTGCTTCTGAGCAGTCTCGATTTCAGCAGCCTCAGCAGTAACACCGGAACCGATTTCTCGGCCTTCTTCCTGAAAACGGCCGCCAACGCGGGCACCGTCAAAGTCATGAGTGGCGCGCAAATCAATGCGCGCAATTCCTATGTAGCGATGATCGGCCCGCGCATCGATCAGGGCGGCAATGTGCAGGTGAGAGGCTCCGCGGCCTACGTGGCCGGGGACCAAGTCTCGATGACGTTTAACCAAGGCATTTTCAGCATTTCGGTGCCGTTTGACCAAGGCACGTCGGACCCGAATGGCATTGTCCACAGCGGGACGACGAGCGGCCCGGCCAACGTCTCGGCCGCTGAAAACCACCAGATCTATATGGTCGCGGTTCCGAAGAACCAGGCCATGACGATGCTGCTTGGCGGCAATATTGGTTTTGCGCCCGCGGCGACCGGAGCCGTGGTCAAGAATGGTCAAATCTTTCTGCAATCCGGGCTTGCGGGCGGCGGACTTAACGGAAGTGGCACGGGGGCTATCACCTTCGGCGCGCAGCCGGGGACGACGTTCACTTCAGACGTCCTGGCAGAGGCAGATGGGCCCTTCGCGGCCGGTGCAAGCGGACCGGGCACTTTCTCCGGAGATCTCATTCTCGTGCCGGGGATCGGCAATGTTTCGATCAGCAATTTCAATGTTGCGGGAACATTCGAGATCATTTCGAACGGCGATCTGACGGCGAATAACCTGACCGCCGGCCTAGGGCTGCTTCTTTTTGCTACGGGCGACCTGACGGTCCAGGACGTGACGGTCACCGATCCGAACGGACTCGCGTTGCTAAGCGCAACGGGCCTTGCGACCTTTACGGGCACCGTGAATGCCCCGAGCATCTTCGTTAACTCTGCTGACTTGGACGTTCAGAACGGCGCGTTTCTCGGAGTTGCAGGCGTCACCCAGCTGGTCGCGCTCAACGCCATGAACGACCTGGGGATATATATCGGAAGCAATCTCAGTGTGCCGACCGGTGCCTACCAGCTGGGTAATGAGAATGGCGACATCATCGCAACCACAGTCACGGTAACGGCATCCTCGGTGACCAACGCGCTGACGCCGGATATCATTGTCGGCGACAGCAACATTGACGGCAGTCTGACGACCCGTCCCGGCGGCGGCATCACGAATATCATTCTCGGCACCAACGACGGTTCAATCCGGATCATGGGAGACGTCAGTTGGATCGACGCCGGTGTGTCTGACACGCTGACTTTGAATGCGGGCAAATCGATCGAGTTGGACACCGATAGCGGCTCGTTGGCCATGACCAACCCGGCCGGATTTGTCGGGGGGCGCCTAGTTTTGAACGCCCCGAACATTTGGATCACCCAGGGTTCGATTCTGACTCAGCTCGAAGCCAATCCGAACTTCGCCGGGCGCGACGCCGCGCTCGGCACCAACAGCGGGACGTCCAATCCGCTCGGTTTCGTTGGTGCTGGAGGAATTAGCGCTTTCTTTTCGAACACATTCTTCGTCCAGAATAGCGGGATCTCCACGGACATGGGCGGCATCACCGTCGGTGACCGAGGCATGATCATCGACAACAGCAATGCCGGAACGGCTCCGCCGGCGGTGACGCTCAATATCTACGGCCGTCAGATCAGGTCGACCGGAGCCGTT
>Ga0207678_10005793_pt1 | contig 11016 bp, 9 predicted proteins | sample KBSC63metaG_FD_184319 | JGI IMG/M metagenome (GOLD analysis project Ga0207678, IMG submission 184319) | Corn rhizosphere microbial communities from Kellogg Biological Station, Michigan, USA - KBS C6-3 metaG (SPAdes) (version 2) | ecosystem: Host-associated > Plants > Roots > Rhizosphere > Soil ...
TCATGCGGACGCTGATCAGGCAGCCCGCTTGAGCGCCGGTCTCGCAAGCTCGGTGCCGGCAGTCCAACGATAGGTTGCCGACACCGTCTCGGAAGGAGAGCCGTCGCTGTTCATTTGCTCGCGATACAGCAGCGAGGTCTCGCCCTCTTGCGACTCATCGACGAACTCGGTGCCATCCTTGCGCAGCTGCGTTTCATTGACGATCACCTCGCGCAAATACTCGCGGTGGCTCTTGAAAACAATTGGCGCTGGGAGCTTCCCATCGCCGAGAATTTCAGCCGGATCGATGCCTTGCGACTTGCACAGATCCATCACGACCTGCAAGTGCCCGAGCTCATAGTCTAGAAAGCGTTCCCAGATCACCTTGATGCGCGGATTTGTTTCCTGCTCAACGCAAGCGCTGTAGTTCCACACCTCGCATGCCTCCTGGAGCAGCATCTTCTCCAGCAGCAATTCGTCGGGATTGATCATGCTGCCGTAGTGCACGATGTGCTGAGACTCTATCGACGCGATCTCTGCGTACAGCTGCCGAGCGATCGGGTCGGTGAAGAGCGGACCAATCGTCATGTAGTAGTCGTGCGTTTGATATTCGCCTCCGGTGAGAGTCATCGCGTGAAGTTTGGTGGCCAAGGGGGCGTTGCGTTCATAGGGCCGCAGGAGTTCGTGTTCTGGTGCCCGATGGTGGACCAGCGTCGGGCGAGCCGGAATGATGTCGGTATGTCCCTGAGTGATGTTGTTCGCATCTTTACCTTCGAGCCTGTCCAGCAGCGCGCTGTAACGGTAAAGGTGGTCGAAGTCTTCGAGCAAGGCGTAGCGGTAGCCCTGGGCCAGGTACGGGTCAGCTTCCAGTTGGGCGACCGACGCGGTGACCTCGATGGCAGTCTGTTCATAACCGATGGTCGTTTCGATCGGCGAGTGGTCGGCCCCGATCAGCCAGTTGATGAGCGTGGCTTGGTGCTGTTCCGTTCGCATCAACATGGCGATGGGTTCGCGCAGCGCCCCGTTCATTCGCAGCATGACTTGCTTCATGCGAACCGAGTCGAGTTCGACCCCGTTCATCAGGATCGTGCGCACTCGCGTGAAGGCGTCGTCATCGAGTTTGCTGATCGGTTTCTGAACCAGCTCTTTCCAGGTAAATGCCTGCCGTTCGAGCGGCGCGCCACGGTCAGCGAAGAGATTGATGGTCATGGGATTCTCCTGGTCAGATCACTGCCGGCTGCGGGTCTTCGTATACCAAGCCAGTCAACCACTGCTTGACGATCACAAGGTGATCCTGCTCCTCAGCAAGCGCACCAAGAAACTGGCCCGCGAGATCAGATTCACCCATGTCATCGGCGAGGCTCGCCAGAAGCTCCCAGCCAGCGTTGTCCGCCAGTTCTACGGCGAGCATCACATTCAGGCACTGGGCCAATGTGGTCCGCGGGTCGGTCAGGACCTGCATGAAGCCGCTGGATGCCAGAGCCATGACGTCGGCACAGGGCGTCTGGGACGTGGGGTCACCGCCCATCTTCACGATGGAGTCGCTGATCAACTGGAAATGCTCGAGCTCTTCAGCGCGAATGCTTCGGAGCAGCTGATCAGGCCTTTGGGCTGGACGTGTTCTACCGTCCTCGCCAGTCAACTCAATGCTTGCAAGCGCGTCGCCATCCGTGATTTGCACGGCTGATTCGAACTTCAGGATCAGGGCATCGTACAAGCGCACTCCGGTCCGCTCATAAGCCAGGCGCTCGCCCAGTTTGTCGAGGAAGACACCCGGGTGCTTTCCCTTCAATTTGGAAAGGCCCGACTTCGCCACGCCCTTCAGGGTGGCGGGCACAGCAATAGAACCGACAGGATCGGACTCCTCGATGTACGTGAGCTTTTGAGATTCCATCTCCGAGGTGTCAATGTCGTCGAAGGGACTGAGATCGTCCGTGGCCTTTGTCATGGCCGCCAAGGAGTCGGGCGCCAAAGAGGCTCCAGTCATGTTTGGGCCGAGTATGGTGGGTTGCATGTGTTGCCTCTGTTCTCGGGAGTGAGTAAGCGCAGATGGCAAGCGTTGTGCCGTATGCGGAAAAAAGTTTGGCGCTTTAGGCGCCACCCAAGCTATTCGAGAAAGCGTTGGAAGTCGACGGCTTGCGTCGCGGCAGCGAGCGCATCCTGGACCTCTTTCGGCCGTTCACGTGCCCCGGCGTGCCGATGCCGCACACCGCAACGTCGGGTTGAAAAACCGCGCCTCCACAAAACCGGCTTTGCCGTCATAAATGCAGTGGACGACTCAGGACACCAAAAAATAACTTGAACATATGACTCGCTGGACTGGGCGCGCTGCGTCGTTGTGAATCGCCTGTGTGGCTCGGCCACACAAGACTGTGTCCTCCTTAGCTGACGAGCTCAATGACGAAAGCTACAGCAACACCGGCTGCGATCCGCCCGGCTTCAGCTTCAAATAGGCACATCGTTTGCCGTCCGACAGGGCGCGCGGCCGGGGTAATCCAACCGTTGCACATTTCTCCCGCTGATGGCGGGTCTTCGATTCGAAAGGAGTTTCAAGATGGCATCAAGCAATCAAAGTGGAAATCAAGGCGGCAAAGGCAGCGACCAAGGTGGAAACCGCGGAGGGAACCAGGGCGGCAAGGACTCGGAACGCGGCTTTGCATCAATGGACAAAGATCGCCAGCGTGAAATCGCCAGCGAAGGTGGCCGTGCGGCACACGAGAGCGGCAATGCTCATGAGTTCACCTCGGAAGAGGCGCGAAAGGCTGCCGAACAACGGGGCGGAAATCAGGGCGGAGGTAGCTCGGGCAGCTCGTCTGGAAAGAAGTAGCTCGGCCTGATCACGGATGAGCAGAAAGGGTGGCGGACGCGTCACCCTTTCTGTCAATGGTTCCGCGCAGCGCGATCAAGCCATCGACAGCGGCGCGGATCCACACGCTTTCGGTGTTGTATCCAAACTTGAGCATCCGCTCGGTCGAAACATTCGCGTGTGGCTGAGCAGCCCTTGGGCCTGAACTACTTGGGCCACGCATGTCGTCATCCGCGACGCGATGTCTTCGAACCCATGCCCTGGAGCTCATTCATCACGCCCTGGTCCCGATGGGGCAAACAAGCATCGCGGGGTAGAACGATGGAGAAGCGGGTTTGACGATTTGCCGAATGCACTTCCACTGTTCCGCCGTGCGCTTCTGCAGCTTGTCGAACGATGAAGAGCCCAAGCCCGAGGTGGCCAGGATCTTTGTTGCTTGCTCCCGCCGAGCCTCTGAAAAGCGGATCAAAGATCAGATCCAGTTCTGCTTCTTCAAGCGTCGGACCATGGTTGTCGACGTGGACTCTCACATGCTCTGCCTCGCATTGCACAGCCACTCGGACGGCCCCGTCGTCCCCATACTTGATGGCGTTTCCAATCAAGTTGCCCACCGCCTGGCGGATCCGCGAAACATCCCAAACTCCTGGACAGGTGCCTGGCGCGTCGAACTCAATGCGAGCAGATGGGTGCGCACTGCGCTGCATCTCGACTTCCTGCCAGCAGGTCTCGACCAAGTCCGCGGGACGAGGATCGACCTCGAGTCTTCCGCCCATGCTCACCCGGTTGAAGTCGAGCAAGTCGTCCAGCAACTCTGCCATCCTTTGACCGCTACGCACGAGACGGTCGATCTGCGCCTCCAGGTCTGGGCTCGGATGGTTGAGGGAAATCAGTTTGGCGGTCAGCTGAATGGAGTTGAGCGGCCCCCGAAGATCATGACCAAGAACACCGAGAAAGATGTTCCTCCATCGATCCACTTCGGCGGTGAAGTAGTCCACTGACTCCGCAACGGCCTGATCGATGGCTTCGTTGAATCGACCCACGTCCGAGATCTGGGTCACATGGTTGCCTTCGCGGTCGAAGTAAAGGCGCAGCACGCTCGCGCGCAGCGCCCGATACTCGCTCACCAACTGCCGGATGCTGAAGCCGCTCATCGCGCGCAAGACAGCGTGCAATTGGGCCGCCGTTTCAGTCGCAGGCGCAGGCCCTTCCCCAAATGACTTCCGCTCCTGTTCCAGTCGTGTCTGCGGGGTTCGCAGGTCTGCACAAACTGCACGAAGAATTGCCTCAGCATGATCACGCAGAGCCAGGTTATCGAGATTACTGGCTGCTGGCAGCAAAGTCCTTGCGAACTCTTCCCACCGGGACAGAATCGCCTCCATCTCGGCGTCGATGAAATCAGCTAGGCGCATCGAACCACCCCCCGCTCAAACCAGCGAACTTTGGACCTTCTCGTTAGTGTAGAACTCCATCGAGATCGGATACCCATTTTTAGAGCTTCCTCGATGAGCCAGGGCATACGGATGTAGACAGAAGGCCCTTGAAGCCCCCAATGAAGCCCAGCGGCGCGCCCAATTGGCCCAGCATCGCGTGCAAGCCTCAGAGGCTGCCTCAGAGACTGAGAGTATTCGATCATGCCCGCTCATCACGCCAAAAGACCCCTGCTCATCGTTGCAAATGCTCGCCATAGCCAAGCTATGGCTGCGCTTTGCGCCTAGATCAGGCGCCTTTTGACATGCTGCTCGGACACGTTCGAAATACTCTCAGCCTCTCAGCGCTTCTCTGGCGCATAAAGGACAAGCAGCGACGGCAACCCGTTCGCGTTGGCGAACTTGACTTCGCGTCAATAGACGAGCACGTATCGCCTGCAAAGACAATCCAAGACATGGACCCAATTCGCAACACAGGCACGGCAAGGCCGCGCGAAATCAACCCCGAACCGCATGGCTCAAACTCGGATAGTGCAGGGCAAAGGCGTGTTCGGCCTCGCATTTCGGTAGCAATTGATGCAACGGTGCCGCTGTCACCACTGCGGCGGGCCATGTCCGGCGATATGGAGGCCGGACCGTCGTCGCGACTCCCGCGCAGTGCGATACCTGCGCATCGGACGCCGCCGCTTCAAAGTGCCGCTCTTCCTGGTTCGCCGGCAGCAGAAGCGCCGCTGAGGGCCTCCAACATGCCCTCATCCTCTCGGCCGGCGCTGCCGGACCTGAACGAAAGCCCGCCTTGTTCACCGACTGCCTGTTCCGAGCTATCGCCCGATAGACCCGAGCCCGTTGAAAATGTCTTGGCCGAGTTCGGCATTCGCGGCGAACCGCAGCCTGCAGACGTCCTCAGGCTGGTGGATCTGGTTGCCCAACGCCCAGCCCTGGAAGCGCGCATCCATCGCGCGGCGGACGAACTGATGCTGACACTGCCCCTCTCGCCCGAGCTGCGCCACGGGCTGGAAAGTCGCCATGGGCTGAGTCTGGTCTCGGACCGCCTAATAGCGCAGTTGATGGATTGGATTGACATCTTTGAGGCAATCGATGCGTACGAGAAAATCAATGGCATCGACGTGTTGCAGGCTGAGAATGTGCAGCCTCGCAGTGCGCAGGCATACGCAGCAACGGTGTCGATGTCACCACCGCGGGGCGCCATGTCCGGCATGGAGGCCGGACCATCGTCACGCCCCCCACGCGGTGAGAGCTTTGCAAATACCTTGACAGAACTCGGCATTCTCGGCCAACCGCAGCCTGCAGATATCTTCAGGCTGTTGGATCTGGTTGCCCAACACCCGGACCTGGAAGCCCGCATCCATGCCGTGGCGGATGATCTGCTCGCGAGCCTGGACATATCGCCCGCGCTGCGCAACAGGCTGCAAAGCCGCTTTGGGCGCGATCTGGTCCAGGACCGGTTGGTCATGCGGTTCCTAGATGCGATGAATCGCTGCGAGTTGGCCGCACTCGGCATTCACGGCGAAGAACCGCAGCCTGCAGACATCTTCGGCTTGGTGGATCTGGTTGCCCAACGCCCGGACTTGGAAGCCCGCATCCATGGCGTGGTGGATGATCTGCTCGCGAGCCTGGACGTCTCGCCCGAGCTGCGCAACGGGGTGCAAAGCCGTCATGGGCGGAGCCCTGTCTCAGACCGGCTGATAGCGCGGCTCATAGATACGATGAATTCCTTCGAGGAAAATTTTTCGGGCGATGAAAGCGACGAGATTGACGGATTGGAAGACGATCTCAACCAGCAGCACGACCCCTTGGGCAGCGAGATCCAAGCCTGGGTCCGCCTGACCGGCGAGCCACTCGACACCATGCATGCCTTCGATGATGAAGAGAATGCGCCGTCATTTGCTCGAATGCTCGCGCGCCTGCGCGGGTCGGGCTCCCAGGGCACGTCGGCGCCCCCTGAGCAGACAGCGGCGCAGGTGTCATCCGTGATCCATGCCATCGCCAATGATGCCGGGCTGCGAACCCAGGTGTTCTCAATTGCCCAAGACGCGCTAGGCAGTTGCGGCGACAACTTGGCCGAAGGGTTCTCGAAGATACGCCTGGCCGTAGACAAGCATCAGATGGCCCAGGCCGTGGCGCATGGCCAAGTGAACGCGAAGCAGCTCAACGACTGGGCAGGATCGCTGTTCCGCTTGTCGCTGCTCGAAAGCGCAGTGCACCGCTTCATCCACACCCAGCTCCAGCGTTCTGACCTGCCGGAATTGCAGCGCAATGCGCTCACCAACGAGCCACTGGAAACAATGGTTCATGCCAAGGTCGCCCTGCGCGAAATGCTTGGGCTGCCGATGAGCACAGTCTCTGAGATTCGATTCCGCCGCTGCAGCGTTTTGAGGCAAAGAGATCTGGACATGCTGGCACAGCAAGTGAAGATTCAGGGCGATGACGGTCAGGAACACGGCAAGTTCCTACTGGGTCTCGAAACCTGGCGTGCCGGCATGAAAGTACTTCATGCACAGCACTTCAAGGACTTGAAGGCCAAGCAGGACAACGATCCCTTCTTTGATCTTGATGTGCCCACGGATCTGGTAGGGCAGGCGGCATACGCCGCGCAGGCGCGGCGGGTCGAGGCAAAGTTCGCCGATGAGGAGAATGCGCTGCTACTGCGCTTGGCGGCCGAACGCGGCTAACAAGAGAAGAGCCGAGCAGAAGCAACAGGCACCTCAAGGTCCAAGAGGCCAGCAAGGTACATGCCGTGCCTGACAGCAAATACAGGCTGACTGATGGGAGGCCGGAGCGTGCGCGAAAGCGCAAGCACCACGAGAGGCGCGAAGACCGCGTCAATCACGCCAAGTCAGCTCTCAGGGCCGCACCGGGGTATAGCGAAAGCGTGGCAGAAAGTTCGACGTGACCGATCCTGCTGCCCGCCCGTACGAAAGCCCGAGCAGCACGAAGCCGACGAGGATGAGCGCGGTCACCACTCCTCGGCGCGCCTTGCACTGCGCCCCGACAGCGGCGCGATCAACCGACACTTGATGCGTGAAGTGACACTAGCGCCACGCGCCCACATCTTCCGCTCAGCCGCCGCGCGCTATCGGATAGACGTATAGCTCACCTGTCATCTCGACAACAAGATAGCGCTCGCCGCAAATCTCGACGACGTCTTGATTCCTGAAGTTACGATCCAGCAGCCACTCAGGTGCGCGCTGAGCCGCATGCTGAGAATAGGCGCCTGCATCGTCTGCACCGAAGCGCGGGTAGCGGCGATCTTGGGGCCCCGCACGTATTGCACCGGCTGCGACGCACCCGTCTGGCCGACTGAAGGGGCATCAGGATGTGGATCGACGGCGGCTGATGTGCCAAAGTATGACGAATGCGACGGATCCCAAAGGGCTGGTGCCGCGTGCGAACGAGCCGCTTTGCCCAGCGCGCCAACGCGTAGTCGAGTTGACCCAAGCCGGGAGCCAGCTTGGACGATAGAACTGCGCCCTACGAAGAGCCGAGCAGCACTAATAGTGCTGCCTCCAGATCTCAGTCGCGCACTGCCGACACCGCTCGGCTCGCGCGCAAGGCCAGCAAAGTGCAGGCCGTGCCTGACAGCAAATAAAGGCTGACTGACGCGAGGCCGAAGCGAGCCGAAAGCGCAAGCGCCACGAGAGGCGCGAAGGCCGCGCCGATTAACCACGCCAAGTCAGCCGTCAGGGCCGCGCCGGTATAGCGAAAGCGTGGCAGAAAGTTCGACGTGACCGAGCCCGCTGCCTGCCCATACGAAAGCCCGAGCAGTACGAAGCCGACAAGGATGAAAGCATCCTGCCCGCTATCGCCACCGTCGAGCAGCCATGGCGTCACGAAGCTGAAAAGCGCGATCAGCACCGCGAGGTAGCCGAGTGTGCTGCGGCGGCCAATGCGATCGGCCACGATGCCCGACAAAGGCATCGCCACGGCTGCCAGCACGGCGCCAGCCAATTCCACCGAGAGGAATTGCCCGATCTCATGCTGCGAGTACAGCGCAACCCACGACAGTGGAAACACCGTCACCAGGTGGAACAGCGCGTAGCTCGCCAGCGCCGCGAATGCGCCGATGAACACGTTGTGCCCCTGCGCCGCGAGCAGGTCGCGCACGTTGCAAGGCTCAAGCTCATGCGCTTGCAGTTCGCGTTCATATTCGTGCGTCACCACAAGCCGCAGTCGCGCGAAAAGCGCAACGACGTTGATCGCGAACGCGACGAAAAACGGGAAGCGCCAGCCCCAGCCGAGGAAGTCCGCGCTCGATAGACTGGACCACAGATACCCGAACAAGCCGCACGCGACGATGAAGCCCAGCGGTGCGCCCAACTGGCCGAGCATGGCGTACCAGCCACGGCGCTTCTCGGGCGCGTTGAGTGCCAGCAGCGAAGGTAGCCCATCCCACGAGCCGCCAAGCGCCAACCCCTGTCCGAGGCGACACATCGCAAGCAGCGCAATGGCAAGCTCGCCAGCGCTGCGATAGCCGGGCAGCAGCGCCATGCCAACCGTCGAACTGCCAAGCAGGAACAGCGCCGCTGTCAGCTTGGTTCCGCGTCCGAAGCGCCGCTGCAGCGCCATGCCCGCCAGAGTGCCGATTGGTCGCACGATGAAGGCGAAGGCGAACAGCGCGAATGCGTACAACGTGCCGTGCAGAGCGTCGACGAATGGAAAGAACACCGCTGGAAAGACCAGCACGGACGCGATGCCATAGACGAAAAAGTCGAAGTATTCCGAAGCGCGTCCGATAACGACGCCTACCGCAATGTCACCGGGCGCGACGCGGGCCCTGTCGCCACGCGGTTCGGTGGCGAATGAGATGGGAATGAGGTTTGTGGCCTGGGAGGAATGCACAACTGAGCTGCTGGAAACGGGCATGACGGAAGGGCCCCGGGGCTTTAGTGTCGCTTCACGCATCAAGCGTCGGCTGCTCGCTTGCTCTCGAAGCGCATTGCGGCGTTTCGCCTCCTCGCCATAGCACGGCTATGACTCGTCGACGCGCCTTGCACTGCGCTCCGACAGCGGAGCGATCAACGGACACTTGATGCGTGAAGCGACACTAGTGCAGTGTTTCACGCTATGCGGAACTTAATAAGACTGATGGATTTGGCCGCGCGAAACACTGCACTAGGACAAATTGTCCAATGGTTAAAGAGCCTCGATCAACTTACATTTCACGCCGAAGCACAACTGTCGTTTACCCGCACTCGGTGGCTCCCGATGTCTCTCTCACGCTTGACCCACCGCACAGCCCGCCTGGGACTGTCTGCCCTCCTGATGCCGCTGGCCGGCTGCGACACCCTCGTGATGAAACCGCACGGCGACATCGCAGCCCAGCAGGCGCAGCTGATCGTCACCTCCACGGTTCTCATGCTGCTGATCATCGTGCCGGTGATCGTACTGACACTTTTCTTCGCCTGGCGCTACCGACAATCCAACGCGAGCGCGACCTACACACCGGACTGGGACCACTCCACGCGCCTCGAACTGGTGATCTGGGGCGCGCCGCTTCTGATCATCATCGCGCTGGGCGCAATCACCTGGATCAGTACGCACAAGCTCGATCCGTACCGGCCGCTGGAGCGCATCGACGCGCAGCGTCCACTGCCCTCTGACGCCAAGCCGCTGATCGTGCAGGTCGTGGCGCTGGATTGGAAATGGCTGTTTCTCTATCCGGAACAAGGCATCGCAACCGTCAACGAGTTGGCTGCGCCCGTGGATCGTCCGATCGAGTTTCGAATCACCGCGTCGAACGTGATGAATTCGTTCTACGTGCCCGAGCTCGCTGGGATGGTCTACGCAATGCCCGGCATGCAGACGCAACTGCACGCAGTGATCAACCACGCCGGCGACTACGAAGGCTTTTCTGCCAACTACAGCGGCGCGGGCTTTTCAGAAATGCGCTTCCGCTTCTTGGGACTTTCCAACAGCGACTTCGACCGCTGGGTCGCCTCCAATCGCACGCAGGGGCAGCCGCTCGGCCGCAGCGAATACCTGCAACTCGAACAGCCAAGCCAACGAGAGCCGGTGCGCCGCTACGCGAGCATCGCGACGGATTTGTACGGCGCAATCCTCAACCGCTGCGTCGACGGCAGCAAGATGTGCATGAACCAGATGATGGCGATCGACAGCGCCGGTGGCCTTGGAAAGGGCAGCATCGATGGTCTCGCCAAGCAACCGTGGCGTTCGGCCGACGGAATGATGCAACGCACGGTCGTTGCCTCGCTGTGCACGCCCCTCAATCCGACCGGGCGCGAACCTGGTCGCGCAGTCAATCAGCCCTGATTCCAGTCACCCGATGAGCAACGATCTCAGCCACCTCATCTTCGGCCGCCTTAGCCTGGAGGCCGTGCCCTATCACGAGCCGATTCTCTTGGCCACCTTTGCGATGGTCGCGCTCGGCGGGCTCACGGCACTCGCCCTGCTCACGAAGTTCCGACTTTGGGGCCCGCTGTGGCGCGACTGGGTCTGCAGCATCGATCACAAGAAGATCGGCATCATGTACATCGCGCTTGGCATCGTGATGTTGCTGCGCGGCTTCGCCGATGCGCTGCTGATGCGCGCGCAACAAGCCATTGCCTTTGGAGACAACGCCGGCTTCCTGCCACCGCACCACTACGACCAGATCTTCACGGCGCACGGCGTGATCATGATCTTCTTCGTCGCCATGCCGCTGGTGACGGGCCTGATCAACCTCATCGTGCCGCTGCAGATCGGCGCGCGCGACGTGGCGTTCCCGTTCCTCAACAACTTCAGCTTCTGGATGACGGCCGGCGGCGCGGCGCTGGTGATGGCGTC
>Ga0207678_10005798_pt1 | contig 11009 bp, 7 predicted proteins | sample KBSC63metaG_FD_184319 | JGI IMG/M metagenome (GOLD analysis project Ga0207678, IMG submission 184319) | Corn rhizosphere microbial communities from Kellogg Biological Station, Michigan, USA - KBS C6-3 metaG (SPAdes) (version 2) | ecosystem: Host-associated > Plants > Roots > Rhizosphere > Soil ...
ATGACGTTCTCGGGGCCGACGAGGTTCGCGTAGCGGCCGATGCGCTGCGCAACGAGCTCGGGATGCTCGACGAAGTTCGACTTCGATTCGATGACACCAGGAACCAGCAGCTTCCCGTCGGGCAGCTTCACCGTTTCGAACAATTGCCACTCGTGCGCATGACGCGGATTCGCGGCCTCGAGCACGATGGCCGACGGCTTCGCACGGAACACGATGTCGATCACGTCGGCGAGCGGCACGTCGCAGTGATGCGGACCTTCGTAGTTGCCCCAGCAAAGGTGCATCCGCAACTGTTCCGCCGGGATGTTGCGCAGCGCGTCGTTGAGTGCCTCGACGTGCAGCTCGGCCTTCCTGCGGAATTCGGCGAGCGGCAGCTCCGCATACTGGATGTGGCGACCCATGCCGAGATCGGGACAGTCGATCTGCAGCACGAGCCCCGCGTTGGCGATCGTCTCGTATTCATGGCGCATCGCGTCGGCGATCGCCGCCAGGTACGCCTCGTCGCTGCCGTAATGCTCGTCGCGAAAGAAGAGCGACACGACGCCGGGTGACGCCGCGGTGAGGAAGGCGTCCTCGACGCGGTGACGATCGCCTGACGGGTCCTGCGACGCCACGGCAGACAATGCCGATTGCAGATGCGCAACGTCCCTTCGCGCCGCGTCGGCGTCGCGGATGCCGATCGGCGCGTCGCAGGCGGGCGTCTTGCGCCGCGAGCGGCCCGGGTCGCCGAATACGCGGCGCGCGAGGTTTGGAAAGCCGACGAGATCCTGATAGACGAACGTGTTGCCGCTGCCGCCGAAGCCGCTCAGCCGATCCTTGACGTACGTCGCGTAGCTCGGCTTGCTCATCTCGCCGTCGTCGACGATGTCGATGCCCGCTTCGACCTGCTTCGTGACCACTTCGGCCACCGCGGACGCGACGCGACGCTCGAGCGCTTGCGCATCCACCGGAACGCCCTCTTCGCGCGCGTACATCGCACGCACGAGATCGTCGGGCCGCGGCAGGCTGCCGGTATGGGTCGTCAGAAAGCGTTGCGTGCTTCTGTGCATCGTCGTCGAGCCTTCGCGTTGCAGGAAGCCTTACTATAAGCCGATGGCGGCGCCGGCGAACGTCATCGCGCATCTCGACATGGACGCGTTCTACGCGTCGGTCGAGCTGCTGCGCTATCCCGAATTGCGCGGGAAGGCGGTCGTGATCGGCGGCGGGCAGCGCCACCAGCCGGTCGAGATGATCGACCCGGCAACCCGCGCCGTGGTGCGCAGGTTCGCCACGCTCGCAGGCTATGCCGGGCGCGGCGTGATCACGACGGCGACCTACGAGGCGCGCGCGATGGGTTTGCACTCGGCGATGGGCATGATGAAGGCCGCCGCACTCGCGCCCGATGCAATCCTCCTGCCGGTCGACTTCGACGCGTACCGGCATCATTCGCGCCGCTTCAAGGAAGCCGTTCGCGCGATCGCGCCGCGGATCGAGGATCGCGGCATCGACGAAATCTACATCGACTTGAGCGACCTCGCATGCGTGCCGTGCGACGCCGATGCGACGGGCGAAATCGGCATGACGGGCGCGATGGGCGGGACGGAGCACATGCGTGCGCTCGCACGCTCGTCGTGCGAGGCCGATGCGATGCAAGCGACGCGCGCCACCGCGCACGTGCTTGCGCTCGCGCAGTCGATCAAGGACGCCGTGCGCAAGGCAACCGGGCTGTCGTGCTCGATCGGCATCGCGCGCAACAAGCTGCTCGCCAAGATCGCGTCGGACCTCGACAAGCCGGATGGTCTTACGCTGATCGGCGACGGTGACCTCGAGCGGCGCATCTGGCCGCTGCCCGCCCGCCGAATCAACGGCGTCGGACCCAAGACGGCGGCGCGGCTCGCGGCGCTTCACATCCACACGATCGGCGAACTCGCGCATGCCGATCCCGCGTTCCTGATCGACAACTTCGGGCGCGCTCAGGGCGAGTGGATGCACGCCGCGGCACATGGCCGCGACGAGCGACCCGTGGTCACATACAGCGAGCCGCAGTCGATCAGCCGCGAAACGACCTTCGAGCGCGACTTGTCGGCACGCGCCGACCGCGCACTGCTGTCGACGATCTTCGCCGAGCTCTGCGACGGCGTCGGCGACGACCTGCGCCGCAAGGGCTACGCGGGCCGCACCATCGGCATCAAGCTGCGCTACGACGATTTCCGCACGGTGACCCGCGACCGCACGATCGCCGACGCGACGCAGGACGCCGCCATGATCCGCCGCGTGGCGGCCGATTGCGTGAGACGCGTGCCGCTCGAGCGGCGCATCCGGCTGTTCGGCGTGCGCGTCGGCGGCCTCGTGCGCATCGAGACCCTGACGGCGAGCGCGCGCGAGCCGCACCCGGCGACCGCTTCCCTCTTCGATTATTGAGCTTCACGGCGTGTTCGCGCGAAAGACGCTCGGTTCCCGCTTGCGCGGGAACGACGGAGCGGGTTCGTCGTCCCCGCGAAGGCGGGGACCCGTGCGGGTCCGACCGAAAAGACGCTCGGTTCCCGCGTGCGCGGGAACGATGGACCGGGTTCGTCGTCCCCGCGAAGGCGGGGACCCAGTGACGCATTCGAGGGAAAGACGCTCCGTTCCCGCTTGCGCGGGAGCGACGAAGCTCAGCAAATAGCCACGGAGTCCCGTGACGCTCAGGAACGCCGGCGTCGCTTCGGCGCGCGAACCCGCGGGACCGGTTGCTCACCGCGGATCTCGTCTTCGAGCCACGCGCGAAACAGTGCGAGCTTCGGCGAGCCGGCGAGGCGCGGCGGATAGACGAGGTAGTAGCGGCGCGGCGCCGGGACGTCGATGTCGAACAGGCGCACCAGCAGGCCGTTGCGCACGTCGTTGCCGAGGAGCGAGCTCCGTGCAAGCGCGACGCCCTGCCCCTCGACGGCGGCCTGCAGCATCAGCGCCGAATCGTTGAAGATCGGGCCGCGCGACGGCTCGGCCCAGTCGAGTCCGACCGCCTCGAACCACGGCTTCCACCATTCGTCGTCGGAGCGCAGCAGCGTGTAGCGCGCAAGCTCCGCAGGCGCGCGCGGCAGCTTCGGCGCGAGGCGCGGGCTGCACACGGGGAAGTACGTGTCGCTCAGGATGTGCTCGGCATGCACGCCGGGCCAGCCGCCGAAGCCGTGGCGGATCGCGATGTCGGTGTCGTCGCGGCGAAAGTCGACGAGCCCGATGCTCGAGCGCACATCGAGATCGATATCCGGGTGGCGCGCGAGGAACTTGCCGAGGCGCGGCAGCAGCCAGCGGGCGGCGAACGACGGCGTGACGCTGACGCGCAGCTGCCGCGGATTGTTGCGCTCGCTGACCTCGCGCACCGCGTCGGCCACGTCGGCAAGCGCCGCGCGGACGCGCGTGGCGAGACGCTCGCCGTCATCGGTCATCCGGATGCCGCGGCCGGCGCGCTCGATCAGCGGCACGCCGACGATCGCTTCGAGCGCCTTGATCTGATGACTGATCGCGCCATGCGTGACGCTCAGCGCTTCGGCGGCCCGGGTGAGGCTACCGGTGCGCGCCGCGGCCTCGAGTGCCCGCAGTGCCTGCATCGGCGGAACGCGCGTGCTCATGTCGATCGCTGGATTGTGAATTCAATTCACACATTATACGAAAAACAATCGATTGTCCCCGCATCCTGCCGCTCCTAAACTTGCCGCATGTCCATTTTCGACCGGAAGTGCGTGATGAGAATAGAATTGGCATCATCGGCAGTGGTGGAAACGGTCGTCACGCTCGCGGCGGCGGCGATGATGACCCTGGCCGGCCTCGCAATGCTCGAAGACGTCGTGACTGCGCAGAGCACGCAACCGACGCTCGTCACGCACGCGGTGGCGACGCCCGCATCGGGTTGATCTATTGCGCCTTGCATAATTGCGCGACGCAGGTTTCGTGGAGCTTCGTCGTCCCCGCGAAGGCGGGGATCCAGTGGCGCGTTCCAGCGAAAGACGCCGGTTCCCGCTTCCGCGGGAACGACGGTGCTTTGCAATTGTCATCGCGTTACGTGACCCCCGGTAAACTGTCCGGATGAAGCCGCGCATCGTCAAATGCCCGCAATGCAACGCGCCGGTCCCATGGACACCCGAATCGAAGTGGCGGCCGTTCTGCTCCGAGCGCTGCAAGCTGATCGATCTCGGCGCCTGGGCGAGCGAGCGTTATCGCATCGAGACGCCCGACACACCGGACGGTTCGGGCCGCACGCCGGATCAGCGGGGAGAAGATCTGTAGCGGATCAGGCGGGCGGCCACGCGTGCCGGCGCATCGCGACACCGTGCGCGCCGTGCCGGATCGCCACGTCGATGTCGTCGCGCTCGAGCCCGCCCAGCGCATAGACCGGCACGTGGCTGCCCCGTGCCGAACTCGCGAACCCGTCCCAGCCAAGGGCCGTTGCACCCGGATGGGTCGGCGTCGCAAGCACCGGCGCCAATACGGCGAAATCGACGCCGAGCTGGGACGCGCGCAGCACGTCGGCGCGCGTGTGACAGGCGGCCGCGACGACAAGATCGTGCGGGCGCGTCGCGGCCACCGCAAGTGCTGCGGCCGTCCAGTGCACGCCCGCGCAACCGAGGCTTCGTGCGTCCGTGGCGCTGCCATTCCAGAGCACGCGCGCGCCGAAGCGGTCGGCAAGCGCAATCATGCGCACTGCGAACGCACGACGGCGCACTTCATCCCACGTCCGCTCGCGCACCTGCACCAGCCGCACACCGGTGGCGAGCGCACGCTCGGCACGCTCGAGAAACACCGCTTCGCCGCAGTCTTCGGCGCACGTGATCGCATAGATCGGCGGCAGGCGCAGCGCGGCCATCACGCGCGCATTCGCGGGCAGCAGCGGCGCGACATCGATCGCCGACGGATCCTGCCACGTGAATGCCTGTCCGTCGTGGCCGACGAATTCGCCTTCCCATTGGCGGACCCGGAAGAAATCGAGCTCGACGTGCGCATGCGGGTACACGAACTCCTGGACGAGCCACGGCGACGCGTCGCGCACCGTGATGCCGAGCTCCTCGTGCAGCTCGCGCGCCAGCGCCGCTTCGGCCGACTCGCCCGGCTCGAGCTTGCCGCCGGGAAACTCCCAATAGCCTTCGTACGCCTTGCCCGCGGGGCGCTGCGCCAGAAGCACGTGGCCATCGGCGCGCTCGATGACGCCGGCGGCAACCTTGACGAGATGACCTCCGTCCGCCGCTGCCGCGGACGCCGCTGCGTCCCGCTTCACGTGCCGCTTGCTTGCAGCCCGAGCCCGCCCGCCCAATGGCGCGCGAACTGCCACGCAACGCGGCCGCTGCGCGAGCCGCGCTGCAACGCGAACTGCAGCGCTTCGCGCATGCGTGCTTCGGCATCGCCTGCGGTCGAAGGCTCGGCCACGCCGAAATGCGCGAGCCAGCGGTCGACGGCGGCGAGGTAGTCGTCCTGCACGAACGGATAGAACGAGACCCACAGGCCGAAGCGCTCGGACAGCGAGATCTTCTCCTCGACCGACTCGCCGGGATGCACCTCTTCGCCGACATGGCGTGTCTCGAGGTTCTCGGCAAAATACTCCGGCAGCAGGTGGCGCCGGTTCGACGTCGCGTAGATGAGCACGTTGCTCGAAGCACCGGCGATCGACCCATCGAGCATCACCTTCAGCGCCTTGTAACCGGCCTCGCCGGCATCGAACGTGAGATCGTCGCAGAAGACTACGTAGCGATAGGGCTCTGCCGCAATGCGCTCGGCGATGTCGGGCAGATCGACGAGGTCGGCCTTGTCGACTTCGACAAGTCGCAAGCCCCTTGCGGCGTAACGCGCGAGCATCGCCTTGACGAGCGACGACTTGCCGGTGCCGCGCGAGCCGGTGAGGAGCACGTTGTTCGCCGGCAGTCCGGCGACGAACTGGCGCGTGTTGCGGTCGATCGCGTCCTTCTGCGCATCGATGGCGACGAGATCGTCGAGTGCGATCGCATGCGGATGGCGCACCGACTGCAGGAAACCCCGGCCGTTGCGCTTGCGCCAGCGCGCCGCCGTGATGCTCGACCAGTCGGGGTCGGGCTCGACGGGCGGGAACAGCGCCTCGACGCGCGCGAGCAGCGATTCGGCGCGCGCAAGCAGCGGCTTCAGCTCGTCGTTCATCGCTCAACCCGTCACGAGCGGTAGTCGGCGTTGATCGAAACGTATTCGTGCGACAGATCGCACGTCCAGACGGTGGCGCGCGCATCGCCGCGACCGAGCTCGACGCGCACCGTGATCTCGGCCTGCTTCATCACGCGCTGGCCCTGGGCCTCGGTGTAGCTCGCCGCGCGGCCGCCATGCCCGACGACCAGCACGTCGTCGAGCCAGAACGACACGCGTGCGGGGTCGAGGTCGGGCGACGCCGCATTGCCGATCGCGCACACGATGCGGCCGAGATTGGGATCGGAGGCGAAGAATGCCGTCTTGACGAGCGGCGAATGTGCAATCGCGAACGCGATGCGGCGGCATTCGTCGACGTTCGCACCGCCCTCGACGCGGATCGCGATGAATTTCGTCGCGCCCTCGCCGTCGCGCACGATCGCCTGCGCGAGCTCGACCGCGACTTCCTCGATGGCGCGGTGAATGAGCGGGATGCGCCGATCGGTCGCGTCGACGAGCGGGGCGACACCCGCCTTGCCGCTGGCCGCCACGACGAAGCTGTCGTTCGTCGAGGTATCGCCGTCGATCGTAATGCCGTTGAACGAGACGCCGGCGATCTCGCGCGTCATCGCGTCGAGCACCGACGCGCCGATCGGCGCGTCGGTCGCGACGAAGGCAAGCATCGTCGCCATGTCGGGATGGATCATGCCGGCGCCCTTCGCGATGCCGGTCACCGTCACGTCGACGCCGTCGATCGCCACGCGCCGTGAAGCGCCCTTCGGCACCGTATCGGTCGTCATGATCGCCTGGGCGGCGCCGAACCACCCGCCGGGAGATGCATTCGCACGCGCGGCCGGCAATGCAGCGATGATTCGCTCGACGGGCAGCGGCTCCATGATCACGCCCGTCGAATAAACGAGAACCTGCTCCGAAGCGCATTGGGCGAGGCGCGCGGCCGCGTCGCAGGTATCCCGGGTTGCGGCGACGCCGGCGTCGCCCGTACCCGCATTCGCATTGCCGGCATTGATGACCAGCGCGCGAAAGTCGAGCCGGCGCTGTCGTTGCGCCTGCAGGTGCTCGCGGGAGACGGCGACGGGCGCCGCGCAAAAGCGGTTCTGAGTGAACACGCCGGCAGCCACGGTGCCGGGTTCGGCGACGACGAGCACGACGTCGTCGCGGTTCCAGGTCTTGATCTTCGCCGCCGCGGTGCCGAGCGCGATGCCCGGCACGGGCAACAGCGAATCAGCGGTGGGCGGCGTGACGTTGACCGGCATGGGTTGCCTTCGAGGCCAGCGCTTACCCCGAAGTCAGCCAAGCCGACCGTGGCAGTGCTTGTACTTCCTGCCCGATCCGCACGGACACGGATCGTTGCGACCGACTTTGTCGCCGGCGCGCACGAACGGCGGTGCAACGGCCACCGCCGTGTCGCCGCCGTCGCCGTTGGGTGCGAGCGCCTGCTCGTAATCGGCGTGCTGGTACTGCACGTTGCTGACCGCCGGTTCCGGCTCGACCGCCTGCACGTCGGCTTCGGAACGCACCTGCACCGTCAGCACGACGCGCACGACATCCTGCTTGATGCGATCGAGCATGTCTGAAAACAGCTCGAACGCCTCGCGCTTGTATTCCTGCTTCGGGTTCTTCTGCGCGTAGCCGCGCAGGTGGATGCCCTGCCGCAGATGGTCGAGCGATGCGAGGTGCTCGCGCCAGTGATGGTCGAGCGTCTGCAGCATGAGGCTGCGCTCGAACTGGCGCATGAGCTCGACGCCGACCGCCGCCTCCTTGCCGCGCCACGCCTCGTCCGCGAGCTTCTCGATGCGCTCGCGCAGCGCGGCGTCGTCGAGCTCGGGCTCGGCCTTCAGCCACTCGCGCACCGGTGCGGCGAGCTGGTATTCGGAGCCGAGCGTCGATTCGAGAGCCGGGATGTCCCATTGCTCCTCGACCGACTCCGGCGGGATGTGGCGCTTGAACGTCGCGTCGATCTCGCCGCGAATCATGCTGGCGATCGTGTCGGCGACTTCGTCGCTTTCGAGCAGCTCGTTGCGCTGCTGGTAGATCACGCGCCGCTGATCGTTCGCGACGTCGTCGTATTCGAGAAGCTGCTTGCGGATGTCGAAATTGCGCGACTCGACGCGGTTCTGCGCCTTGGCGATCGAGCGGTTGACGATCGAGTGCTCGATCGGCTCGCCTTCCGGCATCTTGAGCCGCTGCATGATGCCGGACAGACGCTCGCCGCCGAAGATGCGCAACAGCGGATCCTCGAGCGACAGGTAGAACCGCGACGAGCCCGGGTCACCCTGGCGTCCGGAACGGCCGCGAAGCTGGTTGTCGATGCGCCGCGACTCGTGCCGCTCGGTGCCGACGATATGCAGGCCGCCGGCCTTGATCACCGCGTCGTGTCGCGCCTGCCATTCGCCACGCAGCGTGCTGATCTGATGTTCCTTGTCGGCGGGTTCGAGCGTCGCATCCTCGCGCAGCTTGAGAAGGTGCGGCTCGATCGTGCCGCCGAGCACGATGTCGGTGCCGCGGCCGGCCATGTTCGTCGCGATGGTGATCACGCCGGGACGGCCCGCCTGCGCGACGATCTCGGCTTCGCGCTCGTGCTGCTTCGCGTTCAGCACCTGGTGCGGGAGCCGCTCCTTGTCGAGGTGCATCGACAGCATCTCGGAGTTCTCGATCGACGTCGTCCCGACGAGCACCGGCTGCCCGCGCTCGTGGCAATCCTTGACGTCGGCGACGATGGCCGTGACCTTTTCGGCCAGCGTGCGGAAGACGAGATCGTTCTCGTCCTTGCGCACCATCGGCATATGCGTCGGGATCACCATCGTCTCGAGGTGGTAGATCTGCTGGAACTCGAACGCCTCGGTGTCCGCCGTGCCCGTCATGCCGGCGAGCTTGCCGTACATGCGGAAGTAGTTCTGGAACGTGATCGACGCGAGCGTCTGGTTCTCGCGCTGGATCGGCACGCCCTCCTTCGCCTCGACCGCCTGGTGCAGGCCGTCGGACCAGCGCCTGCCCGACATCAGCCGGCCGGTGAACTCGTCGACGATGATCACCTCGCCGTTCTGCACGACGTAGTGCTGGTCGCGATGGAACAGCGCGTGTGCGCGCAACGCCGCGTACAGGTGATGCACGAGCGAGATGTTCTGCGCGTCGTAGAGGCTGGTCCCTGGCGCGGTGAGCCCCGCCGACGCGAGCAGCTGCTCCGCCTTCTCGTGCCCTTCTTCCGACAGCAGGACCTGGTGGCCCTTCTCGTCGACCCAGTAATCACCCGGTCCTTTTTCCTCCTGCTGGCGCGTGAGCTTCGGCGGCAGCTCGTTCAGCTTGTAATAGATGTCGACGTTGTCGTCGGATTGACCCGAGATGATGAGCGGCGTGCGCGCCTCGTCGATCAGGATCGAATCGACCTCGTCGACGATCGCGTAGTTGAGCCCGCGCTGCACGCGCTCGCTCGTGGCGAACACCATGTTGTCGCGCAGGTAGTCGAAGCCGAATTCGTTGTTGGTGCCGTACGTGATGTCGGCGGCGTACGCGACCTGCTTGTCCGGGTGCGACATCTGCGACAGATTGACGCCGACGGTCAGCCCGAGGAAGCGATAGATGCGCCCCATCCAGTCGGCGTCGCGCTGCGCGAGGTAGTCGTTGACCGTGACCACGTGCACGCCCTTGCCCGACAGCGCATTCAGGTAGGCGGGCAGCGTGGCGACGAGGGTCTTGCCTTCCCCCGTGCGCATTTCCGCGATCTTGCCGTTGTGCAGTGCAATGCCGCCGATGAGCTGCACGTCGAAGTGACGCATGTTGAGCGTGCGCTTGCCCGCTTCGCGAACGACCGCGAACGCCTCGGGCAGCACCTCGTCGAGCGTGGCGCCTTCGGCGACGCGCGCCTTCAGCTCTTTCGTCTTCTCGCGCAGCGCATCGTCCGGAAGGGTGGAAATGGCCGGCTCGAGGGCGTTGATTTCACGCACCTGCTGCGCGTACTGCTTCAGGAGCCGTTCATTGCGGCTACCGAAAATACGGGTGAGGATATTGATCATCGCGGAGAGGGAAGCTTGGCGCCGGACGGGCAAAAAGCAAGGGGTGAGGACCGCCTCACCCCTCGTATGGCCGCCGGTTCCGGATCGGGAAGCGTCAGCGCGTGGCTTGCAGGAATCGCGCCGGACAGCACGACGCGTCCTTCGACCGCACGCCGGTCGCAGCAAAACGCGCCACGACCGCGACGGGGCTTGCGCGTACGACCCATCTGGCCACCTGCATGTTCAATCGCGACACGGGCGACCGCGTATTGGCATGGTCGATCGGCGCGCATTTTATCATAGGCGGTCGCTTTTCCCTGTCCGAGCGCCCGCCGCGTGACCCGCAAGACGCCACACCAGACGCTCGCCCGCGTGCTCGATACGGATGCGACGATCGCCGCATGGACCGCGCGCCAGCGGGAAGAGGCGGCGCTGACCGCCCTCGTGCGCCGCCTGCTGCCGCGGCCGATCGCCGAACGCGTCCGCGTCACGGACGCCCGCAACGGCGTGCTGGAGCTCGCGGCGACGGCCGGCGCCATCGCCGCCGCCGTACGGCAGCGGGCACCCGATCTGCGGGCGGCGCTCGGCCGCGATGGCCGTGCGTTCGCCGAAGTGCGGGTGCGCGTGCAGGTGACCGGATCGGCGATCGTGCGCGACAAGGCCGCGGCGCGCGCATGGGACAGCCGCGCGGCGGCTCCGCTGTTCGATCTCGCCGATCGCCTGCCCGAGGGCCCGTTGCAGCAGGCGCTGCGCCTCTGCCAAATCTTTCCGCATTAGGAGGTATGCAGTCGCCAAGTCGGCTTGCGTGTTCGCGATCTCCAGCTCATCTTGAATCCGGCTGTGGCGGAGAATCCCCAATCGCTCTGTTAAGGCTGGCTCAGCATCGCTGTACCGGCCCTCCCT
>Ga0207678_10005799_pt1 | contig 11006 bp, 10 predicted proteins | sample KBSC63metaG_FD_184319 | JGI IMG/M metagenome (GOLD analysis project Ga0207678, IMG submission 184319) | Corn rhizosphere microbial communities from Kellogg Biological Station, Michigan, USA - KBS C6-3 metaG (SPAdes) (version 2) | ecosystem: Host-associated > Plants > Roots > Rhizosphere > Soil ...
CATCAAGGTCAAGGAACCGCAGGCCGCCGAGTGCGCGATGCTGCGGCGCGGGCAAATCCTTTATACGTACCTGCATCTTGCGCCCGATCCCGAGCAGGCTGCCGCGCTCGTGAAGTCCGGCGCGGTCTGCATCGCGTACGAAACCGTGACGGGCCCCGGCGGCGGGCTGCCGCTGCTCGCGCCGATGAGCGAAGTCGCGGGACGCATGTCGATCCAGGTCGCGGCGACGCACCTCGAAAGCCCGCGCGGCGGCCGCGGCGTGCTGATGGCCGGTGTGCCCGGCGTGCCGGCCGCGCACGTCGTGGTGCTCGGCGCGGGCGTGGTGGGCACCGGTGCGCTGCAGATGGCGGTCGGCCTCGGCGCACGCGTCACCGTGCTCGACACCAACGTGGGCCGGCTGCGCCAGCTCGACCTGATCTTCGCGAACCGGATCTCGACCGTCTGCTCGAACGCGCACACGATCGACGAAGCCGTGCGCGAAGCCGACGTCGTGATCGGCGCGGTGCTCGTGCCGGGCGCGTCGGCGCCGCGGCTCGTCACGCGCGACATGATCGCGACGATGCGCACGGGCGCCGTCGTCGTCGACGTCGCGATCGACCAGGGCGGCTGCTTCGAGACATCGCACGCGACGACGCATGCGCAACCGACTTTCGTCGTCGACGGCGTCGTGCACTATTGCGTCGCGAACATGCCGGGCGCGGTCGCGCGCACGTCGACGTTCGCGCTGAACAACGCGACGCTCGGCCATGCGCTCGCGCTCGCCGACAAAGGCTGGAAACGCGCGATGGCCGATGACCCGCATCTGCGCGCGGGCCTGAACGTGTGCGACGGCCACGTCACGTACGAGGCCGTCGCGCTCGCGCTCGGCCTGCCGTACGTCCCGGCGGAAGACGTGCTGGCCTGAGCCCGGCGCGCCGTCACGCGCCCTTCGTGCGGTCGCGCTTCGACGCGCCGCTCGCGCTGCCCGCGCCATCCATCGTGCGCGCCAGCAGCGGCCGCAGTTGCGCGAGCGTGCGCGTGTTGAGCACGTCGTGCCGCGTGAGCCAGCCGCGCCGCGCGTGGCCGATACCGTAGTCGAGGTTGTCGAGATCGTCCGCGCGGCGGCCGTCCGAGCCGATCGCCACCGCGACGCCGACCTTCGCGGCCTCGCGGCACCACAGGTCCGGCAGATCGAGCCGCCGCGGGTCGCCGTCGAGCTCGACGAAGCAGCGGCGCGCGGCGGCCGCGGCGAGCACGCGCGGCATGTCGAGTTCGCATGCGTCGCGTTCGCCGAGCAGCCGGCCCGTCGGATGCGCGAGGATCGTGAAATACGGATGATCGATCGCGCGCAGGATCCGCTCGGTCTGCCTGTCGCCCGGCAGGTCGAAGCCGTCGCGCACCGCGCCGACGACGAGGTCGAGCCGGCCGAGCGCGTCGTCGGGCACATCGAGGCTGCCGTCCTCGCGAATGCCGGCCTCCACGCCCTTCAACAGCACGAAATCGTCGAACGACGCGTTGAGGCGGTCGATCTCGTCGATCTGTCGCACGAGCCAGTCGCAATCGGTACGGCCGCCGCCGGCATCCGGCATGCGGTCGGTGATGGCCAGATACGCGAGCCCGCGCGCGCGGGCGGCATCCGCCATCGCTCGCAGGCTGTCGCGCCCGGCCGACGCGTCGGTATACGCGTGCAGATCGCCATGAAGATGCTTGCGCTCGACCAGCGCGGGCAGCGTGCCGGTGCGCGACGCGTCGATCTCGCCGCGGCCCTCGCGCAGTTCGGGCGGCACCCAGCGAAGGCCGATCGCCTCGTAGACGGAAGCCTCCGTCGCGCCCGCGATCCGCTCGTCGCCGCGGAACACGCCGTATTCGTTGATCTTCAGGCCGCCGGCCTGCGCGATCCGGCGCAGCGCGATGTTGTGCGCCTTCGATCCGGTGAAATAGACTAGCGCCGCGCCGAATGCGTCGGCGTCGACGACGCGCAGGTCGACCTGCAGCCCGTTGCCGAACATCACGCTCGAACGCGTCTTGCCGTTCGCGAGCACGCGCACGACGTCGCCGCAGCTGACGAACGCGTCGGCCACGGCGGCCGCATCTTGTGCGCTCACGAGGATGTCGAGATCGCCGACCGTCTCGCGGCAGCGCCGAAAACTGCCGGCCGGCACCGCTTCGCCGACGCCGGCCACCTGGCGCAGCCGCTCGAGCATCGGCCGCAGCGATTGCGCGGCATCGGGCAGCAGGAAGCGCTGCGGCTCGCGCTGCAGACGCTCGTCGATCGCTTCGAGCAGATGCGCTTCGGTCTTCGCGCCGAAGCCCGGCAGCGCGCGCACGTGCCCGCTCTTCGCTTCGGCGCGCAACTGTTCGAGCGAGTCGACGTGCAATGCGTCATGCAGCGCCTTCACGCGTTTCGCGCCGAGCCCCGGCACGTCGAGCAGCTCGACGATCGCGCCCGGCAACGCATGGCGCAGCGTTTGCTGCAGTTCGCAGGTGCCGGTCGCGGCGATCTCGCGCAGCTTCGCCGCGAGATCGGCGCCGATCGATGGAATCTGGCCGAGATCGCTGCCGTTCGCGATCATCGCCGGAATGTCGCGGCCGTACTCGGCAATCGTACGGGCCGCGTTGCGATAGGCGCGCACCCGGAACGGATTCGCGCCCTGAATCTCGAGCATGTCGGCGATTTCGGCGAATACGGCCGCGCACTCGGCATTGTGGATCGGCATGATCAGCGTGGCTCCCTTCCACGTGGATGGCGCCGTGCACTGGTGCGCCGGCGCTTACCCGCCCGGCGCCGCATGTCGACGGCGGCGGGCGCCCGTTGGTCATCCTGCGCCGGTTGCCGGTGTCGCGCCGCGCGGGGCGCGCTGCCGGCGCGGCCCCGGCGCCGACGTCAGAGCGATGCGCGTGGCGTCGTCGCGTAGCGACGTTCGTACACCGACTGGCAATGCGTGCAGCGTTCGGCGCTCGGCCGCGCGAGCAAACGCTCGTAGCCGACCGGCGCATCGCAGTCGATGCACTCGCCGTAGCTGCCGTCGCGCATGCGCTGCTGCGCGCGCCCGATCGCGCGCAACTCGGCCAGCTTCATGCCGATCAATGCGTGATCCATGTCGACGAAAAGATCGGCATTCGCCTCGTCGCCCTCGTCCGGCGCCGCGCCGGCGAGTTCGGCATAGGACTCCGACGCGCGCTGGTCCTCGGTCGTCCGGATATCCGCCCGCAACGTCTGCTCGCTGTCGGTCAGCCGCCGCTGCAGCGTCTGCCGTTGTTCTCGGTCGAGCGCCATCGCCGTCTCTCCTTTTCCCGGTTTCCGCGCAATGACGCATGCGGCGCGCGGTTGTCGCACCGGTGCACGGCAGGCAGACATGCGTCGCCCGCCGTGTCCGGATCCGCGCCCGGCCGCACGATGGGCCGGACGCATTCGACGCAGCATAAACCCAATGCACACGCATGTGTTGACCGGCGTCAGCGGCCGCACCGCGCGCCCGAAAACCGGGGACGGACCTGAGCACCCGCGCGAGCGCATTCGTCCGACGCAGCGGCCGTTGAGATCGATCAATCCCCTGTACAAAGTTGCGTCGTAGATTGAAAACATGCGCGGCGAATCCGCGGCTTTCCGGGAGAACGTCATGGTATTCGGCGTCGTCATCTGGGTGGCCCTTGCGGCCCTGTTCCCGACGATGGTCGTGCCGACGATTCAGCACGCCATCCAGCCGTCGAGCGCGCAAGCCGCGCCCGACGCTCAACCGACCGCTTCGCCTGCCGTCTTGCCCGCTGCCTTGCCGGCGGGTGGACAATCGCCGGCGGATAGTTGAGCGCAGCGGGCGGTTTAGGGTCCGTGGCTGAGGTTGCGGTGCACGTCTCATCGAGGCGGCATCCCTCACCCTCGATACTTCGCAATCCTCTTCATCAGAACGCATTGCGTCCGACGAAGCCGCGCACGACCGTCATCAGGATGATCTTCATGTCGAACCAGAAGCTCCAGTTCTGCATGTAGAACAGGTCGAGCTTCACGCGCGCGGCCATCGCCTCGACCTTGCGCGTCTCGCCGCGATAGCCGTTCACCTGCGCCCATCCCGTGATCCCCGGCCGCACGCGATAGCGATACATGTAGCAGTCGATCAGTTGCCGGTAGAAGTCGTCGTGTTCGATCGCATGCGGACGCGGGCCGACCACCGACATCTGGCCGGACAGCACGTTGAAGAACTGCGGCAGCTCGTCGAGCGACGTGCGCCGCAGGAACGCGCCGACCGGCGTGATGCGCGCGTCGTTGCGCGAGGCCTGCCGCACGACGCCCGGCTGCGCGCGATGCGCGCGCATCGTCCTGAACTTGAGGATATGGAACTCCCGCCCGTCGGCGCCCTTGCGGCGCTGCCTGAACAAGACGGGCCCCGGCGACGACAGCTTCACCGCGATCGCCAGCACCGCGAGCAGCGGCAGCAGCGGAATCAGCACGGCGACCGCGAACAGCCGGTCGAACGCGAACTTCGCCCACAGTTCCGGCGCGGAACGCGGCGTGGTCGCGAGGTTGATCGCCGGCATGCCGAGCACATCGGTCGCGGAACGCTCGACGATCGCCATCTGCCGCACGTCCGGCAACAACCGCAGCTCGACGAACTCGTCGCGCAGTTCGCGCACGATGCGCCGGATGCGAGACTCGTGCGACATCGGCAGCGTGAGCCACACTTCGTCGATCTCGCCGGCGCGGATCATGCGCCGCAGCGCGACCCAGTCGTCGATCACCGGCACACCGCCGATCCCGTCCGCCGAAGCGGCTGGCGCATCGTCGTCGAACACGCAGGCCGCCGCGAACGGGCCGGCCGGCTCGAGCTGCATGCGCTCGATCGCCACGCGTCCGTATGCGGTCGCGCCGACGATCGCGACCCGCCGCTGCCGCGCGCGCGAATCACCGCGCTGCATCGCCAGCGCGCCTAGCGCCAGCCTGCCGAGCAGCAGCGCCGCGTCGCCGGACAGCACCGTCCGCACGATCCAGCGCGTCGTGACCGTCCCGCCACGGTTCATGATCCACATCGTGCCGACCACCGTCAGCGCACCCGCACACACGACGGCCACCACCGTGCGCGTCAGCACGACCGCGCCGCCATGCGGCGACGCCCCACCGCGCGACACGCGCACGGTGCGCGGCAACAGCGCGACGGTCAGCACGCACAGCAATGCAATCGCGCCGCGCTGCGCATCCGCCAGATCACGCCACGCGAGCCCCATCGCGGCCTGCGCGGTGATGGTTCCCGCCAGCACGAGCGCGACGTCGGCTGCTGCGACCGCGGCACGCCGCATCGCATTCGTTCCACCCGCCAGCGCGTGCATCGTCACGCACCGTGCGCGGGGAATCCGCCGTGCATGTCTTGCATGCGCTGTCGCACCGGCAGCGATCGCGCACCGGCGCGCGAGCCGAGCAGCCGGCGATAGTCCGCACGAATCAGCTCGTAGCACTCGCATGCCTGGCGCTCCAGACCGTCGCGATCGAGCACGGTGATGCGGCCGCGCCGCTGCCGGATCAGCCCTGCCTCCTGCAGATTGCCGGCCGCCTCCGTCACGCCTTCGCGACGCACGCCGAGCATGTTCGCGATCGTCTGCTGCGTGACGGCCAGTTCGTCGCCGTCGATCCGGTCGTGCGCGAGCAGCAGCCAGCGGCTCAATTGCTCGCTGACCGAGTGGTGCCGGTTGCACAGCGCGCTGCGCGACACCTGCGCCATCATCGCCTGACAGTAGTTCAGCAGCAGGCGGTAAGTGTCCGGCGAACGTTCGAATTCCGAGCGCATGATGCAGGTCGGCACGCGATAGGCCATCCCGCCGATGCGAACTTCGACGCGGTTCGACACCGCGGTGCCGCCGAGCAGCGTCGCCAGGCCGACCGTGCCTTCGCGGCCGACCATCGCGACCTCGACCATCGCCCCGTCCTCCATCAGGTGCTGCACGGACATCATGGCGGTGGTCGGGAAATGCAGGTGGCGCATCGGCTCACCGACCCGGTCGAGCATGCCGGCCTTGATCCTGACCAGCTCGAGATGCGGTGCAATGGCACGGATGCTGTCCTCGGGGAGAGCACCGAGAATGGCATTCGCCGAGTAGCTCGAGTAAAGATGAAGCATGTCTGTATCCCTTTTATCGTCCGCGCCGCATGCAGCCGCGTCAGCGGAACTCGTTATCGCGATGCGCGCCCGGACGACGACGGGGGTTGCGGCCACAACCCTCGACCGAATCGACCTTCGGCTTCACGCCGCCGGATCGAATCGGCAGTCTCGTTTCGACACGCCCGCCCGAATAAGCGATTTACGTGCCAATACCCGCTTCATCCTTAATATATAAACGATGCACGATTCAGAACGCCCGAATAGCCGCCTGAAAGGCGCCAAAAGCGTCTCATTTCCGGACACCTCCCGCCGTCGCGGACACACCATGCGATTCGACTGATCAATGATCACACCCTGCGCGGTGGCGCCAGCAGTGGCGCGCGATGCTTATCGTTCAAATACTTACGGGCCGTTTTCAATTGTTTCCGTGATGTCTCGCACGACGCCGAAGCGGCGGCACGGGCCTCAAATGACCGTTTGAAACTGTCTCAAATTTGAATCGATCCACTAATTCGCAGCTTTGTAAGCTGGCGCACATATCCCCACCAAGCCAATGATTCAATTGAATAAAATGATGGACGAATATCGATTGTCAAATAATGTTCAAGGCACTCCGAATAATTTCCGCTGTACGATTTGCATCGTCGTCCGATTGATTCACGATCGGCACTGAATTCACCACTTATCCATCGATCCACTTCGAGGCGATTAACTCACGGAAACATGAACCTCAAATCCATATAACAGTTTCATATACCTCCAAACGTCAAACTTTGTGAAATGACGTAATGGGTAATTTATCGAATTCAATTGCGTGCTAGCCTTTTCCCACTATCGGCATTCGAATTCCGACGAACACAAATTCGCACGCGCGTGCTAAATCCCCAGTGGGTGCCGCCGCGCGATCCGCGATTGCCCCTACGAGGATGCGCCGTGACTCACCAGGCCAATGACGCCGTCGCCCCCGCGAGCGGCATGATCGAGCTTTCCCACAGCTTCGACGCGAACCGCTTTCTCGCCGCCGTCGACCGCGACGAGCGCGCGACGCTGATTGCCAACCTTCAGCTCGTGCACCTGAAATCGGGCCAGGTGCTGTGCGAACCCGGCGAAATGCTCACTGCCGTCTACCTGCCTGTCACGACGGCGATTTCACTGCAGTACGTGTCGACCGGCGGCATGACGCTGGAAGTTGCGCAGATCGGCAGCGAGAGCGTCGTGTGCGACGACGTGACCGGCGGCAGCGGCCGGATGCCGTGCCGCGCTGTCGCATGCCGCGACGGCTTCGTCTACCGGCTCGACCGGCGCATCTTCGCCGCCGCGTTCGATGCGTCGCCGGTGATTCGCCATCTCGTGTTCGTCTGCGTGCGGCTGCTGATGGCCCAGGTCGCGCAGATCACGTTCTGCAGCCGCCATCACGTCCTCAAACATCAGTTATGCAGATGGTTCCTGCTCGCGTACGACCGGTCGCGCAGCATCGAGATCCAGGTCACCCACAGCATGCTCGCGCAGATGCTCGGCGTCCGACGCGAGACGGTCACGGACGCAGCCGGCGAGATCCAGCGGCTCGGCCTGATCCGCCAGTACCGCAGCTCGATCGTGCTCGCCGATCTGGCCGGCCTCGAGAAACTGTCGTGCGGCTGCCGCGCGATCGTGCGCGACGAGATGAAGCGCATCCTGTCGGCCGACTCTGGCGTGAGCGCCGCGGCGCGCGCGTGACGCACACGGCCGGTCCACGTTCGCGGGCGCGCCGGGTCAGCCGATTGTAGGGTGGCGAACAGAACGCCGTGCGTGCGAATGGTCTACTGATGCCGGGCTGCCGGGGGGATGTCAGCGCGCTGCGCGCGTCCGCCCGAGCGGACGACACCACGCACGCCGGAGCAGCACGTGAAAAAAGACATCAGAACCATCCTCAAGCATGTCGCCCATCTCGAAGCCGCGATCGATTCGATCGGCGACGGGGACGACCTCTACGAAGCGGGCCTCTCCTCGCTCGACACGATCCAGCTGATGCTCGCGATCGAAAAGCAGTTCAACATCGAGATTCCCGACGAGATGCTCAACCGCAACCTGTTCCGCAGCATCGACGCGCTCGCGGACACGATCGCGACCCTCCAACGCTCCGAGCATTCCGCATGAGCGCGCTGCTTCCCGAGCTCGCGGCCGACGACGAAGCGCGCCGGCTCGACGAGGCCGCGCATGCGGTCGCGCACATCGCCGCCCAGCACGCGGATACCGTCGATCGCGACGCGCGCTGCCCCGTCGAGGCGATCGAGGCCATGCGCGCGCGCCGCCTGTTGAGCGCGATGGTCCCGACCCAGCTCGGCGGGATGGGCGCGTCGCTGGCCGATATCGCGTCGGCTTGCTCGATCCTCGGCCAGGCGTGCGCATCGTCGGCGATGGTGTTCGCGATGCACCAGATCCAGGTCGCGTGCATCGTCAACCACGCGGCCGACCAGGGCTGGCACAAGCTGTTCCTGCAGCAGCTCGTGCGCCATCAGTGGCTGCTCGCGTCGGCAACATCGGAAGACGGCGTCGGCGGCAACCTGCGCGCGAGCCAGTGCGCGCTCGAGACCCACGGCGGCGAATTCCGGCTGCACAAATCCGCGCCGACGATCTCGTACGGCGACTACGCGGACGGCATCCTCGCGACCGCGCGGCGCGATGCCGACGCGCCGGCGTCCGAGCAGGTGCTCGTCACGCTGCTGCGCGACGGCTATACGCTCACGCGCCGCGGCGAATGGGACACGCTCGGCATGCGCGGCACTTGTAGCAACGGCTTCGTGCTCGACGCCCGAGGTGCGACCGTGCAATGCCTGCCGGTGCCGTTCGCGCAGATCGCCGAACAGACGATGGTGCCGGTTTCGCACATCCTGTGGGCGGCGGTATGGATCGGCGTGGCCGGCGACGCGTTCCACCGCGCGCACCAGTTCTTCCGCGCGCAGACACGCCAGACCGACGGCGCGCCGTCGCCCGCATCGCGGCGCATCGCCGAGTCGCTGGCGCTGATGCAGGCGATGCAGGCGCGCATCGACAACGTGCTGCGCCTCCATTCGAGCGCGTCCACGCGCTCGTGGTCGGCCGGCATGGCGTGGGCCGCCGAGATCAACACGCTGAAGACCTATGTGTCGTCGACGGCGCTCGAGGTCGTCCAGCAGGCCATGATGATCTGCGGAATGGCCGGCTACAAGCACGGCACGCCGTTCAGCATCGGCCGCCACCTGCGCGACCTGCACGCGGCGCCGCTGATGATCAGCAACGACCGCATCGCCGCCAATACCTCGAGCCTGCTGCTCGCACTGCGTCCCGCAACGCTGGAGAAACATTCGTGAACGATCGCCTCGCCGTACCCTCCGCCGCCTCCGCCGCCAGCGCGTCCGACGCGCCGCTCGATCGCGCGGGCGTCAATCCGCTGCGCGACGAGCTGATCGATGCGGGCCTGCTCGTGTCGACCGGGATCCAGGGCCTGTTCGGCCGCAGCGAGCGGTTCGAACGCGTCGTCGAGGCGCTCGACGCGTTCGTCACGCGCCTGGGTGCCGACCAGCAGGCCGAAGTGCTGCGCTTCCCGCCGGCGATGAGCCGCACCGAATTCGAGCGCAGCGAATACATGAAGAGCTTCCCGCAACTCGCGGGCAGCGTGCACGCGTTCTGCGGCGACGAACAGCGGCACCAGCGCGTGCTGCAGTGCCTCGATCGCGGCGAGGACTGGACCGAAAGCCAGAAGCCGACCTACGTCGTGATGACGCCGGCCGCGTGCTACCCGGTCTATCCGGTCGTCGCGCGCGCGGGTGCGCTGCCCGCCGACGGCCGCATCGTCGACGTGTTCTCGTACTGCTTCCGCCACGAGCCGTCGCTCGACCCGACCCGCATGCAGCTGTTCCGGATGCGCGAATACGTGCGGATCGGCACGCCCGAGCAGATCGTCGCGTTCCGCGAGACGTGGATGGAGCGCGGCACGCGAATGATCGACGCGCTGCGCCTGCCGAACGCGATCGACCTCGCGAACGATCCGTTCTTCGGACGCGGCGGCAAGATCGTCGCGAACAGCCAGCGCGAGCAGAACCTCAAGTTCGAGCTGCTGATCCCGATCGAACACGACGGCCGCCAGACCGCGTGCCTGAGCTTCAACTACCACATGGATCACTTCGGGCTGCTGTGGGACATCCGCACCGCGACGGGCGAGGTCGCGCACACGGGCTGCGTCGGCTTCGGCCTCGAGCGGCTGACGCTCGCGCTGTTCCGTCATCACGGCTTCGATCTCGACGCATGGCCGCAGGAAGTGCGCGACGTGCTGTGGGGCACGCGATGAAATTCGTGTCCCGCGACGGCGAGGACGCGTCGTTCGAGGACGTGCGCCATCGCGCACGCCATTACCGGCCGCACCCGCTGCACAGTCAGGAGATGGTCTGGAAACAGACCAACTGCTATGTCGACATGTGGCTCGAGGTGCTCCGCTGGTGGGGCCTGAATCCGTACGCGGCACTGCCGTTTACGATCGCGCTCGATTTCGAGGGCGACCAGTTCACGTTCTTCAAGTTTCCGCACGACGAGCTGGAGCGGCTCTACGGGATCGTCGTGCAGGAGCACTCGATCTACGAACCGCTCGACCAGCACATCGAAACGCAGGTCGCGCGCGGCCACCTGATGATCGTCGAGGTCGACGCGTGGTTCCTGCCCGACACGCGCGGTAGCTGCTGCCGCGCGCAGCATACGAAAACGACGATCGGCATCGATGCGATCGATCGCACGCACCGCCAGATCGGCTACTTCCAGCAGGTGCAGGTCCGCTACGACTTCCAGAAGGTGCAGTCGAACGGCGACGGGGAAGGGGACGGCGACTGGCTGTCGAGATAGGCGTTCATGAGCTCCTCGTCGGCGTAGTCGCACAGCGCGGCCACGGTCGGCGCCTTCATCACGGCGCCGAGCGGGAGTTCGACGCCGAGG
>Ga0207678_10005803_pt1 | contig 11004 bp, 13 predicted proteins | sample KBSC63metaG_FD_184319 | JGI IMG/M metagenome (GOLD analysis project Ga0207678, IMG submission 184319) | Corn rhizosphere microbial communities from Kellogg Biological Station, Michigan, USA - KBS C6-3 metaG (SPAdes) (version 2) | ecosystem: Host-associated > Plants > Roots > Rhizosphere > Soil ...
AATTGATGGGTGCAGGGGTTGCCTTGCCGTGGCCGCCATGCGGCAGCGCGCGGCTTGACCTGCCAGCCAGGCAGGCGCTGCGCCACGCACCACCACCTGACGGCCACGGCAAGGCAACGCGGGCTATGCGGAGGCATCGAGCAGGCTCTGGCCTGCTGACATGATGCTGGCAGCAGGGGCCGCGCAAGCTGTACCTCCAACACGGAGGGAACGGCATGCGCGACACGGTTTATTTCCTCGTTTTCGACGGCTACGCCGACTGGCAGGCCGCGCTGGCGCTGTGCGAGATCCGTCGCCCCGGCGACTGGCGGGTGCAGGCGGTGGGTTTCTCGACGGCGCCGGTGACCTCGATGGGCGGCCTGGTGGTGCAGCCCGAGCTGAGCCTGGCCCAGCTCGATCTCAACCGCGCGGCGCTGCTGATCCTGCCCGGCGGCCACCTGTGGACGCGCGGCGAAGGCCTGGCCGCGGTGGCCGCCGCGCGCCGCGTGCACGCGGCCGGCGCGCCGGTGGCCGGCATCGACGGCGGCGTGCTGGCGCTGGCCCGCGCCGGCCTGCTCGACCACTGCCGGCACACCGGCAACCACGCCGGCCACATCGACATGCACGTGCCCGGCTACCGCGGCGCCGAGCAGTACGACGCCGGCGTGCTCGCGGTCAGCGACGGCGGCACGCTCACCGCCAGCGAGCTCGGCAGCGTGGAGTTCGCGCGCGAGGTGATCCGCACGCTGGACCTCTACAACGCCAGCGACCGCGAGCACTGGTTCCGCCTGTACAAGCACGCCCTGCCGCCGCCGTGGCTGGCGGGCGCCGTGGCAGCGGCGGCATGAATGCGCTCGTCCGTGAGCGCGGCTTCGATCAAGTTTTCATTGTGGGAAAGCAGCCCGATTCTGGGAGTCCAACCGCGGCCATCCATGGCCGCACTTTCAAACAGAGCCCGCACATGACAAAGAAATCCGCAATCGACAGGGTGTTGATGGCCTACCGGCCGCTGTACCTGCAAGGCCTGCTGCTGGACGGCCAGTACCGCCTGCCGACGAAGCCTGCACGGGAAGGCGAGCAGGATCGCCCTGCGGATCGTCGCCGCCTCACCCTGGTGGCGTTGACCGGCCTGCATCACCTCGTGTCATCCATCCGGGGTCGCAAATGAAGAAGACCTATCACGGCAGCTGCCACTGCGGCGCGGTGCGCTACGAGGCCGATCTCGATCTCGCCGCCGGCACCGGGCGCTGCAACTGCTCGATCTGCACCAAGACGCGCAGCTGGGGCATCACCATCAAGCCGCAGGACTTCCGTCTGCTGGCGGGCGAGGACGCGTTGTCCGACTACCAGTTCGGCACGCGGAGCGCGCACCACCTGTTCTGCAAACACTGCGGCGTGCGCCCGTTCGGACGCGGCTACGTGGAACAGATCGGCGGCGACTACGTCTCGGTCAACCTCGCCTGTCTCGACGACGTGGAGCCGCAGGAGCTGATCGATGCACCCGTGCGCTGGAGCGACGGCCGCGCGAACAACTGGATGAATCCGCCCGCCGAGACGCGGCACCTGTGAACCCGGAGACCTTGCCATGACCGCCGACCTCACCTTCTTCCACGCCCCGAACAGCCGCTCCGGCGGCACTCGCGCCCTGCTCGAAGAACTGGGCGCGGACTACGAGTTGCACGTGCTGAACCTCAAGGCCGGCACCCAGCGCCAGCCCGAATACCTCGCGGTCAATCCGATGGGCAAGGTGCCGGCGATCCTGCATCGTGGTGCGCTGGTCACCGAACAGCCCGCGGTGTTCCTGTACCTCGCCGACCTGTTCCCGGAAAAGGGCATGGCGCCGGCCATCGGCGATCCCCTGCGCGGGCCCTATTTGCGCTGGATGGTGTACTACGGTTCCTGCTTCGAGCCGGCGCTGGTCGACAAGTCGATGCAGCGCGAGGCGGCGGCACCCTCGACCTGTCCCTACGGCGACTTCGACACCATGCTGAAGACGCTCACCGACCAGCTGGCACAGGGTCCGTATCTGCTCGGCGAACGCTTCACCGCCGCCGACGTGTTGTGGGGCGGCGCGCTCAACTGGACCACCATGTTCAAGCTGGTGCCGGAGACGCCGGTGATCCGCGCCTACATCGACCGCGTGATCTCGCGTCCGGCGATGCAGCGCGCGGCCGCGGCCGACGCGGCACTGGCTGCCGCACAGCAGGCTTGAGCGATGGACGGCCGGCGCCAGCAGCTTGCGGCGGCGCGCCGGTCGCATCGCGGTGACTTGTGGCGCAGGCGCTGCGACACGGTTCGCGGCATCATGCACGCATGCGTCGCGCCGACCGCCTGTTCCTCATCATCCACGCCCTGCGCGGACGGCGCACCGCGCTGCCGGCGCGCAACCTCGCCGAGACGCTGGGCGTGTCGCTGCGCACGGTCTACCGCGACGTGGCCGACCTGCAGCTCTCCGGCGTGCCGATCGAAGGCGAGGCGGGCGTGGGCTACGTGCTGCGCAAGGGTTCGGACATCCCGCCGCTGATGTTCAACGCCGACGAACTCGAATCGCTGGTGGTCGGCACGCGCTTCGTGCGCGCGTTCGCGGGCGACCGGCTGGCCGAAGGCGCCAAGACCGCACTGCTGAAGATCGAGGCGGTGTTGCCGCCCGAACTGCGCGAGCGCGCGGCGCGCACGCGCATCTACGCGCCGGTGTGGCGTGATCGGGGCAAGGCCGATTTCGCCGCGCGGATCGACCTGTTGCACGCGGCGATCGAGGCGCGCCACGTGCTGCGGATGGAATACAGCGACGAGGCCGGCAACGCCAGCACGCGCGAGGTCGAACCCTTGTGCCTGGCGTTCTGGGGCGGCAAGTGGACGCTGGGCGCGTGGTGCCGGCTGCGCGACGGGTTCCGCAACTTCCGCCCGGACCGCATCGCGCTCTGCACCGTGTCCGGCGAGTGCTTCGCCGACCGGCCGGGCCGCAACCTCGATGCCTACCTGCAGTCGGTGGGCGGCGACTACGCCGGCATGGAATAGCCTGCCGCCGCAGGAAATTTCGCGCGACGCACGTGCCCGTCATCTGCCCGCTCGGCTACGCTCGCAACACCGCGTCAGCCCGAGGAGGCGAGCCATGTCATCGACCGTGCGTCATCCCCTGTTGTCGATCGCTCCGGCCAAGCTGCGCCCGACCCAGTTGACCGTGGGCAAGGCCGAGGTTGCGGCCAAGCGTGCGCAATGGAAGGAGCTCGGCAGGAAGAAGCGCAAGGAACTGCTCGCCTCGCACTGGTTTCCCGGCGTGCTGGGGCCGAAGCAGCACGTCTACATCGTCGACCACCACCACCTCGGCCTCGCCTTGCTGGAGGAAGGCGTGAAGAGCGTGCCGGTGATGATCCAGCGCGATTTCTCCTGGCTGGTCCCGGAGGTGTTCTGGCGCACGATGGAGTTCAGCCGCTGGGCCCACCCCTACGACCAGCGCGGCAGCCGCGTCGACTACGCCGCGATCCCGACCGGCCTGGTCGGCCTGGCCGACGATCCCTACCGCACGCTTGCCGCGCGGGTGCGCATGGCCGGTGGTTGCGCCAAGGATGCGGAGCCTTATGCGGAATTCCTGTGGGCGGACTTCTACCGTCGACACCTGAAGCTGCCGGGCGGCAGGATCGGCGCGAAAGCGATGGAGCAGGCGCTGCTGCTCGCACACAGCCACGAGACGGCTTATCTGCCGGGCTGGAGCGGCACGATCGCATGAACGCGGCGCCGCCGGCCGCCCCTGCCACAGGGGGCGCGCATGGCGCCGACGTGCTGGCCGGCTTGTCGATCGCCGGCCTGCTGCTGCCCGAGGCGGTGGCGTACTCGGGGATTGCGGGTCTGCCGCCGCAGGCCGGCGTGATCGCGCTGTTCGTCGGCCTGGTCTGCTACGGCCTGCTCGGCCGTAGCCGCTACGCGATCGTCTCGGCCACTTCGTCCTCGGCCGCGGTGCTCGCCGCCGGCACGCTGGCGCTGGCCGGTCCGGAAGGTGCCGCGCGCGCCGCAGTGGCGGCCACCCTGGTGCTGCTCACCGGCGGCTGTTTCCTGGTCGCCGGCGTGGCCCGGCTCGGCGGGCTGTCGCACCTGATCGCGCGGCCGGTGCTGCGTGGCTTCACCTTCGGCCTAGCCTGCGTGATCGCGCTGAAGCAGCTGCCGAACCTCGGCGGCTTGCCGGGCCTGCACGGCGACTTCGTGCCGCTCTTGCTGGTGGACCTGCTGCGCGCAGCCAGTGGCGTGAATCCGGCCGCGCTGGGCGCCGGCGCGGTCGCGCTGCTGCTGCTGTTCCTTTCCGAGCGCGTGCGGCGCTTGCCGGGCAGCCTGCTGGTGATCGTGCTGGGCGTGGCCGCGTCCGGCTGGCTGGCACGGCACGGCGTGGCGCTGACGGGCGCGATCGATCTGGTCCCTGCCTGGACGCTCCCGGCGTGGCCCCGGCCCGACCAGTGGCTGCCCAGCGTGGAGCTGGCCGCGGCGGTACTGCTGGTGCTGTATGCCGAATCCTACGGCTCGATCCGCGCGTTCGCCTTGAAGCATGGCGATCCGGTGCAACCCAATCGCGACCTGCTGGTGCTGGGCGTGGCGAACGCGCTGTCCGGGCTGCTGCACGGCATGCCGGTGGGCGCGGGCTATTCGGGTACCTCGGCGAACGACGCGGCCGGGGCGCGCTCGCGGCTGGCCGGATTGGTGGCGGCGACGACCGTGCTGCTGCTGGTGCTGTTGCTGCTGCACTGGATCGAGCGGATTCCCGAGCCGGTGCTGGCGGCGATCGTGATCCACGCGGTCAGCAAGTCGTGGCGGCTGTCGGTGTTCAAGCCCTACCTGCAGTGGCGGCGCGACCGTCTGGTGGCGCTGGCGGCGGTGATCGCGGTGCTGGCGCTGGGTATCCTCGACGGCCTGCTGGCGGCGATCGCCTTCAGCCTGGTGATGCTGATCCGCCAGCTGGCCACGCCGCGACTCAGCGAATTGGGGCGCCTGCCCGGCAGCCACGATTTCGTGGCCCTCGCCGAACATCCCGACGCGCGGTCGCCGGCCGGCCTGCTGATCCTGCGCCCGGAAGAGCCGTTGTTTTTCGCGAACGCGGAGAGCGTGCTGGCGCTGGCCCGGCAGCGGGTGGAAAGCCGCGCGGATTGCCGCATCGTGGTGCTCAGCCTGGAGGAATCGCCGGACCTGGACGGCACGGCGCTGGAGGCGCTGGCGGATTTCGCGGCGTGGCTTGGCAGTCGGAACACGCCGCTGCGCGTGGCGCGGCTGAAGGACGGCGTGCGCGGGCTGCTGCTGCGCGCGGCGCTGCCCCAGCTTCCGCCACAGGCGCTGGACTACTGGAGCGTGGAAGATGCCGCCGGAGCGGCGGCTTCCGCGCCGCCATCGATGGAGACACCGCAACAGTGAAGATCACCAAGGGCATGCAGTGGCTGGTTTGGGGCGCGTTGTGCGTGGCCGTTCCGGCTTGGGCGGCGCAGGACGCCGATGCGCGGTTCCAGCAGATCTACGGCAACGAATGGGCGTGGCGCACCGGCCAGTCTGGCATCAGCGCCTCGGGCGAATCGCAGCCGAACAACGGCCGCCTCGACGACGTGGACGCGGCCAGCCAGCAGCAGCGCCTCGACTACTGGCAGAAGGTGATGACGCAGCTCGACGCGATCGACGTCGGGCAGCTCACGCCGGAAAACCGGGTGAACTACGCGGTGTACCGCGAGCAGATCCGCAACTTCATCGCCGACCAGCAGTTCAAGCAGTGGCAGATGCCGTTCAACAGCGACTCCGCGTTCTGGAGCGACGTGGGCTACGAGCTTGGCGGCGACCGCCTGCGCACGCTGGCCGACTACCGCAAGTACCTCGACCGCCTCGGCCAGATCCCGCACTACTTCGAACAGCAGATAGCCAACATGCGGCTGGGCCTGCAGCGCGGCTTCAGCGTGCCGCGCGAGGTGCTCAAGGGCCGCGACCGCTCGATTGCCGCAGTGGCGGATCTCACCGATCCCACGGCGTCGGGTTTCTACGCGCCGTTCAAGCAGATGTCCGCGACGATCCCCGCCGACCAGCAGCAGGCGCTGCGCGGCGAGGCGCAGCAGCGCATCCGCGACCAGGTGATCCCCGCCTATGCGAAGCTGCTGAAGTTCTTCGACGACGAATACGTGCCGCAGGCGCGCACCACACTGGCCGCCGAGGCGCTGCCCGACGGCAAGGCGTACTACCGCCAGCAGATCCGCGAATACACCACGCTGGACCTCACGCCCGACCGGATCCACCAGATCGGCCTGGAGCAGGTGGCGAAGATCCACGCCGAGATGCTGGCCGTGATGAAAGAGACCGGCTTCAAGGGCAGTTTCGCCGACTTCCTGCACTACCTGCGCACCGACCCCCAGTTCTACGCGAAGACGCCGCAGGAGTTGCTGGACAAGACCGCCTGGGTGGCCAAGGAAGTGGACGGCAAGATGGGCAAGTTCTTCGGCCACCTGCCGCGCTCGCGCTTCACCATCGTGCCGGTGCCGGCCGATATCGCGCCGTACTACACCTCCGGCCGCGGCGGCGCGGACGCGTACCTGGTCAACACCTACGACCTGAAATCGCGTGCGCTGTACAACATGCCGGCACTGACCCTGCACGAAAGCTATCCCGGCCATTCGCTGCAGCTGGAGCTGGCCGAGGAACAGCACAACCTGCCCGCGTTCCGCCGCAACGGCTACATCTCCGCCTACGGCGAAGGCTGGGGCCTGTACTCCGAATACCTCGGCAACGAGATGGGCATCTACCAGACGCCCTGGCAGCAGTTCGGCTACCTCACCTACCAGATGTGGCGCGCCTGCCGCCTGGTGGTGGACACCGGCATCCACCACCTCGGCTGGACGCGCCAGCAGGCGATCGACTACCTCACCGGCAACACCGCGCTGAGTCCGCTGGAAATCGCCAACGAGGTGGACCGCTACATCAGCTGGCCCGGCCAGGCCGACAGCTACGAGCTGGGCTACCTCAAGATCCTCGAACTGCGCGCCAGGGCCGAAAAGGCGCTGGGCGAGAAATTCGACATCCGCGCCTTCCACGACACCGTGCTCTCCACCGGCTCGGTGCCGTTGCCGGTGTTGGAGGCGCGCATCGACAAGTTCATCAAGGAGGGCGGGCCGGAGCCGGATTACGGCTGCGATTGCGCGAAGGGCAAGAGTGCGCCGAACGCCCCCTGAAGCTGGCGCCGGCGATTTTGGACAAAGCTGCCACTTTGCAGTAAATTGTCCATGTGCTTCACATGGAGAGTTTCGACATGAACGCACATGCCAGCCGCATCGCCGAAGCCGCATCACGCTACCCGCCCACTGACGCGGCGCTGACGGCGCCCGCGTTGCGCAGCTTCTTCCGTCTCGCCGAGCACTGGGATCTGCGCGTGGCCGAACAGCGCAAGCTGCTCGGCGATCCGCCCGAGTCCACGTTCTACAAGTGGAAGCGCGAGCAGGACGGCAGCCTGGGGCGCGACACGCTGGAGCGCATCAGTTACCTGCTCGGCATCTGGAAGGATCTGCAGATCCTGTTTCCCGATCCAGCGCAAGCCGATGCATGGCTGCGCAAGCCGAACACGGCGCCGCTGTTCGGCGGCCATTCCGCGCTGGAACGCATGCTGTCGGGCAACGTGGCCGACCTGTTCGTGGTGCGCCAGTACCTGGATGCGCAGCGCGGCTGAGGCGCTTCACACCGATCGTCGCAGCCGCCGATACCGCATGCGATGACGATGCCGGTCACCTGCAGCAGCGGCCCCAGCCGCGACAGGAACCCCGATGTCGACCGATCTGCCCCCACTCAAGCGCATCCGCTGGAACCAGGCGTTTCGCATCGTGCCCAGCCGCTTCCCGCCGGTGGGTGTGTACGACCGCATCGCCGATCCGGCCGATCTCGACGCGGTGTTCGCGATCGAGGCGCTGACCAACCCGCGCCTGCGCGAGGAAGCCGGCGCCTTGAAGCTGGTGCCGAAGGAACACCGCATCAGCGGTCCGGGCTCGACGCCGGTGATGGCGGCCTTCACACATTTGAATCCGGACGGCAGCCGCTTTTCGGATGGCACCTGGGGCGTGTTCTACGCCGCGCACACGGTGGCCACCGCGGTGGAAGAAACCGTCTATCACCGCGAGCATTTCCTCGCCGCCACCGCCGAACCGGCCTGCGACATCCAGATGCGCTGCTACCGCACGCGCATCGACAGCCGTCTGCACGACATTCGCGGTGGCTGGAGGAAGGAGCACGATCCGGACAGCTATGTGGCCAGCGTGAAACTGGCGCGCGTGTTGCGCGCCGCCGGTTCCAACGGCATCGTGTACGACAGCGTGCGCGATCCGTCCGGCGAATGCGTGGCCGCGTTCCATCCGGATGTGGTCGCACCCTGCGTGCAGGCGCAGCACCTGGTCTATCGCTGGGACGGCAAGCGCATCGCCAAAGTGCTGGAAGTGTCGGAACTCGCACGAAACACCCCACGGGAGGCGCGATGAAACGCTGGCTGATCCTGCTGTTCGCCCTGCTGCCGCTGTGCGCGTCTGCGCGCACGACCAGCGACCATGCGCAGTGGAATGCCGACATCGCGGCGTTCGAGCAGGCCGACCGCGTGCAACCGCCGCCTGCCGGCGCGGTGCTGTTCATCGGCAGCTCGTCGATCCGTTTCTGGAAGACGCTGGCGTCGGATTTCCCGGAAGTGCACACGATCAACCGCGGCTTCGGCGGCTCGGAGATTGCCGACAGCACGTACTTCGCCGATCGCATCGTGGCGCCGTATCACCCCCGCGCCATCGTGATGTACGCGGGCGACAACGACATCGAGGCCGGCAACAGCCCGCGGCAGGTGCGCGACGATTTCGCGGCCTTCGTGCGCAAGGCGCGCGCCGTCGACCCCGGCGTGCCGATCGCCTTCATCGCGATCAAGCCCAGCATGGCGCGCAAGGCGCTGCTGCCGAAGATCCGCGAGGCGAACGACCTGGTGCGCGACTACGCGGCGACGCAGAAACAGGTGGCGTACCTGGACGTGTTCACGCCGATGCTAGGCAAGGATGGCCAACCGCAGGCCCAGTGGTTCATCCAGGATGGTCTGCACATGAATCGCATGGGCTACGAGCTGTGGATCGGCATCGTGCGGCCGTGGGTGGATGTGCACGGGCGCTGATGTCGGGACTGCATAAGGCTTGACCAGCACTCTAACGAGGCCCGCTCTCGACCAAGACGTGTGGGCCGAGATTGTTTTGTGCCAACCAGACATGCACGTCCGTCGACTAGGAAGCAGAACCCATGAACGAGACGGTAGATAAACGGGCAGCGCAGATCCTGCATGACATGTTCTGGTCGCACGAAGGCTGGAGGCCTGAATCTGAGCGTGCCGTGTCTGCGGGAGACTTCGAGTATGCGAAAGCTAGGGGCGTTATGTTCGATCCAGTGCATATGGACCACGCGCAAGCGATAAGTGTGATCCGTGAGCTGATGGAGAGACTGGATCGACGGACAGTTGCCAATGCTTTCCTCTCGAGCTTGTCCACGAGAAGGTTAGATTGGCGCTCCGTATTGGGAAGCTATTCGGTATTCCAACATCTGCCCCCTCACGAGCCTCAAGGGGCTACCGGGTGCTGCGAATTGTGCGGGTTTTACCTCGATGAAAAAGAGCATGACTTCAACGTACTCAACTTCGAGCGTACAAAATGGGGCGGCGTGCGTCATGCGCAGCTTGCATATGCAATCATGGATCTAAGCCTGTTCCTCAGGGGACCTGCGCCAACTCCCACGAACAGCGACATCAACATTTTTCAAGCCATGATTGAGGCCATACGGAGCGCCGGAACCGATGTGACTGCAGCCACTCTGCACTTTCTATTACCAAAGAGCCTGAAGTCGAACAAGGCCGAGCGGGATGTCATCGTTTCAATTCTCGGTTTCTGCGACGTGCTTGCTTGTACTCCCCATCCCGGCTTCTCAGACGCCTTCATTCCGGCGAGTGGCCGTCATCTACCACCTCGCCGCTTTGTAGATATGGCTTACCCAGCATGCTGGTGGAGAGGCGATATGGGCATCAACGAGCCTAAGATGAAAGAGTACTTCGGACATATGTTGTGACTAGCCGACGTTGGGGCGATGCATGGGCTGCGGCTCTCTAAAAGTCACGTATCCGCGCCGGTAGCAAACCCTTCGCGTGTGTTGCGGTTGAATACGTGGTCGCCATCGAGCACATCGGCGGCGAAGCATGAATGTCGTGCCTCACCCAATACGTAGTCCGCCGTTTGTGAGTGCTTCTTGCGCATTGCACTCTCCCAGCGCCCAAGCGTCGAGCACGGTGGCGCGAGCGGTGCAGTCGAGCATGCTCACCGGGATACGCGTGCTGGGTTGCCAGTAGTTTCGTCCGTTGGCACGGAATATGGCAGGCAACTTCGGATAGTGGCGGGTCAACAATACAAGCGTGCGCGCTTTCTCGCTGTCGGTTTGCGATGGCAACGGCGCGTTGTCCGTGTAGCCGCCATCGAAGGCGTATTCGCCGTCGATGCGTCGCGCTGGGATGAACGGCAGCGCAGCACCCGCCGCGGCCAGCAGTATGCGCGCCTCGTCGAGACTGGTGCAGTCGCGCAGCTCGCGGAATTCCTGTCGCAGGCCAAGTCGGCGAGGTAGCTCGGGATGCAGCGGCCCACGCAGGAACTTGTCCGCGAGATAGGCCAGCGTGGCGATGCCGATGGAGCCGCGCAGTCCCAGCCCGCGCGCCGGCCGGGTAATCGCCACCTGCAGGCGATGCTTCGACTGCCGCAGCGCCTGAAAATGTTCGGCATCGACGAAACTGGCCAGCCATGCCGGGTAGATGTGGCGATGCGCGAAGTGCAGGCGCCCGCGCCACAGGCCGCGCCACTCGAACATGCGGGTGCGGTCGGCGTACAGGCGCTGGCAGGCCGCAAGCGCGACTTGTGGCCCGGCCGTGAGGAAGGCCGCGGCCACGGCGGCGCCGCCGCTGGTGCCCACCAGCTGCATGGGCAGTCGCCAGTGCTGCGCGAGCAGGTGCGAGACCGCGCCGGCCTGCCACCA
>Ga0207678_10005804_pt1 | contig 11002 bp, 14 predicted proteins | sample KBSC63metaG_FD_184319 | JGI IMG/M metagenome (GOLD analysis project Ga0207678, IMG submission 184319) | Corn rhizosphere microbial communities from Kellogg Biological Station, Michigan, USA - KBS C6-3 metaG (SPAdes) (version 2) | ecosystem: Host-associated > Plants > Roots > Rhizosphere > Soil ...
CGAAATGACGGCCCCTCTGGTGGTTCCGCTAAGTTTACCCACATTACAAAGGTGAGACTACCGGCCTAACCCGGAGGACGAGCTCTGGGATTTTCTCGCCACTTTAGCGGCTTATGTGCGGCCATTGCTCTCCTTAGCGCCTCTCCGGCCGCTGCCCACCCTCATGTCTGGGTGACGGTGCGGTCGGAAATTCTCCTCAATCCTGATCACCAGATCACCGGCATTCGACACGCCTGGACCTTCGATGAGTTCTACACCGCCATGGCGATGCAGGGCGTCGACACCAATGGCGACGGTATCTTATCGAAGGAGGAGCTCAAGCCTGTTGTCGAGTCCATCGTCAACTCGCTCAAGCCATTTGACTATTTCACCTATGTGCACTTCGTTGGGGTCGACAAGGCCCTGCCACTGAAGCCCCCAGAGCGCTATTCGCTCGATTACGACGGCAACGCGCTGACTCTTCATTTCACTGTGCTCCTGGAAGAGCCGGTCGATGCGAGCAGCCAAAATGTCGAGGTGGACGTATACGACCCATCCTTCTATGTGGCCTTCGGCTTTGCCAAGGACGAGCCAGTGAAGATGGCTGGCACCTCTGCCCAAAGTTGTGGCGTCGATATCAAGCAGCCAGATCCCGCGGCAGAAGAAAGCACAAAAGCCTTGAGCGAAGACTTCTTCCGCCAGCTCGGGCCCAGCAGTAATTTCGGGGCGCAATTCGCCCAGACGGTGACGGTAAAATGCAGCGACGCGCCATCTTAACGTGTTCAGGCCGCGCTCTTCTTTTGCTCGGCGCGCTCATGGTTGCGGTCGTGGCCACCGCTCACGCCGAGATAAAACCAATCGATCCCTTAGGAATGGAGAGTGTTCCGGCAACAGGTCCGAGTTGGCTGCAATAGGTCGACAACGGAAGCTGACTGAGGGCCACATCATGTGGACTTGGAACCGACAGCCGGTTCGCGTCGGTTTTGATCACCTTGGAGAAGGGTCGACTCTCCTATTGCTACCTGCCTTCAGCTCAATCTCTACTCGGCAAGAAATGCGGCCACTCCAGGAGCGGCTCGCGTCCGAGTTCGCGACTGTCGCTATTGATTGGCCCGGTTTCGGAGCTGAGCCTCGGCCGCCCATGGCTTGGAGACCTGCTGCTTATGCGAGCTTTCTGCAGCACGTCCTCACCCACGTCGCACCGCGCCCATTCGCGACAGTAGCCGCTGGTCATGCTGCAACTTACGCGCTCTCGGCTGCTGCAGCCAAGCCTGGGTCGCTTGGACTTCTGTGCCTCGTTGCGCCCACATGGCGCGGCCCATTGCCGACTATGATGCCGGGCCGACGTTCGGTCGGAGCCTGGATTACCCGAGCAAGCGATCTTCCATTACTTGGCTCTGTCCTCTATCGCCTCAACGTGAATATTCCAGCCGTGCGCATGATGGCGCGAGGGCACGTCTATAGCAACCCAGGCTGGCTCACAGGAGCAAGGCTCCACCAAAAAATGGCGGTCATCAGCGCTCCCGGTGCGCGCTACGCCTCGATCCGCTTCGTCACCGGGATGTTGGATTTAATCTCAGACCGAACCTCGTTCATCGAAATGGCAAAGGGCGTCAAGGATCCAATACTTGTGCTCTACGGAGCTGAGACGCCGCGGCGGTCGAAAGCGGAAATGGAGGCCCTCGCGTCCCTTCCACACATCGGATCAGCAGAGCTGCCACTAGGCAAGCTTGCTGTGCATGAGGAATTTCCCGACGCTGTCGTCGAAAAGCTGATGCCCGTTCTTCATAGGCTTGGGACGCCGCCTGGCTCAGGCTAGCTCCACGGGTCCGTGATCGTCGCAGTGATCACCATGTGGGTGATGCAGTCGGCCGGTCACGAGATAATCGACATGATCACCATGCGGTACTGCTTCGTGTCCACAATTTGAAGCGTGCTTGTGCGAGCAGCGGGTCTCAGGTGTGCAGCGGACGGGATTCGTGGCGTTGACCTCAATGACATGTTCGTCGACGTGATCCTGATGCACATGGTGGAGGTGGCCGTCGTGAAGATAGTCGATATGGCCATTATGGCGTATGGCGGTATGTCCACAGTTCGGGCCGTGCTTATGGGAATGGTCGGGATGATGCTTTTCGGAGCCAGTGGCCATGACTTTTCTCCTCAACGATCCAACGAGACTCGTCCCGTATCTGCGCCTGCTGAGACACTAGAGCCATGCGGCATTGCGTCTCTAGATAGCGGTCCAATATCAACGTTTGCCGTCTCCTCACGAGCATGAGTGGATTGCGCCGCGACCTTTGAGCGATTGACGCCTGTGCCGGTCGGTGCGGTGAGGTGTCTCAGCGGGATGAATAGCCAGTAGGGTCAGATCCCCGACAGTGCTAGGCTGGGCTGGTTACGCCTCGAAGGTTAGGTTCTTGACGATTAGACATGCACTTTGGGGCCTCGCACCGTTATTAGAGCTCCTGGTCGCCCCGTCTCCTGCTACTGCCCATCCCCATGTCTGGGCGACGGTTCGCTCCGATATTCTACTCGACACCAATCACCAGATCACTGGCATCCGCCACGCCTGGACCTTCGACGAGTTCTACACCGCCATGGCGATCGAGGGGCTCGATACCAACAAGGACGGTATCTACTCGAAGGAGGAGCTGCAACCCCTCGCCAAGGTCAATGTCGAGTCGCTCAAGGACTTCGACTACTTCACCTTTGTTTACTCCGAGGACGAGGGCGACAAGATGCTGCCGCTCAAGCCGCCGATCGATTATTGGATCGATTACGACAAGAGCGTGCTCACGCTGCACTTCACGCTGCCGCTCGAGAAGCCGGTCGATCCGCACGGCAAGCCGGTGCAGGTCGATGTCTATGATCCCTCCTTCTTCGTAGCTTTCAGCTTTGCCACCGAGAAGCCGGTCACCTTGGCCGGCGCGGACACCAAAGGCTGCGCTGCCGAAATCATCCTGCCTGACCCAAACACCACTGCCGACTACAAGGCCTTGACCGAATCCTTCTTCAGCCAGCTCGGGCCGAACTCCAATTTCGGATCGCAATTTGCCCAGACAGCGACGATCAAATGCAAGGACTCGCATCTATGAGGATCGCAGCCGGCCTTGCCAGAGTAGTTTTGTTCGCAGGTCTCTCGCTTCTTTTTGTCGCGACCGCCGCACGGGCTGAGTTTAAGCCGATCAGTCCTTTCGCCGCGACCGAGGTTGCTCCGGGACCGCCTTCAGCCTTCGCGCCGCCGACCGCCGCTCCGTTTCAGGCGCCGGGACCATTTGGGCGTGTATTCGCCTGGGTGTTCGACAAGCAGCAGAGCCTGCAAAGGACGCTCGCCATGAGCGTCAAGTCTCTCAAGACCGACCCTCTCGGCGGCGCGCTCACGCTTGCTCTGTTGTCCTTTATTTATAGCGTACTGCACGCGGTAGGTCCGGGGCACGGCAAGACCATCATCTCCTCTTATGTGATCGCTAACGAGGAGACTGTCCGTCGCGGCGTAATCATCTCCTTCATCGCCGCGGGACTTCAGGCTCTGTCCGCGGTCCTTCTCGTCGGCGTGCTGTTGATTGCGCTTGGCGCCACCGGGCTCCAGGTCAATGCCTGGTCGAACCAGCTCGAAAGCATCAGCTACGCGATGATCGCTCTTGTCGGCCTTTATCTCTTAGCGGGCCAGCTTCGGAGCGTGTGGCGTCGCTGGCAGCATGCCCCAGTCACTGTTGTCGCCGCTCGCGATGCCCACGGCCTTGGCGATCATCATCACCACCACACTCACCACGATCATCATCATCACCATAGCCGCGAGGGTCATGAGCATCACGAGATTCATGGGCGTCATGACCATCACCACCACTCGCCTGGAGATGCGTGCGATCACATGGTCGATGCTCGGCAGCTCGCCGGGCCGTTCTCCTGGCGCAAAGTCATCCCTGTGGTGTTCTCGGTCGGGATCAGGCCGTGCACGGGCGCAATCCTCGTTCTCGTCTTTGCGCTGACGCAGGGCCTGTTCTGGGCGGGAGTGGCCGCCACCTTCGCCATGGCGCTCGGCACTGCTATCACCGTGGCGGCGCTCGCCACGCTCGCGCTTGGCTCGCGCGAGCTAGCGCTCAAGCTTGGCGGCACGAACAGCACCTGGACCAACATGGTGTGGTCCACCTGTGCAATCGGGGGTGCCACCATCATCCTCCTGTTCGGAGTGCTAATGTTTACCGCCTCCTTAGGGCCAGCTCGTCCGTTTTAAGGCAGGTCTCCCCGACTCCTTCAAATGACTCAGAAAGTCCTGACCTCCCTATTGCTGTTGCTGATATGTGGATCGGTAGCGGCCGAGCCCACCCATAAACAGACCACGACCGCCAGCCGTCGTGCTGCTAAAACGCAGCACAACAACACCACGTCGAAAGAACCATCGGCTGAAGAAACCCCGCTCAAAGAACCACCGGCTAAGGAGCCACCGGCAAATGAGCTTTTTGGTGCCGCTCCAGGCCCCGCTCCGCTTGCTGCTCGTGCGATCGGTTCATACGCAAGAGGCTGTCTTGCCGGGGCCGTAGCCCTTCCAATCAATGGCCCTGATTGGCAAGTGATGCGGCTGTCGCGCAACCGCAACTGGGGCCATCCGCGACTGCTCGATTTTCTTGAGCACTTTGCTGCCGACGCGCGCAATCTTGATGGCTGGCCGGGACTTCTCGTCGGCGATATGTCGCAGCCGCGCGGCGGACCGATGATCACCGGTCATTCGAGTCATCAAATCGGGCTTGACGTCGATATCTGGCTAACGCCAATGCCGGACCGGATTCTTACGCCTGAAGAACGCGAGAACATGGTGGCGGTGTCGATGCTAAAGGATCCATTCACCGTCGATCTCGACAAATGGACTTCACTCCACACAAAACTGATTAAGCGCGCGGCATCATCTCCAGAGGTCGATCGCATCTTCGTGCACCCCGCGATCAAAAAGGTGTTGTGCGATCAGGCGGGAGATGACCGCGCTTGGTTGGCCAAGGTGCGGCCCTGGTGGAACCATTACTATCATTTCCACGTTCGGGTTACTTGCCCGCCGGATGCCAGCGACTGCGAGCCTCAGAAACCGCTTAGCGGTGACGATGGCTGCGGGCAGGAGCTTGCCAACTGGTATGCAATGCTAAAGAAGGCGGCGATTGCGGGAGCGGGACAGCCCGCTACGGGGACTCCCCGCAAGTCTTCTATTACGATGAGCAAGCTGCCGCGGGAATGCGGGACCGTCTTGACTGCTGGCGGTTTCGAGCCGCCAGTCCCTTTCAATGCCGACAATCTGCCTGAGCCGGTGCTCAAGGCTCTCGCCAGCAAGGAAACCGGTCCTCCTCCACCCAAACTGGACCCTGCAGCTCGTCGAGCGCTGATCGCGAGCAGCTCCAAGGTGTCATTGCCCGAGCGTAATCCAAAGCGCTAATCCTCTGTTCTGGATTTAAGCATGCGCTGAACCTGTCGTGCCAAGCGATATCCCATGCCGCATGGTTGGACGCAAACGCACGCGATAGACTGCCATTCGCGTCTCAAGAAACGGTGGGCATCATGACCAGATTTGCTCTTCTCCTGGCTCTTTTTATTGCAGCGGGTTGTGGGATTTGGGCAACGCGTGCGGCCGCCTTCGATATAAATTCGGACAACTCGACTAATTCAGACGGCACGGCGGGTTTTGCCGATCCCGACGATCAGCCCATGCCCGGAATGTTGCAGATCGCGCCGGACTTGAAAGATTACCAGGGAACGGCAAATCAACTCACGCCTGACCAATCAGGGTGGATCTTCTCGATTCCACCACAGCGTTGAAGCCCGCTCCAGCAAACTAGCTAGGCCCCAAGTTGGTGGGCCGAGCCTTCTCTCGACACTCGTCAATCAGTTGGTGATGTCGAAATCCATGCCCTCAAAAGTGTAGCGGGGCTGTTGCGTCCAGACGCCGTCCTCCTGCACAGGCACCTTGTGGATTTTAACGTTGTCCACCTCAAGCTTGCCGCTCTTCTGGTTCACCCAGAAATCGATGTCGTAATACTCGTCCTTGCTGCCCGGCTTACGGAAGTCGGTACACGCAAAGTATTCGCCTTCCTTTTTCAGGTGGCGCACCGGCTGGTGGATCTCAACGAAGTCAAGCGGCACCGTCTCGCCGGTCTTGTCGTCCTTGATGTCGAGATGGCCATCGGCATCCTTATGCGTGGCGATGTAGTTATGGATTGCGCTCATCACCTGCCAAGCGCGGGTCACCTCCATGCTTCCGGGATGCTCCTGCACCGGTAACCACCACCAAGCGACCGGCATGCGGGTGACCATGACGTAGCTATCGCCTTCCTGCTTCGGGCCCTTCTGGATGCGGATATCCATCAACTTGAGGTCATTGGCTTCCGGCTTGAACCAAAAGTCCATGGCGTATTGCTTCTTCGGCTCGTCTTTGTCGTGAAAGATGGTATTGGCGAACCAGCCGTAACCCTCCATCCCGCGCACCATCTTCACCTGCTCGAAGAGGAGATTGAGATCCTGGTCTAGCTTGGGATGATGGAATACGAAGACCCCGTCTTTGCTTCGCTCATCCACCGTCTTTTAACCGCCGCGTTCACGTCATCTTCGGTGAACTCTTTGGAGGGCCCTCTAGCAGCGGAAGTTGCGGGTTGGGACGCCGACTGGTCCTTAGCGACGAAAAACTCCCGCGCCTTCTGGATATTCCCGTCGGGATTCTGGAGGAAGGCCTCTTTCGATTTTTCTGTCGAGAAGCAATAGACTTTGCCGTCAGGCGCCGACCAACTCACCGAGCAGTCAGTCTTAACCTCCTGGCCCGACGCCAAACCCGTGGCGCATTCGTTGCCGAACTCGCCCTTCGGCGAGGCGGGTGTCACCAAATCCTCCGCAACGACCGAGGACGCTGCTCCAAACCACAAAGCCACGGCGATTACCGTGGCGTGTGTAATCGAGGAAAAGCCTCGATTGAAATCATCGTACATCATCTGCTTAAATTCCTTGTCATCCCGGGCGCTGAGGCACCGTTCATATGTCAAGGCACCCGGCACCGAGACCCGCCCTCGCAGCCGCTAGGACGTCTGCCGGAAAAGGCCACAGGCTGGGGCGATTCATTGCAAAAATTGACTCCCCACTTGGCACACGTCAAACCAAACCTTGGCAGCTAGTCTGGGGCCAAGGGCCGCATCACGCTTGGTGCCCATGCGTCCGCTTTGGGTCATTAGCAGACATTTGATGGCGTATGCGCGATGTCCGCTTTACCCCCAGAAGCGGACATGTTCAGCGTCGGGATCGATGTCTGCTAAGTGCCATAAGCAGACATCGCGGCCGAATCGACCAAGGACCTGGCCGCCTGGTCATCGACGGCCGACAGCTTCGAAGATGAAGCCATTGACGATGCTCCAAATCATCTACCACCTCGACAAGCCAAGGCCGCCCTCGCGCCTCGACAAAACTCCCCTGCTCAATCCGATCGCTCAAGGTCCCCCCGCGTCGCGCTTGAGGGGTCAATCTATTGAATGCCGGCGCTGAAAGACAACCTGGGAGGAACGTTCGGGCCGACATGGTGCCGACACCGCGCCCAAGTGAGATCGCGCGGGATCACCGCGAGAGGAATATATGATGGAAGATCAGTTACTTGATTGGTTGCGGGGGCTCGCAGCCACCTATACCGAACACGGCTCCATTACATCCGAGAAGCCGGAAAATAGGTCCAAATCAGGGGCCCGCAACCACGGAGAATTGACCTTACTGGCGATCCCCATCTAAGACGGAGCGGTCTCGAAAAGCGTCGGCATTTGTTTTTCTGGTATCCTTCCGTAACCCCATATCCCCTTTAGCTTCTGAAAATCGCGCTTTTTTGTAAAAGCACCCGCAGAAATCTCGGGCGATCTCGGGGGCAATTCCGGTGGCAGAAAGACTGAAGCGCCGCCCCCGCAGCGGCAAAACGCTCGCCGTAACTGCCACGCGCTGATCTGCAGATGTTGGAATCGACACTTGGCCCCAGAGGTAGTCTTCTGCAGACTTTATCACCGCCACTTCTTTGTCAATCTTGGAAAAATCCACTAGCCAGCTCCAAAGCACTGCAGCCGACACAGGCCCGGAGCTGTCATATTCGCGGCTCTGATCAGGAAGTCCTTCGCTTATCCGACGATTTCCGCGTGTTACATCATTGTGTGGACGTGCCCGGCTGGCTCTAGCTGCCCGAGAACCGCCACTATGCAGACCACGATTAAGCCTAGTGCAATCTCGGCTGTGGTTGAGATGCAAAGTAGGCGCGCAGTCTTCTCTCCTTGGCTCGTAGCCAGCCGTGGTGTGAGCCAAAACCTGTTCACACTAGCGAACCCTAGCATGATCAGAAGTAGACCTGCTTTGGCGAGGACAAGGGTCCCATACTCCGTGCCGAAGAGATGCCGCATCCCATCTGTCATGTACCAAGTATTGACGATGCCGCTTGCGATCAGAAATGTCACCGCCCAGGTTGCCACCAAAGAGAACCGTCTGACTAGTTGGTAGCGCTCTGTGGCGCTCTTGAGCACGCTTGGCCTGATGACGATGAGCAGCGGCAGCAAACCGCCGACCCAGATTGCCACCGTGACAAGATGCACTGCATCTGCACCAACCTGGAAGTCGCCGCTGAGGCCAAGACCCGCCCCTGAGTGGCCGCACCACGCGAGGCCGACGGCAAAAGCGACGCCGAGCAGAGCAATGAGCCAGTTCAAGGTAGACAGGAATGGCTTCCGGTATCGCAGCGCTACGAGAAGCGCGAGCAGACCCGCAATCACGAAGCGCACTAATGACACGCGACCAAATTGTGTTCCCGTCAGAACCAACCAAACGGTACTGTCAGCGTCCTCCGTGACTTGCGCCAGTTCAGAGGCGAGAAGCAACAACCATAAGCCCCCCGACGCCACAGCAATTCCTAAGCCGGTCAGCACGATCCAATCGAGTTGCCGTTGGATAGGCGCAAGCGCTTCGCGATGAGCCTTTAACTGTTCGCCAGCGACTGCCGCAGGGAAAAAGGCCGCACCAGCAACCGAGATGCTTGACGCGAAGTGGATCGCTCTTACGACGACGAGCAGATTAGACACGGACTTTGCTCAGGAGCCCGTTGTCCAGCTATCGACCGACACGGAAGTTGAAACTGCCTTGCGTGGTGTGCGTATCGACGGAGAGCACATGCCACGTCACCATATATCCCCCTGCGGGCATTGCACCGACACCGATGCGCATCACATTGCCGCTGATGCTCTTGCCCTTGTCCACGCGCGCTCCAGACGCATTCCGTACTTCCGCCCCACTGAATTTCGGTTCGAGCTGCTGCGTGAAGTAGAGTGTGACTTGCCCAGGCGAGCTTCCAACTGTACCGCCAACCGGAGGGCTTGCATGATCGAGCATAGCGTGGGCCTGAAGCGTTGTTGCAAAGCCCACACTAACCAAAAAGAGAACGACAAAATTGAACTTACGCATGGTCATTGTCCCGATGGCCGCGACGCCGACGCGAACAGCGGCCTGCCGATGGAATTGGGGAAAATGTCGTCGAGATAGAGGTGCAATTGACCGATGACGCCGACACCGTCACCGCTTGCCCGATTGACCGGGATGATTGCTTCGACACCTAGCTGGTACTTGTCGGCCACGTAGATCACGCCGGGATTGACGGTTCCAGTCGTGCGTTCTTCGCCATTGAGGTTGGCGACCTGCGTTGAAAGATTAAACTCCACCAGTGGGACCATTCGGTTCAGGAACGGCGGCAATCCCAAGTCCTGAACGCTCGATTTCAAGTAGGGCATGCTGTACTGGAGCGATCCACCCCAATTGAAGAACTGTGGATTGTCAGTGGTCGTCACCAGTCCCGTTTGCTCGTCAAACTCGCTTGTTGAGGATTCTGTGGGGATCGCGTAGCCAAGTTGTGCCGTGATCGCGAACGGCTTGAAGAACTTCATGCTCTCCGGCAGAAAACCGAAGCCTTTGCCTGCGAACACAGTCGGGGTGAGCGTCGTGAAGGGGTCGGCCCCTATGGATGAGCTTCCGGTTCCGCCCCAATCCACGTCGAGTGCGGCTGAAAAGGCGAACTCCTGTGCGTCGCTCTTGATGAACTGGTACTTGAACGATGTTTCCAGATTGTCGAAGCCATCGTGATTACCGTCGCCCGGCTCGTGCAGATGCACCCAAGTGTCACCAACAGACACCCCAAACCTTTCCGTTATGGTCTTGGAATACTCCCCCGAGATGTCGAGTTCGTCGGCGGAGGGTTGGTCGCCATTCTTGAAGCCCGCAATGGTTGGAAGCGATAACTCGTCATTCACACAGGGATCATCGACGATCAAGGTCGCCGGGAAGAAACGATTACCGACAATGCAATGCGCACTTGCGGGTGAAGAGATAGCGAGGGCGAGCAGGATCGCCATTACAATCCTAACCAAGGTCAGTAGATACATGACCTCCTCCAAATAACACTGGCGGCACAGCACCCCCGTTAAAACGGTGCATGTGCAGTTGACATCGATTAGCCGAGCCAGCTCTTGGCTGATCGGCACGAGACTACTGTTGTGGCTTAGACGGAAAGGGGAGGACCGCGACTTTGCGGCGCGCGTGCTGGAGAATCGGCAACGCTATCTTCCCAGACGACCTGCTCGGCATCTCCTTCTGCAGTCCTCAGCATAAGAGGACAAGCCGGAGCGCTCACCGCAATCTGCAGAGCGGCGAACCCATTGCAAATAGGACATTTGGTAAGGGGTTTGTTGGGCTTGGGACTGTTTGACTCGTCGCCCACTTGATGGCAAGGAGCAGTGCTGAGGTTGTTTGGGGAAAGCTGCAGTTTTGTCTGCGAGAGCGTGTGCCAGGGCACCAGCACTACGTAGAATGCCATAGCCAGAAGCGCGAGCGCTCCAGCAAAGCGGCGGTGCCGGGAGAAGACCCCGAGAAGCATATGAGGATGCTAGTCCTGAACCGAGCTTTCGCTCAAGGTGTCTTGCAATCTGTGTGCGTCCAACACGCACCAGGACGAAATGTCCGCGTAAGCCACCGCAAACCCGCAGAAATCAAG
>Ga0207678_10005806_pt1 | contig 11002 bp, 9 predicted proteins | sample KBSC63metaG_FD_184319 | JGI IMG/M metagenome (GOLD analysis project Ga0207678, IMG submission 184319) | Corn rhizosphere microbial communities from Kellogg Biological Station, Michigan, USA - KBS C6-3 metaG (SPAdes) (version 2) | ecosystem: Host-associated > Plants > Roots > Rhizosphere > Soil ...
GCGTCTTCTTCGGTGCGCGTGCCGCCGAAGCGCACGCTGTTGGCCATCGTCGGCTTGATCGCCTGACGCAGCTCGGCGGTCACATAGTGGTTCCGCGAATCGTCGTTGCTGTTCCAGAGCGGGATGGCCGATCCGGAGTTCGGCTCGAAGACCGACGCCCGGTCCAGGGTGTAGCGTACGAACAGGTTCGTCGACGGCGTGAGCGTGTAGTCGACGCGCCCGACGAAATAGTTCTCGTGCCCGGGAGTTTCGTTGGTGACGTCGACGCGGCCGATGCCCTGGGCCGCCTGGGCCGCCGTCTGGCGCGTGGGCAGTGGATAGAGCCGCAGGACCGGTGCAATCGCCGGGTCCACGCCGACGTTGACGCCGTTGATGATGCCGTTGCGCGCGTTCGCGTCGGGCACGGTGATGGCTTGCGTCTGGCCGAGCGTCTGGCGCAGCCCTTCGTAGGTGACGAAGTAGAACGCCTTCCCCTTCACCAGCGGGCCGCCCGAGCTGGCGCCGAACTGATTCTTGTTGAACGTCGGATCGGGCCGATCGAGGAGCTTGTCGAAGTAGTTGGAGGCATCCAGCCGGTCGTTCCGGAAGAACTCGAAGAGCGACCCGTGCCACTGATTGGTACCGGATTTCGTGATGGCGTTGATCGCGACGCCGTTGCCGCCGAACTGGGCGCTGTAGGTATTGGTCAGCACCTGATACTCGGCGATCGCTTCGACACCCAGCGTCGTGCCGAGCTGGCCGGAGCCGCTACCGCGGTTCCAGTAGTTCTGCACGTTGGTGTTGTCGAGCAGGAACACCTGCCCCTCGGGACGCGCGCCCGACACGGCGTATTGCGGCTGACGGCCGAAGAACTGCTGGAAAATCCCGCCCGCCGTCGTCGGCGGCAGTTCGTTGGCGCCGGGCGCGAGGGCGATCAGCTTCGAGTAGCTGCGATCGATGAGCGGGAGTTCGGCAATCTGTTTCTGCTCGATCACGGTGCCAAGCGCCACCGAGACCGTCTCGACAACAGGGGCGTCGGCAGTCACCGTCACCGTCTCCTGAACGGCTGACGGCCCGAGGGTGAAATCAACCACACCTTCGCTGCCCACCACGAGCCGGACGCCGCTGCGTACGACCGTCTGAAATCCTGACAGCGCCGCTTCGATGTCGTAGGGCGCGGGCAGCAGGTTGGTGACGGTGTAGTGCCCCTGCGAGTCGCTGACCGTCGTCTGCGTGACCCTGGTGTCGGTGTTGGTCACGGTCACGGTCGCGCCGGGCAGCACGGCGCCGGTGCGATCGGTCACGGTACCGAGCACCGTGGCGCGCACCGCCTGGGCCGAGGCCGGGACGGCCGCGAGCGCTCCGGACAGAGCTACAACGAGAACGGCTACGCTTCGAATCACGGCGCTCCTCTCTTGCCGATGGTGGATGGACGCGGACTATGTGTGGGCGGCAGCGCTTGAGAAAAATCGTTTGTTGCGATGCCGGACATCACGGAGATCGATACCGGCGCTCGAGACATTGAGCAGTAGAATTCGCGGCCATGACGCGCAACGTCTTTGCGGTCGTCGTCGCGGGCCTTCTCCTCGTCTCACCCGTCTCGGCGCAACGGGGGGGACGCGGCGGTCCGCCGTCCCCGCGCGGCGCCGCGCCGGTGGACCTCGCTGGTCAATGGGTGTCGCTCATCACGGAGGAGTGGCGGCAGCGGCAATTCACGGGCGCAAAAGGCGACTTCGGCAGCCTCAACGTGGTGCTGCTGCCTCCGGCACGCAAGATCGCGGCGAGCTGGGATCCGGCACGTGACGAAGCCGCCGGCGAGCAGTGCAAGGCGTACGGCGCCGCCGGGGTGATGCGTCTGCCGACGCGCGTGCGTCTGTCCTGGCAGGACGATACCGTCCTCAAGCTCGAGACCGATGCCGGCATCCAGACGCGCATTTTCCGCTTCGGCCCTCCTCAGGGGGACGGCGGCGACTGGCAAGGCGTCTCCGTGGCCTCGTGGGACTACCCCCAAGGGGTCTTGGCCGGACGCGGATTCGGGCCGGCACCAGGCGGGTCGCTCAAGGTCGTGACGACCCGCATGAAGCCGGGATATCTGAGCCGCAACGGCGTGCCCTACAGTGCCAACGCCGTCATGACCGAGTTCTTCGATCGATTCGACGTGCCGGGCGGCGATCCGCTGCTCGTGGTGACGGCCGAGATCGTCGATCCGGAATACCTGGCGACCCCCTACTGGACGAGTCAGCAATTCAAGCGTGAGACCGACACGTCACGCTGGCGCCCGGCGCCATGCAAGGCGCGATGAGGAGCGGACGATGGTGAGCGCGCGACGCGTGATCTGGCGCTGTGCCGTGCTGGCAGCGCTGAGCGTCACCGTATCCGGGCAGGCCCCGCAGATCCCAGGCGCGCCGACGGGCCAGGCGCCCGCCGTCGACTTGAGCGGGTACTGGACGCCGGCACTGCACGAAGATCTCATGGAACGCGGCCCCGGCGCCGAGCTCGCCGACTACGGCGGCTTTCCGTTGAACGAAGCCGGCCGCCTGTGGGCGCTCTCGTACGACCCGTCGCGGGTAACGCTCCGCCATCATCAGTGCGAGGCGTACGTCACGCCGTATCAGATGCGGGCGCTGGGAAACTTCCGGATCTGGGAGGAGCGCGACCCCTACACCCAGCGCCTGGTGGCGATCCATTTGTGGGCCCAGACGACCGAAGGGCACCGCGTCATCTGGATGGACGGACGTCCGCACCCGCCAGCCTGGGCGCCGCATACCTTCCGGGGATTCTCGACGGGGCGCTTCGTCGGCAACGCCCTTGCCGTGACCACGACCCACATGAAGAACGGAGCGCTACGCCGCGGCAACGGCGTGCCGCAAAGCGATCAGGCGACGCTGACGGAGTTCTTCGTCCGTCACGGCGATCACCTGACGAACGTCACGGTCGTCTCGGACCCCGTGTATCTCACCGAGCCGATGGTTCGCAGCAGCGACTTCGCCCGCCAGCCGGTCGATCCGGGCGCCTGGCTCTACGCCTGCGACGACGGCGAGCAGATCCTCGATCGCGCCGACGACTTCGTCCCGCACTACCTGTTCGGCAAGCAGCCGTTCGTCCGCGAGTTCTCGACCCGCTACAAGATCCCGCTGGCCACCGCCCTGCTGGGCGCCGTGACGATGTACCCCGAGCTCGACACGCGCGTCGCCGCGGCCACCGAAGCCGAGGGGCAGGCGCTGCTCTCCCCCGCAGCCGGCCGTGCCGCCGAGACGAGCAAAGCCCTGGACCGCGAGCCGCGCGACGGCAATGTCCATGTGCTGCCCATCCGCGACAACGTCTACATGCTGGTGGGCGATGGCGCCAACATCGTGGTGCAGACGGGCGACCAAGGCGTCTTCGTCGTGGACACGGGCGAGGGCACGCTCGCGGACAAGGTGATCGCGGCCATCCGCAGCCTGACCAGCAAACCGATCCAGTTCATCGCCAACACCAGCTTCAGGAGCGAGCACACGGGTGGGAACGCACGCCTGGGCGACGCCGGCCAGGACCCGAGCCTTCTCGGGTCGTTCTTCGTGCAGGCGGCGCCCCGGGGCGTGACCGGCTTCTTCAGCGATCCGGGGGCGCACGCCACGATGATGGCGCACGTCAACGTGCAGGTGCGCATGCAGGCCGCCAACGCCCCAGCCGCGTCCGTGCCCGCCGACACCTACCTCGAGGATCGGCGGCGCAAGTTCCACAACGGCGACGCCATCGAGCTCTTCTACCAGAAGGACGCGGTCACCGACGGGGACAGCCTGATCCACTTCCGCCGCGCCGACGTCATCGTGGCGGGCGATATCTTCACGACCACGCAGTACCCCGTCATCGACCTCAAGAACGGCGGCTCCGTCCAGGGCGAAATTCGCGCGCTCAACGAGATCCTGAAGATGACGGTCTACCGGCACCAGGGCGAAGAAGGCACCTACGTCGTGCCCGGCCACGGATACCTCGGGGACGAGCACGAGGTGGTCGAGTACCGCGACATGGTCGTGATCGTCCGCGACCGGGTGAAGGCGATGATCGACGCCGGCGCCACGCTGGCACAGGTGAAGGCGGCCCGCGTCACGGCCGACTACGACACGCAGTACGGCGCCAATACCGGGCCGTGGACGACGGACATGTTCGTGACGGCCGTCTACGACAGCCTCAAGAGCGGCCGCTGACGCGCAGCACCTTGCCGGCGCGGATCACCGGCGGCGACGGCAGCCGCTGCACGACCGTTCGCAGGAGACCGCGGAACCAGTGGTGCGCGGGGTCGTATTCGTGCACCTTGTGCCACTGCAGCATTTCGACCATCGGCGGCATGGCGAGCGGGAGCGGCAGCAGCCGGAGCGGCAGCGTCTTCGCGTATTTGGCCGCGAGCCGGGTGGTGAGCGTCGCAATGCGATCGGTGCCCACGATCAACTGCGGCGCCAGGCTGAACGCCGGCACCGACACCTCGACGCGGCGCTTGAAATTGGAACGGCGGAGGAACTGTTCGTCGTAGTTCATCGGCGGCTCGTTCCCCGCGACGTTGACCGCCACGTGCCCCAGCTTCATGTACTGCTCGAGCGTGAGCGTCTTGCCTATCGACTTGTTGCCGGACCACACGGCGCACGTGTAGGTATCTTCGAACAGCACTTCGGTGGGCTGCGACGACGACACATAGCCCTCGGGCGCGATCAGAAAGTCGAGTTCGCCGCTCTCGAGGTCTTCGGAGGCGCGGCGCCCCACCGGGCGCAGGTCGAAGGTGATGAGCGGCGCTTCGCAGCGCGCCGCGCGCAACACTTCCGCCAGCAGGATCTCGGTCACGTAGTCGCTCACCGCGAGGGAGAGATGCCGCGCCGCCGTCGCCGCGTCGAATCGCGGCTTCGACCCCAAGGTGCCGCGAATCTTCAGCAGGATGTCCCGCACGGGATCGACGAGCCCGTCGGCGACCGGCGTCAGCACCATCTGACGTCCGACCGGCACCAGCAGTTCGTCCCGGAAATGATGCCGGAGCCGCGCGAGGGCGCCGCTCATGGCCGACTGGCTCAGATTCAGCCGGTTGCCGGCACGGGTCACGTTCCGCTCGGTCAGCAGCGCATCGAGCGCGACCAGCAGATTCAGATCGAACAGGTGGAGATCCATCGGGTCATATATCGGTCGTGCCGATGCTTGGCATCGGGACGACCCATGAGCACAACACGGACGGTCGGGACAAAATCACGCCCGTGACAGCCATCCTGCGCACGAGTGTGTTTGCAATAGTAGCCCTCGCGTCAAATGCGGCCACCGCCGCGGCGCATCATTCCTTCGCCGCGGAGTTCGATTTTCAGAAGCCGGTGACGCTCAAAGGTGCGGTCGTGCAGTGGGAGATGATCAACCCGCACGGCTGGATCACGATCGACGTCCGCGCCGAGGACGGCAAGACCGTACGGTGGATGGTCGAAACCTCCAACCCGAACGGCCTGATGCGATTGGGGTGGACCAAGCGCTCGCTGAAACCTGGAGACGAGATCACGGTCGAAGGCTACAAGGCCAAGGACGGCTCGAACACGGCCAACGCCGCGACGGTCACGCTGGCCGACGGCCGCAAGGTGTTCGCGGGTTCCTCGGGAACGCCGGCCGGAACGCCGGGGACTTCCGACAAGTGACGCGCGCACTGCTCGCCGCGGCGCTATGCGCGGTCGCCGCCGCTGGCTCGTCGCTGTGGCCGCTCGTGGCGCAAACAGCGGCGGCCCAGTCGCGCGCAGCCGACGCCACTCTGCCGCGCCTCCCGGACGGGCGTCCCGACCTGCAGGGGTTGTGGCTCAAGAGCGCCGGCGGATTTCAAGGGCTGTTCATCGGGTCGCTCGACGGGACGAACTTTGCGGCGCCCGGCGGCGGCGGACGCGGCGCCCGGGCGGGCGGCGGGCCGCCCGCCGCGCCCCGGTACCAGTACACGCCCGAGGCCGAAGCCGAACGACAGGATCGTCTGAAGCGCGGCTACGAAGACCCTGAAGCGCGCTGTCATCTGCCGGGCGTGCCGCGTGCGCTCGATCAGCCGGGGGGCCTCTACCCGGTGCAGATCATCCAGGACGAGAAATACGTGGCGCTCCTGCACGAAGCCATGCACGACGTTCGCATCATTCCGACCGACAACAGCCCGCACCCCAGCAACTACTGGGCATGGGACGGCGACTCACGCGGCCGCTGGGAGGGCGACACGTTCGTGGTCGACGTGAGCAACTTCAACGGAAGAACCTGGCTGGACATGGCAGGCAATTTCGTCGATGAGAACGAGCATGTCGTCGAGCGCTTCCGGCTGCTCGATCGCGACACGATCCAGTATGAAGCGACCGTCACCGACCCCACCGTCTTCGTCAAGCCGATCGAGATGCGCTTCACGCTGAAGCGGGTGCCACCGGAACAGCAGATCCTCGAATACAGCTGTCTCGAAGGCGAGCGCAGCCTGCAGCACTACACCGACGAGGACGGCGGCAAGAAGCGGAGGGCGAAGTGACGCCATCCCGCATCGTTCGAGTCGTGCTCTCGTCGGCCGCGATGGCCGCCCTGCTCGCGACCGCCGTCCCGGCGCTGATGGCGCAGAACGACAGCCGACCGGCCCCGTTTGCTCCCGCACGTCTGTGGGACGGGAAGACGCCGGACTTCCGCGGCATCTGGCAGGCGCGCGGCAACGCGGAACAGAACATCGAAGGCCGTATCGTCGTCGATCCGCCTGACGGGAAGATTCCGTACAAGCCCGAAGCGCTCGCCCGGCGGCAGCAGAATTACCGGAACCGTGCCACCGCCGACCCGTCGCTCAAGTGCTATCAGGCGGGTGTGCCGCGTGCGACCTATCTCGCGACGCCGTTGCAGATTCTCCAGAGCCCCGGCAACTTCGCGATCGTCTACCAGGACAACCATGCGTTCCGCGTCTTTCATCCCGAAGGGCGCCCGCACTTCGACGCCACCGACTGGTGGATGGGCGACACGCGATACCGCTGGCAGTTCGACACGCTGATCGCCGACGTCGTGGCGATGACAGACCTCGCCTGGCTCGACCACGCGGGCAACTTCCACAGCAGCGAGTTCCACGTCGTCGAGAAGTACCGGATGACGAGCGCGAACACGCTCGAGTACGAAGCGCGAATGGAAGACCCGGTCGTCTACTCCAGGCCGTGGACGCTCCGGACGACTTTGTACCGTGTCACGCAGCCGGGCGCCCGCATCATCGAGGACGAGTGCCTGGAGGACGCCAACGGGGTGCGGCATCATGTGTCGCCGTCGGATCCGCGCAACCTGCTGAAAGCCGACTATTCCAAGTGGAAGCAGGGCGCGCGGCCGTAGGGCGGAGGCCACGGTGACCAACTTACGACGGGTGGGGATCGAACGCGTGCTGGGTGTACTGGGCCTGCTGGCACTGCTTCCCGGCGCCGATGCTACACACGTGACCGCGCAGACCCGCGCCAGCGGGATCGCGCTCGTCGGCGGCACGCTCATCGACGGGACCGGTGCACCACCCCTGCGCGACAGCGTCGTGCTCGTGCGCGGCGATCGGATCGAACGCGTCGGGACAGTGGCCGCGCTGACCGTGCCAGCGGGATACGAGTCGATATCGACGGAAGGCATGAGCGTGCTGCCCGGACTCTGGGACTTGCACGTGCACCTGATCTACAACGGCCATCCCAACCCGGGTGCGTGGTTCACGCACGACGCCGAGTTCGAGTCGACCACGGTTCCCGCCTCGGCCCGCCAGATGCTCATGGCGGGCGTCACGAGCGTGCGTGACCTCGCGGCCCCCGCCGATGCGATCCTGGGCGTGAAGCGTCGCATCGCCAGCGGCATGCTGCCGGGGCCCACGATCTACGCGGCCGGGCCCGCGCTCGCCAAGCTCGCGCCGAACCAGACGGCGATCACCAGCCAGTTCCAGCCGATCGACGGCGCCGACGACGCGCGCGCCAAGACGCGCCGGCTGATCGACGCCGGCGTCGACGTGATCAAGATCTTCTTCGCCGATCGGATGTCGCCGGCGGAACGCGCCGCGATCGTCGGCGAGGCGCACGCGCGCGGGCGCAAGGTGGCGATGCACGGGCAGAACGACGCCGAAGTGCGGCTCGGCCTCGAGATGGGGATCGACGACTTTCAACACATCGGCATCGACAGCCCGGAGTACGCGCCGGACATCATGGACGCGCTGCGGGCCCGGGTGAAACGCGGTCCGCCGTTGTACTGGACACCGACCGTTGGCGCCAACGGACTGCTCAACGCCGCCTATTTCGCGGCGAAGCCCGAGATCATCGACGACCCCGAGAACTTTCTCGGTCTTCCGGCCGCTCTCGTCGCGGAGGTCAAAGCCGGGTGGTCGGCGTACCAGCCGCGCGCGCCACGCACCGACGCCGAGGCGATCGTCAAGCGCAAGGTGTCGCAGATGCGCGAGGCGGGGGTGGAACTGGTGTTCGGCACGGATGAAGGCAGCGCCGGGCAGTTGGCGCGGCACACCACCTGGATGGACGCGGACCTGTGGGTCCGCGTGCTCGGCATGGATCCGATGTGGGTGCTGCGGCGCATGACGCTCGAGGCCGCCACGGTCATGGGTGCGGATCGCGATGCCGGCTCCATCGCTGCGGGCAAGTTCGCGGACGTCATCGCGGTCGGCGGCGATCCGCTGCGGCACATCGACGTGTTGCGCGATCCGAAACTCATCATCCGCCATGGGCGGCGATTCAAGTGAAGGGGGCTGACGTGAAACAGCTACTGACCGGCATCGCACTGGCATCGCTCGGGGCGGCAGCGCCGCTGGGCCAGGCGCCCGAGGCCAAACCCGACTCCCCCGCCGTGCAGGCGATCGTCGCGCGCGCCAAGAGCGCGGCGGGCACGACGTGGGCGGAAGAAGCGCACTTCTTCTGCGAGGCGCCGCGCGCCAACAGCCCGAACGATCCGCCGATCGAGCCGACGAAGATCTTCGACAACGTCTACGTCATCGGCAACAGCGGCACGGTGGCCTATGTGCTCACCACGTCGGCGGGCCTCGTCATGATCGATGCCCTCGGCGCCAATCAGGTGGAATCGGTGCTCCTGCCCGGCTTCAAGGCGCTCGGCCTCGACCCGGCGCAGGTGAAGGCGATCATCATCGGCCACGGCCACGCCGATCACTTCGGCGGCTCCGCTTACATGCAGGAGCACTTTGGCTCGAAGATCTACATCTCTGCGGCAGACTGGACGTTGATGGAGAACCCGCCGCCGGCGCGCGGCGGCCGTCAGGGCGGTCCGGCAACGCCGCTGCCGAAGCACGATCAAGTCATCACCGAGGGGCAGCCGATCACGCTCGGCGATCTGACAGTGCGGACGGTCGCCATTCCGGGTCACACGCCCGGTTCGATGGGGTTCATCTTTCCGGTCAAGGACAACGGCAAGACGCGCATGGCCGCGCTCTACGGCGGCACGGTACTGACGCCCGGGATCATCTCGGACGAGGGGCTGCAGACCTATCTGCAGTCGATCGCGCGCTTCAAGGAAGCTACCCGGAAGGCCAAGGTGGAAGTGGAGATCCAGAACCACCCGCTGATGGATCCGATCCAGATCAAGCTCGATCGACTGCGCACGCGAACCAAGGGGCAGGCCAATCCGTTCGTCGTGGGGACGAAGGGCTATCAGGCGTTCCTCGATGTGATGTCGATCTGCACCGAGGCGAACATCGCGCGACGGAAGACTTAGGCGCCGAGGCCGGCGGGGGGAGGACGTACTGCTGAAAAATGGTCGGGATGGCGGGATTCGAACCCACGGCCCCTTGACCCCCAGTCAAGTGCGCTACCAGGCTGCGCTACATCCCGAATGCTGTTGCGACGGGTCCGCCTGAGGGCGGCCCCTACGCGCTTGCGCGACGCTTCGACTTTCCAGCGGCCTTCGCCGCTGCCTTCATTGTAGCGGGCTTCCCCTTCGCTGCCGAGCGGGCCGTGCTGGCCGTCCGCACCGGCGCCTTGCCCTTCCGCTGGGGCATGGTGCGCACCGACGCTGTCGAGGGGCGCGCCGCACTACTGCCACCGGTTCGTTCGTCGTCCACGACGACCACCGTGCCTGGCGCGTTCGAGAGCAGCTGCAGAATCGAGCGCAGCCCGTCCTTCACGTAGGCGATCCGTGTCCGGGCGTCGGACGCCAGTGCGTCGAGTACTTCCGCAACTTCGTTGTCGACCTCCGCCGGGGTGCGCGGAGTGGTTTCCTCGAGTCGCCGCCGGGCACCCGCCAGCGTCAGCCCCTCGTTGAACACCAGCCGCTTGATCAGGAGTACCTGATCGAGATCGGCCTGGCGATACAACCGCGGACTGTCGACCGACTTCTGGACACCGATGCCTGGGAACTCCTTCTCCCAGGAGCGCAGGACGTATGGCTGCACCTGTGCCAGGTCGCAGACATCCTGAGCCCGATACAGCTTCGGCGTCATCCGCGGCCCAGTATATCAGGGCGTCTTGTGCTTTTCGGCCTGTTTCCGCCGCGAACGGACCTGGATGCGGATGGGGCTGCCCTTGAAGCCGAACGCTTCGCGCAGCTGGTTGACCAGGTAGCGCTCGTACGAGAAGTGGAAGCTGGTGGCGACGTTGGTGAAGAAGACAAACGTGGGTGGCGCCACGCTGGTCTGCGCCGCATACAGAATTCGCACGTGCCGCCGTCCCGGGCTTTGCGGCGGATGGGTGGCGGCAATCTTTTCCACGAGCACGTTCAGCTGGTGCGTCTTTACCCGCGAACGCCGCGAGGCCGCCACGCGATCGATTTCCTCGAGCAGGTTCGAGGCTCGCTCGCCGGTCGCCGCCGAGACGTGCAGCACGGGCGCGTAGTCGAGGAACTTGAGCTGGCGGCGGAGCTGCTCGTCGAAGAGCTTCACGAAATCGGACCCGCGCCCTTTCATCAGGTCCCACTTGTTGGCCACGACGATGACGCCCTTGCCCTGGCGGTCGGCCTCCCCCCCGATGGCCGCATCCTGATCGGTGGCGCCCGCCTCGGCATCCACGACGAGCACGACCACGTCGGCCGACTCGATGGAGCGCCGAGCGAGGAGCACGCT
>Ga0207678_10005808_pt1 | contig 11000 bp, 10 predicted proteins | sample KBSC63metaG_FD_184319 | JGI IMG/M metagenome (GOLD analysis project Ga0207678, IMG submission 184319) | Corn rhizosphere microbial communities from Kellogg Biological Station, Michigan, USA - KBS C6-3 metaG (SPAdes) (version 2) | ecosystem: Host-associated > Plants > Roots > Rhizosphere > Soil ...
TGCTCTCGAAGCGCATTGCGGCGTTGCGCCTCCTCGCCATAGCACGGCTATGACTCGTCGGCGCGCCTTGCACTGCGCTCCGATAGCGGCGCGATCAACTGACACTTGTGGCTTGACGCGGCACTAGGGTTTTCCCGAAGAGGGGACAATCGACACATGACTTCCATTCGCGCCGCGATGCGGCACCCCCAATTCCGTGCCGGTGCGAAAGACATGCTGGGCGTGAGTCTCGGCATTGGAGCCTGGGGCCTCGTCACTGGCGTCGCGATGGTGAAGAGCGGAATGTCTATCCCGCTTGCGCTCTTGATGAGCCTCACCGTCTTTGCCGGCAGCGCGCAACTCGCCGCCGTCCCGCTCATGGCGGTGGGCACGCCGATATGGGTCATTTGGGCCACGGCCCTGTGCGTGAATTTGCGATTCATCATCTTCAGCGCCCACTGGCGGCCCTTCTTCATGCACCTTCCTCGCATGAAGCGCATTGCCCTCGGCTACTTCTCGGCCGACCTCAACTATGTACTCTTCATGAAGCGCTTCCCGCAAGCGCGGGAAGGCGAAGGGCAAATCGCCTACTTCTTGGGCGGCTCGATCGTGAACTGGGCAGCTTGGCAGTTTCCATCCGTCGTCGGCATCATGCTGGCCGACGTGATCCCGACACACTGGGGACTCGGGTTCGCCGGCGTGCTGGCCCTTCTTGGGCTCACCTATTCGATGCTGTCCGACCGCTCGACGACCTTTGCCGCTGTCATTGCGGGTGGCGCAGCCGTGGCCGCTTTTGCTTTGCCTTTCAGGCTGCACATCGTCGTTGCCATCGCGGCGGCAGTCTGTGTGGGCTTGATGATTGACGGCAGCGGCGGTGCTGGTCGCAGGATCCGCAACCTGCTCGCCGATCCGGGAGCACAGCCACGGGGCGACGCGCGGAAGACTGCGGCTTGATCATGAGTAACTGGGAAGTCTTCATCACCATCGTCGGCTTGGCCGCGATCACGGTGTTCACTCGTTCGTTCTTTCTGCTCTCTGACCGCGAACTCGTCCTGCCGGACTGGGTGCGGCGCGGGCTTCGCTACGCGCCTTTGGCGGCCCTCGCAGCGGTGCTGGTGCCCGAGGTCGTGATGTCGCAGGGGCATCTCATCGACACGTGGAAGGATGCACGCATTTTCGCGGTGGCGGCGAGCACGGGCTACTTCATCTGGCGGCGAGGCATCCTCGGGACGATCCTGACCGGGATGGCAGTGCTGGTCCCGTTGAGGCTTTGGCTGGGCTGGTGAGGACACGGCCCAGCATATTTCGGGGCTGCTTCTTGAGGTTGCGACGCAGGGCACAGCCGTTGGCGGTCCCTAAAATCGCTGGGTTGCACTCACACAATCCAGCACCCCATGAATGTTCTCCGTTTCCAAGACCTGATCGCCCAGGGCAAAGCCGCCGGCCAGCGTGTGTTCATCCGCGCCGATCTCAACGTGCCGCTGGACGACGTTGGCAACATCACCGAAGACACTCGAATCCGCGCTTCGATCCCGTGCATCGAGATGGCCCTGAAGGCCGGTGCCGCAGTGATGGTGACGTCCCATCTGGGGCGTCCGACCGAGGGTGAGTTCAAACCCAAGGAATCACTTGCTCCTGTGGCCAAGCGCATGGGCGAACTGATGGGCCGCGAGGTGCCGCTGTTGGCCAACTGGATCGATGGCGTTGATGTGCGGCCGGGCCAGTTCGTGCTGCTGGAAAACTGCCGCGTCAACAAGGGCGAGAAGAAGAACAGCGAGGAGCTTGCGAAGAAGATGGCGGCGCTGTGCGACATCTTTGTCCACGATGCCTTCGGCACGGCCCACCGCGCCGAGGCGTCGACCTACGGCATCGCCCAGTTCGCAAAAATCGCCTGCGCCGGCCCCTTGCTGGCGGCTGAAATCGATGCAATCACCAAAGCGCTGGCCAATCCGAAGCGTCCGCTGGTGGCGATCGTGGCCGGTAGCAAGGTGAGCACCAAGCTCACGATTCTTCAGTCGCTTGCGAAAAACGTTGATCAACTGATCGTGGGCGGCGGCATCGCCAACACCTTCATGCTGGCCGCGGGTCTGCCGATCGGCAAGTCGCTCGCGGAATCCGACTTGATCGGTGACGCAAAGGCAGTGATTGAGGCCATGAAGGCCCGAGGTGCGGCGGTGCCGATTCCGGTCGACGTCGTGACCGCCAAGACCTTTGCTGCGGATGCAACTGCCACTGTGAAAGCGGCCACTGAAGTCGAGGTCGACGACATGATCCTCGACATCGGCCCGAAGTCCGCAGCGCAACTCGCGACGCAGCTCAAAGCGGCGGGAACCATCGTCTGGAATGGCCCGGTCGGCGTGTTCGAGTTCGACGCTTTCGCGCACGGCACCGAGACCATTGCACGCGCTATCGCAGACTCCCAGGCGTTCAGCATTGCTGGCGGCGGCGATACGCTGGCTGCAATCGCCAAGTACGGCATAGAGCGTGACGTGGGCTACATCTCCACAGGTGGCGGAGCCTTCCTTGAAGTGCTAGAAGGAAAGACCTTGCCCGCCTTCGAGATTCTTCAGCGTCGCGCGCAGGGTTGATGCGGTGCGAGGCTGAGAGAGTGTTTCGAACGTGTCCGAGCAGCACGTCAAAAGGCGCCTGATCTAGGCGCAAAGCGCAGCCATGGCTTGGGCATAGCGAGCATTTCCAACGACGAGCAGGGGGCTTTTGGCGTGATGAGCGGGCATGATCGAAAAGCTCTCAGCCTCTGAGCCCTCCGCCAGAGGGCCATCACCGCATCAAACTTCCCACGATTCAAAGAACAGGAGACTCCATGTCCATGGTTCGCGCCACCAAAATCGTTGCCACCCTCGGCCCAGCTTCCAGCTCACCCGAGGTGCTAACTCAGATGATCCTCGCGGGGGTCGACGTGGTGCGGCTCAACTTCTCGCACGGCAAGGCCCAAGACCACGTCGACCGGGCCAGCCTTGTTCGCGAAGTGGCAAAGAAGGCCGGCAAGGAAGTGGCCATCATGGCCGACCTGCAAGGCCCGAAAATTCGCGTGGGCAGGTTCGAAGGCGGCAAGATCATGCTCGAGGCCGGGCAGAAATTCGTGCTCGATGCGGCAAGCACAGCGCTCGGCACGAACGAAAGAGTCAGCCTCGACTACAAGGAACTGCCGCGTGACGTGAAGCCCGGCGACACGCTTTTGCTGAACGACGGCCTGCTCAAGCTGACAGTTGATGCTGTGCGCGGCGAAGAGGTGCACACCACCGTTGTCATTGGCGGCGAACTCTCGAACAACAAGGGCATCAACAAGTCGGGTGGCGGGCTCACCGCACCTGCCCTGACATCCAGGGACATGGAAGACATCAAGACGGCGATGTCGTTCCAGTGCGAATACCTTGCGGTGAGTTTCCCGAAGAACTCCACTGACATGGAGATGGCGCGCCAGTTGGCCAACGTGGCTGGCGAGCCGTGGCGGCACAAGCCGGGAATGATTGCGAAGATCGAGCGCAGCGAGGCGATTCCAGTGCTCGAATCGATTCTTCGTGCCAGCGACGGCATCATGGTTGCGCGAGGCGATCTGGCCGTGGAGGTTGGCAACGCAGCGGTGCCGGCCCTGCAGAAACGTATGATCAAGATGGCACGCGAGATGGACAAAGTAGTCATCACCGCGACGCAGATGATGGAATCGATGATCGTCAACCCGGTGCCCACGCGTGCCGAGGTGAGCGACGTCGCAAATGCCGTGCTGGACGGCACGGATGCAGTGATGCTGAGTGCCGAAACCGCGACCGGCAAGTATCCGGTGGAAACCATCGAACAAATGGCTGCCATTGCACTTGAGGCCGAGCGGGCCGAAGACGCAAGCATCGACACTGACTTCACCAACAAGCGCTTTGGCCGCATCGACCAGTCCATCGCCATGGGCGCCTTGTTCACGGCACACCACCTCGGGTGCAAGGCAATTCTTGCGCTGACCGAGTCAGGCTCGACGGCGCTATGGATGAGTCGTCACAAGATCAAGGTGCCGATCTACGGCCTCACCTCCCAGTTGATCAGCCAGCGCAAGATGGCGTTGTACCGCAACGTGACGCCGCTATTGATGCCCAACTACGCCGACCGCGACGAGGCCCTCGCGCGCGCCGAGGCCCTGCTGGTCGATCGCGGCGTACTGAAGCCGGGCGACACGTACGGCATCACTTGCGGCGAGCCGATGGGGTATCCGGGAGGCACGAACATGCTGAGGGTGGGGCGGGTGGCGTGATCGCGCGGCTCCGAGTTGGGGGGCTTCCCTGAGCCCCAATCTCGGATTTCATCCAGGCGGCGGATCCGCAAGCTTGAGATTGCTCGGTGACGGACTGTGGACAATGGCGGCATGACGCTCACTGCCGCTGACATCCACGCTGCCGCTCAACGTTTGCAGGGCCAGGTGTTCGACACGCCGTGTATGCCGTCTCGAACGCTCTCGGCAATAACGGGCTGCGAAGTCTTCCTCAAGTTCGAGAACCTGCAGTTCACGGCGTCATTCAAGGAGCGTGGCGCACTCAACAAGCTTTTGCAATTGAACGGCGAAGAGCGTTCGCGAGGCGTGCTGGCAGTGTCTGCCGGCAACCACGCGCAAGGCGTGGCGTATCACGCGCAGCGGCTCGGCATCCCGGCGACCATCGTGATGCCGCGATTTGCGCCCGCCGTGAAGGTCGAGAACACCCGCCGCTTCGGCGCTACGGTGCTGCTCGAAGGCGATACCTTCGACGATGCAAGATCGCACGGCCTGCAGGTCGCAAAGGACCGCGGCCTGACAGTAGTTCACCCCTATGACGATCTTGCAATCGCCGCCGGGCAGGGAACCATCGGCTTGGAAATGCTGGCGCAACAGCCCGACATCGACACCTTGCTGGTTGCCATCGGCGGAGGCGGATTGATCAGCGGTGTGGCGACGGCGGCACGTTCCATCAAGCCTGGCATCGAGGTGATCGGTGTGCAGACCGAACGATTTCCTGCTGTGTGGAACATGATGCACAAGCAGCACAACGAGAGCGCCCAGGCGACCATTGCCGATGGCATTGCCGTGAAGCGACCAGGTGTGTTGACCGTGCCCTTGATTCGCGAACGTGTGGCCGATGTTCTGCTCGTCGGGGAGGACGATATCGAGCAGGCGATTCTCATGCTGCTGGAGATTGAAAAGACGGTGGTCGAGGGTGCGGGTGCAGTCGGCCTTGCTGCCTTGACGAAGCACCGAACGCGCTTTGCTGGCCGCAAGGTCGGGCTGGTCCTGTCCGGCGGCAACATCGAGCCAATGGTGCTTGCGGAAATCATCCACCGCGGGATGGTGAAGTCAGGACGCCTTGCACGCTTGCGCTTCGATGTGCGCGATGTTCCTGGCGCGCTGGCCGACGTGGCCTCGCTGCTCGGCAAGCTCGGTGCCAACATCGACGAGGTGCAGCACCAACGTGCTTTCACTTCACTTTCGGTGGAGCGGGCTCAGATCGAAGTGGTGGTGAGTACACGTGGCGTGGCACACATCGAGGAGATCCTGACCAAGATGCGTGCCGAGGGGTTTCACGCCGATCGCATCGGCTGAGAGGCTGATAGGCTTCAATCATGTGCGCTCATCACGCCAAAAGGCCCCTGCTCGTCGTTGCAAATGCTCGCCATGGCAGTAGCTATGGCTGTGCTTTGCGCCTAAATCAGGTCGCCTTTTGACGCGCTGCTCGGACACGCTCGAAATGCTCTCAGCCTCTGAGCCGGGGCCTCGGAGTGCGCCGGTTCAGGCCGCGCGTCGAATGCTCTCCACCATTGTTGCCACTGCCGGCGACATATTGACTGGCACCAGTTCAACCGATGGCTGCTGGGCCGTGAAGACGCGAAACAGTTCGTCAGCGAAACCGTGGCCAATGTGCGGCACGCCACTGAAATCTACCTCGGCGCTTCGGAATTCATTCAATCGCGCAGTCACTCGGCGAGCCTGTGCCCGCGATTCGAGCCCGGCGAGCTTCGATGTGATCAAGCGCAGTGGCACTACCGTCCGCTCGAAGGCGAGGCCGTGGCCATCCGCGCTGTAGGTCCGCAGAACGCCCTCCAGTGTGCGCGTCGAGTCGAGTGCGATAGCTGCATAGACCGAGGTGCCTTGCCGCCCCAAGGGCCTCCCAGGCAACCATCCGCCGCCGTCCCATTCGCGACGCTGAAAGGCGCGTTCATTGGCGTGCAGATCGAAGATGTCGGCCATCTTCGAGGTGAAGAACAAGCCGCGCCCGGTGTGCCTTGCCGGCTGACTGGTTAGCTTGCCTTTGCTGAGTTCCAGCATGGCAAGCGCCGGGTCTTCAAGCGAGAAAGCTTCATGGATCTTGTCGAAAACGCCGCGACCATTGTCGGACACGAGCAGTTGCACATGGCTTTGGGTCTGCCGCAAGGACACAGTGACGCTCGTCCCTTCGCTGTGGTCGATCGCGTTGTTCAGCAACTCGCAAAACGCGTGCTGAATCATTCGATTCACTTCGCAGGGCAGGTTGAAATATGGCGCGAAGTCGCGCGACCAGGGGATATCTTCTTCGAGCCCGGCAAGGGTGTAGCGCTGTGCCACCTGACGCAGCAGGCCTGGGCGGAACTTTGGCCTGTTCTTGGACCCTTCACGCACCAGCCAATTCAGGTCAACCAAACGTTGAAGCGCCCTGTTCGCGGTGCGGCGGGTCACGGCCATTCGCCGGGCGACGTGTTCCGCCAAGTCAATTGGATGGTCGATTGCGGCGGGCGTGATCCACAGGGTGAGCGAGTTGATGTCGAATCTGGCCATTTTGAGCAGTCCCCCTTCCGGACAGGCCACCAGTGTCGGATGCAGGTCAGTGCGATTGAGCCCGAAAAGCGGGTGCTTTCCGGTCCATTTCATGCCGCCCCTTTGAAATGTGCAGCCCTTGACGAAACGTCGGGCAAGGTGCAAAAACTGATTGGACGTTGCTTCAAGTCCAGTGATCGGGTACTCCCCGGTAAACTCACGGGGTTACGGCGCGGTTACAGCCGAAAGTTCGGCGCACTGGACTCGCGACCTGCAGGTTTCATTAACTTCCTGGAATAAAGCACCATGCCACTCGTTTCCATGCGCCAACTGCTGGACCACGCTGCCGATAACGGTTACGGGATTCCGGCGTTCAACGTCAACAACCTCGAGCAAGTGCAGGCGGTGATGTCTGCCGCCGCAGAGGTTGGAGCCCCTGTCATCCTGCAGGCGAGCGCCGGTGCGCGCAAGTATGCGGGCGAAGCCTTCATCAAGCACTTGATCCAGGCCGCGGTCGAAAGCTATCCGACCATTCCGCTCGTGATGCACCAGGACCATGGGCAGAGCCCTGACGTCTGCCAAGGGGCGATCGACCTGGGTTTCACCTCGGTGATGATGGACGGTTCGCTGCAGGCGGACGGCAAGACCATCGCCAGCTACGACTACAACGTCGACGTCACCAAGCGCGTCGTTGACATGGCGCACAAGCTGGGCGTCACTGTCGAGGGTGAACTCGGCTGCCTCGGCTCGCTCGAGACCATGAAGGGCGACAAGGAAGACGGCCATGGCACCGAAGCCACGATGACGATGGATCAGTTGCTTACCGATCCCGAGCAGGCGGCAGACTTCGTCAAGCGCACTCAGCTCGACGCGCTTGCCATTGCCATCGGTACGAGCCACGGCGCGTACAAATTCAGCCGTAAGCCCACGGGCGACATCCTCGCCATCGGCCGCATCAAGGAAATCCACAAGCGCATTCCGAATACCCACCTCGTGATGCACGGTTCGTCGAGCGTGCCGCAAGAATTGCTCGCGCAGATTCGCCAATACGGCGGCGCAATGAAGGAAACCTATGGCGTGCCGGTGAGTGAAATCCAGGAAGCCATCAAGTACGGCGTGCGCAAGATCAACATCGATACTGACATCCGCCTTGCGATGACGGGCGCGATCCGCAAGTTCTTTGCCGAGAACCCGGAGAAGTTCGATCCGCGCGACTACCTGAAGCCTGCTCGCGAAGCCGCCAAGCAGATTTGCCGGCAGCGCTATGTCGAGTTCGGCTGCGAAGGGCAGGCCGGCAAGATCAAGGGCGAGACGCTCGCCGTCATTGCCTCGCGATACAGCAAGGGCGAACTGGCACAGCGCATCGCCGCTTGATCTAACGACTGTTCGGAAAATGCCAGGCGCCCTCGGGCGCCTTTTTGACGCCTATACGCTATGGCGGTTAGCCGAGCGACTACAAAAGCATCAATGCTTGGTGCCCAGGTGCCTCACTACAATTCACGTCGCTCCTCGCACACGTTGGAAGCGCTACGGTTACAAGAATGTCATGACAAACGCCTTGCTCACATCGTCCATTTCATCGCTGCCCTTGCTCGCACGCGGCAAGGTCCGTGACAACTATGCAGTCGGCAACGACCGCATCCTCATGATCGCGAGTGACCGGCTCAGCGCCTTCGACGTTGTGATGGGCGAGCCGATTCCAGGCAAGGGCGAGCTGCTCACGCAGATGGCGCTGTTCTGGTTCGAACACCTTCAAAACATCATCCCGAACCATCTCACAGGCGACGACCCCGAGAGCGTCGTCGATCCTGAAGAGCGTGCCCAAGTCCGGGGCCGGTCGATGCTCGTCAAACGGCTGAAAGGCCTTCCCGTCGAGGCAGTGGTGCGTGGCTACCTGGCCGGTAGCGGCTGGAGCGAATACCAGCAAAGCCAGTCCGTGTGTGGCGTCGCGTTGCCTGCCGGGTTGAAGAACGCCAGCAAGCTGCCCGAGCCGATCTTCACGCCCGCCACCAAGGCGGAGATCGGCGACCACGACGAGAACATCAGTTTCGAGCGCATGAGCCAGATCGTCGGCGCAGACATGGCCGCCAAGGTGCGCGAGACTTCGATCACTCTCTACAAGACGGCGGCGGAGATCGCCCTGCGCAAGGGCATCATCATTGCGGACACGAAGTTCGAATTCGGTCTGGACGAGAAGGGCGCTTTAATCCTGATGGACGAAGTGCTGACGCCCGACTCTTCTCGATTCTGGCCCGTCGAAGGCTATGAAGCCGCCTTCAAGGAGGGGCGCAATCCGCCGAGCTACGACAAGCAGTTTGTGCGCGACTGGCTCGAGCAGGTTACCGTCAATGGCAGGTCCTGGGGCAAGAAAGCCCCTGCACCGCCATTGCCCTCGGAGGTCATCGAGAAGACGGCGGCGAAATACCGTGAAGCCCTGCAGCGTCTGACGACATGAAGAGGCGGGCTCCACAATCCCGGCTGCTGGCGCGATTGGATGCAGCCATCGCCAAGGTGCGTCGGCCCGTTGAAGCGGCCTGCCTGCGCGCCGAGCGCGCGGGCTTTCTGGCGCGGCACGGCCATTTCGATGAGGCGCGGGTCGAAATCGATGCGCTGCATGCCCAATTCGACCATCAGCCGAACCCGGCGGTGAGTGCCTGGCTGTGCATTGCGGAAGGATGGCAGCTGCATTTCAGCAGCCTGAGCAGTGGGGCACGCGACAAGATGATGCGTGCGCAGGCCCTCAGTGCAGCGGCCGGCCTCACTCAGCTTCATGCGCTCAGTTCGGCTTGGCTCGCGCACACGATGGAATACACGAACAAGGACATTGACAGCCTCGTGCGCAACGTGTCCTTGTCGTTGCGGATCGCGGCCGCCGACAACCATTCGGCACGCGCTCGGGCATGCATGGTTGTGGCCCTGGCCTACGACTTCGCCGAGCGGCTCGACCTTGCTCAGCCCTGGTATGCAAGAGCCCGCGAACACGCGGTGGCCGATGGTGACGAGACCACGCAGAGCGCCCTCAACTTCAACATCAGCGCCCAACGCGTTCATCACGCGATGCAGGCGGCGGTGTTCGGCGGTGACGCGCAGGGTCAGGCCCGCTATGCACTGGCCAGTGCCGAGTGCGCGGGCAATTTCGACGCATGGGTGGGCACCGCATCGCTCGATGCGCTGCTGCCCATGCAACGCGCCTGCATCGCATCAGTGCAAGGGCAGTATGGCGACGCGCTCGGTCTGTACGAAAAGCATCTTGCCGAGGCGCAGAAGCAGGGGCTCGAACGTCTCACTGGCAACTTCCTCGCCGATATGGCGTGGTGCCGATGGCACCTTGGCGACCGCCTCGGTGCCGAGCGCGATGCCCAGGAAGCTGAGGCGGCGATCGACACGTCCATGCACATGGATGACCGAGCGACGGCGCATGGGCGGCTCGACATGATGTTCAAGCTGCTGGGTGAGGAAATCTCGGCCGCGCGCCATGCGGCGCAGGGGCGTGAATGCTGGGCAGAGCACCGCAAGTGCCAGTCGATGGTGGTGCAGGCGTTGGATGCTGCTGCTTTGACGCTTTAGGCCGGCTTCTCTAGGAGTCTGCGCGGCAGAAGGAATTGCCTCTGCACGGCTTGCCGGTTGACCGGTTTGTGGCCAGTTTGACGCTCCAGAGCCAGCTGCAAAGGCGTTGCAATGCGAATGAACTGCTCAGACGGATCCAGTGACGGTTCGCTGAACTCCGGTTTTGACCGGTTTTCTCCTCTTGATCACCCTCAACCCGCCTGCATTGCCCCCATGCAACGCAGGTTCAGCGCCATGCACACGAGCTTGAACTCGGCTTTCACCTTGTTCAAACCCCGCATGCTGAACTGCCTGAACCCCAACGCCGCCTTGATCCAGCCGTTAGGCGGCTCGACGATCCACTTGCGTTTGCGATAGGCCTTCTGGCCTTCGGTGCTGCGTAGCTTGTCGTCCATGGCCCGCCAAAAAGCTCTGTCCGACAAAGTTGCGTTTGCGTTCACCATAAGCACGAGCCAGGTGAATCGCGCTCTTTCCCTTGATGTAGCCCAACCTGCGACACCGAATATTTCGGCGGTATTGCCAGCATCATGTGAACGTGGTCAACATCAGGTGCCTTCTTCAACCCTGCTTTCCCTCTGCTGCGCCAGCTTGCGGAACATTAGGGTATTTCGTCTCGACCGTAGGTCGAGACGAAGCGGCGATACGGGAGTACATCCGCAACCAAGAGAAGGAAGACGAGAGACTGGATCAA
>Ga0207678_10005810_pt1 | contig 10998 bp, 10 predicted proteins | sample KBSC63metaG_FD_184319 | JGI IMG/M metagenome (GOLD analysis project Ga0207678, IMG submission 184319) | Corn rhizosphere microbial communities from Kellogg Biological Station, Michigan, USA - KBS C6-3 metaG (SPAdes) (version 2) | ecosystem: Host-associated > Plants > Roots > Rhizosphere > Soil ...
AACCGGAAAAAAATGATTCTTTATATCCGCAATTCGATTGGTACTCCTGCCACCAGTGGCTTTGTGCCTGCTGGTTTTCCTTCTTTTGATTCCTCAAAAGTGAAAGGATATCATTATGATCCGCAAAAGGCTTTGCAGTTGCTGAAAGAAGCAGGGTATCCAAACGGGGTTGGACTGCCGCCTTTAAAGCTTCTGACGGTTCCTTTATATGGAGACATTGCCAGTTATATTGCCAATGAATTATTGCAGATTGGCATTAAGATAAATGTGGAAGTAGTTCAGAAAAGTTTGCTGCTGGAACAAACCGCAAAATCAGAAGCATTATTTTTTCGTGGAAGCTGGATTGCAGACTATCCTGATGCGGAAAATTTTCTGAGTGTTTTTTACGGAAAAAATCCCGCTCCGCCAAACTATACAAGATATAATAATCCAAAATTCGATAAATTATACGAAGCGGCTTTATCTGAAAAGAATGATTCCATCCGGTATTCACTTTATAGGCAGGCAGATCAGATTATGATAAAAGATGCGCCGGTAGTGCCTTTGTGGTACGATATGATTATCTGGATGGTGCAACCAAACGTCAAAAATTTTATTCCTAACAGTCAGAATTTATTGGAATTAAGAAGAGTGAAGATCGAGGAGTAACACTCTCGTTTATAATTTTTAGAATCGTCAAAAGGAGTAAGAAAAAGACAGAATTTAAATCACAAGAATGAATTATTTGTTCTTTTACTGCCTGATCTGAAAAAAATCAACAACAGGATAACTAACGGTAATGGATACACGAAATTACTTTGGAATAATAATTTTTATGAAATTTTTGCCGAAGCTTCTATCGCTTCCTTTTCTTAGAAACGTGTTTTTTTACGCCGCTCTTTTTTGCTACCGGTTTATGCGCCTTCTTTCTTTCAACCCTTTTTGCTGGTTCGCTGTTGCTCATTTCTTCATTTTCTTCGGGGGCGGGAGCAATTCCGGAATCAAATATACTTTCCATATCCTTGGCATGGTAAATATTGGCATTGTATTTATTTCCGAGAACAATAATCGTTACAGAGTCCTGTATCATACGGATAAATGACGCATTATTACCATGCCACCATCCGTTGTGATAAATTATTTTTTTACCGTTTGGATATACATTCATTCTCCATCCATAGCCGTAGTTCCTGATTCCTGGCTTTTCATTGCTATAAGGTGTAAAGGCTTTTTCCAACGTTTCTTTGCTAAAAATTTGATTGGTGTACATTGCCTGGTCCCATTTCAACAGATCTTCAGGGGTACTGTAAATATTTTTATCTCCGATGCCGCAATCCAGGAAAGTAAACGCTTCCGGCCTGCCACGATAATCATATGAAGGCATCGCCGTCGCGCTATCGCCAATGTTATAAACATAGGTGTCTTTCATTTGCAATGGAGTAAAAAATTGTTGTTGTAAAAAAGCGGCATACGACATACCAGATGCTTTTTCAATGATTAATCCTAACAACGCATAATTTGTGTTGCAATAAGTAAAATGCGTATCAGGCGCTGTAGCGGCAGGCTTGTATTTTATAAGATAATCCAGTACATCCTGGTTAGTGCAATGTTGCTTTTTATCCCAGCCCAATTGTTCCATAAAATATAAATAATTTGGAAGCCCGCTTCTGTGATCAAGAAGATCTTTCACCTTTACGTTATCATAAGGAAAATTCGGAAAAAACTTTTTTACATCATCATCCAAAGAAAGCTTTCCCATTTGTGCGAGTTTCAGAGTAGCCATGGCCGTGAAGGTTTTTGAAACCGATGCCAGGTGAAAAGCACTGTGTTTCGTAAGCGAGTCTTTTTTGTGAAGATTATAATATCCGTGATAATCTTCAAATAATATTTGACCTTTTTTAGCTACCAGAATCGCACCATTGAAACCGGTGCGTAATAATTTTTTTTCATAAAAATCCTGTATTTCGTTGTGATAGCGTTCAAATTCATCTTTGGGAAGATTGCCTGGAACCGGTGCCACATAAGCGGTTGAATCTTTATGAACCCTTTTGGTTTTTACCGAACTGGAACCGCATGAAGTAAGGATAGAAGAAAATAAAAATAAAGAACAAAAAAAATTAATCAGTTTCATCAAAAAATTTTCAGGGATTTAGGAGCTATATTTGCAATATTACATTACAATTTTAAAATGCCCGAGAAAAAAATTACCAGTTATCCTAAAGAAAAAATAAATATTCTTTTTTTAGAAAACATTAGCAAAACCGCTGCCCAAAAGTTTGTCGATGCAGGCTATACTTCAGTAAAAAGAGTGGCAGGAGCGATGACAGAAAGTGAACTCGTTAAAGAAATTAAAAATGTTCATTTGCTTGGTATTCGTTCGAAAACGAAAGTAACAAAAGAAGTTTTGAAGAACGCTTCCAAACTGCAGGCAATTGGATGTTTTTGTATCGGAACCAGCCAGGTAGACATTGAAGCTGCCACCGATAAAGGCGTTCCTGTTTTTAATGCACCTTACTCTAATACTCGTTCTGTGGCTGAATTAGTGATGGCCGCTTCCATTATGTTGATCAGAAAAATTCCGGATAAAAATAAATCCGCACATGAAGGAATCTGGTTAAAAGATTCATCCGGGAGTCACGAACTTCGGGGTAAAACTTTGGGAATTGTCGGTTATGGAAATATCGGTTCACAAGTGAGCGTACTTGCAGAAGCGTTGGGCATGAAAGTAATTTTTTATGATGCAGAAACAAAGATGCCGCTCGGAAATGCAGAGCCAAAAAAGACATTGAAAGAATTATTAAAACTTTCAGATATTGTTACGCTTCATGTTCCTGATCTTCCTACTACCAAAAACCTGATCAATAAAAATAATATTCCTTTTTTTAAAAAAAATGCAATCCTTATTAATTATGCGAGAGGAAAGGTGGTCGATTTGGAAGCATTAAAAGAAGCATTACAAAAGACTGATCTGGCAGGTGCAGCAATTGATGTTTACCCGGAAGAACCGGTAAAAAACGGAGATAAATTTTTTACACCTTTACAAGGAGTAAGTAATGTCATTTTAACACCACATATCGGTGGTTCCACCGAAGAAGCACAGGCAAACATTGGTGAAGATGTAAGCAATAAATTATTTAATTTTTTGGAAAAAGGAATTTCAACCGGTTCCCATTCCGTTCCTCCTTTAAACCTTCCACCACAGGAAAACACGCACCGCATTTTACATATTCATAAAAACGTTCCCGGTGTTTTATCTGAAATAAATACGCAACTATCTTCTCATAAAATAAATATTCTTGGACAATATTTAAAAACAAATGATGAGATTGGATATGTAGTTTTGGATGTAAATAAAAATCTTTCAAAAGAAGCGCTTGAATTGTTGAAAGAAGTAAAAGAAACGATTAAGGTAAGATTATTGTATTGATGTTTTCAGATTGATTCTTTCTTCTTGTTGTACCTGAATCTTGAATCTTACAAAAATGAAAACACATTTATTACGCGCAGAATGGAATAACATCATTATGGCGAATTATGCGGTTCCTAAAGAACTATTATTGCCCTATGTTCCATATAAAACAGAACTCGATTTTTTTGAAGGTGAAACTTATGTAACCCTTGCTGGTTTTATGTTTCTAAATACGCAGATGCTTGGATTCGGCATTCCTTTTCACAGCAACTTTGAAGAAGTGGCACTCAGGTTTTATGTAAAGTCAACTCACGGTTTAGCGGCTAAAAGAGGAGTGGTTTTTATAAAGGAAATTGTTCCTAAATATGCAATCACTTTACTTGCCAATACGGTTTTTGGACAAAATTATATAACCTTGAAAATGAAAAGTTTTCATCAGGATATCGGTGATTATATGGAAACGGGATATGAATGGAAACATTTGGATAAATGGAGTAAATTGACTGCAAAAGCGGGCAAAAGATCAACGCCCATCCGCCAAGATAAGTTCAACGAATTTATTGCAGATCATTATTATGGTTTTAGAAAAAACGGTGAAACAAAAACTTACCAATATGAAGTGGAACACGAGCTTTGGGAAACTTTCAATGTAATCGATTATTCCGTTGATTGTGATTTCGGTTCATTGTTTGGAAAGGAATTTTCCATCTTAAATAAAGAAAAACCAAAATCAGTTTTTATGCTGAAAGGCTCAGAAATCAGGATTCATCCACGACAACTCCTGGAATAATTTTATTGCATTTTTAAATACAGGAATATTAAATATTTCTTCGTTTGCTGCATTGCCTGCTGTTTTTTTTCAGGTAAATATTAAGTCCTTTTCGCAAAATGAATTTTGTCGAATTCCTTCAATAGTTTTTTTGCCCTTCCTTTAAATGCTGCCGTCTGATGAGGTAACTGTTCTGCAATCAGTAATTTTATTTCCGGAATTATTTCCGGATATTTTTTTGTCAGTTTTCCTAAAACAGTTAAAGCAAATGCTTTTATTGCCACTGCTTCTGTTGCTGATTCTACATAATTAAAACAAATTTCCATTACCGCGCCTTCCTGTTGTTCCGGAATTTCGATTGACTGTAAAAGCCTTACTGTATTTCTTTTGATGGAATCATGAATATGCTGCTTCTGTAAATTTTTGATCAATTGGTCAAAGTTGTCTTTCATGAATACAGAATGGGCAACGGCACAATAACTCATCGGCCATGCCGCACGCTGAGTTACTCTATATTCATCGTGCAGGAATAAATCAAACAGCAGATTAAATTTTGAAACATCATTTCCAACCCATTCAACAATTTCATTATAGTTTTGTTTGCTATGTTCTTTTAAGTTTTGTTTGCGGAGACGCATTATATATAAGAATTGAACAGTTTTATGTTTTCAATTTCAAATTGTAATCTTCTAACAACTGAACCATCTTTTTTACCGCCTCTTTATTTACGCAAACATAATTTAAAGACTCATTCATTTCGTTATTGTGAAACTGCATTTCGCTTTGTTTTACAAAAGTTGCGGAACTATGAAACTCTTTAGCACCGGTACTTTCAGCGATGGTAATTATATTTTCAGCAGTAACACCGGAGCCAGGCATGATGATAATCCTTTCATCAGATTGCTTGATTAATTTAGAAAGAAGCTCTAAGCTGTCAATGGCTTTTGGTTTCAATCCTGAAGTCAAAATTCTTTCAAATCCCAATTCAATAATATCTTCCAACGCTTCAAAAGGATCTGCAACTCTGTCAAATGCACGATGAAAAGTAGCTTCAAGAGGATAAGCTAATTCGATTAATTCTTTACATCTTTTCTTATCCACTTTCCCATCGGCTGTTAAAATGCCGGTTACAATTCCATCACATCCAAGCTGTTTGCAAATGGCCACATCATTTTTCATGATTTCAAAATCGTCATCACTATATAAAAAATCGCCGCCTCCTGGACGAATCATTACATATAAATCAATGTCTAATTTCTCTCTTGCTTCTTTTATAAACGCATAAGAAGGAGTGGTGCCGCCTTCTCCGGGGCTCGCACAAAGTTCGATTCTGTTTGCTCCTGCTTCCTGCGCGGCAATACAACTTTCGATGTTAAAACCAATAATTTCTAATTTATAATTCATAATTATTAACTGGTATTTCAAATTATCATTCATCATCAAACCCGCTAAACTATCTCACACAATTCACCATTCACAATTCTTCACGTAACTCCCAAATCAAAGAAATATTTAGCAGGAACAATTTTTTCTTCTCCCTTACTTTTCACTGCAAATACAAATCCTTTTTGAACCGCATAAGCGCCGTATTCCCCTTTTTTATTTAAAGCCAAAAAACCAACCTGCAGTGTCTTTGCTCTTGCTACATGCCGATTAATGATCCTTTCAATTGCTTTTTTACAAGCCGCTTCAGGCGATAAGCCATGACGCATGTATTCGACAACTACATGTGTCCCACAAATACGCATGACTTCTTCACCAAGCCCGCTGGATGTAGCTGCTCCTACTTCGTTATCTACAAATAATCCCGCTCCGATTATTGGTGAGTCTCCCACACGACCATGAATTTTAAATGCCATTCCGCTTGTAGTAACGGCGCCGCTCATATTTTCAGAGGCATCGAGAGCTACCAATCCCATTGTATCGTGATTTACAGAACCATCTTCGAAAAATGGTGGTGCAAAGGGACCATTTCCTTTTTTGTTTTCAATATTGATTTCAGGCTTGTATTCGCTTTTTTTCAGCCAGTTTTCATAGGCTTCTTTTGCTGGTGCAGAAAGTTCTTTCGGTTCTTTTTTGAAACCATTTTCAATCGCAAATTGCTGCGCACCATCACCCACCAACATAATATGAGGTGTTGTTTCCATGATCTTTCTTGCCACCGAAACCGGATGTTTGATCTGCTCAATTGCTCCTACTGAACCACAATTGGCATGTTCATCCATAATACAGGCATCAAGTGTTACAATGCCGTCTCTGTCAGGATATCCACCCAATCCGATGCAACAATCGATCGTATCTTCAACATACCTTGCACCTGCTTCTACAGCGTCTAAAGCGCGGCCATTCTTTGATAGAATTTTCCAGGCTTCCGCGTTTACTTCCTTCCCGTTATTCCAGGTAGAAACAACAATCGGTTTCGTTTGTACATTACCGTTAGTTGCCATATTTTTTAACGAAAGTAAAGGAGCAGCGAGCGTTGAAAGTTGTAAAAATTTTCTTCTGTCGAGCATCGTAATTATTTTTTCAAATGTAAATAACAATGAAAGAAAAATCGTGTTATTTTAAACTTTAAAAATTATAAAGGAATGTCGTTTCATTTCCTTCAATAAAAGTAGGCTTTTCATTTTCGTTCTGTTTTTCATAATAATTTGAATTTTTTTAAAAGTATATTTATCCAATTTTTTATCCGCAATTTTATTACATGGCTTTATTGGAAAGAAGACTCAGTCTGGCACAGGCATCAGCCATCAATATGATTGACATGGTTGGCATCGGGCCATTCATCACTTTACCGATGGTAATTGGAATGATGAACGGGCCGTATTTTTTATATGCCTGGATCGCCGGTGCTTTTTTATCCGTTGTTGATGGAATGGTTTGGAGTGAGTTGGGAGCTGCATTTCCTCGTGCCGGTGGTAGCTATAACTTTTTGAAAGAGGCTTATGGCAAAAGTGGTGCGGGCAAAATGATGAGCTTTTTATTCGTGTGGCAAACGATGATACAAGCTCCGCTCGTTATAGCATCTGCTGCAATCGGCTTTGCAAAATATTTTTCTTTTATCATTCCGCTTACAAATGTTACCGAAAAATTAGTAAGTGGAAGCGTGGTCATTTTAATTGTCATTTTATTATACCGGAAAATAGAAGCGATTGGCAAAATCAGTATATTATTGTGGAGTGGCGTTATCATCACTATGTTCTGGATCATAGCTGGCGGAATCGTTCATGGTAATTTTTTAGCACCAGTTAGAAATATTAATTCCGGTTTAACTGTGGATTATGCCTTTGTAACAGCGATTGGTTTTGCGAGTGTAAAATCAGTCTATAGTTATTTAGGTTATTACAATGTTTGCCACCTGGGAAGTGAAATAAAAGATCCTTCGAAAAATATTCCCAGAAGCATTTTTGTTTCTATCGCAGGAATTGCAGTTTTGTATTTATTGATGAATATTAGTGTGGTCAGTGTTATTCCCTGGGAGCATGCAAAAAATAGTGAGTTTGTGATCAGCGAATTTATGGAAGTGTTGATGGGCCATACGGCAGCTACCATAATTACCTGTTTGATTTTATGGGTTGCCTTCGCTTCTGTTTTTTCTGCAACCCTTGGCTACAGCCGCATTCCTTATGCTGCCGCCGAAGACGGAGAATTTTTTAAAGTGTTTGCAAAACTTCATCCTACAAAAAATTTCCCTTACATTTCTCTATTATTTCTCGGAAGCGTTGCATTCATTTTCAGCATGCTTTTTAAATTGAGTGAAGCGATCAGTGCAATTCTTGCCATGCGTATTATGATTCAGTTTATCGGGCAGGCTGTTGGCTTATTAATTTTGCGTAGCAAAAAAAATAAAACGGATTTTCCTTACAAAATGCCATTGTTTCCCTTGCCAGTTTTCGTTGCAATTGCCATGTGGTTTTTTATCCTGATTTCTACCGGAAGCAAATTAATGTTCAGTGGATTGGTAGTAATTTTTCTCGGCGCCATTGTATATTTTATTAAAGCAAAGATTCAAAAAGAATGGCCGTTTCATTAATTGACAAATTTGCAAATCGGCACATCAGTATATCAACTAATTACTTTATTCTTCAACTGCAGAATTTGTTTGTTCATTTCGTCAATCTTTTCCAGCAAATGATTGATAGTTTCTATTCCTTCTAAATTAATATCCAAATCATAATGGAGCCGTACAAATTTTTCCAGCTTTTGTAATTCGTCCGCAGGAATAAATGTATGTTGCTCAACTGCTGTAACCCTTATCAATCCTGAGTCTTCCAGTGAACTGATAAAAGAATATTCAATATTATGATACATGCAAAAATCTTCGGCTGGTATTAATTCATCGTTTTCCATATCAAAAAATTTATGAGGATAATTTTGATAATTCGGTAAATAAATCTTTTTGTTTTTGGGTTAAATTGGTCGGCAGTTTCACTTCCCAGGTAATATACAAATCACCAAACTGCCCTTCCTTTTTATAAACAGGAAATCCTTTTCCTTTCAGGCGTATTTTCGTTCCATTTTGCGTTTCAGGATTTACTTTTAATTTGATTTTTCCACTCATCGTGTCAATTGTTTTTTCACCACCAAGCAGGGCAGTATACAAATCAATATCCTCGGTTTTATATAAATCGTTTCCCTCTCGCCTAAAATCTGTGTTATTATTGATTACAAATGTGATGAAAAGATCACCGTTCGGGCCGCCGTTTGCACCCGGGCTTCCATACCCTTTTAATTTTATTTGCTGCCCATTCTCAACTCCGGCAGGAATGGTAATACGCACATTTTTTCCATTAATAGTGAGCGTTTGTTTATGCGTAGTATAAGCTTCGGTCAATGAAAGTTGCAACTCGGCATTAAAGTCCTGGCCGCGGTATTTTGCATGGCTTCTTCTACCTCTGCTTCCACCAAAAAGCGATTCAAAAAAGTCTGAAAAACCGCCTTCTTCGCCGCCCGAATAAGTATATTCACCACCCCCAAAGTTGCCAAAACCGCCACCCCCAAATCCTCCAAAACCGCCACCAGCCTGTTGCTGCTGTTGCCTTGCCTGTTCATATTGGTCTGCATGTTTCCAGTTTTCGCCATACTGATCATATTTTTTTCTCTTCTCGGGATCGCTCAAAACTTCGTGCGCTTCATTAATCTGCTGAAATTTTTTGTGTGCTTCTTTATCATTTGGATTTACATCCGGATGAAATTTTCTTGCCAGTTTCCGGTAAGCTTTTTTTATATCGTCTGCGGAAGCATTTTTTGCTACCCCTAATGTTTTATAATAATCAACGAAATCCATTTTCTTATTTTAGCTTTGAAAATATTTGAATAAAATTAAGAGTTATTAAAATAAATTTGAAGTTCACCAAATTTGTTTGTTTACTGTCTGAGAGACCATCAAAATTAATACCTCAAATTTTACCGCTGAAATAAAGAAAAAGTAATGCAAAAATTTCCACTGTTTATTTTATTCTTGGGTGCTTCCTGCATTGCACCCCCTCAGCATGACATGAATAGACTTTAGTTTTTTGTTTGAAAGGCTGTGGCGAGAGGGATAAAGTAGCCGATTCTTTTGCTGCTGATTTTGGAAATCGCTTTGTTGTATTACCTAATCCTGTTTATAGTGCATGCAAATCTTGTTTGTATCATTATAATATGGAGTAACTGCGGGCCAAAAAGATTCAGTGATAGCCGCTTCTTCGTATAGTTATTAAAATAAATAAAAGCGCTGAATCAGGTCATTCTGATATCCACCGCTTTGCAATTTCTTCATCTTCCATCATAAAACCTTTTGTAACAGACGGCAAAAATTTCCCAAAAAAGTCTGTAAATTTTTTGATGCTTGTCTTGTCCGATACAATTCCCAATTTGTTCCATTTGGCAAAATATTTAAACCCTAAAAGCGCATCTTTGATCCAGGCGCCAAAACTGTAGTTTTTCAGGGAAGTGTTGATAACGAGGAGGTAATTTATTTTTCCGAATTCCTTTTCAATTCTTTTTACGATCGGGTTAATAGTCGTTGTATAATCACCAGCAGTAACTTTTCCTGTTGCATTGAATGCCGCTACTTTTGCCGGAAGCCCTGGAATTATTTCAATCATAAAATAATTTTTATAGTTTGAAAATCGGGATTGCTCTGTAAAGTTAAAAAGAACAACAGTTATACAGGGAAAAAATAATAGAAGTGTCTTGCACGCAAAAAAAACTTCCGCTGGTGGCGGAAGTTCAGTAATTTAATCCTGGCTGTTAGTTTTTCAGGGTTAAACTTTTAAAGCCGTTTAAATGGCTTGGTTTTCATAGGATTTATATTTTCAAAAGCATTAAATTCAAAACAAAGAAGTTGACTGATATCAGATTTTATTGGTTTTCCCGGATTAAAGGATACGATATTTTTCAAAGGATTGGCGATTAATGTTTGTTGAACACCAATCAACTTCTGGTACAAAGATATAGTGCTGCCGGGCGCTGCACAAGAGCGTTACTGCTTAATTTTTTCCATAATATAATTACTGTTTGCATAGTATTTAAACGTTGGTAGAATTACTTTTTTTTTGATAATGCATTAAATCAGTAACTGCCATTATTTCTTCGTTCGCTGTATTTTTTAATAAAATTAAAAAGGCTTCTGCGGATTAATTGCAGAAGCCTTCTAAATAAATTTTGGCCTGGGGTAAAGTTTTTCAGGACTTCAATTTTCAACTCTTGTGAGAGCTGGCTTTCATTCGGTATATTATTTTTCTCAGGTATCGGATTTAAAAAAAAGAGAAGTTGACTGATATCGGATTTTTATTGGTTTTTCCCGGATTAGAGGAACGATATTTTTCAATGGATTTGGATTGGTTTCGATTAATGT
>Ga0207678_10005812_pt1 | contig 10994 bp, 11 predicted proteins | sample KBSC63metaG_FD_184319 | JGI IMG/M metagenome (GOLD analysis project Ga0207678, IMG submission 184319) | Corn rhizosphere microbial communities from Kellogg Biological Station, Michigan, USA - KBS C6-3 metaG (SPAdes) (version 2) | ecosystem: Host-associated > Plants > Roots > Rhizosphere > Soil ...
TCGCAGCATTGCCGCCCGATTTGAGGACGGACTCGCCGAATGGGCGAATACGTTCCGGGCCCGGTTGCCCATTGCTCTCTCCGAGCATCGCCCGGGCTCGCCGGGTCGAGTCCTCTCCTTCGCACTGTCCGTCTCTTGGCGGCAATGTTCGCAGCATTGCCGCCCGATTTGAGGACGGACTCGCCGAATGGGCGAATACGTTCCGGGCCCGGTTGCCAATTGCTCTCACCGAGCATCGCCCGGGCTCGCCGGGTCGAGTCCTCTCCTTCGCACTGTCCGTCCCTGCGCGACATCGTTCTCAACGCTGTCGCGCACTGCCAGGACGGACTCGCCGAACCGGCGAATACGTTCCGGGCCCGGTTGCCAATTGCTCTCTCCGAGCATCACCGGGCTCGCCGGGTGGAGTCCTCTCCTTCGCACAACATCGGATCATTACGGAATCCACTGCCCCAACGCCCGCCTCGAGGCGGGCCGCGGGGGATCGACGCATCGATCCGGAGATCGGACGTTCCCGTCAGCCGTCGCAGCCGATCCGCTGGTCGTCGAAGGCGACCTCATCCACCCAGACCGTCCAGGCGCCGCTCGTTTGGAATTTCTGAAAGCCGATGTTGAAGGTGTCGAAGACCGGGATCTCGGCGCGCTCTGTGTCGATGTGCAGGTAGTCGACCTCCACCCCGTCGAACCAGAAGCGCGCCTCCTGCGCAGCCGCATCCATCGACCACTCGAGGCACATCCAGTCGCCCTCGCGCGGGTGCGCCGAGCGCGGCCCCTCACTGCCGAATTCGCCGTGATCGGTCGACTGCACGTTGTAGATCCAGGACCAGTTGCTCGACGTCGTGCCCACGCTGGTGCCGGTCAATGCCCAACGGACCAGGTTGGCATGGCCGTTGAAGTTGCCGCGCGCCTCGAACGCGTCGAAGTGCACGAAGCCGGTGGGCGCGGGCGCCTGGATCTTCAGAAACGAACGCCCGAAATGGCGTTGCCCCAGCGCGCCCAGATCGCCGCGCGCCAACATCCCCACGACCGCGCCCTGGTTGGCGTCGATGTCCACGCGCAGCGCCCGCTCGCCGCGCGCACTCTCGTCCTCGACGATGCGCAGCGTGCGGTTGCCGTAGCCAGCAAATGACCAGCCAGCAGGCGCAGTGGCGCCGAGCGCCGCCGATTCGAAGCTCTCGCACACGCTGAAGGCTCCGTTGTCGCAGCGCGAAGCGCCGCCGAGACCAAATCTGCCGCCGGGGCTCGGCGGCGTCATCGCGGGCGGGGCGGCAGGCAGCGCGGGAGTGCCGGGAGTCGACGGCACGGCGGGCGCTGCCGGCGTACTGGCGCTCGCGTCCGAGCCGCCCGGCGCTCGGGCAGTGCCGTTCGCCGGCAGCGGCGCCTATTCGCTCGAGGCCGGCGTCGGCGCCGTCGTGGCACCTGGCGCTGCGGCGGGCGCCTCCGACGGATGGGCGCTGGCGCCAGAGAAGGGCGGTACCCCCGCGCTCGCGGCTCCATCTGAATCCTGCGCGGGGCCGCCCGAGCACGCCGGCATGCCGACGCTTCCGACCAGCAACGACGACACGACGAGCGCGGCGTGCGAGATGACATCCCGGCGCTTTCGGGCCGAGCGACGACGCAGGCCCCAGAGCACGAGCACCAGCACGCCGGCCAGGTTCGGGCGGGCGCCGGTCGAGCCTGCGCCGACCAAGCTGCATCCGCAGCCGTCCGAAGCCTTCAGGTCTGCACTGGTGCCGCTACCGAGCGTCCCATCTCCCAGACTGCCGGTGCTGTCGCGCGAGCCCGACGCAGCGGGCGGAGCCGCGGAGCCGTTGGCGGAAGGCGCTGGCGTGCTGGTGCTGGGCGCGGCGGCGCCGGACGTGTTGTCGCCGGGCAGCCCGCCCACGCCGAACGTCGGCGGTGTAGCGGCGCCAGGGTCCGGGGGGTTCGGGGCAACTCCTGCATCCGCGGGATTGTCCGCGGGCGGAGGTGTCGCATCTGGTGGCGCAATGACGAGACCGCCCTCGAAAGCGCCGAGGTCGGGCGCCGCGCCCGCGAACGGCAACTGCACGTCGACCCCGCGATCGATGACGTCGCTGCCTGGTGCGAGGTGGAAGTTTGCGAGCACGGGCAGACTGCCATCCGCCTGGCGCGGCGCGTCCAGCCCGATCTGGGAAACGTCCTGAAAATCGGCATCCGACACGGTGATCCCGGCGATGGACCAGGAGTTGTTTGCGTCGTCCGCCCCGTTGCGGTTGGAAAACGCAGTCCCGCCCGCCGCCAGATTGTTGCGATACACGCCGACGGTGATGTCAGCGCCGTTCGCGTCCATGCCCAGCATGTTGAAGTTGGGACGATTGCCGTAGGCGCTATTGTTCGTGAAGAGCTCCGACACGGGATGGTGGTTGGCATAAAATCCCGCGGCTCGATTCAAGACCGAGAGGTTCTGCCGCAGCACGTGCTGCGGTGGGTCGCTAGGGAATGTGCTGGGGGCGGCGCCGTAACCGCCCCCCTTGAAACCATTGCCGTTGCCGCTTCCCGTGAGCGTGCCGGGGAGATAGCCGTTGTACCAAGCCCACGAGCTCTCGACGGTGCACGCCGCGAACGCGTTGATGAAATCGTAGCCGTCGTCCGAGTTCCACCAGGCACGGCAGCCGCGGAATACATTGCCCGTCTCGCCTGCGCTCACATGGCAGCCAAAGCCGTCAGCGCTCTCCCCGGCACCGTTCGACGTGAGCGGGTCGAAGTTGTCGTGCGAATCGCAGTTGAGCACCAGGTTGTTGCTGCCACGCTGGATGAAGATGCCGGGGCCCATGATGTCGTGGACGTCGAGCGCTTCGATCACGTTGCTACTGCCCTGAACCCACAATCCCCATGATTCATGATTCAGATTGTTGTTCTGCCGCACGCCGCGTAGCTCGAAGCCACGCAGGTGGATGAAGCTGCCCGAGAGCAGGATGCCCTTGATCCGACACGAATCCCGGATCCCGTCAAAATCCAGGATCGGCACGGCACCGGGCGCAGCAAGGTAGTGGATCGGGTTGGCCGCGGTGCCGCTCTTGGAGAGCACCACGCCGCTGATGGTTGCCGTCTCGCTCGCGCAGGCAGTGGTCCCCCGCGTAAACACGAACGTGCCGCCCTGGAAGAGGATCGTGTCCCCCGCCGCCGCCGCTGTCTGCGCGCGATCCATGGACGCAAACGGCTGCGCCTCCGTGCCCGCGTTGGTGTCGCTACCGACAGGAGCAGGCGCGACGTAATAAGTCGCGGCACGCGACAGAGGCGTCTGCAGCAAACCGGCCAGCGCCACGCCTCCCGCGAGCGCGAGCGAACGAGGACGCAGTGCAATGAAGTAAACCCGGTGGAAGGTCATGAGCGCGGCACGCAGTATCGCTCGCTCGCCATCTGCACGTCGAGTCAGAGCTTCGGACTCGCCCATCCGATGACGCCCTACCATCTACAGCCCGCGCGTAAGCAGAAAAGCAAGAGGGCAGAAACGCTGCCCTCATCGGCTACACCGCATCGCACGGGGTCTGTCGTGTACGGTTTCTGGTCTCAATATGCGCGCGCGCCGTGTCGCCTTGAACTATTGCTCGTGCTCTGCGCGGGGCACTCGCCTGGATTGCGACTCCGGGCGCTTGAAGGGGTGCGCCGCAAACACTGGTCCCTGCTCACCTCCGACATCGTGCTGCCGGACCCGCGTCGTCGCCTCAGAGGCATGAGACGGCAACAGGACGTTCGCTAGCGCGGGCGACCAAGGCATCAACGACGGAAGTGGGGGATCTTCACTTTGGACCGAAACGAAGCTGCGCCGTTCCAGAGGGCGCCGATCACCCACGGCGCGTCCTGCTATAGTGATGCTCCAGCATGCAGACTCTGAAGACCCTCGCGAGCATCGTACTCAGCTTGCCAGGCCTCGCCAGCTGCGGTGGGGAGGATGCTTCTGCCGGTGCTGTGTCGCTGGGGATTTCCTCCAACAAGGCGCTGAGCGCCGTCACTCGCGAAGAGGCGACTCGCGGCTGTGCGCGGCTCCGAGTCGACGTCGGCGCGCGCTTCAATCCAACGACGCTGAAGCGGAAGGTCTGCACGCTCACCGCAGCCAGCTTTTCTCACGATGAGTCCGAGTGCGCGAGCCGCCGGGATTCCTGCGTGCAAGACCCATCTTCCGTCGACTACGATCCGGCGGACCACGTTGCCTGCGGCGGCGAGAACGTCGACGACTGGCAGGGCTGCACGACGACCGTCGGCGAGCTGGAGACCTGTCTCAACGACTTGCTGGACGGGCTCGACGCCATGTTGAACACCTTTACCTGCAAGGACGCAGGCAAAGTGCTGGGCAGCAACTGCAAGCCGCCGCCGCTCGATCCAAGCACGGGCCAGATCCTGACCGATCCAGCTACGGGGCGACCTTACGAGGGAGAGTGCGGCGATTCACCGCTCGCGCCGTCGCCGCCCAGCTCCTGCCGGGCGCTGCAAACGAATTGCCCAACGATCGGCTTGCTCGACGACTGAACGCCGCAGCGGGCACATGGTGGCGCTGCGCTGTGCCTCCTGTTCGAGCTGGCACTCCGCCTCGAAGTACGCAGGGAGCCGGGGCGTGCCCGGGTCCCTGCGAATCTCGAACCATCCCGCACGTAGATTCATGGTGAGGCCAGAACACTCGAGCGCCAGGTTGGTGGCAGCAGGCCACGCCGACGCCAGCGCGGACGCACAGTCCCCTTCGACCAGCGTGGACCCTGCCGCGTCGCTCAGCTGCATCCACACCGTTGCGTCTGCCTGAATCTGCCCTTCGCTGAAGCGCTCGCTGGTTGACCCTTCCCAGAGCGCGAGCCGCCGCGCATCCACGTAGTCTCCGCCGGTTGAGCTCGATGCGTTCCCACGCGCGTAGCGCGCGGCTGGGTCCGGTGCACTGCGGGTATTCGGGGTGCATACACCGACCAGTGTCCCCCGGGCGTTTGCCGGGGTTTGAACAGCGGGCTTGGGTGGAGACGAACATCGAAGCGCGGTGTTCCGATCGCGCTGGGCGCGATCGCTTGGAAGCACTGACGGGCGGCGAAGGTTTCGAGAGGGCCGCGAACCACGAGTCCGTAGCCCGCGATCACTGTGATCGGGGTGCCGCGCTTCGCGATGCTCGTCTCCAAGCAAGCGCAACAGCTCACGTTCAAACTCGACCATCCCACTGCCGATGAGACGGAACAGCTGAAGAGCCAGCGCAGCATGAGAAGGAACGCCTGGAAGCGATCGCGCTGGAGCTCGCGCGCGAGCCGGTGGAGTTGAAGGCGCTGTACGAGGTGGCGCGGCGAAGGCTCAAGCCGGTGGGACTGGTTGATCTGTGGCCCGCGACCAGACTGTAACAGCTTTTAACTACTGCATATTTTGCATTGTTGCCTAGAATGAGGCTGTTGCCCAAACTGGGCAACAGTATTTTTTAGACAACAGTTCCTGGGCAGCTGTTGCCTTGTGAGGTACTGTTGCCCAGATTGGGCAACAGTACCATTTCAGGCAACACGGACCTACGGAAGGGGATCGCACAATTGCGGGCGGCCCTACCTCTCGGTTGGACCGCCTCGTCTTCGAAGACCAAGGCACCGGACTTCATCCTGCAGATCGAGTCACCCGACAAGAAAAAGGTGACTCTCGCGGTTGAGGTAAAGGCAAACCTCACGCCACGGAGCGCGACACAATTAGGCCACGAGCGTGCGACGAAGCTCGATCAAACGCTCCTTCTCGTCGCCCCCTATTTGAGCCCAGCCACGCGCGAGCGCCTTCGCGAGGCGGGCATCTCGTACGTTGACCACACCGGCAACATCTCCATTCAGGCGAGCTCACCTGGGCTATTCATCCGCACAGACGGTGCCAATGCCGATCCGGCACCCAGGGAGCGGCCCGTCCGGTCTCTTCGCGGACCGAAAGCGGCTCAGCTCGTGCGCGCGTTGGTGCGACACAAGGCAGTGCCCGGAGTGCGCCAGCTCGCAGAGATGACAGACTCGAATCCGGGCTACGTCTCCCGCGTCCTAGCTTTGCTCGGCCGAGAAGCACTGATCCAACGAGACCCAAGAGGAGGGATCGTTAGTGTCGACTGGCCTCGGTTACTCCGTTATTGGGCGCAAGAATACCCGTTCGGAACCCGCGAGCACGTCACTCCGTGCCTGGAGCCGCGAGGCATCGCGAGCCTGTTGAGTCGACTGCGAGGGCGCACCTCGAAGGATTACGCTCTCAGCGGTTCGTTCGTGGCCTCCCGCTTTGCACCCATCGCTCCGGCCCGCCTCGCCATGCTGTACGCTGACAGCGAGAGCTTGGCCGAGGACTCAATCGGGCTTCGCCCCGCGGAGAGTGGGGCCAACGTGCTGCTAGTCCACCCCAATGATCGCAGCATCTTTGCCGAAGCCACGGAGCAGGACGGCTTGCGCTTAGTGCCCTTGAGCCAGGCGGTCGCCGACCTCCTAGGCAGCCCGGGACGCGGCCCCGCCGAGGCAGAGGAGCTCATCGCCTGGATGCAAGGGAACGAGGATGCCTGGCGTGGATGAACTCTACATCCTTGCCCGTCGTGTGCTTCTCGATGCGCTCGTCGCCCTTGGACCGCATCGCGAGGACCTAGTACTGGTGGGTGCCCAAGCCGTGTATCTGCACGTCGGCGAGGCCGACCTCGCCGTGGCTCCCTACACGACTGACGGCGACTTGGTCATCAATCCCGAATTGCTCGCAACCATTCCGCCGCTAGAGGAGAGCCTGCGCAACGCCGGCTTCCGACCTCGGGGCAGCGACAGCATCGGTATCTGGGTAGGGACGCCTGCGGGTGTGAAGTCAACCGCTCCCGAGGTGACCATCGACTTGCTCGTGCCGTTTGCCGTCAACCCCGGCAAGGGACGACGCGCCGCCCGCCTTCAAGGGCACGCTCAGCGCGCTGCCCGCGCTACCCGCGGCCTGGAGGGCGCGTTGGTAGACCTGGCACGGATGACGATCACCGCACTCGATCCCGCCGACGGGCGCCGATTCGATCTCAACGTGGCGGGTACCGCCGCCCTCGTCACCGCAAAGGTGCACAAGATTCAAGATCGCGCCGGGGGCAGGCGCGCTCAGGACAAGGACGCCCTGGACATCTTGCGGCTACTGCGGGGCACCACCACCGAGGGCTTAGCGGAGCGCTTCCGGCTCCTTCTTGCTGACGAGCGCTCTGCCGAAGTGGCCCGGGAGGCGCTCACTCTGCTGCACGCCCAGTTCGTGGAAAGGCCGCGGATTGGCATCGCGATGACCTTGAGCGCTGTCGGCGCCCTGGCGGACCACGCTGAGATTGAGGCCTCCTGCGAAGCGTTGGCCAGCGATCTTCTTCGCGCCTTGCAACTCTGAGCAGCTCAGCGTGTCGCGGCTTGTTTTCTCGCCAGACTCTCAACGACCTCCACCGTATCGGTTTGATACCGGCGCAGCTTCCCCCGTCGTCTATCCGTCCCTGCGCGACATCGTTCTCAACGTTGTCGCGCACTGCCAGGACGGACTCGCGGAACGGGCGAATACGTTCCGGGCCCGGTTACCCACTGCTCTATGAGCTAGCGAGCAGCGGGCTTCGCGCCGCGCAGTGCGGCACAAAGCCCGCTGTCCAAACCCTACTCAGTTGCACGGCAGTTGCGTGAAGCCCACGAGATTGGGCGCGCAACCGGTCAGGCCAAACGGGGACGGGTGTGCGGCAGTGAAGAAGGCACAGGTCCCGGGCCCGACGGATTGCCCGCACAGCACGAGGCCGTTCGGGACGTCACCTGTGTCGATCTGAGGGGTAGGCACGATGTCGCCGGGATTCCGACCTGTGGTGCTGTTGCCAATCGCGCAGGTGGCTTGGCTGCGCAGCGAACAGTTGATCGTCGGCGCGCCATCGTTGCGGCCATTACAGTTGTAGTCGTGGTCGAGGGCCGCACTGCGCACGCACTCGTCAGGCAGCGGGGCGCCAAAGCGCAGAGTCTGCCCGGGGAAGGCGTCGGCGGAAGAGTCACAGCAGTCTCCGCTTCGGGTGACGAACCCGCCCGGGCGTGGCACGTTGGTTCCGCAGAACCGCTGGGCATTACCAGTGCCAAAGCCGTCATGGTCATTGTCGATAAACCAGCTCGTGCAGATATTGCTCGCACAGCTGGCCGCGGTCGTACAGTGCTGCCCGTCTATCAACTTGCACCGACCGGCGACGATCACCTGACCTGGGGGGCAAGCGCCGAGCCCTGCGCGCAGCTGCCCGAGATCGCTGGGAGCGTCGCTGTCTGCGAGCGACGCGCTGGCTTCGCCGTTGTCCACCGTGGTGCCGTCACTCTCCGGTTCTTGCGACAGGTCGGTAGCTGGTTCTTCGCCGACGACGACGGCCGGCTGATCTTGTGAGCTGCATGCGATGCCCACCGTCAAACCAAAGACGGCCGCGCAGGCGCGGCGAGAGAATCTCGAGATGTGAGTCATGTCTTCCTCCTGCGGTCGCAAATGGACCGCCGCCCCAACATGGATGAAACCCCTCAGCCTAGCGTCGAGGCGCACGAGGTCGAGCCGAGGCGAGTGACCGTCGGCGACTTGTCCGCAAGTAGGCCACGCACCTTGTTCGCGTCCCGCAGCAGCGCTTCTCCTGTTTGGTGCGCAACCCTGATCGCATTGCGACGTCCTGCTCTGCCTGCTTGCCCAGCGCTCTCATCCTGCTGCGTGCTTGGTCCTACATGTATTGCGCAGCGAAGCTTTCAAGCGTTCCAGCTCAGCAGCTACGAAGCTTGCGCTCGCGAGGCGCCAGTCGCGCTCTTTCACGAGCATGTGGGTCAATAGACCGCGCAAAGCCAGCGGAGCATCAGCTAGTCGATGAGGCCATGGACAGATGCTCGCGGGCTCGACGTGCCGAGTCCCCCCACACGTCCTCAGCGTCGATGATCTGATCAGCGAGCGCCTGAAGCGGCACTCCCAGGACGTCCCTGGCCCCCGCCGGACTCAAGGCGACGACCAGCGCCTCGTCGGCGGGGAATGGAACGCGATAGAGCCGCCGCTGTGGTCCCGATAGCAGCAGGCGCTGAGACTCCGGTGCTACACGACGTGCGCTGCCGCTCTTCAGACCGGAAATAAACCCGACGTGCACCGTGGCTTCTGGCAGCCGGCTGAACACACAGCCGTTGCCCCTGCTCGTCGGACGATTCACCACCGCGTAGGAGACCCATGAAGCCTCTTCTTCGAAGAACCGAGCGGTCACCGGCGCGTCGTCTGAACGCTGCATCAGAGTCTACCTCCGCGATAGCGCAGGCGCTCTACCGAAGCTTGTAGAAATCGGACACTCGCGTCACAACGCCGTGCGTGGAAGCGCTAGCTGCCAGGACGAAAGTGCCTCGACGCGCTCGATCCAGCGCTCGACGTTGGGTGCCGCCTGCAGCGAGATCTGCGCGGCCTTTCGGAAGTTGAACGTCGACGCTACGGCGAAGTCGGCGAGCGACAGCCTTCCGGCAAGCCAGTCCTTGCCCGCGAGGCCCTTGTCGAGGATGGGCAGATAGCGCTCGACTTCCGCGAGCTTCTCCTTCACCACGGCCTCGTCGGTCGGCCCCATGCCGAACTTCGGCTTGAACACGCGCTGGAAGGCGACGAGTTGCATGGCGGGACCAAGCTGCAGTGCTTGCCAGTAGGACCACTGGTCGACGATGGCGCGCCGACGAGCATCTGCAGGATACAGGTCGCGCTCCGGGCGCTTGCTCGACAGGTAGGTGTTGATGGCGCGCGACTCGAAGAGCGTAAAGCCATCGTCGTCGACGAGCACGGGCACCTTGCCGTTGGGATTTGCCGCGAGCAATCCGGGGGGCTTGGCTGCGCGCAGATCGATGTCGATGAGCTCCACGGGTAGGTCGAGCTCATGAATGACGGAGCGGACGCGCAAGCAGTTCGGCGAGAGGTCTGCGTTGTATAGCTTCATCCAGCTGTCCTAAGCCCCGCCCGGGTCGATGTCAGCGGTTTGCGGCATTCAGTCCGCGAGCCGCAAACGCCCGACGGCGCCGGGCCCGCCCCTGGCGGCCACTGGAAGCCGCGCCCCGAGGCGTCGCGCGTTGGCTCGCGGTTGAGGGCCGGCCCAAATCCAAAGCCTGTTCGGGTGCTTGGGGTTGTTCCCTCGGGGGCGTCGTTAAGAGGAGTGGTGGCTGCGCCGCTTCAAGGGTGACACCCCAACGCCGAGAGTAGTCCAAATGCCTCCAAAGCCTCGCCTGGTCGCAGCATTTCTGTTCGGATCGGGCCTGACGGCCCTGATCTACCAGACGGTGTGGCAACGCATGTTCCGACTGGCGTTCGGTTCGTCCACGGCGGCGTCCGCGGCCGTGCTCGGCATCTTTCTGGGCGGGCTGGGGCTCGGTGGCTGGTGGTTCGGAACGCGCGCCGAGCGTCACGAGCGGCCGCTCTCCTTGTACGGCAATCTGGAGGCGGGGGTCGCGCTCAGCGCGGCGGTGACGCCGTTCGTGCTGGAGCTGCTCTCGCGCGGCTACTTTGCGCTGGGCGGCTCGATGGCGCTCGGTACGGCGGGCGCCACCATCGTGCGCTTGCTGATCGCGGTGTTGGTGATGGGCCCCTCGGTGGTGCTGATGGGCGGTACGTTGCCGGCGGCGGCGCGCGCTGTCGAGCACGAGAGCGACGCTTCGCGCGGGCGGCTCGCCCTGCTGTATGCGACCAACACGCTGGGCGCGGTGCTCGGTGCGCTGCTCAGCACGTTCTTCCTGTTCGAGCTGTTCGGGACGCGGCTGACGCTCTGGACCGCCGTGCTGATCAATTTGCTGGTCGCCCTGTTCGCGCGCGGCGCCGGGCGCGACGCGCCGCCGCTGCCGATCGCCGCCGAGACCGAGAGCGCTGGCGCGTCCGACGGCGAGCACGCGCCGGCGGCACCGCCGGTGTTCGTGTACGCGGCACTCGGTATCGTGGGCTTCGCCTTCGTGTGCCTGGAGCTGATCTGGTATCGCATGCTGGCGCCGATCAGGGGCGGCTCTGCCTACACCTTCGGGATCGTGCTCGCGGTGGCCCGCGCCGGCATCGGCCTCGGCGGCTATGTC
>Ga0207678_10005814_pt1 | contig 10993 bp, 11 predicted proteins | sample KBSC63metaG_FD_184319 | JGI IMG/M metagenome (GOLD analysis project Ga0207678, IMG submission 184319) | Corn rhizosphere microbial communities from Kellogg Biological Station, Michigan, USA - KBS C6-3 metaG (SPAdes) (version 2) | ecosystem: Host-associated > Plants > Roots > Rhizosphere > Soil ...
CGAGGAAGAAGCTGAGCAGGAAGCCGCCGATCAGCGCACCGATGACCCCGATCACGATGTTCATCAGGATGCCCGAGCCGCTGCCCTTGACGAGCTTGCCGGCGATCCAGCCGGCGATCGCTCCGATGATTATGTAGCCAATCCAGCCAACGCTTGTCAGCGTCGTGGAGCGGGCGAGAAACTCGGTTGCCGCAATCACGTCCATCGCAGATCTCCTGCCTGTCGCCGGCCGTGGCCAGCGGGCTGCTGGACCACGCTTGAAGGTATACCGGACGTGGGTAACGGTTCGGGGTCTGAAATGGGCACGAACGTTAATTGTTTCCGCAGGTCATCGGCCTTCATACCCCCGATTGCAGGGGTGAGCAGCGGATCTGGACGCGAAATCCGTAGGGAAACCCCGATTCCGGATCGGTCACGACGACATATCCTGGAGATAACGGTGGAGGTCAAATGGGCATGCGCCGACACGAGTCGAGGCCATTCGCGGGAAGTGGCACCGCGCGCCGATTCGCCGGGCCCACACCATCACGGACTTGATACCGACACAGGCCCGGTACAGCGAAGAAGGGGTGAAAGGATGAAAGCACTTGTTGCACTAGCGGTCAGCGGACTCGTAGCCAGCGGCATCGCCCTTGCCGCTCCGGCCGGCGCAGGGTGCCAGGGCGGCTGGACGCCGTGGGGCGGCGGAACCACTTGCGATGGACCGATCGCCGGCGACGGAACGTTTCAGCGCTGCGTGACCGCGGGCGCCATGGGGTTCGGCGGCACCAATTGCTTCCTGGCCAACGTCAACAACCTGGAGGGTCAGGCGCCGTACGTCGGTCCCTGAAAACCCAACCGCGAGTTAACCCTTAGCCCGGCGGCATCATTCCGGGCGGAACGCTGTTCGGGTCAACCGGAACGGGCACACCGACGTTCGGGTTCTGGCCGGGTGCATTCGTGCCGCCTGCAGGTGGCGGAGGCGCGTTGGGATCCGGCGGCGGCGGTGGCGGCGGCGTCCACGGGCGTATCGACTGCGCCAAGGTGGCGGCCTCTCCCTTTGGCACTGGGTTGTTGGCGGTGCCAAGCCAAACCACGAACCACCGCTCGGGCGCGCGCTGGCCTCGCGGCGTGCCCGCGGGAGTGGGCGCTCCGATGACGCCGGCCCAGATCTGGCCGTTGGGCTTGTTCGTGTCGGTGAACTTCACCTCGTAGTACGACGCGACACCCGTCATGTCGCCCGCACTGAGCGGGACGGTTTCCTGATTGATGCGCGTGCCGGGGAACGGCATGAAGAACTCACCCATGTCCGACGCCAGCCGCTGGGCCGCCTTGGTGTTGTCGTTCTCGGCTCCTGCGAACAGCTTCAGGTCGAGCCGGCCGAGCAGCACGCTGGTGTCACTTGGTGGCTGCGCGGGTTGGCCATTGGGCTGGACGGCTTCCGCCGGAATCTTGTTGAGTAGTGCCTGCCCGTAAGACAGCTGGGTCGCGTCGGCCACCTTCCAGCCCGCAGGCACCACATAGCTGAAGCCGCCAGCGGCGTTGTCGACGCGGCCCGGCTCTGGCGGCGGAGGCGGGGCCGGCGCCGGAGCGTTGGGGTCGGCAGGCGGCGCGTTGGGATCGGCGGGCGGAGGCGGCGGCGCGTTGGGGTCGGCCGGTGGGGGCGGTGCGGGCGCCTCCGGAGGCGGGGGTCCATCCAAGATGGTGTTGCCCGGCGGTGGCGGCGGCGGCGTGGTCGGATCGGCGTTCGCCACCGGCAGCGTCAGCGCCACCACAGTGGCGCCGGTCAGCGCCGCGATCGCCAGCGTCGTCGAGAGGCCCTTGCGGTAGTCAGGAGTCGCGTCCGGCTGATGCATGTGGAAGAAACTACCGTGTTACAGCCGTGACGCAAGTGCGAGTTGCTCAAAAAGTGCTCATCTGAGAGATTGCTGTAGCAAGAAACTCCCTGAAAGTTGCCAGTAGGGTCAATTGCTGACACCACAAGACCCCCGCGCGTAGCGCGGGGTGGTCGAACCAACTTGCGTCCCCGCGTTTTGTGGCCGATTCAGACAGTTGATCGCACCGGCGAACTGCACCGTTACCGGCTCAGATGGACGGTGACCTCCTGGGCCTTCACCGAGAAGTAAACGCGATCGCCTGGCGCCAGTCGCAACTCGGCCGCCGAATCAGCGGTGATGTCGGGGCCCAGCCCCGGTGCGCCGGCGGCCTGCTCGTCGGCTCACCCCAGGATCACGGGTCCGCGATCGTCGAGTTCGGCGACCGTCACCTCGACGGTGTTGCGAGGGCTGCCGTGCGCTTTGTCGCGGTACACGGCGACCGCCGATGGGTTGAACAGCGCCACCGCAACTCATCGGCAACCACGTCGGGCCCGGGCTGCCATGCCAGGTCCTCCCCACTGTGTCGTATCACGCCATCAGCGTGCGCGGTGCCGCCGACCAGGTTCACCCCGGCGAACCGCGCACCGAACCGGCTACGGTTTCGATGATCTGCCCAGTCTCGAGCACGAGCACCCGGTCGACGAGGGTGAGCACATCGAGGAGGTCGTGGCTCATCAACACCGCGGAGCGTCCGTCACGGGCCAGCGCCATCGGCACGCCGAACGGCAGGCACAGCGGAGTGCTCGCCCCGGCGGTCTGGCTCAGCACGAGCGCCGTCGTCGACGACTTCCTCGTGGTCAACGACCAGAAGTGCGGCCAGTCCACATTGGCGGCGACCGCGATCAGCGGCAGCACCACGAACCGCGCCCCAATCGCCGCGGGCGCATAAATCCGGCGGGGCAGCACAAATCACGACCCATTTGGCAGGTTGATCGAACTGTTGTCGTGTCGCATGCGTGCCGAGTTTCTCCGGCTAGCTACCGTCCAGTAACATGACACTCACTCGCTGGGGTTCAGCGTTGAACACAAAGCAGGAGGTCCTTGTAATGGAGGTGCTGGTCACCGGCGGCGATACGGATTTGGGACGCATGGTTGCGGAGGGCTTTCGCGATGCGGGTCACCGAGTCGTGATCGCGGGCGCGCGCCGCGACGACCTCGAGGTCGCCGCGAAGGAGCTCGACGTCGACGCGATCGTGTTCGACAACACCGACCCGGCCAGCCTCGAAGAGGTGCGTGGGCAGTTCCCGCACCACTTGGACACCATCGTCAACGTTCCCGCCCCGCGCGCCGAAGTAGGCGACCCGCGCAGCTACTCGCTCGCCGACCTCGCCGCGGCATGGCGCAACGCCCTGGATGCAACGGCGGTGTCGGCGGTGCTGACCGTGCAGATCCTCGGCGATCATCTGCGCTCCGGCGGCTCAATCGTCAATGTCATCCCCGAGCAGCCCCGCGAAGGCACCGCCGAGGCCGCCGTCAAGGCCGCCATTTCGGACTGGACCGCCGGACAGGCCACACACTTCGGCGCCCGAGGCATCACCGTCAACACGGTGGCGTCCGGCCGCAACGCCGAGCCGGGTTACGACGGCCTGTCCCGCACGCCGGCGCCGGTAGCCGCCGAGATCGCCCGGCTGTCGTTGTTCCTCACCACTCCTGCCGCGCGACACATCACGGGACAGACGCTGCACGTCAGCCATGGGGCATTGGCAAACTTCGGCTGATATTCCCGCGTTCGCCCGAAGCTAAAACGGGGTGACCGCCCCGCTTAGTTGTGGTTACGTAAATGGCGTGACCATCAAACTCGGACTTCAGATCCCCAACTTCTCCTACGGCACGGGCGTCGAAGAACTGTTCCCGACCGTGATCGCTCAGGCGCAGGAAGCCGACGCGGCCGGCTTCGACTCCGTCTTCGTGATGGACCACTTCTATCAGCTGCCCGGGCTCGGCACTCCGGACCAGCCGATGCTGGAGGCGTACACCACCCTCGGCGGGTTGGCGACCGTGACCAAGAACGTCCAGCTCGGCACGCTGGTGACCGGCAACACCTACCGCAATCCGACCCTGCTGGCCAAGGCCATCACGACGCTGGACGTGGCCAGCCAGGGCCGCGCCATTCTCGGCATCGGCACCGGCTGGTTCGAACTCGAGCACGATCAACTCGGCTTCGAGTTCGGCACCTTCACCGACCGCTTCAACAAGCTCGACGAGGCCTTGCAGATCATTCTGCCGATGCTGCGCGGCGAGCGGCCGACGTTCTCCGGCAAGTACTACCGGGCGCAGGAGGCGATGGCCAACCCGCGGTTCCGCGACCACATCCCGCTGATGATCGGTGGCAGTGGTGAGAAGAAGACAATTCCGTTGGCTGCCAAGCACTTTGACCATCTGAACATCATCACCGGCTTCGACGAGCTGCCTCGCAAGGTGCAGGTGGTCAAGGACCGCTGCGAGGAGATCGGCCGCGATCCGGCCACCCTGGAGACCAGCATGCTGGTGGTCGCACTGATCGACGAGAACGCCACCGAGGACCTGATCCCCGACGAGTTCAAACAGAACGTGGTGTTCGGGGGGCCGGACCAGATTGTCGAGCAGATCCAGACGAAGGTGCTCGACGCGGGCGTGGACGGCGTCATCCTGAGTCCGATCACGAGCCTGAACGGATACCAACCCGGCGGCATCACCGCGGTGGCCGAGAAGTTGAAGCCGCTCATCGCGGCCTAAACCCGCGGCGACGTGGCAAATCTCACGGCGCAGCGGGGACTCATGGCGGCTACCGTAGTGTCTGTATAAGTGCACGTGTAGTCCGTCGAGGAGCCGAAAATGAGCCATCCCGGAGCCACTGCAACCGATCGACACAAGGTCGTGATCATCGGATCAGGGTTCGGCGGGCTGAACGCCGCCAAGGCCCTGAAGCGAGCCGACGTCGACATCAAGTTGATCGCCAAGACAACCCACCACCTGTTTCAGCCGCTGCTCTACCAGGTGGCAACCGGCATCATCTCGTCGGGCGAGATCGCACCCCCCACGCGAATCATCCTGCGCAACCAGAAGAACGCACAGGTGCTGCTCGGCGAAGTGAGCCACATCGACCTGGCCAATCAGACCGTCAAGTCGGAGCTGCTGGGTCACACGTACGTCACGCCCTACGACAGCCTGATCATCGCCGCGGGCGCAGGCCAGTCGTACTTCGGCAACGATCACTTCGCCGAGTGGGCGCCGGGCATGAAGTCGGTCGACGACGCACTCGAGCTGCGTGGCCGCATCCTTGGCGCGTTCGAACAGGCCGAGCGGTCCAGCGATCCCGCGCGCCGCGAGAAGCTGCTGACCTTCACTGTCGTCGGTGCCGGCCCCACGGGCGTCGAGATGGCCGGCCAGATCGCCGAGCTCGCCGACCGCACGCTCAAAGGCGCGTTCCGCCATATCGATTCGACGCAGGCACGGGTGATCCTGCTCGATGCGGCACCTGCGGTGCTCCCACCGATGGGCGAGAAGCTCGGCAAAAAGGCCCAGGCACGCCTGGAGAAGATGGGCGTCGAGATCCAGCTCGGCGCGATGGTCACCGACGTGGACCGCAACGGCATCACTGTCAAGGACTCGGATGGCACCATTCGCCGCATCGAATGCGCCACCAAAGTCTGGTCGGCCGGCGTGTCGGCCAGCCGGCTGGGCCGCGACCTTGCCCAGCAGTCCGACGTCGAGGTGGACCGCGCCGGACGCGTCAAGGTGCTGCCCGACCTCAGCGTCCCCGGGCATCCGAACGTTTTCGTCGTCGGCGACATGGCGGCGGTGGAAGGCGTGCCCGGCATGGCACAGGGCGCCATCCAGGGCGCCAAGTATGCGGCGAAGGCCATCAAGGCCGAACTGAAGGGCGCCGACCCTGCCCAACGGGAACCGTTCCAGTACTTCGACAAGGGATCGATGGCGACGGTGTCAAGGTTCAGTGCGGTTGCCAAGGTAGGGCCTGTGGAATTCGGCGGCTTCATCGCGTGGCTGGCTTGGCTGGTGCTGCACCTCGTGTACCTAGTCGGCTTCAAGACCAAGATCACTACGCTGCTGTCCTGGACGGTCACCTTCATGTCCAGGGCGCGCGGGAACCTCACGATCACCGAGCAGCAGGCCTACGCCCGCACCAGGATCGAGGAACTCGAGGAGATCGCGGCGTCGATGCAGGACGAAAAGGCGGCCAGCTAGAGCCTCTCGCCCTGCCAGGTCGACAGGCGGCCGCCGCCGGCGAGCTCGAGCGCAACACCCGCGGTCTCGACTTCAGTTTCGGGATACTGGATTCGCTGATGCACGCCATCGGCATCCCGAGATCGTCGTGGGCGCCCTCGAGGAGATGGTCGGTGATCACCGCGACGGCCTCGGGGTGGTTCCAGTCGTACGCCGCGCGCCTGCTGCGCGCATGCGAAAGTGGCGGCTACTCCGGCGGGATGTTCTGCAGCCGCACCTGGCCGCGGGCGACGACGCGGTCGTTCTGGTCTGTAATAGTGATCAGCCACAGCTGCTGGCGCCGGCCCCGGTGGATCGGCGTCGACACCGCGGTGACCGTTCCTGCGGAGATAGCCCGGAGGAAGTCGGTGTTGTTGTTGACCCCGACGACGTGGCCGCCGCCGTTCTCGAGCAGCCAAACCTGCCCCGAGACGCTGGCCAGGCCTTCGATGACGGAGCAGTACACGCCACCGTGCACAATGCCCCACGGCTGCAGCAGTTTGTGGTTGATCTCCAACCGTGCCCGTCCGCCGTCAGGGGTGAGCTCGATGTATTCGAGCCCAAGCTCGCTGTCGAATCCCTTGCCGAGTTCGGCGGTTACTTCCGTCGTCACGCAATTGTGTTTACACGTCGCAGACGGGTCCGCTACGGGTGCCCCGGCGTTATCGTCGGGCATGGCCAAGAGCGTTAAAGACTTAGTGGAAGCCGCCAATGCCGTCGTGCCGCGCATCACCCCGGCGCAGGCTCAGGAGTTGATCGAGAGGGGCAACGCCGTCGTCGTCGACGTAAGAGACGCGCCGGAGGTGGAGAAGAGCGGCAAGGTCGCAGGCGCCGTTCACATTCCGCGCGGCATGCTGGAATTCCGGGCAGACCCCGAATCCCCGTACTACGACCAAAGTTTCGCAAGGGACAAGACGGTCATCGTGTATTGCGCGGCAGGCGGTCGCGCTGCGCTGTCCGGACAGGCGCTCAAGGAAATGGGCTACGGCGAGGTCTACAACCTCGGTGGGTTCAACGACTGGGCCGAGGCCGGTGGCGCGATCGAGGCGCCGTGAAGACTGAGAGAATGCGGACGGGCCCCGCACCGAGTGTGCGGGGCCCGTCCTTCGAGTGGACCGGGAGTCTCTGCAGCCCTCAGGACTCCGGCGCGGTCCGCTAGTTTCGTTTCAGCCGAGACCAGAATAGGCAAGGCTGCCCTAATTTAGCAAGGTCTTCCGTGCTGTCATCCGACCGGTGCCGCGGACGGGCAGCCCGAATCCAACCAACGCGTCGAGAACGGCCTGCGCGCGGCGCATGCTCGTCAACTCGCTCGAACCGGCCAGCAGCGGCACCTGGGTCGCAGCGCTGACCACGGCGCCGCCGACGGTATGCCACATCGAAGCAACCGACATGGCACCGGCGCATACGTCGAAGAGCCTTGCAAACAGCGGCTCCAGTGCGCGGTGGCTGCGGTGGGCGACCCAGGTCGTCAGCGCCGCCTCGCTGGGCAGGGCGACAATGCCGTCATCGGCCAGGTCTGGATCGTCGGGCAGCTCCCGCAGTTGCGGATCGACGACGCCGACCCAGTCGATCGCACCCTCGGAATCCACGTGCACCCAGAGGTTCTCCAGGCCGGTGTCCCAGGCGCGACCCTCGAGTACGACCAGCGGCACGACGCGTCCGACGACGACGTGGGCCAGCGTGGCGGCCAACTGCTGGGCCACCGCCGCCCTGCTGTCGGTCTCCTCGGCGGCGATCTCGAACATCGCCTGCAGGCGATCGGTCGTGACTGCCTCGGCCAGCGGCCACCACCGCCGGCGCGACAGGTCGCCCATCACGGCGATGCCGTAGACGCGCGGACATTCGGGATAGAGCTCGCGCAGCCGGCGGCTGGATTCGTGCAGCGGCAGCGTCTGCCGGATCGCCATGCCCGCGATGAGCGGATCCTCGATCAGAACCGTCATGGCACCTCCCGATGTTGAGTTAGGTTAGCCTTACTATAGTCACGCGGTTCTAAGGAGCTACCACCCCCTGTGACTGGACTCACAAGGCCGGGTCAAGGGGCGGTGGCCATTGCCGGAACATTGCGCGCCGCAGACGAAGTTGTTCTGGTGCGTTCGATACGACGCAACGTAGTAACGCCGTAGTACCCTTGATTTACTGCCCGTAGGAGATGAACGGAACATGGCCAAGTTGACGCGTCTTGGGGAATTGGAACGCGCTGTGATGGACCACCTCTGGTCCTCCGGCGAGCCCCAAACCGTGCGCCAAGTCCACGAGGCACTGTCGGCCCGCCGCGACTTGGCCTACACCACGATCATGACCGTGCTGCAACGCCTTGCGAAGAAGAACCTCGTCGTACAGCACCGCGACGATCGGGCGCACCGATACGCACCCACGCACGGGCGCGATGAGCTGGTCGCCGGGCTGATGGTCGACGCGCTCGACCAGGTCGCTGACTCCGGCAGCCGCGAAGCGGCGCTTGTGCACTTCGTCGAACGCGTCGGCGCCGACGAGGCCGCGGCACTGCGCCGCGCGCTGGCCGACTTGGAAAGCAAGACCCCGGCGCACGTGAGGAGCGGGCAGAACACCAAATCCTCGCCCGCTAGCAATCCGGGCACCGGCTGAGAAATACTGACAGCGTGTCCGCGCTGGCCTTCACCATCGTCGCACTGGTCCTGTCGGGACCAGTCCCGGCAATGCTGGCGCGAGCGTCGTGGCCGATACGCGCACCCCGCGCCGCGATCGTGCTGTGGCAGTCCATCGCCCTGGCCGCGGTGTTGTCGGCGTTTTCGGCAGGGATCGCGATCGCCAGCCGGCTTTTCGTGCTGGGACCGGACGGCCGCCCCACCGCGACCATCACCAGTGAGATCGACGTGCTGGGCTGGCCTTTGTGGGCGGCCTATGTCATCGTCTTCGCCATCACCCTGGTGATCGGTGCCCGGCTGACCTACGCCGTGCTGCAGGTGGCAATTGCCACCCGGCGCCGCCGGGCGCACCACCGGATGGTCGTCGACCTGGTTGGCAAGTCGCAGGGCAACCACCTGCGGATCCTCGATGTGGCACAACCGCTGGCCTACTGCCTGCCGGGTGTACGCAGCCGCGTCGTGGTCAGTGAGGGTGCGCTGAATGCGTTGGGCGACAATGAGATGGCGGCGATCCTCAGCCACGAACGCGCCCACCTGCGGGCCCGCCACGACCTTGTTCTCGAGATGTTCACGGCGGTACACGCCGCCTTCCCCCGATTCGTCCGCAGCGGCAACGCTCTCGACGCCGTCCGCCTGCTGATCGAAATGCTCGCCGACGACGCCGCCGTGCGGACAGCGGGCCCCACGCCACTGGCCCGCGCCCTGGTCGCCTGCGCGTCCGGACGCACTCCGTCCGGCGCCCTGGCCGCGGGCGGCCCGACCACGGTGCTGCGGCTGCGCCGCCTCGGCGGGCGGCCGAACAGCCGCGCCGTTGCCGCCACCGCCTACCTCGCCGCGGCCGCCGTGCTTGCGGTGCCAACCCTGGCGCTGGCCGTGCCGTGGCTGACCGAACTACACCGACTGTTCCTCGCGTAAGCACGTCAGCTGTCAAAACACCCCGCCGCCACAACAAAAAAACGAAAGGCCGCCCGAATGAGCTCGTCTGAAAACTCTGATACGACCGGCACCGCTCAGATCGGGGTCACCGGTTTGGCCGTGATGGGCTCCAACATCGCTCGCAACTTCGCCCACCACGGTTACACCGTGGCTCTGCACAACCGCTCGATCGCCAAGACCGACGCGCTGCTCTCCGAACACGGAAACGAAGGCAAGTTCGTGCGCAGCGAAACCATCCCGGAATTCCTTGCCGCGCTTGAGAAACCGCGTCGGGTACTGATCATGGTGAAGGCAGGCGAGCCGACCGACGCCGTCATCAACGAGCTCGCCGACGCGATGGAGGAAGGCGACATCATCATCGACGGCGGCAACGCGCTCTACACCGACACCATCCGCCGCGAGAAGGCGATGCGCGAGCGTGGCCTGCATTTCGTCGGCGCGGGCATCTCCGGCGGCGAGGAGGGCGCGCTCAACGGACCGTCGATCATGCCCGGCGGACCCGCCGAGTCCTACAAATCGCTCGGCCCGCTGCTGGAGGAGATCTCCGCCCACGTCGACGGTGTCCCGTGCTGCACGCACATCGGGCCCGACGGGTCGGGCCACTTCGTGAAGATGGTGCACAACGGCATCGAATACTCCGACATGCAGTTGATCGGCGAGGCGTACCAGTTGCTGCGCGACGGGCTTGGCCTGACCGCGCCACAGATCGCCGACGTGTTCACCGAGTGGAACAAGGGCGACCTGGACAGCTATCTGGTGGAGATCACCGCGGAGGTGTTGCGGCAGGTCGACGCCAAGACCGGCAAACCGCTCGTCGACGTCATCCTCGATGAGGCCGAGCAGAAGGGCACCGGCCGCTGGACGGTGAAGTCGGCGCTCGACCTCGGTGTGCCGGTGACCGGTATCGCCGAGGCGGTATTCGCCCGAGCGCTGTCGGGTTCGGTCGCGCAGCGGCGCGCGACGACGGGCCTCGCGTCCGGTGACCTCGGTGGAAAGCCAAGCGACGCCGATAAGTTCATCGAGGATGTGCGCCAGGCGCTCTACGCGTCGAAGATCGTCGCCTACGCGCAGGGCTTCAACCAGATTCAGGCGGGCAGCGCCGAGTACGACTGGGGCATCACGCCCGGCGACCTGGCCACCATCTGGCGCGGCGGCTGCATCATCCGGGCCAAGTTCCTCAATCGCATCAAAGAGGCCTACGACGAGGACCCGCAGCTGCCGACCCTGATCGTGGCGTCTTACTTCCGTCAGGCGATCGAAGCGTCCATCGACAGCTGGCGCCGGGTGGTGGTGACCGCCACGCAGCTGGGTATCCCGATCCCCGGCTTCTCCTCAGCGCTGTCCTACTACGACGCGCTGCGCACCGACCGG
>Ga0207678_10005815_pt1 | contig 10993 bp, 10 predicted proteins | sample KBSC63metaG_FD_184319 | JGI IMG/M metagenome (GOLD analysis project Ga0207678, IMG submission 184319) | Corn rhizosphere microbial communities from Kellogg Biological Station, Michigan, USA - KBS C6-3 metaG (SPAdes) (version 2) | ecosystem: Host-associated > Plants > Roots > Rhizosphere > Soil ...
GAGATGCTGCAAGCAGCGATCGACAAGAGCCAGGAGCACGTCACCGGCCAGGTCACGATGAAGCTCTACAAGGGCAATGCGACGGTGATCGGCCGATCGAGCCCGCAATCGCTCTACGACCAGGACCTCGTCACCTTCGAGGAAGGCAGCGGCAGCTACGACCACCGCGACGCGGCCGGCTTCATCCGCCTCAACGCGCTGCGGCTGCGCACGCTGGCGCAGCGAGAGCGGAAGTTAAAGTCCTAGCTCGTCCTTCGCCGCGGCGATCTGTTCGCGGACGCGGGCGGGTGCAGTCCCGCCATAGCTCGTGCGGCTGCGCACGGATGCGTCCACGCTGAGCACATCGTAGACGCGCTGATCGATGCGCGCGTCGATCGATTTCAGATCGTCGAGCCGAAGCTCGGCGAGCCCGCACCCGCGCTCCTCAGCCAGCTTGACCGCGCGCCCAGTGACGTGGTGCGCCTCGCGGAAGGGAACGTCGGCCTCGCGCACCAGCCAGTCGGCGAGGTCGGTCGCGGTTGAATAACCCTGCTCGGCCGCCGCGCGCATCCGTTCGGGCACGAACTCGACCGTCTCGACCATCCCGGCGAGCGCCTGGAGCGAGAGCGTCAGCAGGTCGTACGCCTCGAACACCGGCTCCTTATCGTCCTGCATGTCCTTGGAATAAGCGAGCGGAAGCCCCTTCATGGTCACCATCAGCGCGGTCAGGCAGCCGACGATCCGCCCGCTGTGCCCGCGCACCAGTTCGGCCGCGTCGGGATTGCGCTTCTGCGGCATGATCGACGAGCCGGTTGAATAGTGGTCCGACAGCCTGACGAAGCCGAACTGCGGGCTGGCCCACAGGATCAGCTCCTCGGCCAGCCGCGACAGGTGCAGCGCGCACTGCGCAGCGGACGCCAGAAAATCGAGCGCGAAGTCGCGGTCCGAGACACTGTCGAGGCTGTTGGCGGTGGCCCCGTCGAATCCGAGCGCATCGGCCGTCCGCTCGCGGTCGATCGGAAAGCCGGTCCCGGCCAGTGCCGCGGCGCCGAGCGGGCTGACGTTCATCCGCGCCCGCGCGTCGGCGAAGCGCGACGCGTCGCGGCGCAGCATCTCGTAATAAGCCATCAGATGATGGCCGAGCGTTACCGGCTGCGCGGCCTGGAGGTGGGTGAAGCCGGGCATCACCGTGTCGGCATGCTCCTCGGCCCGCTCGACCAGCGCGCGCTGCAGTCCGCGGATCGCTTGCGAAGCTTCGTCGCACGCGCCCCGCACCCACAGTTTGAAGTCGGTCGCAACCTGGTCGTTGCGCGAGCGCGCCGTGTGCAGCCGCCCGGCGGCCTCGCCGATCAGCTCGGTCAGGCGATGCTCGACCGTCATGTGGATATCCTCGAGCTCCTCCCGCTCGGGCACTCCATCGCGTTCATATTCGGCGGCGATCCGGTCGAGTCCCGCGAGGATCGAAGCGGCGTCGGCTTCGGCGATGATGCGTTGGTCGCGAAGCATCGCGGCATGCGCCTTCGACGCCGCGATGTCCTCGCGCCACAGGCGCCTGTCGAACCGGATCGAGGCGTTGATCCGGGTCATCAGCTCGGCCGGCTTCGCGCCGAACCGCCCGCCCCACATTGCCTGTCCATCGTCCTTGGCCATGGCTCGGGCCGTGCCACGGAGGCGCCAAGCGGTCAAACCAGCGGCGACTTGCAGGATTTCGCCGAAGGGAAGTTGACCAGATTGACCGTGTCCGCGCGCAATCGCGGTCGGCTCGAATGTTCCCGAATGTTCGCACTGATGCGCACGAAACCGGAAGTCGCGAGGCCGGCCCTCAGCGACGCCACAGCGGCGTCGCAGGGGCACGGGGCCGGGATGGGGGTTGCATCTGTCCTCCTCTCCGACTCGGAGGAAAGCCGACATCGCCGAAAATTGACGACCTAGGCGCATCAGCGGCAATGCCCAGCCAATTGTGTTTTTCCGAAAGCCTGAGGCTGGTTTTCTGCTACAGGTCATGTGGTTAGCCTGCAGGGGTGGATATGGAAGACGACAAGGATTCCGAGGACGTCGAGCAGCTACTCGCCACTCCGGGCCTTGCCGACGCTCTGGAAAGCGACCGGTTCAAGCAGTTTCTCGATCACGTACCGGTGGCGATCGCCGTCTCCGAAGTTGGCCCCTCCGAGGCGATCACTTACTGCAATCTGGAATTCGAACGCCTGACCGGCCAGCCCGCAGCGAAGATCCAGGGCAATGCCTGGAAGGTCTTGCCAGGGGTATCGGTAACCCGCGGCGACGACACTTCGTTGGGTGAGGCCGTTCAAAGCGACGAGGAATATATCGGCACGTTCACCATCGACCGCGACGGCAGCCGCGTCGATGTCGATGCCTGGTCGAACACGATCGAGAGCGACGAGGGGGTTCCAATGTTTCGCCTGGTGGCGTTGGCGAGCATCGGGCAGCGCGACCAATCCGCCGCTGAACAATATCGTCAGCTGGTGCGGGACAAGGACGTCCTGCTTCGCGAATTGCAGCATCGCGTGAAGAACAACCTCCAGATGATAACGGCGCTGATCCGGATGGAGGCGCGCAATGTGCCTGACGACGAGACCGGTGAGCGCTTCGACCGCCTGGCCGGCAGAATCCAGGCACTCGCGCTGCTCTATGACCTCTTGGCAGGACAAGATGCGGACGATGGCATCGACCTTGGCGTCTATCTAAGTCAGGTCGCTTCGTCGGTCATGCAGGCCCATGCGCCGGAGGGTATTCGTCTCAACCTTAAGGTCGACACCTGGCCGGTTTCGATCAATGTCGCCATGCCGACCGGCCTCGTAGTCAATGAGCTTATGACAAACGCACTCAAGCACGCCTTCGTCGGGCGCGACGGCGGCACGATCACGGTTTCAAGCCTGGTCAGCGATACCGGCTGCCGCGTCGTCATTGCCGATGATGGCGTTGGCCTGCCGGAAGGCGAAACCTGGCCCGAATCCGGCAAGCTCGGCGCTGTGATCGCCCAATCGCTAAGGCAGAATGCCAAGGCTGAACTGGAAGTCCATTCCGCGCCAAACGAAGGATTGCGTATCACAATCCTTTTCGCTCGCGAGGCTGCCGAGCCGGACGCAGTCTAGCTTTGCAGCGCACGCCGATTTGGCGTCGCCGCGGTCTTCAGCCCGTTTGAAGACTTCGAGACAGCAGTAGAGTATCTTGTGCGTAGGCCCTTCGCGCCCAAAGGAGCGACCATGAAGCGCTACGCCCTCGCAGTCGCCGTCCTGCTCCTTCCGGTCGGCGGCGCTTCCATCGGCCAGCCCGGACCCGGATCGACGCCCGGTTCGACGTGGGGCGTGACGGGGCCGGGGATCACGGCGAACCTGGCCCGGCATCACCAGGTGATGATGTTCGGCATCCCGTCTCCATACCGCTCGCTCATCGATCCGTTACCCAGAACCCGGGCCAAACTCCGTCGCGGTGCGGCCGTCTTCCAGCGGAATTGCGCCGGCTGTCACGGGCAGAGCGGCCGCGGAGAGGGGCCGGAGCGACACCGGCTTTGGCCTCCTCCGGCGAACCTGGCATGGCTCGCGCACACGCCGACGAGCAGGTCTGATCCTTACATGTACTGGACCATCGCCGAAGGCGGGCCGCCGGTCGGGTCCGAGATGCCGGCGTTCAAGCGAACTCTGTCGAGGACCGATATCTGGTCGGTCATCGCTTACATTCGGGAAGGCCTGGTTCCCCGAAGCGCGTCATCGGACACAAAGCGCAACCTGGGACGCCGCACCGGCAGATGATGGCGGCGCGGGTCGAAAGCGGACTCTGCGCTGTCGGCGTCAGCGCCAGCGCTCTCCCGGCGCACGCACATAGTGGCGCCAGACATAGCCCCACGGAATGACGATCGCGCAGACGAAGGGGAAGGCGCCGATGCTCCATAGATCCTCGCCCAGGCGCGGCGAGCCGGCACCCGACCAATATTGCGGCAGCCCGAAGGCGAGCAGCCAGACGAGCTTCCACGTCATCTCGAACAACAGGATCGGCACCATCTTGAGCGGGTAGCGCAAGGCGAACACGGCCATCAGCCACAGGCCGCCGATCAGCGCTTTGTGCACGCCGCGGTCCAGGGCATCGTGAACGAACAGGGTCTGCACGGTTGCGAACAGGCCCCAGATGCCGAGCAGCGCGGTCGCGCGCATCAGGTACAGCCGCGCCAGCGACACCTCTTCGCCGCCGCGCCGCCAGAATCCGGTCGCCGCGTTCACCGCCAGCGGTCCCCGGCCGCGATCAGGTAGTTTCGCCACACGTAGCCCCACGGGATCACGAACGGCATGATGGCGACGCCGAAAGTGATCGCCGGGAAATCCTCGGCGAAGGTCGGCGGGACCTGGCCCGACAGATATTGCGGCAGGCCGAAGGCGAAGAACCAGATATATTTCCACGCCATCTCGAACAGCAGCAGCGGCAGCATCGCTTTGGGGTAGCGCAGGCCGAGCAGGCACATCAGGCAGAGGCCGCTGAGCAGCGCCGGGATCACTCCGCGCGCGGTGGGCTCGTGGGCGAACAGCGCCGGCACCACCTGCGAGCCTTCGCCGAACGCGATCAGGAAATAGATCGCGCGCAGGACGGTGAGGCGGAGCAGCGAGAGCTCGCCGCCGCCTGGCCCGGCGACGTGGGCAGCGGATGCGGTGGTGGCGGCCATGGTCATTCTCCTGGTCAGGCGGCGCGCGGCTGTTCGGCCGCGTCCGGATCGGGCTGGAACTCGAGCAGGTCGCCCGGTTGGCAGTGCAGCGCCGCGCAGATCGCCTCGAGGGTCGAGAAGCGGATCGCGCGCGCCTTGCCGGTCTTGAGGATCGACAGGTTGGCGAGCGTGATGTCGATCCGCTCGGCGAGCTCGGTCAGGGTCATCCGCCGCGCGTGCAGCAGGTCGTCGAGCTTGACTCGAACCGCCACGGTCACACCGTCCCTTCGAGGTCTTCGCGCATCAGCGCGCCCTCGGCGAAGACGCGGGCGAGGACGAAGGCGAGCACCACGCACAGCCAGCCGTTGACCGAGAAGCCGGCATCGAGGTGGAGCGGGAAGGCCTTGGACTCGATCGCCTTGCCGATCGTGCCGATGACGATGCTGAGCAGGTTGAGCGCGAGCAGGGTCCAGGCGATCGCGTTCAGCCGATAGGCATTGTCGCGCACGAACGGGTCGCCGCGCCCCACGGTCTCGACGATCCGCAGCAGTCGCGTCAGGACGAGGTGGTTGAGAGGCACGCCGCAGACTCCGAGCAGGGCGATGGCGCGAAGGCCGGCCATGATCGGCCCCGCGTCGGTGCCGGCGGGCACATGGATCGCCTTCATGAACCACGCCTCGTTGACGAAGGTGAAGGCGACCAGCCCGAGGATGGCGGCGCCATAGACCCAGTTGAGCACGATCAGGATGCGCAGGGTCACGTAAGCGACCGGCAGCGCGGTGGAAGTGGTACGGCCCATGGCGAAATTGCTCCTGCGACTCGAAATATCGATAAACGATATGCGTATTATCGAAAGTCGGCAAGAACTTTATTGAAAATCGATGTAACTCACCCCGATCCGAGCCGCATTCCCAGATAGAATGCGCCGCTCAGCGCGCCGGCCAGCGCGACCAGCGCGGTCCACAGCTGGAACGGCTTCAGCGCCCCGACCAGCTCGGCGACGGTCATGCTCGCCGGGTCGCGCGCCGCGGCCGCCGGCGCCGCCGTCGCCGCGGCCGCTTTGGCGGTGCGCTGCTCGATCCGGTCGCGCCAGTCCTTCAACAGGCCGGTGAAGGCCGGGTTGTTGAGCGCCGCCGCGTCGAGCGGCACTTCGTGGACGAACCAGTCGTTGCCGCGCTCGAGCAGCCCGTCGCAGCGCAATTGCTCGTCGACCAGGACTAGCAGCGGCAGCCCGCGGCCATAGGCCATCGCCGCCTCGATCTGGTTCCAGGCGGTCGGGAAGCCGACGTCGGTCAGCGCCTTCTCCTGGGGCGAGGCGCGGCGTTCGACCCCACGCTCGACCCGGTAGCGCTCGAGCGCCACGATGACCGTTCCGACGCAGCGGTCCATCAGCTCGATCACCGCGTGCAGCGGCGCCTCGGTGCTGAAGGTATTGCGGCCGATGGTGCACGGGTTGAGCCCGACCGCCTTCAACCGCTCCTCGACCGCCGACACGAACGCGTCCTGCGCCGCGTTGAGCCCGGTCCCGACGCTGACGAACACGTCCATGGGCGCTCCCCTGATTGCGCTGCCGAGCGCGCTGCAGTCTTCGCCCAAACGGCGGCGAGGGCAAGCACTTCGGCGCGTCGCCGGCAGCGCGGGACGCGCCTAGCCGTCCTCGCCGCGCGGCGAAGGCGGTGGCGGTTCCGCGCGCGCCACGGAGTCCAAATTGATGGCCAAACCAACCGAAACCGGCTTGTGCGAACCGGCGGTTAATCTAGCTTTGGAAAGCTCGGTTTTCTTGGGGGTGAGTCATGCGTGGGGTTAGCGCGCTTCTGTCGGCGGCAATTATCTTTGCGGTACCGGTCGGTGCCGCGGCGGCGGCGGCTGATATCAAGTCGGCACGACCAGCCATAGCTCCCGCGCCCGACTGGGTTGCGCCCGCCGTCATTCCACCAGCGCCGGCGGCGGCCGACGGTGCAGCGACCGTCGATTTGCTGTCCGATGTCCAGAAGAAGTTCACCCATGACGGCGATACGACCTACCTTTCCGCTGTCTATAAGATCGCCAGCGCCCAGGGCCTTGACGATGCCGCACTCCAGCTCGACTGGGACCCGGCACTCGAGGTGCTGACGCTCCACCGCTACCGAATCATCCGCGGCGGCAAGGCCATCGACCTGTTGGGCGACGGGTCCGGATTGTCGGTCATCCAGCGCGAGCAGAACATGGAGAATGCTGCGCTCGACGGCGAACTCACCGTCAGCATGCAGCCAGCCGACGTTCGCGTCGGCGACGTGATTGAAATCAGCTACACCCGGACGCGGCACGATCCCGCGATGGGCGGCAAGTCCGAATCCCTGTCGGGCCCGAGCGACGGAACGCCGTTCGGCCGGATCCGCATGCGTTACTTGTGGCCCGACTCGAAGAAGATGGTGTGGCGGGCTCTGCCGGGCGTCCTGCAACCGAAGCTGACCCATACGGCCGGCGGCAACGAACTCGTCGCGGATATCAGCAATGTCACAACCCCATTGCCGCCCAAGGGAGCGCCGGCACGCTACCTGACGGTCAATGCCGTCGACATTTCGGAGTTCGCCGACTGGCGGGCCGTGTCGAACACGATCCTGCCATTCTACACCGCCGCCGTTGCGCTGGAGAAAGACAGCCCGGTGCGCGCTGAAGCGCAGAAGATCGCGGCGCAAGCGTCCGACCCGAAGCGGCGCGCCGAACTGGCTCTCGCCCTGGTGCAGGACCAGATCCGCTACCTGTTCCTGGGGATGGACGACGGCGGCTACATACCCGCCAAGGCCGACGTCACCTGGTCGCGGCGGTTCGGTGACTGCAAGGGCAAGACGGTGTTGCTAGTCGCCCTCCTCCGTGAGCTGGGCATCCCGGCCGACCCCATGCTCGTCCATACCGAGCGCGGTGACATGGTAGCCAATCGGCTCCCCGCGATGGGCGCGTTCGACCATGTCATTGTTCGCGCGAACATCGGAGGGCGAACCTATTGGCTCGACGGAACGCGCCTCGGTGATACGCGCCTCGATCTGCTCGACACGCCGCCGTATCACGTCGCGTTGCCGATTGCGCCGGATTCGACCGGGCTGGTCCCGCTCAAGCCTGACCCGCTGATGATGCCGAGCGAAACTGTGAGCCTTGCGCTGGACGCGAGCGCGGGCGTTGACGCACCTGCCCGCGCGACGGGCGAGATGCGGTTCCGCGGCATGACCGGAATCGACATGCGGATGAAATATGCCGGGCTTGCGACCAACGACCGCGACCAGCAGCTGCGCGAGCTGTGGCGCAAGAATTACGACTTCGTCACGCCGTCGGCGATCACCACGAGGGTTGACGAGCCGACTGGCGATTTCATCGTTGCCATTACCGGGACCGCGAAGATGGACTGGTTCTCGGAAGCCGGGACTCGCTGGTACGAGGTCAATCGCTCGCGCCTGGGCTGGAAACTCGAGACCGACCGCGACGGCGCCATCAACAGGGATGCGCCGTTCGAGATCGAATATCCCGACTATTGGGAAAGCCGCGAGACGATCAAGTTGCCGGGGCATGGCGAGGGGTTCAAGCTGCAGGGCGAGGCGATCGATCAGGAGATCGGCGGGGTCTACGCCTTTCATCGCAAGGCGGGAATCAGCGGCGAAACGGTGACGATGGAATCGAGCACGCGGGCGCTCGCCCCGGAACTCGCGGCGAGCAAGGCGGAGCAGACCAGCAGCGATATGAGCGCACTGACCAAGAACGCCGTCTATGTCCGGTTGCCCGACGACTATATGGCGACGGCCGCGGACATTGCGGCGCTTCAGGGGAACAAGCAGGCATTGGTGGCCGCGCTGGTCCACCGTGGCGCCGTGCACCTTGATCGGCAGGAGTTTGCCGAAGGCGTTGCGGACGAAGATGCGGCTCTCCTGCAAGATCCGCAAAATGCGCGAGCGCACGCGCTTCGCGCATTGGGGCTTGCGTTCCGGAAAGACGGCGCGGCCGACGCCGCTGCGGACCGCGCTCTCGCCCTCGACGCCAAGGAGGGCTTGGCTTGGCGGGCGAAGGGAATGGTGGCGTCGCAGCAGAAGCGTTACGCCGAAGCCGAAGCAGCCTTCTCCAAGGAAGTCGCGATCGAACCCGACAGTCGGCAGGCACTCGCGCTGCGTGCGGCCTCCCGCCTCCTGCTTGAGCGGTACGCGGATTCGCTGGCCGACGCCGACGCTGCACTTCGCACTGGCCAGAGTTCCGATCTGTTGATTCTCCGCGCCGGCGCGCTGATGGGGCTCGATCGGAAGGACGAGGCCCTGGCGGACGCCGACCGGGCGGTGGCACTAGCTCCAACCGTTGCCGCCGTGCGCAAGGCGCGCGCGGGAATTCGCCTGGAGGCCGGCAAGGCGGATCTGGCCCGCGAAGACTATGATGCGCTGATCAAACAGGAGCCGAGCGCGGACTATTATTTGTCCCGCGCGCGGCTGTGGTCGGAAGCTGACCGGGCAAAGCGCGAGTCGGATGTTGCAAGCGCCGTCCGCCTCGATCCCAAGTCTACCCGGGCGCTATCCTATCGTGCGGCGTTGGGCATCGAGGCCGGGCGGTTCGAACAGGCTGAAAGCGATATCGGCGCGATCGAGCGGCTCGACCCCAGTGACGACGCTCCCTATCAACTGCGCCTGCAATTGCTGGGCAAGCAGCATAAGGCACGTGAATCGCTGGCGGTGATCGACGGCTATGTCGCGAAGCATCCCAAGGATGCGATTGCCCTCAACGCCCGATGTTGGACCAAGGCGACGATGAATATCGCCGTCGACACTGCGATCGCCGACTGTGACGCGTCGCTGAAGTTGAAACCGGACAGCCCGGCGACGCTCGACAGCCGGGCTTTCGTCAACCTCCGACTCGGCGCAACCGATGCCGCAATCGCCGACTACGATGCGGCGCTGAAGCTCGCGCCTCATTTGCCGGCGTCGCTCTATGGACGGGGTGTCGCAAAGGCCCGCAAGGGAGACACCAATGGTGCCCGCGCCGATCTCGCCGAAGCGCGACGGCTGAGCCCGGGCATCGACGCCCGGTTCTCGGACTTCGGAGTGACGCCACCTGCCAGCCTCGGCGGGGCCGAGCCGCAGCCCGACGCACGTCCGAAGTAGGTCAGCCGGAAGAAAAAGGCCCCGCATCGCTGCGGGGCCTTCTCGTTTTAGTAGCGCTGAAGCGCGCGACGCTTAATCGTCGTCGCCGCCCGTCAGGAACGTCGGCGCGAACTCCGCCGCCGGGCCGCCGCCGCCGCCCTCGCGCCGGCCCCGCTGCCGCTCACTCTCCGCCATAATCCTTGCTGTCGCCGCAGCGCGCGATCATCGAGCTGATGCGGTCGTTCCACTCGTCGCCGACATATTGGGCGTTGGGGTAGAAGATCCGGCTGGCGCCGCCATAATCGCGATGCTCGTAGACGATCAGCCGGCAGAAGGCGTTGCGGTTGCAGGCGATCGAGGAAATCTGGTCGTTCCAGTGATCGCCGACATAGCGCCGCCTCGCCCCGGCGGCGATCGCCTGCCGCTCGCCCTGGAAGCCGGCATGCTGATAATAGACGCAGCCGCGGAAGTTGGGCTGCGGGCCGCCCCTGGTGCTGACCGGACCGCCGGCGGACGCGCTGCCGGCGGCGAGCGCCAGGCCGGCGGCGAAGGTCGCGGTGACGGCGATGGACATGATGCGCATGACTATTGCTCCTCTCCAGCCTGTGGAGGAGCGGCGCTCCGGCGCTGGTTGCGTCGGCGGCGTCCCGAGCAGGTTGCTCCGCGCTCGCTATACGCCCGACCGGCCGACAGTGCACGCCCCAACGAAAAAGGCCCCACATTGCTGCGGGGCCTTCTCGTTTCAGGTCTGGACCCCGGCCTTCGCCGGACCCCTCCACCATTCACTCTGCGGTGAATGGTCCCCCTCCCCGAGCAAGCTCAGGGAGGAGCTTAGGGCTTATTCGTCGTCGCCGCCGGTCAGGAACGCCGGCGCGAACTCCGGCGCCGGGCCGTGGTCGTCGCCGCCGCCTTCGCGCTCGCGGCGCGGGCCGCGGGGGCCGCGGTCCCCGCGATCTCCGCGCGGGCCGCGGTCGTCACGGGCGCCACCCTCACGGCGCGGGCCGCGATCGCCGCCGTCGCGGCGCGGACCACGGTCGCGGCCGTCACGGCGCGGGCCGCGGTCGCCTCTCGGCCCACGGTCGCCGCCCTCGCGCGGCTCCCTCGGCGGGCGCGTATCCGGCAGCTCCTCGCCGGTCTCCTGGTCGACCAGGCGCATCGACAGGCGGACCTTGCCGCGCTGGTCGACCTCGAGCAGCTTGACCTTGACCTCCTGGCCTTCGGCGAGGACGTCGCGGACGTTCTCGACCCGCTCGTTCTTGATCTCGCTGACGTG
>Ga0207678_10005817_pt1 | contig 10993 bp, 9 predicted proteins | sample KBSC63metaG_FD_184319 | JGI IMG/M metagenome (GOLD analysis project Ga0207678, IMG submission 184319) | Corn rhizosphere microbial communities from Kellogg Biological Station, Michigan, USA - KBS C6-3 metaG (SPAdes) (version 2) | ecosystem: Host-associated > Plants > Roots > Rhizosphere > Soil ...
CGACCGGGCCGTGCTGAGCACCGGTCACCAGATCTGCGAGCCGCCCGCGGAGCAGCGCCGGTTGGAGGCGTTCGCAGCGCGCCGCCTGAACGCGCAGTACATCAGCGGCGACAGCAGCGCCGACCTGCCGCTGGACACCATCCCGGCGGGCGTCGCGGTCGGCGTGATCGGGCTCGGGCTCTCGTTCTACGACATCATGGCGCAGCTCACCCTGGGCCGCGGCGGGCGGTTCGTGGACGACGGGGACGGCCGCCTGCGCTACCTGCCCAGCGGGCGGGAACCGCTGATGGTGGCGGGCTCACGCGGGGGCCTGCCCCTGCCCGCCCGCGGGCGCAACCAGAAGCGCCCCGACCACACCTACCGACCGCGGATCCTCACCGTGGAGCGGATCGGGCAGCGCCGCGCCCGCGGTCCGCTCGACTTCCGCACGTGCGTGCTGCCGTTCCTCTTGGCCGAGATCGACCTCGTGTACTGCGAGACCGTGGCGCGGATGCGCGGCGTTCCCGACGTCCCCGACGTCCTCGACCTGCCCGAACTCCTGGGCGACGTCGACCAGCTCGGCCCGCGCCGGGCGCTCGCCCGCCTGCGGGAGCGGCTCGGCCTGACCGATCTGCCCGCTCTCGACCTGGAAGAGCTGGCTCGTCCCTTCGTGGACCGGGAGTTCGCCTCGCCGCAGGAGTACCAGGCCGCCGTCCGGAACTGGATCGACGACGACCTGGCGGCCGCCGCGCAAGGCAACGCCGACGGGCCGCTCAAGGCCGCGCTCGACGTGATCAGGGACGTCCGCGGGGTGCTGCGGGAGGCGGTCGACTTCGGTGGGCTGTCGGCCGAGTCGCACGAGGACTTCCTGGGCTGGTTCGGACCGCTCGCCTCGTTCCTGTCCGCGGGGCCGCCGATGATCCGCCTGGCCCAGACCCGCGCGCTGCTGGACGCGGGCGTGCTGGTGCTGGCGGGCCCCGACGCCCGGTTCGAGACGGGGCCGGACGGCTTCGTCGTCCGGTCCCCGCAGGTGACGGGCTCGGCGCGCATCGTGCAGGTGCTGCTGGACGCGCGGATGCCGGTCCCGCACCTGGACCGGGACACCTCCGAGCTCAGCAGGCAGCTGCGCGCCCGCGGCGTCCTGACCACTTGGACCAACGAGTCCGGCCCGCGGCCCACCCGGACGGGCGGCGTCGCGGTGACGCGGGCCCCGTTCCACCCCATCGGCGAGAACGGGATCGACCCGGCGCTGCACGTGCTCGGGATCCCCACCGAACACGTCCGGTGGTTCACCCAGGTCGGCAGCGGCAGGCCCCGGGTCTGGACCGGCTTCACGGCGGACGCCGACGCGGTCGCCGCCGACCTGCTGACCCGACGGACGGTGCCGGCACAGCACGTAGACCTGCGAATGGAGGAGTCGGCATGAACGGCGAGGGGTACTGGCGGTACCGCAGGACCGAGGCGCACGAGCGATTCCGGGAGGCTCGGGACCTCCTGCTCGAGCTGCGCACCGATCCCGACCGGGCGGCGGCCGAGTTCCGCTGGCCGCGGGCGGAGTCGTTCAACTGGGCCCTGGAGTGGTTCGACGTCATCGCGGCCGACAACGCCGCAACGGCGCTGGAGTTGTTGCCGGGCAACGGGGAGTCGCCGGTGCGGATGACCTTCCAGCAGCTGTCCGCCCGCTCCGACACCGTGGCCTGCTGGCTGCGCGACCACGGCGTCCGCCCCGGCCACCGCGTCCTGATCGTGCTGGACGCGCGGCCGGAGCTGTGGGAGACCTTCCTCGCCTGCCTCAAGCTCGGCGCGGCGGTGATCCCGTGCCACATCGGCCTCACCCCGCGTGAGCTGGCCGACCGGATGAGCCGCAGCGGGGCCCGGCACGTCGTGTGCCTCGACGAGCTGGCCGAGGCCGCGGACGCCAACGGCGCCCGGGATCTCGGCGGCCTGCGCATCGCGGTGGGCGGCGCGCGGCCGGGCTGGCACTCCTTCCCCGGCCCGGAGCACGCGGACCGGCCGTTCGTGCCCGCAGGCCCGACGCCGTCGGACGCCGTGGCGTTCTGCTACTTCACCTCCGGCACCACGTCGGCGCCGAAGCTCGTCGCGCACTCCCACCAGAGCTACCCGGTCGGCCACCTGTCCAGCATGTACTGGAACGGCCTGCTGCCCGGCGACCGGCACCTCAACGTCTCGTCGCCCGGCTGGGCCAAGCACTCCTGGAGCAGCCTGTTCGTGCCGTGGAACGCCGAGGCGACGATCGTGGCGCCCGCGATGGGCCCGGCGTCGCCGGAGCAGCTGCCCGCGCTGCTGGAACGGCACGGGGTCACCAGCTTCTGCGCTCCGGCCAGCACCTGGAAGGCGGTGCTGCCGTTCCTGCACACCGCGCGCCCGCCGTTGCGCGAGGCGACCAGCGCCGGGGAGATCCTCGACCCGTCGGTCGCCGACCGGGTCGAGCAGGAGTGGGGGGTCCGGCCGCGCGACGGCTACGGGCAGACCGAGACGACCGCCATGATCGGGACCACGCCGGGGCACCGACCCCCGCGGGGCTGGCTGGGCCGGGTGCTGCCCGGGTACCGGTTGGTGCTGCGCGAGCCCGGCGAGGCGCCGGGTCCGGTCGAGCACGATCTCGGGCCGGGCCCGGGCGTCCGGTCCGGGGAGATCTGCATCGACCTCACCGGTCGACCGGTCGGCGCGATGCTCGGCTACCTCGCGCCCGCGTCCGAGCAGCCGTCGCACCCCGGGTACCGCACCGAGGGCGCCCCGCGCCAGGCGACCGGCGACCTGGCCGAGTGCGACCCGTACGGCTGGGTACGGCTGCTCGGCCGCCGCGACGACATGTTCAAGTCCTTCGACCAGCGGATCTCGCCACTGGAGCTGGAGGCGGCCATCGCCACCCACGGCCTGGTGCTGGAGACCGCGGTGATCCCGCTGCCGGATCCGGTCGGCGGCCACGTCCCGCACGCCGTCGTCGTCCCCCGTCCCGGGACGACGCCCAGCCCGACGCTCGGGCAGGAGCTGCTCGAGCACGCCGCTTCCCGGCTCGCCGAGGCGCTTCGGCCGCGATCACTCACCTTCGCCGAGAGCCTTCCGCGCACCCTCACCGGGAAGATCAACCGGGCCGCGCTCCGCGCGTCGGTGGGTGCCGGGCGGATCGAGTCACACACCACCGGAGACCTCTGATGACCACGCACGCCGATCGCGCCTTGCCCGCCGGGCCGGGTACGAACCCCCGCCTGCCGCCCGCAGGCACCCTGCACGTGCTGGGCGGACCGGCCCGGGGACAGGTGTGGCACCTGACGCCGGGCGTCCATGTCCTCGGCCGGGCCGCCGACTCCGACCTGCCGTTGAAGGACCCCGGGGTGTCACGCAGGCACTGCCGGGTGGCCGTGGCGGGCCCCGCGCAGGGCCTGCCCGGCATCGTCACCGTCGAGGACCTCGGCTCCGGCAACGGCACCCTCGTCGACGGCGTGTGGGCGGGCCGTCCCACGGCGCTCCGGCCCGGCGCCACGATCGTCGTCGGCAACACCACGCTGAGCTGGAGGCCGTCTGCGTCGCGCCCGCCCGCCCCTCCGGCACCCGCCCGCGCGACGCCGACGGTCGCCCCGTCCGGCCCGACCACGCCTCCGCCGCCCAACCGCCCGTCGCCGCCGGTCGCCGCCGGGTCGCCTGCACGCGCCCCGCAGCAGGTGCCGGTCCACCCGCTTCCCGCGGCGACCCCGCCGCAGATGCGGCTCCCCGCTCCGGTGTCCGCGGGCGCTCGCGCGTCCGCGGCACGGACAACCCTGCAGGTTCGCGCGGCCGCGCAGGTCGTTGCGGCCGAGCCCGCCACCGTGCGGCTACCCCAACCGCGGAAGAGCCGATTTCCGGCATCGGCGGCTCCTCCGCGTCCACAGTCGAGGTCGACGCTGCTCTCCACCCTGACGATCCTGGGCGCGCTCGCGACCCTCGCCGCGGTCGGGATGCTCACCGGCCTCCCGCTGCTGTTCCCCCCGCTGGCGGCCAGCATGGCGCTGATCGCCGCAGGGAGCGCGCTCCCGTTGGCCCAGCCCCGCAACGTGATCGGTGGCCACGTCGTGTCCGCGCTCGTGGGGTTCACCGCGGTCGCGCTGATCGGGTCCGGCGTGGCGGCGGCCGCGGTGGCAGGCGCTGTGGCACTCGGCGCGATGCTCCTGCTGAGGCTCTCGCACTCGCCTGCCGTCGGGACCGCGGTGATCGTCGGCGCGACCGCCCCGTCCGCACCCGTCTTCCTGGAAGTGCTGGTCCTCGCCGCCCTGATCCTGGTGGCGTTCGGGATGGTCGGCGCCCGGCTGGAGGGCAAGCAGTACCCCGTCTACTGGTGGTGACCGCTCAGTGCTCGCCCTTGATGACGAAGAACGAGCCGCGGATGGTCCCCGCCAGCTTCGACCGCTGTTTCGCGAACTTGAACCGCGACGCGAGCTCGTCGGGAACCGGCATGCCTTCCGACAGCTTGAACCCGACCGCGCGCTTCGACCCGGCTTCGAGGCCGTACATCACGTTGATGGACAGGCCGGATGCGTAGAACACGTACGCGAACCGGGTGCCCCCCGTGACGAACGACGTCGCCTCCAGCGGCTCGGATTCGATGACGATGTCGCGCTCGTCCTTGAGGATGCCGTTGACCCACTCGACGGTCGCGGCCGCATCGGCCGCCGTGTCGACGGTGAAGACGTGGTCGTACTTGTTCTTGAAGTAGCGGGCTTCGTTGGCCCGCAGACCCGCCAACGCCTCCGCGACCGGAGACGACTCCAGCCCCGCTGTGGAGACCGTCTGGAAATCGACTACCTGCGGCACGCGCACCTCCGACACCGTGGGATCAGCGATCGGATCGTAGTGGTCGAGAACCGCGCGTGATCTACTCGGCTGGGGCCGAGCGGCGAGAAGAGGTGCGGGTGCAATGCAGATCTCCGTTTTCGGGTTCCTCGGCGACGGTTCGGGCCGGTCGCCCGTCGACGCCTACGTCGAGGATCTGGCTCGCTCGCGCGACGAGGGCTTCGCCCGCGTGTGGACCGCCCAACTCCCCTACGAGCCCGACCTGCTCGTCACCCTCGCCGTCGCGCTGCGCGACGTGCCGGGCATCAGTGTCGGAACCGGCGTCCTGCCGATCCAGGTCGAGCACCCGATGGCAATGGCCCAGCGCGCGCTCACGGTCAGCCTCATCTCCGGCGGCAGGCTCACCCTCGGGCTCGGGCTGAGCCACCGCGCGGTCACCGAGCGGGTCTGGGGTGTTCCCTGGGACCGCCCGATCCGCCGCATGGGCGAGTACCTCGACGGCCTGCTCCCGCTCCTCGACGGTCGCAAAGCCGACGCCGCTGGCGAGACCGTCACAACCCGCGGCAGCCTGCGCATCGACGCCCCACGACCCGACGTCTACATCGCCGCCCTCGGCGCCCAGATGCTGCGGCTCGCAGGCAGGCGCACCAGCGGCACCGTCACGTGGATGACCGGGCCCCGCACGCTCGCCGAGCACGTCGGCCCGACGCTGCGCGGCGCTGCCGAGGAAGCAGGCCGTCCGTCCGGCGCGGTCCGCGTCGTCGCCTCCCTGCCCGTGAGCGTGACCGACGACGTGGGCGGCGCCCGCACCCACGCCGCGGAACAGTTCGCGATCTACGGCCGCTTGCCCTCCTACCGCGCCATGCTCGACCGCGAGGGCTACCCCGGCCCGCAGGACGCCGCCCTCATCGGTGACGAGGAGGTCGTGGCCGAACGCCTCGACGAGCTGCGCGGCGCGGGGGTCGACGAGTTCGTCGGGCTCCCCTTCGGCCACTCCCCCGAAGTCCGCGCCCGCACCCGCGCACTCCTGCGCGCATCCGCCCAGCACGAGAGTTGACGCCAGACGGAAGTCAGGCGTTCACACCTCGGCGCGGTCGAAAGCCCCCATCACGACACCCGCGATGGCCTCGTCGAGCCCCTCCAACCGCAGGCGGCACCCGCGACGGACGGCGCGACAACTCAAATCATGGAGGCAGGCGAAGAGCCTCGTCGGGAAATCCGAGACCGCGTGCAGATCCACCACGAGATCGCTGTCCGGCTGCATGCCGCACTCGGCGAATCGGGCGAGCACTACCAGCGTGTCCGGGGTGAGTGGCCCGGACACCGTCAAGACACCGCCGAAAGGTGTCGACGAAGAACGGTTCGCCGCGGTGAGCGCAAGGCTCATGGACAGAACCGCGGAGCCGGTGGTGTCGGACCCGAGCGCGACGGGTTCGTGGATCATGCGCTGTCTCCCGTACGACCGGGCATCCCAGCGAACGACATGAAGGGGTCAACTCCTCGTTGATTCCACAAAAGGTCGAGAGAGCGTTTCCCCGAATTCCCGAACCGAAACCTGTTTCGACTTATTGCGTCGTCGGGCTGGTCCATGCGGACTAATGTCAACACCACCAATGATCAATTCTTGGCGCGGTTGACGTCAATTCCTGCGATCACCAGCGCGGGTGTACCGACGCCCTGAAGTACTCGTCGTAGATCTCCCGTACTCCCTCATCGAGCTCCGGCGGAACGTCGAGGGAACCGGCTGACGCGTTCGCCTCGGCCTGCGCGCGGCTGCGTGCTCCCGGGATGACGGTGCTGACCCCGGGCTGGGCGGCGATCCACGCGATCGCCGCGGCGGCCGGAGCTGTGCCGGGCATGGTCTTCTCGACGAGCGCGGAGAACTCCCGTGCGGCCGTCACGCCCTGTTCGAAGTCGACACCGGAGAAGGTCTCACCCACGTCGAACGCACTGCCGTCGCGGTTGTAGGACCGGTGATCCGCTGCGCTGAAGGTGGTGTCGTGGGTGTACTTCCCGCCCAGCAGGCCCGACGCGAGCGGTACCCGGGCGATGATGCCGACGCCCGCCTCCCGGGCAGCGGGGAGCACCTCGTCGAGGGGCTTCAGCCGGAACGCGTTCAGGATGATCTGCACGCTGGCCGTTCCCGGTCGCGCGATGGCCGCGAGCGCCTCGTCACAGGTTTCGACGCTCACGCCGTAGTTGGCGATGACGCCCTCGGCGACGAGCACGTCGAGATCGTCGTAGACGGCGTCGGAGGAGAAGACCGGCGTGGGCGGGCAGTGCAGTTGGACCAGATCGAGGGTGTCGACGCCGAGGTTGCGGCGTGAGCGGTCCGTCCACGCCCGGAAGTTCTCGAGCGTGAACTCACCCGGCTCCTGCGGGCCTCGGCGTCCCATCTTGGTGGCCACCGTCAGCTCGGCCGACGCGTTCTCCCGCAGGAACCGCCCGATGATCTGCTCGCTGCGGCCGTCGCCGTACACGTCGGCGGTGTCGAAGAAGGTGACGCCGGCATCGGCGGAGGCGCGCAGCACGTCGAGCGCGGCCTCTTCGTCCACGTCGCCCCAGTCGGCGCCGAGCTGCCACGTGCCGAGGCCGACGGTGGAGACGGTCCGGCCGGTGCGGCCGAGGATGTTCTGCAGCATCACGAGAACCTAGTACCCCGACTTCTCCCGGAAACGCGCTTCCGCTGTCTCGCGATCTACGCTCGACCCATGGCAACGGTCACGCTCGAGCTCGACGACGCTCTCCTCGGCGCAGCGGCGCACGTCCTCGGCACCCAGAGCGCGGCGGACACGGTCCGCGCCGCCCTGGAGGCCGCCACCCGCCGCGGCGGTACCCCGCCCCGCATCCCGGGCTCCCACCCGTACCCCGGCCCGGACCGCCCGCCTCTCGGTGACCCGCCTCTCGGTCCGCCCGACGTGCCCGGGCGTACCGACTTCCCGCGTCCGCCCGAGATCCACTGAACCGGGCAGGCACGATCCGACTAGGTGTGTCGGTTGATCCGGGTCACCACGTCGTCCGACCTCGAAATGTCGTGGACTCACCGCGCGACTGGTGCTCCCGGCCCGGCATTTCCGGTAGCGCACCCCGACCCGCTCCGACACCGCGACCCGCGGCGCCGCGAGCAGGGCGGGGATCGACCAGGCGAAGTCCTCGTAGTACCCGGTCGGGAACCGCAGCCCGGCAGCGGCGACGAACTCCCGGCGATAGGCCTTGTTCCAGCACACCCACGACGCGCGCAGCACGGCGGGATGCTCGCCTGCGGCGACGAGGCGGACCTCGTCGAACGGGACGACCCGCTCCAGGCCCGTGCGGCGGCGCAGACCACAGGGCCGCCACTCCTCGTAGTCGAACAGCAGGACATCGGGATCGCCGGTGGCCGCCAGGACCGCGTCGAGGTCGGCGAGGACGCGGTGGTCGAAGAACGCGTCGTCGGCGTCGAGGAACAGCACGTAGTCCCCGCTCGCGCGGGCGATGCCCGCGTTGCGGGCGGGGCCGACGCCGTGGCTGCGCGCGAGGTGCACGGCGGTGATGCGGTCATCGGCCCGGGCGTGGCGGTCGGCGATCGCGCCGCACTCGTCCGGGGAGTCGTCGTCGACGGCGATGACCTCCACGTCGGCGCCGGTCTGCCTGCGCACCGACCACAGGCACTCGTCGGCGAACGCCTCGGTCGAGCGCATCGGCACGACCACGCTGAACCGGGTCATCCGCCCGGTCCGCGCAGGGCGTCGGTCAGCATTGCGTAGGTCTCCTCCACCGCCCCCGCCGTGCTGGGCACCACCGCGGCGTCCGGCACCAGGCGCAGGAGATCGAGCAGGGCGTCGTACATCGCCCCGAGTCGGGCGGCGCCGCCGCGCGACCCGACGTGGTGGTGCATGTACTGGATGTACGGATCGTCGTCGTCGCGGGCGCGCCGGTCGAACCGCTCGATCGCGGCGCTGCGCTCGTCGAGCAGGACGACCTCGCGGAACACTGCTCCCTGCTTGCGGGCGAGCTCCTCGAGCGCGCTGATCTCCTCGGGCCGGGCGTGGTACTGGGGCACCACGACGTCGCGGCCGCCGTCGAGCTGGGTACTGGCCATCGCGCGGATCAGCGGTGTGACGACCTCCCAGGTCCGGTTGTCCTCGTCCGTCCAGCCGCCGACCAGCCGGTGCACGACGTCGACGTCGAGGTTCAAGGTGCCGGGGTGCCGTTCGGCGTACAGCGCGGACAACGTGGACTTGCCGATACCCGGCGGGCCGTTCACGTGAACAAGCTGCGCCACCCCCCGACCCTAAACGTGGCCTCAGCTGACCGAGGGCAACACCTGCGCCCACGGCCGAGCCTGCTCGATCTGGGCCGCCAGGCGCAGCAACGTGGCCTCGTCGCCGAAGCGGCCCAGGAAATGCACGCCCAACGGCAGGCCGTCCGGGGTGTGGCCGAGCGGCACCGACATCGCCGGACCGCCGGTGATGTTCGCGACGACCAGCGGATAGGCCACCGTCGGCGCACCGTTCGCCAACGCCCGCAAGGGCTCCGCCGCGGTCGAGGCGATCTCGCCGATCCGTGCGGGCGGCGCGGACATCGTCGGTGTCAGCCAGAGGTCGACGCCGCCGTGCTCCACACCGCCGAGGAAGCCCGCCACCCCGCGGGCGAACTTCTGCAGGTCGCCGACGGCCAGAAGGTAGTCGGCGGCGCTGACGCCGCGCCCCACGTCCCGGTAGGCGCGCGTGAGCGGGTCGAGCTCGTCCGGCGCGGGCTCACGACCCCGATGCCGCACCCAGTAGCCGACGATCCACGCCGTGGCCGCGTTGAACACCGTCCCGATCGCCGCACCGATGCGGTCGTCGAGGCCGGGGAGGTCGGCCTCCACGAGGTCGTGGCCGAGCTCCGCGCAGAGCGCCACCGCGTCGTCGAGCGCCCGGACGCAGTCGGGGTGCCCGCGTTCGCCGCCGGGCAGCCGCGCGGTGTAGGCGATGCGCAGCCGACCGGGGTCGGCACCGACCTCCGCGGCGAACGGCCGGGCCGCGGGCGGCGCGGGGTACGGGTCGCCCGGCGCCGGGCCCGCGGTGGCGTCGAGCAGCGCCGCGCTGTCGCGCACCGAGACCGTCACCGCGTGTTCCACCGCCCAACCGCCGACGGCGTCGCCGTACTCCGGCCCGAGCGGGTTGCGGGCCCGGGTCGGCTTCAGGCCGAACAGCCCGCACGCCGCCGCGGGGAAGCGCAACGAACCACCGAGGTCGTTGCCGTGGGCCATCGGCACCATCCGCGCCGCGACGGCAGCTGCCGATCCGCCGCTCGATCCGCTGGTCGAGCGCTGCGGGTCCCACGGGTTGCGGGTGGGCCCGTGCAGGCGCGGCTCGCAGGTGGGCACCATGCCGAACTCGGGTGTGTTGGTGCGGCCCAGGACCACCAGGCCCGCACGGCGCAGCCGGTGCACCAGCTCCGAGGTGAAGGTGGAGACGTTGCCGCGCAGGAACTCCGAGCCCTCGTGGAACGGCGTGCCCTCGATCTCCACCACGAGGTCCTTGAGCAGGTAGGGCACGCCCCCGAACGGACCCGACGGAGGGGAGGCCGCGACGGCCGCGCGGGCCTGGTCGTACAGCGTCGTCACCACAGCGCCCAGGACCGGGTTGAGCCGCTCGATCCGCTCGATCGCCCCCTCGACGAGCTCGGTGGCCGCGACCTCGCCGTTGCGCACGAGGGCGGCCTGGTCGGTCGCGTCGAGCAACGCGATATCCGCGGACGTGCTGGTCATCGCCCACCTCCGTAGCGGACGAGGGTCCTCGCGGCGGGCCGGAACGTCCAGATCCACCATCCCCCGCCGCGGCGGACTTCACCGTTCGGTAAGCACTCGTACCCCGGCACCGCACTCGCGCCACCGCCTGCGCAGCGCGAACGCGGCGGCCTTCGGGCTGCGGTCGCGGGTGCAGACGCCCTTCTTGTTCCCCCCGACGCGCATGATCCCCGGCGTGGTGGCGAAGTCGGCGAAGTTCCACACGTGCTCGCCGACGACGGCGTCGAGGCGGTCGAAGACCCGGTGGTTCATCGCCAGGTACTCCACCTGGTACTCCTCGGTCCAGGGCTGCGGCGCCACGCCGTGCAGCCCGGGCAGGGTGTCGGCGCCGTACTCGGTGATGATGATCGGCTTGCCCTCGCCCGCCCAGCCGCGCAGCTCGTCCTCGAGCGCCGCCTCGGCGTTGTCGAGGTCGCCGGTGTGGGTGTACCAGCCGTAGTAGCGGTTGAT
>Ga0207678_10005818_pt1 | contig 10991 bp, 12 predicted proteins | sample KBSC63metaG_FD_184319 | JGI IMG/M metagenome (GOLD analysis project Ga0207678, IMG submission 184319) | Corn rhizosphere microbial communities from Kellogg Biological Station, Michigan, USA - KBS C6-3 metaG (SPAdes) (version 2) | ecosystem: Host-associated > Plants > Roots > Rhizosphere > Soil ...
CTAGTGCCCAGGACGCGATAGGGGATGCTGCCAAAGCCAATGTGAACGCTGCGGTCGAGGTGGCAAAGAGCGCGGTCAGTTCATTCGTTGATGTTTTCACTGGCGAACGGAAGAAGCCTCAACGTGAAAAGAGGCGCTCAACCAGGAAGAAAGCCACGTCTAGGGAAGCCGCCAGCAAGCGGGGCAAGACAAAGCGTTCCGCTGGTGGCAGACGGTCTGCTGCTGCCTCAAGCCGCAGGGCTACGAGACGATCCGCGACCAAGCGGGCAAAGGCGAAGCGGCCTAGCACGAGGAGAACTGGCTCAGCCGCTGCGACCCGCAGGTCCACACGGAAGGCCGCTGCTAGCAAACGCCCTCGAAGGGGTGCTCAAGCCAAGCGAAGCACGGCGAAAGCCAGGACCGCTAGAGATCGTGGACGTTCAACCAAGCGTCGTTGAGGACAGCAGAGCAACCATAGAAAGGGAGCGGGTCCTGCGTCACCGAGACCCGCTCTGAGGGGAGCGATATTTGAGACTGACCCGGCCCGTTGGCAGCGTGACCGGGCACATCAAGGATGCGAGCACCCAGTGCCTCAGGTCTCCGTGGCAGGCGGTCGCAGCGACAACCCCGCACAACAAGAAGGGCTCCCGGCAGCGGTGCAAGGAGCCCTTCCCGTTTTCAATCAATCAAGAGAGGTGAGACGCCCGCATGCGAGCGTCCCACGGCCTCGATACTCTGCCGTCAAGGTCGAGCAGAGAGCGTTACGGGCAATACCAGATAGGACCGGCTTGAACACAGCCCATGGCACCGCGAGGTCGATAGCTATAGCGATGACCGTAATAGTGGCCATGGTAGTGGTATTTATGGTTGTGGGAGTAGTGGTGATGATGGTGATGGCTGCTGTGGGAGTGCCCTTTGTGGGAGTGACCCTTGTAGCTCTTGCCTTTGCTCTTGCTCCCCACTTGCACGATGTCGTTTGGGCTAGTGGGCTGCGGCAAAGGTGAGCCTGCAAACGCCCAAGCCGTTGTGACAGCCATCAGGTAAAATGCTGCTACTGGCAAAGCGTACTTGATCATTAACTAGTCTCCTTGGGTTACTACGCAGCACGGAGACTAGCGGAGGTTGCTCTCCGACGCACCAAGCTGACGAGCTAATGGTGAAGACGGCAGCCGCCGGAGTAAGGTGACAATCCCCAAGGAGGCGAGCCCATCACCAAGGTGGCTGGAAACCATATCTCCGCAGAGCAAGAAAGGCGATGAACGCTCCTGCCATTGCTGCCACCATCGCACCTACCCCGATGATTAGGGCTTCATTCGCTCGCGTCTTCGCTTTGATAGCTTCACTAACCGCCAGCTGCACCGCCTTTTCCATTTCGTTCAGTCGGTCAGCGGCAGCTTCGACCCGTTTGAGCTTGAGGTCATAGAGATAGTGTTGGACCAGAGGGCGGACCTGCTCGTTCCATACGCCAGCAGCTAGGCCCACTTCTATCTGCTGTTCGGTGAGTGCATCGAGGTCAGCGAATAGCTTGTCCTGGTCCTTGTTCTCGGTCATGAGGTAGGTGTTTTCTTGACGTGTTCGCCCATCAGCGTTCCCTAAGCGCCGATGTGGTCAAGAGCGTCAGCGCGGCAGCACGAACTCCTCCGTGAGCCACGCCCCGCTAATCACGACCATCACGAGCGCCCCGAACAGCACGAACGGCCTCACGCCGTCAGCGTGTAGTACCCCCGACGCGGCTCGCGCGAGTCCGGCGAACAGTATGGCGCTTACCATTAGGAAAGAGAGAAAGCGGCGCATCGGCCTCCGCTAATGCAGCCACGTATAGGGCGGACGCCATGGTAGGACCGTCGAGGAAGACGGTCTAGGCACGACAAGCCGTTCACAGTGCCGAGACCACAGAAGATGGATTGGAGCCTCTAGGTTTGTGACTTTTGCGGAGGGACCCAATGGCGAAGCACAACGCAACGATAAGAGGTAACCTGTCCGCGCCTATTCCGCATCAGCGATGTACTTGACTTCGGGCGTCCACGCGCCTTGGGGCTGGTCGGGCCCCGCTCTACCGGGGTGTGAGGTGTTGTCCAAGCTCATGTTTGTCTCCTGCTGACCGCTACCCACGGCCGTGGCCCCAGAAAATACCCCGGTGGCGTTGCTATCTTCTAAGGAGCTGCCGGGATTGTAAGTCCGCCGGGTAGACGCACCTTCGGAATGATTTGGTCGATTTCCGCGCGGAGCGGCTCGTATTGGGCAGGCAGCGTCAGCTTCGTTCCCAATTTATCGGGCGTCTCATCCACGGCAAAGCCCGGGTTATCCGTAGCGATCTCAAACAGCACGCCGCCGGGCTCGCGGTAATAGATAGAATGGAAGTAGGTCCGATCCATTACGGGCGACACATTCAGTCCTGCCTGCACGATCTTTTTTCGCCAGGCGTCATGCTGTGGATCGTCAGGCGTTCGGTATGCAATGTGGTGAACGTTTCCCGCCCCCATCGCACCGCGCGGCGCATCGGGAACACAGAGCAAATCGACAATATGGGCCCCATCATCGCCCGTTCCAGCCCGATATCGAAAGCGATTGCCCTCGTTGCCGGCTGAATGGAATCCCATCACGTCCGTAAGCACCTGGGCGGTGCTCTCATACCCCTCCTCTGAGATTGTGACACTGTGCAAGCCGCGGATCGCCTGCTCAGTCGGAACTGGGCCGCCAGCCCACGGCTGGCCACTGAGATGAGATACAGAGATAATTTCGAGCCTAATGCCGTCGGGATCCAAAAAGTGAATCGCAGCACTTCCGAAGCGCTCTACCGCCTGGGCTTTGTAGTCTGCTAGACGCGTGAACCAGTAGTTCAGTGCCTTAGGTGGGATTGCGAACGCGATCGAGGTGACCTGTGGGGGCCCAACCCGACCGCGAACTGCACCCGGCCAGACGAAAAAGGTCATGATGGTGCCTGGCCGGCCTAGCTCGTCGCCGTAATAAATATGATAGCTGCTGGGATCGTCGAAGTTGACGGTGAGCTTCACCAGCCGCAAGCTAAGGACGCCACAGTAAAAGTCGATGTTCTTCTGAGCGTTAGCCGTGATTGCCGTGACGTGATGAATGCCTGGAATGATGGGGTGCATGGTCTGCTTGCCTCGATCAATCAACGACAGTCCCTTCATCGAGCACAACAAAAAGCGATCGCCGCTCGCAGGGCTCGATATTCCGTGTGCGATGACCGCGGCCCGTTACATCTTCCATCAGCAGGATTTCGCCTCCTCGCAGGGTGCGGCGACCGCCGTCCGACACCTCGAGCTCTATTGCTCCGTCAAGCAGCACAATGAGCTGCCGTTGAGGCGCATTGTGCCAATCATAATCGTAGTCGGGGTGATTTTTTCGAAAGATCACGGATTTTGCCGCAAGGGGCCGAGAAAGCAGGCCAATCTGGCCCGCATCGGCCAACTCAACCTCTACTTCGCTGAAATGAGTTTCCCCTCGCTCGTCAGAATAGACCCGAACTATTTTCATACGTTGTCCTGCACTTCCTTGGCAGCCATCGGCAGTAGATATGATCGTGCCGCCGCAAGCTCGTCTTCGTTGATCATATGGGGCATGCCCGGGTACCGCCGCAGTTCCACTTCCGCACCCAAACGCTTCAGCACCGCCGCCGTCTCCTTAACCTGCTCGAATGGAACGTGCGGGTCTGGATCCCCGGTGCCAAGAAAGACGGGCGTGCCGTGCAGGGAGCCCGCGTAATTCCGGGCCGTACCTGGTGGCCCGATTAGTGCCCCTGTGAAGGCTATTACCGCCGCGTAAGGGCGTGGATGACGCGCAACGAATTCCGCGGTGAGACAGGCCCCTTGCGAGAATCCGAGTAGTGCAATTCGATCACTCTGAACTTCTCGCGCAAGTAGATCCCCCACAAGAGACTCGATGCGATTTAGAGCCGAATCGAGGAACGGCTGATTCGCCTCAATAGGAGCGAGAAAGGAGTGCGGATACCATGTGGAGCCTGCCGCTTGGGGCGCAAGTGCCGCAATAGTCGGGAGGATGAGCTGGCCGTAAAGCGACAGCATGCTTTCAGCCGATGCGCCGCGCCCATGCAGAAGCACGACTGTCGCCTCGGCCTGCTCCGGCGGCGGCCCAGCCCTGAGGAGGGGCTGAAGGGCGTGAGGATCGGAACGCAATTGCATTGTCATGCTGTCGCTCAGATGGCGCCGCTTTGAGCCGGGCCCCGGACTCAACGCCGGAGCCCAAACACGGCGACGGTGGGATTGGCGCCGCCAATTTCGGGCGCGACTATGTTATAGTAGCCCGATCTTCGCGTGTGTCCCATCGCAGTAGGGCGTGTTGGCACTGCTTACCGCATTCTTGCTGCTGCTTGCGGGTAACTTGTTCCGTGGCCTTTGAGAAAACTGCTGAAAGGGGCCTACCTAATATCGCCCCTCCTCCACCAATCGACGTCCCTTGTCGGTCAACCGCACAAACCGGGTGTGGCTCTCATCCTGCTTCTCTTCAAGAAATCCAAGTGTGACTAGCGTGGTCACGGTTTTGTCGCTCACCCACGGCAGCTTTGCCGAGTTCCACTCGCTACAATCGAGCTTTCGGAGAGTACGCTTTTGATGCGGGGAGAGCATCGGAGAACACCGTGCCACAGCTTCCGCAACATGCTTAAAGGGTTCGACTCGCAATTAGCTTGCCTTTGCGTCGCTCCCGCGCGAGCACGAGCAGTCCCCACGTACCCACGGCAAGTTCCACGGCAAGATAGAAAAGCAGGATGGGGCTCGGCATGCCGTCGGCGATCAGGCTGAGAATTCGCCCGAGGGCAAGCGAGTAGGCGAAGAACACCGCCCAGATCACCGCCACATGCTGCCACTCCGGCGTAAACGCGGCAATGATGCAGAAAGTCACCATGCCGAGATAGAGGCCCATAAGAGCCCTAAAGACGTGGGTCTGATCGGTGCCTTCCACCGTGATGTTCATGAACTTCGGGAGGGTCGCTGCCGGAACGACGCCATAGCTCAGCGCGACTGGAATGAGGAACACTCCTGCGACCAATAGAAAGAGCTTCATCATGTCCTGCGCCCCCAGAGAAGCTGGCGTCAAGCCTATCTGTTAGTCTGTCATAGTAAGCCATCGGCCTTTGCCGCTAAAGGCCCAATCGTGTCCGCTGGACCAACCAGTGCCCGGACCAGCCGGACGAGTACCTGCAAACTGGCAAACGCTGCTCCACGAATAGGAAGCCCCGATCGGCCTACTCCGCCGCGAGCATCCTGTGGATCTCGGCCACGACGGCGGCTCCCTCTCCCACGGCTGCCGCTACGCGCTTAGTCGATCCTGACCTCACATCACCTATCGCGAAAACTCCGATCCGACTGGTCTCTAGCGGAAACACCTTTGGAGGCAGTGTAACCAGAAATGCCGGGAAAAGCGTAATAGGCAGCGTAAGAGGCAATATTGACGATCGCCCCGAACTTATTCGGGGTCATCGCTTTGAGCGCTTCCCGAGTGTGAAGAAATGCGCCGGTGCTATTCGTCTGCATCTGCCAGTTCCACTCGTCGAGTGTCATCTCGACGAGTGGCTTGTAGATGATGCGTCCCGCGTTATTGACAAGGATATCGAGCTTGCCGAACGTATTGAGAGCCTCGTCCACCGCCTTAGACGCGCTCTCCTCGCGAGACACATCAGCTAAAATAGTGACCATACTGTCTTGTTCGAGCTCTGCATAACAGCGCCCAACTAAAACCGAGGATCTTATAGGTCGTGAATCGTCCCGCGGATACGGCGGCTACTTGTTGGGTAACCGTCTGCTGTTGGCACATAGCGGACGTCCCACCTGCACCGACGAATGTCCGCTATCGTGGGCAAAGCGGACATGACGCAACGGGTCGTTATGTCGGCTAATGACCCAAAGCGGACGTCCGCCTGCACTGCTGTCCCCCGCTTTGCGTAGGACGTCGAGTCCCCGACCGAGGTCCGACAAATCGCAATGAAACCTCTTGACCTGAGCGGTCGGCGAAACTCAACTTTCACAAATTGGTTCACACGGGACCAAAACGACGAACTCATTTCCATCGACTTGGGGGTTTCGGGCGATGTCCGCGCCCAATTGCTTTGCAAGCGCGGTGACGATCCGCATTCCCAATCCTTTACCCATACCGAGGTCAAAGTCGGGGGGTAACCCGATGCCGTCGTCGCGCACAGATACGAGCGCAGTATTTGCGTCATGTCGAACCAAGCGAACGAAAACATGCCCCTCGTGGCGGTTTGAGAAGGCATACTTGATGGCGTTGGTGACGAGTTCATTGACGATCAAAGCCAAAGAAATAGCTCGATCGGCGTAGAGCCAAATACCATCTTCGCTGTCAAAATGAAGCTTGCAGTTAGAGCTGGCGCTTATCGCGTCGGCACACACGGCTCGCAAGTACGAGCCAAGATCAATGTTCTCAACGTCCGCATCATAGGCCAGCCGCTCGTATGCGCGCCCAACAGCGGACACACGACTAGACGCTTCTGCCAACTGGGCAGCGAGCCCGTCATCGTCGACGGTGCTTGCCTGGAGGTGCAGCATGCTAGATACGATTTGCAGACTGTTCTTAACCCGGTGGCTGATTTCTTTGAGTAGAACCTGATGACGGTCTAGCGCAGCCTTGAGATGACGCTCGTATCGCTGGCGCTCGATGGCCATTCCAAGGATGTTTGCGGCTCCCTGTAGGAACGCAATGTCGTGTTCGCCGAACTCACCCTCGGATTGGCTATCAACTTCCAGCACGCCGTATGGCGAGCCATCACCCTGAAGGATGACATTCATTGCGCGTCGAATGCCGTGTTCAAGCAGCAGCTCCGGTGTTCGAAAGCGTTGTTCATTTTCGAGGTGATTGGAGATTACCGGCTTACCGGTACGCAGTGCGAACCCAGAGGGCGATTCAAGATCAGCGCCAACGGTCGCCACTCCAACGATGCCTTCCTGCCAACCCACGCCGGCTCGGACCAGAAATCGATTTTCCGCAGGGATGTACTCTAAAACCTTGCAGAACTCCGCTTCCATTCCTTCGGCAGTAAGACGAGCCGTTTGATCCAGCAGGTCGAGAAACACCTTTCCTTGTAGTGCCAGGACGCCCAATTCCGCGAGAATTTCCTGCTGACGAATGCGCTGATTCAATGCGCGTGTCGTGAGGTCGACCGCTGCGGCTCCGCCGCTGCTCGGTTCTATAACCGGTTCCGGACCGTTAGATGAATCGGCGAGTTGGTTCATGGCAGGGTCGATTACAGAATGGGAGAGTACCCAGTTGTTCGAGTCCGTTCCCTTTCTCCCGTTGTCTAGATGAACATTCTTGGCGCCGAAGCGGTAGCACTGATTTGGTCCGCTGTTGGCACTTAGCAGACATTGATGCCGACGATGAGCATGTCCGCTGATGGGGATAAAGCGGACATGCCTCATATCTGCTCTGATGTCCGCTAATGACCCAAATCGGACTTTCTGGCTTTGATAGCCGCACGTACAACTATTGCGGGCGATGGTGACAATTTCACGCGCTAGGCTTGTGATACCCTCGGTCGAGGACCATATGATTATCACTGGCACGCCGGACCCGAGGCGCTGACGGGGCTTTGTCACGTTGTCGGCGTTCAGTTACGGTGAATGTAGCGGGCAACAGGCGTCATGGTGTGGCGGATGCCGCGGCCCAAGTGCGGAACGAACCGGCGCGAAGCTCCTTGAAATGCGGTCGGCGCAGCAGATGACGTTGATGGGTGAATGCGTTGAATGTGGCGGCATGGATGGCGAGGAAACGTTGGACTGAGCCGGGTGATTTGAACCGCTGCAGTTTTCGTTCTCGGCGTCGTATCGGCTGATGCGAGTTCTCCGCCCTGTTGTTTGCTCGCAAGCCCCGATCGTGCTCAGCCGTGAGTCCGATCGCGCGGAACGCTACCGGATAGGATCGCAACCGGTCGGTCACAACCAGGCTCGGCGCGAAGCCCTGCTTCTTAAGCAATTTCACCATGAGTTTCGTTGCGGCTTGTGCATCCCGTTTGCGCTGGACGAGGAAATCCAGCACCTCACCCTCGTTGTCGACCGCCCGCCAGAGCCAGTATTTACCGCCGCGGATCGAAATCACCATTTCATCGAGGTGCCAATGATCGCTCGGTCGCGGCCGCGAACGGCGGATATTCGCTGCGATCGACGGCCCGAACTTCAGGAACCACCGCCGGACCGTCTCGTAGGATGCGTCAATACCGCGCTCGGCCAGCAATTCCTCGACATCCCGAAAGGACAGTGTGAACCTGGCATAGAGCCAGATCGCGTGGCGGATGATTTCTGACGGGAAGCGGTGGCGCTTAAACGATATCGGTCTCATCCGATGATGCTAATCGGCGACGAACCGCAGAGCTATCCAAGTTACCGTGACATTGCCGCACGCACAGTTCCCTGGCTATTGCCGATAAAAAATACACGCTCATGGCCAGGGCATGTGCAAAGGTCCTTACTTGCTGCGCGGTAGAGGGTTGCTGCGCCCCGAGTTTTCCCGGTCCGACGATCGACAAGCGTGGAGTCGCCAAAGCGAAAGAATATTGAAGGGCGTTGCTCAGCAGGTCGCCGCGCAAGCCACAGCCCGGTGCTTTGGATGAGGATCGGGTGCGACGTGCTGAATAAGATGATGTCATGCCGGCTCAAGTTCTCGGCTTCAATCGCGAGCCAAGAAGATTGGACGCCACTTGCCATGTCAAAGAAATCCGCCAACTGGTCGGTGATCGTTTGTACGTCGTCCAGATTGAAGTTACGGAGGGAATCAAGTACCGGCCTTGCGGCCAACCTTTCGGCGATGCTGGGATCAAGCGCGCGGGGACCTAGAACGATTGGCGTGAGTCCCAAGTCCTCGGCGGCCGCCCGATAACCAATGAATTGGTTGAAGAAGTGCCAGCACTTGTTGGGAAGATCGAAACAGACCAAAACGAGCTTGCGCCGCCTTGTCGCGACTCTAAAAATGGGATGCTCAGCCTGAGAAAGGATCATCTCGATTGGCCGCGGAGCGCCTGTTCCTCGATCCAGCGGTAGGTCAACTCGAGCCCTATGCGTACGGGTTGGCTAGGCGCCCAATCGAGCTTTTGGCGGATCAGACGGTTATCGGATGAGCGTCCGCGCACACCTACCGGACCCGGGATGTAACGCTTACGGAGCTTCTTGCCGGCGATGTCCATTATCATGTCGGCAAGCGTATCGATTGTGATGAGCTCGTCGGATCCGATGTTTAAGGGTCCAATAACGTCGGAACGCATCAGCCGTAATGTGCCTTCGACACATTCAGAGACGAAAAGGAACGTGCGGCTTTGCTTGCCCTCACCGATGATATCGATTGTTCCGCCATCCCGAGTTTCTGCGATTTTGCGGCAAAGAGCTGCGGGTGCCTTTTCGCGGCCGCCCTGCCAAGGCCCCTCAGGCCCGAATACATTATGAAATCGGGCGATCCGCGGTTCGATCCCATAACAGCGGCCATGCACAAGATAAAGCCGCTCGGCGTATAGTTTCTCCCACCCATATTCGCTGTCCGGCGCGGCAGGATATGCCGTATCTTCAGCACAATTCGGCTTCTCTGGATCTTGTTGATTGTAGTCAGGATAAATGCATGCCGAGGAGGAAAAGAAGACGCGCTTGATTTCTTTTCGCCTGACGTTGTCCAGAACATTTAGGTTGATTCGCGTTGAGTTGTGCATGATGGCGGCGTCATACACGCGCGCATGGGTATATTCGATGCCCCCCATGTCGGCAGCGAGCTGAAAGACCTCGTCGAAGCGCTGATCGAAGACGTCGCGACAGAAATCAGAGTCCCGAAGGTCACCAACCACGAATTCGTCCGCCTCGGATGGCGCGAACTCAAGCGGTTTCTGATCGACGCCACGAACCCACAGTCCATCCTGCCTCAGGCGCCTAACCAAGTGCCCGCCTATAAACCCCCCAGCTCCACAGACCAGCGCCGTCTTCATTTTGATTCGACTGAAGTTGGTTCCTTGACGGGTGTCAGGTTCGGAGTCTTCGCGTAGAGAGGGCTGCGCCCAGGGCGCAACAAGCGAGGGTGGGGGTGCTCAATGCAGCCCCAAGGGTCGACAATTATGCGATCCGGCGGAATGCACGTGCCAAGGGCCACAAAGCTCCGTTCAGGATTGGCGACGAGGATTGCATCCGCGTATGTCCACGCTGCGGCTGCGGTCTCACAGCATGTCACGAGCGCACCAAATGCCGCGGAGGTTTGGTTTCGCGCTTCAGGGATCGGATCGTACGCAAACACCTTCACGGAGCGCCGGATAAGGCGCGCAATAAGCTCGAAGGCGGGTGAACCCACTGTTACCGGGGTGCCTGGTTTGAATGAGAGTCCGAGCACCGCGACCGAGCGCGGGTCATTCGCAAGCAAAGCACGTTCGATAAGGTCGAACTGCGCGGCATTGATGTCGTCCGCTGCTCGAGCAAGCGGCGCATCAAGGCCGTTGATTCCTGCCAAATGCCTAAGGGCCGCCGTGTCGCGCGGGAGGCACGTCCCTCCGTAGGGAGCGCCGGCACGTGTAAGGCCCGACCCGATTCTGAGGTCAAGAGAAAGCGTATCGGATATGCCGTCGAGATCTATGCCGCCAAGCCGATCACCGAGCTGTGCAAGAAAATTCCCGAAAGATATTTTGACGCACAGAAAGACATTGTGGGTCATCTTGGCGATCTCGGCATCCCGTGTGGAAAGCACGCGAATAGGGGTCTTGGGTCCAACGATGCGCTGATAAAGCTTTCTTGCGTTTGCAGCCGCCACTTGGTCATCGCTGCCAATCAGCACGTAGGGCGGGCGACGAAAGTCCTGAATGACGCGGCCAAGCGCAACGAAATCGGGAATGTAGACAATGCCAAAGTTTTCACCGGAGTGCGCTCCGAGCGCATCTTCGAAAATTGGGGTGATCTTATTTCCCAACGTGCCGGGCGGCACGGTCGAAGAAATGACTATGAGATGATAGGGCTGAGATTTTCGACCTTTCAGTACTGCGGCCAGGTCGTTACATGCCTTGG
>Ga0207678_10005820_pt1 | contig 10989 bp, 8 predicted proteins | sample KBSC63metaG_FD_184319 | JGI IMG/M metagenome (GOLD analysis project Ga0207678, IMG submission 184319) | Corn rhizosphere microbial communities from Kellogg Biological Station, Michigan, USA - KBS C6-3 metaG (SPAdes) (version 2) | ecosystem: Host-associated > Plants > Roots > Rhizosphere > Soil ...
TGGCGATCCCTGCGCCGCGGCCCCCGCCTGTGGCCCGAACCGACCCGGAAAGTCATCCGGCTGCAACACGGAGCGCGCGACGAGGGCCGTTCGGGCTCGTCCGCAGAAGAGGAAGGCTCCGCGGCGAGCCGCCACTCGGCCGCCGGCCACTCGGGCGCGAGCGGTGCTAGCGAGCCATCCTCATCCCCGTCCCCCGGAAAACCCAGTGCGAAAAACCCGGTGAGCCAGAGGCTGAAAATGATGGGGCACGTTCCAGATTGGGCGGCTTGGCGCCGGGGTAGGAGGAATGTTAGGTTCGCGGGTCGATTGTTATCCGTCGTGGGCTGACCCCGCCGTCATCGACGATACTTCGCGTAACGCCACAACGAGGGCTTTGGTGACTTCCCCGGGATACCCCACGCTGCACGACTCCGCCGATCCGCGTCAGCCGCCCATTCTTCCGGGCGAGGAGCTGGCGGGGAAATATCGGATCGAGCACGTGATCGGCGCGGGCGCGATGGGCGTGGTGGTGCGGGCCTGGCACATCGAGCTGGAGCAGCCGGTGGCGGTGAAGTTCCTGTACCCGGAGTTCGCCCGGAACTCCGACGGGGCGGAGCGTTTCCGGCGCGAGGCGCGCTCGGCGGCCAAGATCAAGAACCAGCACGTGGCCCGGGTGCTCGACGTGGGCACGCTGGTTTCTGGCGTGTCCGCCCGCAATCCGGAAGGCAACAACATCCCGTACATCGTGATGGAGTACCTCGACGGGCTCGATCTGGCGCACGAGCTGCGCCAGCAAGGTCCGCTGCCGGTGCCCCTGGCGTTGCGCTACGTGATGCAGGCGTGTGAAGCCGTCGCCGAGGCGCACGAACGCGGCATCGTCCACCGCGATCTGAAGCCAGCGAATTTGTTCCTGGCGGAAGGCTCGCACGGCGAGCGCTCGATCAAGGTGCTCGACTTCGGCATCTCCAAGATCAACGGCAGCGGTGGGGCGCAGCAGTTCTCGCTCACGGACACGGCCACCCTGATGGGCTCGCCCGCGTACATGTCCCCGGAGCAGCTGGAGTCATCGCGCGACGTGGACGGGCGCGCCGATATCTGGTCGCTGGGCGTGATCCTGCACGAGCTGCTCCTGGGCCAGGTGCCGTTCAATGGAGACAGCGTGCCGCAGCTGGTGCGCTCGATCCTCGCGGGCACGCGCACGACGCTGTTGCAGCGCGATGCCGGTTTGCTCGAGCTCGAGAGCGTGGTCGCGCGCTGCTTGTGTCAGGATCGCGAGCAGCGCTTCGAGACTGCCAGTGCGCTGCGCGAGGCGCTGAGGCCGTTCGCGGACGCCGCGCTCAGCTCGCAGGGGACACCCCTGCCCTCTGCTCGTTACGAGGGCTCGCGCTCGCTACCTGGCTCGATGGTTGCCGGCAGCGCCGCCGCGGGCCCGGCTCGCTCTCCGGGCACCGCCGCCGTGGTGGGAGCACCGGGCGGCGCTGGCGCGGCGCCGGGCGCCGAGCGCAGCGAGCCGCCGGGCGCCGCCGGCGTCCCCAGCGCCTGGGGCAACACGCAGCGCGGTCGCCATCGTTCCTGGCAACGCCACGGCCTGCCCCTGGTGCTGCTGCTCGGTGTCGTGGCAGTGGGAGCCTACTGGGTGGTGTCTCACCTGGCCGCGCCCCCGCCGCTGGCCAGTGTGATACCGACGGAGACCCACCTGGCGAACACTCCCGCACCGCACCGCGCGGAGGCACAGCGCAAGGAGGCTCCGCCTGCCGAGCCCGCTCCGGCCCCCGCTGCACAGCCCGTGGCCGTCCCCTCGCTCACGGAGCCCACGAGCGAGCCGGCCGCCGCCGAGAGCGACACACCCCGCGTGCGCGTCGTCAGCGGCGCTGGCGGCTCGACGGCGGCGAGCCCCCCGCCCGCCAGCCCCGTTTCCGTCCCGCCGGTGGCTGGCCCCGCAGTGCCGGCCAAGCCGAGCGCTGTTCCAGCTCCAGCGGCCGCGAGCACAGCCAAGGCTCCGCCCACCTCCAAGCCCCTTGCCGGCGGAGCAGCGCCAGGCAGCGCAAACCCGGCGCAGGTCACGCCCCCGCGGGCCACCGCACCAGATCAGGGCGACAAACCCAAGCACGAGCCGTCTCTCCGAGCAGGAGTGGTGGATGTGCCCGATTTTGGTGGCCGGGAATAGCGCGTCGCGGGCCTGTCGTTGTAGAGAACGCACATGACGGGATCACGTCCGAAGGCAGGCGTCGCCTGGAGCCTTCTGCTGACGCTCGTCAGCTCGCCCCTGGCGGTCATCGGCGCGCCGAGCGCCGCCTGGGCGCAGACCGATGCGCAGCAGAAGGCGGCCGCCGAGGCGCTCTTCGACGAAGGCAAGCAGCTGCTCTCGCAGGGCCAGTTCGAGAGCGCGTGCCGGCGCTTCGAGCAGAGCCAGGAGATCGACCCGGGGGTGGGCACCCTGCTGTACCTCGGCGACTGTTACGAGCGCTCGGGACGGCTGGCGAGCGCCTGGGCCATCTATCGCGAGGCGGCCTCCGCCGCTGCAGCTGCAGGTCAGGGGGAGCGCACCCGCATCGCCGACGAGCGGGCTCGGCGACTGGCCCCCAGCCTCTCCAAGCTCGTACTGCTGGTGCCGCAGGACAATCGCGTGCCCGGCTTCGAACTGTTGCTCGACAACCGCGTGCTGTCGCCGGCGCTGTTCGGGGTGCCGTTCCCGGTCGACGCCGGTCAACACGAGCTCAGCGCGCGCGCGCCGGGCCGCGCCACCTGGTCGAACGTGATCGAGCTCAAGCCCAACGCCGACTACCGGAACCTGCAGATCCCGGTGCTCACCGTACCGGGCGCGGTCGCGACACCGTATGATACCCCCGCGCAGCAGAACGCAGCTGCCTCGGGTGCCGCCAGTGCCGGTGCCGCGAGCGCAGGTAACGTTGCTGGTGCAGCCAATGCCCCCGCTGCCGCCCCCGCGGGCTCTGCTGCCGCGGACCTCTCGCTCGGCGCTCCCCCCTCAACTGCCGGCGCGCCGGGCCCCGACCGCACGGCGAGCTACATCGTGGGGGGCGCGGGCGTGGTCGCGATCGGCATCGGCGTGGCATTCGGGCTGCGCGCATCAGACAAGGAAGACGAGTCCAAGGCGGGCTGTCCGTCGGGCTGCATCACTCCAGAAGCCGCCGATCTGAATCAGCAGGCTCGGACGGCCGCCACGATCGCGAACGTCTCGTACGCGGTGGGCGTCGCCGCGATCGCGACCGGCGCTTACCTGTTCTTCACGGCGGGCTCGGGCTCGGAAGCCGCGGCGCGAGCCCCTGCTGGCTCGGGCTCGGGCTTTGTGAGCGGCGTCACCTTCGACGCCCAGCTGATTCCCGGCGCCGGTCACGTCTCGCTCTCGGGTAGGTTCTGATGACAGCGTGCAACTCCGCGGGGGCACCCCGCACCCCGAGTCCCCCAGTCCCCACGGCTCGCCGGCGCAGCTCGCGCATCGCCCTGCGGCTCGCCGGCGCCGCCAGCCTGCTGCTGCTCTCGCTCGGCGCGTGCATCGTCGAGGAGCACGACTACGACGAGCATCTGGCGCGCTGCGACGAGTACTGCCGTCTGGTGGAGGACAAATGCCAGGGGGACTACAAGGTCTACGACTACCGCGAACAGTGCCTGGCGGTGTGCCAGCAGATGGATCTCGGGGCGCCTGCCCTCGGCAAATCGGACGGGCAGAACAACGTCGCTTGCCGCATCGAGAGGCTGAAGCAGACCGAGTTCGACGCGAAACCCGCAGAGAACTGTCCGGGCGTGGGCCCCGGTGGCGCCGGCGTCTGCGGCGACGACTGTGACTCCTTCTGCGCGCTGCGCGAGAGAGTGTGCACCGGCGTAGCGAACCAGACGTACGAGTACGACCTCGAGCCGGAGAAGTGCGCAACCAACTGCAGGGCGGTACCGAAGCTCGGCACGTTGAGCGCTGCACGCGACCAGAAGGGTGACTCGCTGGAGTGCCGTTTGGTGCACGTCTCGGAGGCCGCGGTCAGCCCGCAGAAGGCGGCCACGCACTGCCTGCACACGCAGACCGTGCCCAAGGCGGCCCCCACGTTCCCGTGCTCGGACGACGCAGAGCTCACGAAAGAAGACAACTGCTCCAAGTACTGCCAGCAGGTGCTCCAGGCCTGCACCGGCACAGATGCCGTCTACAAAGACGAGGCCGAGTGCCTGGCAGTGTGCGGGGTGCTCGAGCCCGGCGCGCCCGGGGATCAGTCCCAGAACACCGTGCGCTGCCGGCGCTACCACGCCTACAACGCGCTGGATGAAGAAGGGCCCGATGTGCACTGCACGCACGCGGGCCCGACGGGAGACGGCCACTGCGGCGCGGACAATTGCGAGTCGTATTGCACGATCCTGAGGAACGCTTGCCCGACGCAGTTCGCGACGCAATTCCCGGGTGCTGCAGCAGCAGGTGAGCTGAGCTGCCGGACCAAGTGCAATCCGCCCGCGGGCACACCTGGCGCGCTGAGCGGCGCGTCGGCGAACTCCTTTCAAACCTTTGACAAGGGCACCCGCTACAGCGTGAACTCGCCGACGCTGGGAGACAACCTCTTGTGTCGCACGTACCACGCGGTCACCGCGCTCACGGAGCTCGACAAGGCCAAAGGGGCCAACCCGAACGCACAGGAAGATGCTGTGGAGTGCGGCGCTGCCTTCGGCCTGGCCGCGCCTTGCATGCCCTAGCTCGCGCGCTGCTGGCCGTGCTGCTCGCGAGCTGCGGGCCACACGCGAGTGAGCTGGTGCTCGACGCCGGCGCGCTGCGGCGCCTCGAGCCACTGGAGGCGCTGAGCGCGCGCCTGCCCGGGGAGCTGGCGCCGGCGCCGTTCGCAGGCGTGGTGGCCGCCAGCGCGAGCGGGCTCACCGGCAGCGCACTGGAGCTGCAAGACAGCGTGCGCAGGCCCTGGCAGCACGAGGCCGTCGTCGCCGAGGCGCCGCTGCTCGCGCGGCGGCTGGTGGTCTTCGGCGAGGGCTCGCGGCTGGTGGCGCTCGATCTGGTGACGGGCGCGTCCGTCTGGTCGATCGAGCGCGGCAGCGCGCACCTCGAAGCGCTGGCGGACGACGGCACGCTGAGCGCGCTGGTGCTCTCCAGCCCGCGGCGCGATCAGCGCTGGCTGCGGGTCGTGGATCGCTCGGGGCGCGAGCGCTCGCACAGCGCTGCGCTGCCCGGGCTGGGAGCAGTGGCGCTGGTCGCCGGTACGTTGCTCGTGCCGTGGGGCGGGCACATGCTATCGACGGTCGATGTGGGCTCGGGTGCCGAGCTCACCCGCAGCACCGTCGATCCAGCGTTGCACGACGCGCTCTGGATCGGCCGCGAGCTGTTCGTCGCCGGGCCGCCCTGGTGGCGGCTCAGCCGCTCGCCGGGTGCCGCACAGGTGCTGCCGCCGCGACCGCTGCCGGGGCACGTACAGATCGGCGCGGAATCGATCGCGGTCAGCGCAGATCCGGAGCTGACGCGGCTGTTCGTGCGGCCCGCGCAGGGCCGCTCCGAGCCGGCGCCGTTCCTGGCCAGCTACGGGCGGCTCGTCATGAGCTTCGAGGGCAGCCGCGGCAGCTTGCAGTGGGTGCGCGTGTTGCCGGGAGCCGTGCTGGGCGCGCTCGCTGCGGACGGCAGCTACGCCACCTGCGACTCGACCGGCGCGGTGCGCGTGCTCTCCGTCGATGGCTCGCGCAGCCTGGTGGCGCTGCGGCTGAGCCGCACGCGGCGCGATGAGTCGGCGCTCTCGAGCTGCGCGCTCGGCGCGGGCGTGGCCTGGCCGCGCGCGGCGAGCTCTGCGCCCGCGCAGGCGCCGGAGCCGCTGATCGATCAGCTGGCGCACGTGCTGGCGCTCTCCGACCCCGATCTGGCGAACGCGCAGCGCTTCCTGGCGCGCGAGCTGGCGGCCAGACCCGAAGCGGACGCGACCCGAGCGCTGATCGCGCTGGCGGCTCGCCGTAGCGCCGACCCGATCCTGCAGTCCGAGGCGGAGGACCTGCTCGCCACCCGGCGCAACGGGCAGGAGTTCATGCTCCAGGCCCTGGAGCGGGCGGGGCCTCGGTCCGCTGACCCGGTGAGCCGCGCGCCGATCGGTGCCCTCGCGGATGCGCTGCTGGCGCTGGGCGAGCAGAAGGCGGCGCCGCTCCTGGCGGCGCAGATGAATCAGCTGGGGCACTCGCCGCAGGAGCTGGAGCGCGTGGCGCGGGCGCTGGAGAAACTGGCCACGGAAGCTGAATATTCTCCGCTGGTAGTGTTCTTTTCCGTGTATCGCACCAGCGCTGACCAGTCGGGACTGGTGGAAGCCGTCTCGGCGGTGGGGCGGACCTTGTTGCGCATCGGCGCGGCGCCCGGTCGCCGGCTGGTGGAAATCGCCACCCGCGACCCCCTGACGGTGCCTGGTGTGCGTGCGGCCCTGGAGAAAGCGCTGCAGCCATGAAAGGGGCCCTGACCCCTGGGCCACTGCGATTAGCCCCTGGACGGAAAGGGGGATAGAGTTATCACGCAGTGCAGCCCATCCTGGCTGGACTGAAACCCCGAAACGCAGCGCGCCCACCCGATGAACGAGCCCCTCGCCTCCGCCGCGCTGTACATCGCACTCGTCGCCTACTCGACCGCTGCGACCTTGTATTTCGTTGACATGGCCCGGCGTGAATACAGCCCGGACGGCAACGTGTACGCATCACGAGTGCTGATCGTGGGCGCGCTGCTCCACGCGCTGCAGATCTTCATCGCGAGCTTTGCCACCAACACTTGCCCGGTGGAGTCGCTGCCGTTCGCGCTGAACCTGAGCGCGCTGCTCACGGTGGTGGCCTACATCGTCATCCGCCGCCGCTGGCGCGTGGACGCCATGGGCGTGGCAGTGGTGCCGATCGCGCTCGCCTTCCTGGTGGGCGGGCAGTTCGTGGGCAGCGGCCCCACCTCCGAGCATTTGCCGCGCACGCTGCTGGCGATCCACATCGCCTCCAACTTGATGGGGCTCGGGCTGTTCTTGCTGGCCGGCGCGGCCGGCGCCTTTTACATCGTGCAGGAGCGGCGGCTGAAGAAGAAGCGCATGCCGTCGAAGCTGCCGGCGCTCGACGCGCTCGATACGACCGAGCACCGCCTGCTGCTCGCCGGCTTTCCCCTGCAGACGCTGGGCGCGATCAGTGGCGCTGCATTTCTCTCGGATTTGCACATGAGCCAGGCTCAGCTGCTGCAGGTGATCCTGGCCTACGGGACCTGGGTGTTGATCGCCGGCGTATTGTTGGTGCGCGCGCTGCTCGGCTGGCATGGCCGGCGCACGGCCTATGGTACGGTGGCGGGCGCGGCTTGTGTGATGCTGGTGCTTTTCCTGTATATCCTGCGGGGCACGGGAGCCTGAGCTCGGCATGTTCGCGGTCGTCGGCCTCTCTCATCACACGGCACCGATTCAGGTGCGCGAGCGCATGGCGCTGGAGCGCGAGCAGATCGAGGCTCTGCTCAAGCAGCTGGTGGCGCAGCCCGAGATCGAAGAGGCGCTCGTGCTCTCCACCTGCAACCGCGTCGAGGTGATGGCCGCGGCGCGCTCCGGTGTGGAGCCGGAGCGGCTCGACCACGCCGTGCGGACCCAGATGAGCGTCTTCGCCGAAGCGCTGAGCCCCTATCTCTACGGGCACACCGGCCCGACCGGGCTGCGGCACCTGTTCCGGGTCGCCTGCTCGCTCGACTCGCTGGTGGTGGGCGAGCCGCAGATCCTGGGGCAGCTCAAGCAGGCGGTGGAGCTGGCACAGGAGATCGGCACGGTCGGCGCGGTGCTGCGCCGCGCGACGACGCACGCCATCCGCACCGCCAAGCGCGTGCGCACCGAGACGGCGCTGGGCGTCGGTCAGGTGTCGGTGCCGAGCGTGGCTGTCGACCTCACACGCCGCATCTTCGGCGATCTGCGCGGGCGCAAGGCCGCCCTGCTCGGCCTGGGTGAGATGGGCCAGCTGGTGGCGAAGCAGCTCGCGGGCGAAGGTGCTCAGCTGTTCGCGCTCGGCCGCCAACCGGACAAGGTCGCGGCGCTGGCGCAGACCCTGGGCGCGGTGCCGCGCGGCCTGGCGGAGCTGGAGGCCACGATGCTCGAGGTGGACGTGCTGGTGGCCATGACCAGCGCGCACGGCTTCGTGGTGGAGTACGACGCGGTAGCGCGGCTGGTGCGGCAGCGCCGCGGGCGCCCGCTGTTCTTCGTGGACCTCTCGGTGCCGCGCAACATCGATCCGCGCCTCGACGGCCTGGACGACGTGTTCCTCTACAACATCGACAATCTCTCGCAGATCGTCCACGACACGAAGTCGAGCCGCAAGGGCGAGGCGGAGCGCGCCGAGCAGATCGTCATGGAGGAGACGCGCAACTTCGAGCGCGTGACCTCCGCCGAGTCGGTCACGCCCACCGTGGTGGCGCTGCGGCGCCGGATGCGCGAGGCGCTGCGGGCCGAGCACGACAAGAGCCAGCGCACCAAGCTGCGGCACCTGTCCAAGGAAGACCACGAGGCCGTCGAGCGCATGCTCGACGCCGCGGTGAACAAGATTCTGCACGCGCCGACGATGCGCCTGCGCGAGGCGGCCTCGAACCCTGCCGAAAACGCAGCGCTCGAAGGGCTGGTCGGGTCCTTGACGGAGCTGTTCGGGCTCGACGGCGAGGACCCGGCGCCCGTGCGCGAGAGCCTCGCGCCGCGCGCCAACGGATCGGGTGGGGGCAGGCAAGACGCCGGCATGGAGCGGCGCGACTCGCGCACTCCGCCGGCCGCTGAAGAGCGCCGCTCGAGCGAGCGCGCAGGTGAGGTCGGATGAGCGACGACGAGGGACCGAAGAGCACCAGAAGTGTCACGGTAGCGACGCGCAAGAGCCCACTGGCCCTGGCCCAGTCGCGGGCCTGGATGGCGGAGCTGCGGCAGAAGACGCGGGTCGAGACCCGGGAGCTGCTGGTCGTGACGACGGGGGACAAGATCACCGACCGGCCCCTGCAAGAGGTGGGCGGCAAGGGCTTGTTCCTGAAGGAGATCGAAGAAGCCTTGCTGGCGCGCGAGGCGGACCTCGCCGTGCATTCGCTGAAGGACGTGCCCGCGCAGCTCGAGCCAGGGTTGGCGCTGGGCTGCGTGCCGCTGCGCGAAGATCCGCGCGACGCGATCCGCACCCGCACGGGCTGCAAGTTCCTGGAGCTGCCGGCGGGCGCCAAGGTCGGGACCTCCTCGCTGCGCCGGGTGGTGCAGCTGCGCGCCCTGCGGCCCGATCTCGAGTACGTGCCGTTGCGCGGCAACGTCGACACGCGCTTGCGCAAGTGCGACGAGGGCGTCGTCGATGCCGTGGTGCTGGCGTACGCCGGTCTACGGCGGCTGGGCCGAGCGGACGTGGTGACGGAGCTGCTGTCGCCGGACGTCTGTATCCCCGCCGTCGGTCAGGGCGCGCTGGGCATCGAGATCCGATCGGACGACGACAGCATCCTGAACCTCGTCCAGGAGCTGGAAGACATCGAAACCGCGATCGCGACCGCCACCGAGCGCGGCGTGCTCAGCGCCGTGGACGGCAGCTGCCAGATCCCGGTCGCGGCGCACGCCGAGCACATCGGGACCGAGCTGCGATTGCGCGCCTTGCTGGCGGAGCCCGACGGCAGCAACCTGCGCAAAGAGGAGCTGCGCTGCCCCTGGCCGGAGACCTTGCAACGCGCGCAGGACGTGGGCGCGATGGTCGGCCGCGCCCTGCGGGCCCGCTAGGGGTTCGGGGGCTCGGAGCCGCGCCCTCTGCGCGTCATGAGAATGGGCCCGTTGGGCGGTGCTGGAGCGTCGACGTGTGCTCGGCGACGGCCGGAGGTGATGGTATGTCGTGATTCACACCGAAGCTGCCGGGGCAGGCGGCGGGGAGCATCAGCATGGGTGCGACACTCCTGGTCTTCGGTGCCGACACCATAGGCAAGTTACTGACCTCGTTGGGGACACGGACGCTCGGCGACGAGATCAAAGGCGTGATGACCGCGCGGCGGATGTCGCGGCTGGTTCAAGACGCGGTCGACAAGATTGTCGAACAGGTGGACGACTATCTCACTGGCGAACGGGTCGATGAGCAGCGAAAAGAACTCCTGATAACTGCGATCTGCACACGGTTGCAGCCGCTCGTGGACGACCCGCAGCAGCTATTTGCTGCTGACCTCGATGGAGCGAAGATCTTCAAGCACTGCCATCCCGATGGGCTCCTTCCGGAGCGTGTCCTTCCGGCGCTCAGCGAACGCAGCGGGCTGAGCACGGATGCGTCGAGGCTCGCGCTCAACATTGTCACCGATCTCGGCCACGTGCCTGACGACGCCTTGGCGAGATATACACTGGTGCGTGTGTTGGAGCCGCTGCTGGCTGGAGATGACCGCAAAACGTCAGAGACGATCGACGAATGGTTGGCTCAGTTCCCCTCCCAGCGTTCGCGCCTCCTGTTCCTCTTGCTGGGCCTCATCAGGGGGGGGAACGCTTACGTTCTGGCGCTATCCGGGGTCGATTGCTAGGTCTGATTTGGGACTTGCGCGACGAGCCCCTGGATGAGAACGGAGCGAGGGAGGCCTCGGCGTTAGTCCCGCCCATCATGCAGACCTGTCGCAGCTCCTGATGCGCCTCATGACTCGGCGCACGGAGCTAAAGGCGCTCGATGCTGGACCTTGCCGATTTTGATTGACGGCATCTCGCGACATCGACGCCCTGTGATCGACAGACCGCTCATCGAAGCATACGTGCTGCGTCTGGCAGCGCTCACATTGCGGCCGCAGCACGAAGTACTCGTTGAGCTCGTTGTGCTGCTCGTTCGCTCTCCTGCGGGTCAATCAGAGGGCTCGAATTCGAAGGTGTAGAGTGAAGCATGACCTCATACTCCGCTCTGGCGCACCTCACGGACGAAACCCTGCACGGCGAAGTGAAGCGCCTCGCGGGGCGTACAAATACGCTCACCGCCGAGTTGCTCGCACTTCTCGGCGAGGTCGAAGCGCGTGGCATTCATCGCGAGCGGGCCTGTTCTTCTCTGTACACGTATTGTGTCTACGAGCTGTGCATGTCGGAG
>Ga0207678_10005821_pt1 | contig 10988 bp, 11 predicted proteins | sample KBSC63metaG_FD_184319 | JGI IMG/M metagenome (GOLD analysis project Ga0207678, IMG submission 184319) | Corn rhizosphere microbial communities from Kellogg Biological Station, Michigan, USA - KBS C6-3 metaG (SPAdes) (version 2) | ecosystem: Host-associated > Plants > Roots > Rhizosphere > Soil ...
TGGATGAAGTCCTTGAGTTCCACGCGGTCTCCTTCGCGGTTCAGCTCAGTGCCATCAACTTGCCGCGCTTCTGCGTCAGGTCGATGAAGCGCTGCAGCGTGCGCACGGTGTCGCCGTTCGGGCGGACGAACTCGAAGCCGAGGCGGACGCCGCGGCCGTCGTTGTTGATCGAGGTCACGTGCTGCAGGCGCAGGTTGATCTCGACGCGGGTGTCCTCGTCGAGCTCCATGCGCGCGCCGGCGAGCGTGACGCCGACGGTCATCGGCTGCTGATCGGACGGCAGGAAGAGCGCGCAGCCGCTGATGCTGAGATCGAGGATCCGCAGCGCCACCTCGCCGTCCTGCTGGTCGGGATGGCGGAAGCGCGCGACCGGCGCGCTGCGCATCAAGGGCCGGACGCGGAAGGCGTTGCGCCGCTGGAAGCGGTACATCTCGCGCGGGAACGGGCAGCTCAGCACGCTCGCCCGGTTGCCGTGCACCAGCACCGGGTTGCGGATCTCGAACTGGACCTTGACGCTGTCGAGATAGCCGACGACGGTGACCTCGTGCGAATGGAGGATCGACTGCATCGCCGGGTCGTTGGGGTCGGCGTTGAAGCCGATCGTCGCGCGCGCGCTGTCCATCGTCCAGATCGCGCTGCGAAAGACGCTGCCGTCGCTGCCGTGCAGGCTGAGCACCACGGCGCCGTCGAGCAGCTGCTTGAGCAGCAGCCCGACGTCGCGCGGCGAGCCGATGCGGAACTCCTCGAGCGCCGCGTTCATGCCTTCGAGCGGTGCCGGGCTGGTTTGCATGACCTGTCCTTGGAACGCTTCAATGCGGCGCGCGGGGCCGCTCAATGCAGGGTCTTCGGCCGGCCGGCCAGGATGTCATCGAGGTCCTCGAGCCACGGCTCGGCGAGCTGGCGGATCTCGGCGTCGTTGAGGAGGATGCGCTGCATCAGCCGCGACTTCAGCTGCGCCTCGTCGGGCGGCAGCGGGTGCTCCGCGGCCGTGCTCTTCAGCTGCGCGATCAGCACCGCGCACGCGCCTTCGAGCTTGACGACCTCGTCCCACTTGCCGCCGCGCGCGGCCTCGAGCATGTCCTGGCTCGCCTGCTCGATGGCCTGGTAGTAGTTCAGCAGCACGGAGTTCATTCGGGCTCCCGAGGGTTCTGTCCGGTACGCGTTCACTGCACTTCGGCGGCGGCCGCCGCCTCGGGGTCGATCGCGATCCAGGCGGCGCGCACCGGCTCGAGCAGCGCGGCGCACTCGTCGAGCGCTTGGCCGTCGTTGTGCAGGTTGGCATGGGTCAATCGAACCGCGACGTAGCCGTAGAGGACCGACAGGTCCGACGCGAGCGGCCCGCCGGCCTCGACGTCGAGCGCCGCCTTGAGGCCCTCGTCGACGATGCGGACGGCACGGCCGATCGCCTTGCATTTGGCTTCGATGTCGCCTTGCCGAAGCGCGTGCCTGGCTTGCGCGACCGCCTCGTTGAAGCCGTCGAACAGCATCGTCACGAGGCGGTGCGGCGACGCTGCCGGGACACCGGTCTCGACGCCGACCGTGCGATAGGCGCCGGCAAAGGCAGGCGAGGCGCTTTGGGAGAAGGCTGCTGGCGCGAACATTTGGCGTTGGCGATCCGAGGTGTGCGTGCCTTGGGTATCGGTACCGCCTGTCGGGACTTGAGCCGCGGAAGGGTCGATTTCGCCCCTTGTTCCAGAACCCGTCCGTCGCCCGGAGGCGCCCGGAGCGGCGACTACTTGCTCGAGCTGCTCGCGTTGAACTGGGCGATCTGCTGGGTCAGGTAGGCGCTCTGCGTGCTCAGCTGCGCCATCGTCGCGTCGAGCGCCGTGTACTGGGCGCGCAGCCGCTGCTCGATCTGATCGAGGCGGGCGTTCCAGGTGTCCTGGTCCTTCTCGTTGCGCTGCAGCTGCTGGTTGAGGCCGTCGGTCCGCGTCGTCACTGCGCCGTCGACGCCGAGCATCAGGTCGGTCGCGACCCGAAACCGCTTCGCGAATCCGTCCTGGGTCGGATCGGCGGGGTTGGAGTTCGCGAACATCTTCTTCAGCTCGGCGAGGTTGCCGAGCGCGCTGCCGAGCTTGGTGTCGTTGACGGTCATCGAGCCGTCCGCTTGCAACTCGAGGCCGATGTCGGACAGGTGGCCGAACGTCGACGACGCCGCCGACAGCGAGCCGGCCAGGGTGCGCAGCTGCCGCTGGATGCCGACCGCCGCGCTGTCGCCCTGGAGGATGCCGCCGGTCTTGGTCGCCGCGTCGTATTTCGTGTCGGTGCCGATCAGCTTGACGACGGCGGTGTACGCCGCGGCGAAATCGCTGATCGTCTTCTTCAACGCGTCGGTGTCGGTGACGACGTTGACCGTCACAGGGTCGGTGGTGACGTTCGCGAGGTTGAGCGTCAGCCCGTCGACGATGTTGCTCAAGGTGTTGCTGCTTGATGTCACGGCCAGGCCGTTGACCGTCGCCTGGGCATCGGCCGCGGTCTGGCTCTGCACCATCGTCGTCACGCCTGCGGACGGATCGAACGCGAGCGAGGCGACTCCCGAGGTCCGAAACGCGTTGGCGGCGCCGCTGTCGTTCGAGCGGATCAGCAGGCGCGAGCCGCTCGCGTCGGTCATGATCAGCGCAGTGACGCCGGCGCCGGCGGCGTTGATCTTGTCGCGCACGTCGGCCAGCGTGTCGGTCGCGGCGATGGCGACGTCGACGGCGGTCGCTCCCGCCTTCGGCGTGAACGAAGTCTGGCCGGCCCCGTAGGTGCCGAGCTCGATGTGCAGCGTTCCTGCGCCCGGCGTCGTCGACGCCGGCATGGGCGTCCCGGTCGCGATCGTCTGCACGCTCGCCAGCGCCTGCACGGTGACCGAGTAGGTGCCCGGCGCCGAGTTGTTGGTCGCTGCCGAGACGGCGGTGCTCGACGAGTTGCTGACCGTCTGCTGCCACGCCGACGTGCCGGCGAGCTTGGCGGCGAGATCGTTCAGCGTCGAGACGGCGCTCTGGATCTTGCCGTACTCCGAGATCGTGCTCTGGATCGTCGTCTGTTTCGTCTGCAGCGCGTTGAGCGGCTGCTTCTCGATCGCCATCAGCTGGGTGACGATCGAGTTGACGTCGAGGCCGCTGCCGATTCCCGGGGAACTGATCGTCGCCATGAGGCAACCCTCTCGAACGCGTCCGGCCGGCCGGGCCGCTGCCAGCTATCTCGGCCGCCGGGGCGCCGACTTGAGCGGCGCGTCGTCGCTTTTGCCGCGCTTGCGCGCGGTTACTTGAGCAGGTTCAGCACCGTCTGCGGCTGCGCGTTGGCCTGCGCGACCATCGCCGTGCCGGCCTGCTGCAGGATCTGGGCGCGGGCGAGGTTGGCGGTCTCGGCGGCGAAGTCGGCGTCCATGATCCGGCCGCGCGCGGCGGTCTGGTTCTCGGCGGTGATCGACAGATTCTGGATCGCGAACTCGAAGCGGCTCATCGCGGCGCCATAGGTCGCCCGGTTGGTCGTGATGACGTCGAGCTTGGCGTCGATCGCGGCGAGCGCGGTCGAGGCGTTGGCAGCCGTCAGGACGTCGCCTGCGACCGTCGTCACGGCGACGGTCGTGATGGTGAGCGTGTCGCCGTTGTTGGCGCCGACCTGGAAGGTCTGCGCGCCGGCACCGGCGCCGATGATCGTGTTGCCGTTGAACTTCGTCTGGGTCGCGATCCGGGTGATCTCGGCCGAGAGCTGCTGGTATTCGGCGTCGAGGTCGGCGCGGTCGCTGGTGCCGTTCGAGCCGTTCTGCGCCTGCACGGCGAGCTCGCGCATGCGCTGCAGCGCATCGGTCACCGTTTGGAGCCCGCCTTCGGCGGTCTGCGCCAGCGAGATGCCGTCGTTGGCGTTGCGGATCGCGACGTTCGTCCCGCGGATCTGGGCGTTCATGCGGTCGGCGATCGCGAGGCCGGCGGCGTCGTCCTTGGACGAGTTGACGCGAAGGCCCGACGACAGGCGCTGCATGGAGATCGCGAGCGACGACTGCGACGCGTTGAGGTTGCGCTGCGCATTGAGCGAGCTGATGTTGGTGTTGATCGTCTGCGGCACGGTGAGCACTCCTTTCGGAAACGACGTCCCGGCGCGGTGCCGGCGTGGCCGCGCCGATGGGGCGTGGCCTGTGTGCTCATCTTCGCTGCAGGGGTGCGGCTCTCATCGCTCGAAGAGACGCGCTTTGGCGTGCCAATTCGCGGGCGCAAACGAAAAGGCCGCCCCGAAGGGCGGCCCGTCTCCGCGTGGCTGCGATCAGCGGAGCAGGTTCAGGACCAGGTTCGGCTGTTGGTTCGCCTGCGCGACCATCGCCGTGCCGGCCTGCTGCAGGATCTGCGAGCGCGACAGGTTCGCTGTCTCGGCCGCGAAGTCGGCGTCCATGATCCGGCCCTTCGCGGCGGTCTGGTTCTCGCCCGAGATCGACAGGTTCGAGATCGCCATGCTGAAGCGGCTCATCGCGGCGCCGTAGGTCGCACGGTTGCTCGTGATCGTGTCGAGCGCCGTGTCGATCGCGGCGACGGCGGTCGAAGCCGCTGCCGCCGTCGTGACGCCGCCGGCGACCGTCGTCACCGCGACGGTCGTGATGGTGAGCGTGTCGCCGTTGTTGGCACCGACCTGGAAGGTCTGCGCGCCGGCGCCGGCGCCGACGATCGCGATGCCGTTGAACTTGGTCTGCGCCGCGATCCGGGTGATTTCGGCCGACAGCTGCTGATACTCGGTGTCGAGGTTGGCGCGGTCGCTGGTGCCGTTCGAGCCGTTCTGGGCCTGGACGGCGAGCTCGCGCATGCGCTGCAGCGCGTCGGTCACCGTCGAAAGCGCACCTTCGGCCGTCTGGGCGAGCGAGATGCCGTCGTTGGCGTTGCGGATCGCGACGTTGATGCCGCGGATCTGCGCGTCCATGCGGGCGGCGATCGCGAGGCCGGCGGCGTCGTCCTTCGCCGAATTGATGCGCAGGCCCGACGACAGACGCTGCATCGACGTCGCCAGCGACATCTGCGAGGTGCCGAGGTTGCGCTGCGCGTTGAGCGACAGCAGGTTGGTATTGATCGACAGTGCCATGAAAACTCCAAGGTTGTTTCAGCCCGGACGAGCCGGCGTTTACAGGCGGTTGCACGAAAGAAACCTCTCGTGCCTCCGTTGCATGCCGCCGCTCGGAGCGCATTCGCTCTTTGCGCCGGCACCGCCCGCATCAATCGACCGCGTCGCGCAGCGATGCAGCCGCTCGACTCGGCCGGTTGACCGGACCACGAACCCGAGACTCCAGGTACGTTGGCGTGGTTATCGAGCGAGGTCTCGCGAACTTGAGGGGAAACCCGGCGCTGCGTGAAAACCGCCCGATCGTCGAGCGCAAGCGCTCGGTCGAAAAGATGCGGCTGCGGCTCGTTGATCGGGGCATCGGCGCGCACGCCGTGATGGTTTCATCGCCGGGCCCATTGCGCGCCGGACTTTGATTCCATCGGCAACAACATGCATCGAATCGCTCTCGTGATGATCGTTCGTGACGAAGAGCGCAGTCTCGCGCGCTGCCTCGACAGCGCCTTGCGGTGGGTCGACGAGGCGGTCGTCCTCGACACCGGCTCGGTCGACGCGACGGCGGCGATCGCGCGACGCTGCGGCGCGCGAGTGGCTTCGTGCTCGTGGAGCGACGACTTCTCTGCCGCCCGCAACGCCGCGCTCGCGCTGACCGACGCTTCCTGGCGCCTCGTCCTCGACGCGGACGAGTGGATCGTCTCGGGCGCCGAATCGCTCGCTGCGCTGCGCAGCGCGGCGCCGGAATTTCTCGGCCAGATCCGGGTCGTCAGCGCGTTCGACGAAGCGGGCGGGGGCGTCGGCTCGGCGCCGAGCTGGATCTCGCGGGTGCTGCCGCGCGGCGTCGGCTACGCGGGGCGCATCCACGAGCAGCCGCAATCGGCGCTGCCGCGAAAACGGCTGCAGCTGGTCGTCGACCACGACGGCTATCTCGACGCACAGAAAGGCGCCAAGGCGGGCCGCAACGAAGCCTTGCTCGAGCTCGCGCTCGCGGAACGTCCCGACGACGGGTACCTCCGCTATCAGCTCGGCAAGGATTTCGAGGTGCGGGCCCGGTTCGACGACGCCGCGCGCCAGTACGAGCTGGCGCTGGCGGCAACGTCGCCAGCCGACTCGTGGCGCCACGACCTCGTCCTTCGCATCCTCTTCACCGGCAAGAAGCTGGGCCGTTTCGAATCGGCCATCGCGTTCGCCGAAGCCGAGATGGCGAACTGGGCCGAGTCGCCCGACTTCTACTTCACGCTCGGCGACCTCCTGCTCGATACCGCCGTGGCACGGCCCGAGCGCGCCGCCGAGCTGGTGCCGATGATCGAAGCGAGCTGGCTCCGCGCGCTCGACATCGGCGAGCAACCACAGCTGCAGGACACGGTGCACGGCAGGGGCAGCTTTCTCGCCGCCCACAACCTCGCGGCGCTGCACGCCAGCTTCGGCGACGAGGCGAGCGCCGCCGCGTGGCGCGGGCGCGCCGCCGCGATGCGCAAGGCGGAGGAGGGGCGCCGTGCGAACTGGCCCGAGCACGGCGTCCATTTCGGCCCTTCATCGCCGCCGCCACCTCCTACCCTCTGGCCCTGACCCTCGACTTCGAGCCGACGCCGCCGAGGCGTGGGCCGCCCCAGGATGGCCCTCCAACTGTCTCAGCCGGCATCGCCCGGCACGCTGCCGGCGCACGGCCGGGCCTATCGACGCTGGCAGACCGGCCAGCAGCACGCCGAGCGCGAGCAGTGGCCGATCGCGGCGCGCTGGTTCGAGGAAGCGGCGGGGTTGCATGGTGATCCCGCCTACGGGCTCGCGGCTGCGCATGCGCTGATCAAGGCGGGGCAGAGCGACCGCGCGGCGCGGCGCGCACGCGCGATCCGCGCCGCCCAACCGCTCACGGCGATGGCGTATGCGCTCGAATCGCACGCCCTGATCGGGCTCGGTCGCGCCGAAGAGGCGGTCGCGTGCTTGCGCGCGATGCCGCCGGACGTCCCGCGCGACAGCAATCATCACGTCTCGCTCGCGGTCGCCCTCCAATGCTGCCGTCGGCACGACGAAGCGATCCGCTCGTTCATGGACGCGCTGGCGCTGAAGATCGACGAGCCGACGACGCACTTCCGGCTCGGCATGTCGTTTCGCGACCTCGGGATGAAGGCCGAGGCCGCCGAGTGCCTGCGCACTGCCATCGTCCTCGGCCTCGACAGCAGCGACCTCGCGGCGCGCGGGCTGCTCGCCTTTCTCGAGCGCGAGGCCTGCCGATGGGCGGGCGCCGACGAGGTCATGGCGTCGCTGCGCCGCGACGTCCTCGCCTTGCCGGACAACGCGGCGGTCGAAGTCACCGCGTTCGCCCACGCGGTCCTCGTCGACGATCCGCTCGAGCAGCTGAAGGCAGCGCGTCACTATGCGCTGCACGTCGCCGCCGGCTATCCCCCGTTGCCGCGGAGGGCGGCGCGGCGGCGCGAAGGGCGCGTCCGCGTCGGCTACCTGTCGGCCGACTTCCACCAGCATCCGACCAGTCAGCTGATGGTGCAGATGCTCGAGTCGCACGACCGCGATCGCTTCGAGGTGACGCTGCTTTCGACCGGCGCCGATGACCGCAGCGCGCTGCGCCAGCGGCTGCGCGACGGCAGCGAGCACTTCGAGGACCTGCACGGCCAGAGCTTCAGCGCGATGGCGGCGCGAATCCGCGCGCTCGGCGTCGACATCCTCGTCGACCTCAAGGGCGCGACCTACGACACCTTGATGCCGGTGCTGGCGCAGCGGCCGGCGCCGTTGCAGGTCAGCTGGCTGGGCTTTCCCGGCTCGACCGGCGCGCCCTTCATCGACTATTTCATCGGCGACCCGGTGACGACCCCGCTCGCCGATGCCGCGCACTTCAGCGAGAAGATCGCCCAGCTCCCGCATTGCTATCAGCCCAACGACGCGCATCGGGCGTTGCCGCGGCCAACGGCGCGGGCGCAATGGGGGGTTGCCGACGACGCGCTGGTGCTGTGCGCGTTTCATCAGTCGTACAAGATCTCGGCTGCGGTCTTCGACACCTGGTGCGAGCTGCTGCGCGAGCTGCCGGGCGCCGTGCTCTGGCTGCTGCAGTGGAACACCGCGGTGCAGACGCGGCTCTCCGCCGCGGCGAGCGAGCGCGGCGTCGCCGCCGACCGCCTCGTCTTTTCGCCCGTCTTGCCCTTGGACGCACACCTCGACCGCCTTGCCTGCGCCGACCTCTATCTCGACGCCTGGCCGTGCAACGCGCACACGACCGCGAGCGAGGCGCTCTGGGCCGGCGTTCCGGTCTTGACGGTCAAGGGCCGAACCTTCGCCCAGCGCGTTGCCGCGAGCGTGCTTCACACCGCCGGCCTCGACGAGCTCGCCTGCGCCGACGTGGCGTCGTATCGCGCCCTGGCGCTGGACCTGGCGGCAGATCCGGCGCGGCGCGCGGCGTTGCGCGACCGTCTCCTCGGGCAGCGGACGACGAGCCCGCTCTTCGACGGCGTCGCCTTCGCACGCGACATCGAGGCGCTCTTCGAACGGATGTGGGCCCGCGCCACGGACGGCAAGGCGCCCGAGCACCTGCCGGCGCTCCTCGGCGCCTGAGCGCGCGCCGGGCGCTTCGCCGACTAGAGGCTGAAGCGCGCCGCCAGATCGCGCTCGCGCACGATGTTGAGGCGACCGGCCGAAAAGGCCGCGTCGGTGTTCTTCTCGTCGTGGTTGCGATCGCTGACGAAGACGAGCGTGTCGTCCAGGTCGTTGCCAGCGGGGAGCGTGTCGGCGAAGCTCACCGGGTGCTTGGCGTGTCGCCGCAAATACTCGCGCGCGGCCGGCTCGAACGGCCCGATCGTCAGGAGGCGCTTGACGCCGCGGTTGATCACCGGATCGCGGAGCAGGAATTCGAGCATCGCTTCGGAGGCGAGCGTCGCCAGCGGCACCGGCAACAGCCGCTCGTAGCCCATGCCCTTCATCCGCGTGGCGAGGTAATAGGTGTCGAGCGGGTCGCGCTTCTTGGCGTGGCGCAGGCGCACGGCCACCGACATCCGCACCGCGATCATCTTCTGGATGCGCAGATGAAAGCCTGCGCGCTCCTCGTCGCTGACCTGGCCGCCGGCACGGGCGAGCACGTATTCGAGCCCGCCGCGGTAGCGGTCCCAGGCCACCTCGACCTCCTCGGTGCCGGCCTGGGTGCGATCGTCGTCGGCGAAGTAGCGCGTGATCGAGACATAGAACGGCATCTTCTGGATCAGCACCGCGCCGAGGCTCAGGTAGTCGGCGGCGTGCACGAACGCGTAGAAGGCCTGCTCGTTGATGCGCGGCATCAGTCGCTGCACTGCCTCGCGCCTGGCGATGTGGATCTCGGGGAAGATGTGGTGGCGCAGGAGATGGTCGAGCAGCTCGGCGTGGGCGTTGCGCTCGATCCGCAGATCGTGCGGGACGTCGTAGAAGAGACCTTGCTCCTGCTGCCCGACGAGGTCGAACAGCTTCCACGGCGCGTAGACGACGGCGATGCCCGGGTCTTCTTCCATGCGCGCGATCGTCTGCGCCACTTGTTCGCCGAGGATGCAGTCGTCGTCGGCCAGGTAGACGACGTAGCGACCGCACGCCTGCATCATGACGTACTGGACGTTGGCGGGGCCGCCGATGTTCTCGTCGTGCCGCAGGTAGCGGATCGGCAGACGCCCTGCGAAATCGCGCACGACCGCTCCGGTCGCGTCGGGCGAGGCGTTGTCGGCGATGACCAGCTCGTACGCGTAAGGGAAGCCGTCTAGCTGGACGAGGAGGCTCTCCAGCAACGAGGCCAGGTAGCGCGCCCGGTTGAACGTCGGGATGCAGAAACTGACCAGGGGCGTCGTGTCGGAATGTGTCATGGGGCGGGCAGCGGCAGCGTTGAGCGGCGATTTTGTCGAGGGGGCCAGTACCCGAACCGTGGATAAGGTCGCGATCGGGCGGCCAAATCGCCGCCGCCGGAACGGTGCTGTAGGAACTTGCCTGACAGCCCTCACCGAAGAAGCTGGACTTCAGCGACCGAGATGGCCTGATGGTCGCCGCCTGTTCGTCTCTTCAGAATTCTTCCCATCGCAAGGCCAGGACCTTGCGGCGATTCACAGGAACAACGGAGCAACCATGAACGCAGACCAGATCCTTGCCGAGATTCGCGAAGCGAACCTCTCCTACCTGATGCTCGCGCAGAGCCTCATCCGCACCGACCGCGAGCAGGCGCTCTACCGCCTCGGCATCAGCGAGGAAAGCGCTTCGCTCATCGCCTTGCTGTCGCCGGCGCAGATGATGAAGATCGCCTCGGGCAACACGCTGCTGTGCCGCTTCCGTATGGACGAGGACGACATGGTCTGGGGACTGCTCCTCAACCACGGCAAGAGCGCCGCCAACGACGCCACCGCGCGCCTGCACGCCTCGATCCTGATGGCCGGCCGCCATCAAGAGGCGGCCTGACGTGCGCACCAAGAGCATCCTCACCGAAGCCAAGCAGATCAGCCGCGCGGTCGCGCTGATCGGGCTCGGCGCCCGGCTGCAGGTCCTCGAGTCGGAGACCGACCTCTCGTACGAGCGGCTGCTCCGCCTCTACAAGGAGGTCGCGGGCAAGTCGCCGAGCAAGGGCCAGCTGCCGTTCTCGACCGACTGGTTCATGACCTGGCAGCCGAACATCCACGCGTCGCTCTTCCTCAACATCCACGAGTACCTCAACAAGTCGTCCGAGCTCGACGAGATCGACGCCGTCATCAAGGGCTACCAGCTCTACCTCGAGGAGACCTCGGCGCAGGGGCTCGAGCCGCTGCTGTCGGTCACCCGGGCCTGGCGGCTGGTCAAGTTCGTCGACAACGGCATGCTGACCATGACGAAGTGCTCGAAGTGCGGGGGTCACTTCGTCACCCATCCGCACGAGATCGCCCGACACTACGAGTGCGCGTTGTGCAATCCGCCGGCGCGCGCCGGCAAGGGAAAGGCGGCCGGCGCGATACGCATGCACTAGTACCGATTCGGCGGGAAGC